>ERZ1026860.1012-NODE-1012-length-15398-cov-4.983250_pt1 | contig 15398 bp, 11 predicted proteins | sample MGYA00380160_ERZ1026860 | MGnify/ENA primary metagenome ERZ1026860 (study PRJEB33269, sample SAMEA4719796) | human gut metagenome | biome: human-associated habitat; feature: organic feature; material: feces | place: Cameroon | collected 2013-10 ... | reverse complement strand
ATGCACGAGGAACCGGGCGAGGTGTTCTTTGCACCGGCGCGGGAGGTCATCCGGAAGGCGGAGGACCGGGGGGCGGCGTTGGCCTATGTGCTGGGGTACATCTGCCACTTTGCGCTGGACAGCACCTGCCATCCCTATGTGGAGCAGTACGTCCGTTCCAGCGGGGTGAGCCACTGTGAGATCGAGACGGAGTTTGACAATATGCTGATGCGCCGGGACGGATACGACCCGCTGCACTTTTTCACCGCCAGCCACATCCACCCCAGCATGGAGCGTGCGAAGGTGGTGGCTCCCTTCTACAAGGATCTCACGGTGGAGGAAATTTACGGTGCCATGCAGGGGATGCTCTCGGTACATCGGCTGCTGCAGGCCTCCAACCCGGTGAAACGCTGGGTGGTGCTGACCGGGATGCGGGTCGTGGGCAAGTACGACACCCTGCACGGGCTGGTGGCAAACCCGAAGCCCAACCCCGCCTGCACCGTGAGCAACCGGAAGCTGGATCTGCTGTACGGCGAGGCTCTGCCGCTGGCCGAGCGGCTGATCCTGGAATATGAAGATGCGCTGGACAGCGACAAGCCGCTGGACAGGGCATATCAGCACACCTTTGGTGAGAATTGAGGAATTATGGCGAAAGAAAGCAAAAAATTCCAGCTGACCGGGCTGGAACGTTCGTGGATCCTGTATGACGTCGGCAATTCGGCCTTTGTGCTGATGGTGGCGACGCTGATCCCCATCTTTTTCAATGCGCTGGCCGAGACCGGCGGTCTGTCGTCGGTGGAATATCTGGCTTACTGGGGCTATGCCAGCTCGGTGGTGACCATCATCACGGCGGTGCTCAGCCCGATCCTCGGCACACTGGCCGATACGAAGGGATTCAAGAAGCCCATCTTCCTGCTCTGCCTGATCGTGGGCGTGGCGGGCTGCTGCATGATGGGGTTTGCCGCCACATGGCTGCCCTTCCTTGTGATCTTTGTGGTTGCAAAGATCGGCTTCTCAGGCAGTCTGGTCTTTTACGATTCGATGATGAGCGATGTGACGACGCCGGATCGCATGGACGAGGTGTCCGCCCGCGGATATGCGTGGGGATACATCGGCAGCTGTGTGCCCTTTGTGGTCTGTCTGGCGTTGGTGCTGGGCGCAGGAACCATCGGCCTGTCGCAGATGACGGCGTTGAACATCGCCCTGCTGCTCACGGCGGTCTGGTGGCTGGGAGCCAGCCTGCCGCTGCTGAAACAGTACAGACAGATCCACTATGTGGAGGTGGAAAAATACGCCATCCTGCAGAGCTTTGCCCGCATCGGCCACACGCTGAAGAACCTGTATAAGGATAAGCAGGTGTTCTGGTTCCTGCTGGCGTTCTTCTGCTACATCGACGGCGTGTATACCATCATCGACATGGCGACGGCTTACGGCACGGCATTGGGTCTGGATACCACCGGCCTGCTGCTGGCGTTGCTGCTGACCCAGATCGTGGCCTTCCCCTCGGCACTGCTCTTCGGGCGGCTGTCCTCCAAGTATCCGTCCAGCACGCTGATCCCGGTCTGCATTGCGGCCTACGCGGGCATTGCGGTGTTTGCGTTCTTCCTGACCCAGCAGTGGCAGTTCTGGGTGCTGGCCGTCATCGTGGGAATGTTCCAAGGCGGGGTGCAGGCGTTGAGCCGCTCCCACTTTGCCAAGATCATCCCGCCGGAAAAGTCGGGCGAATACTTCGGCCTGTTCGACATCTGCGGCAAAGGGGCGTCCTTCCTTGGCACCATGATCGTCAGCGTCGGCAGCCAGCTGACCGGAAACGTGAATGTCGGCGTTGGCTCCCTGATCGTGCTGTTCATTCTGGGCTTCATTCTGTTCCGGGTGTCGAATAAAAAAGGCGTGATCACGGGGTAAGCCCTCTCAGTCGCCTGCGGCGACAGCTTGTCCTCCCTCTGTCGCTTTGCGACATCTCCCTCCGGCCGGAGGGAGTCTTTCAAAGGGAGAGCCCTTGGCAAGCCGGGAAAATTTGCACAAATGGAATAAAGTTTTTCATAACGCAGAATACCGGGCCTTGTTGTCCAGATTCACAGGTGCGATGCCGTGGATCCAGACCGCAAGGCCCGGCATTTGTTGTTGGCAGCAGAAAGCAAACCGATAGGCCAAGGCCTCTCCCTTTGGGAGAGGTGCAATGCAAAGCATTGACGGAGAGGGTAAGAGAGGGCGTTGTCTTTTACCCACCGGGATGGTACAATAGAGCCAACAAAAACGGAAAACACAAAGGAGAGCAAAGCGATGAATTATCCCGGTTATACCCTTGTGCGCCGTGAGGACTGCCCGGAGCAGCACGGCACGCTGTCGGTGCTGACCCACGACGTCAGCGGTGCGACGATCCTTCTGGTGGAAAATGAGGATGGCAACAAAGCATTCGGCATTGGATTCGGCACCTTCCCTGCCGATGACACCGGCGTGTTCCACATTCTGGAACACTCGGTGCTGGCAGGGTCGGAAAAGTACCCGGTCAAGTCGCCGTTCTTGCAGGTGCTGAAGAGCAGCATGGCGTCCTTCCTGAACGCAATGACCTTCCCGGACAAGACGGTGTATCCTTTTGCAAGCCCCAACGAGACGGATTTTATGAACCTGCTGGACGTCTACCTGAACGCGGTGTTCTGCCCGCTGGCCATGGTGGACAGAGGCGTGTTCGAGCAGGAGGGCTGGCACCGCGATGCAGACGGCACGGTGAGCGGCGTGGTCTACAATGAGATGCAGGGCGCGCTGGCCTCGCCCGATGCCCAGCTGCAGAATGCGCTGGAGCGGACGATGTTCCCGGATACGGCCTACGGCTTTGTCTCGGGCGGCGACCCGGCGTCCATCCCGGCCCTGACCTATGAGAAGTACGTCCGGATGTACCGCCGCCATTACAGCGCGGACAACTGCTGCATCACCCTGTACGGCAAGATGAACATGGCGGAGAAGCTGGCGTTCCTCGACAAGCAGTATCTGAGCAAGCTGCCGAAGGGCACCAGCCGCCCGCACCTGACGCTGCAGGACGAGCAGACGGGTGCGGCGGTGAAGATCCCGTATTACACCGAAAAGCCGGAGGCCGATCAGGTGCAGTGCGCACTGGCGTGGTACACCGGAGCCTTTGCGGATCGGGAGCGGCAGCTGGGCGTGGAGATCCTGCTGGACGCGCTGCTGGGCAACAACCAGTCGCCCCTGAAAGCGGCCTTGCTGGAAGAGAAGCTGGGCGCGGACATCGACATCGGGTTTGACGACAGCACGCTGCAGCCGACGCTGGAGCTGGTGCTGCGCGGCGCGACCGAGGATTCGGCGGCAAAGTTTGCCGCCGCTGTCCGGAAAGCCGTGGACGGGATCCTTGCCGAGGGCATCCCGGAGGAGCTGCTGCTGGCATCCCTGAATGCGGCAGAGTTTGCTTCGCTGGAGCGGCCGGGCAGCCTGCCGGACGGCGTGCTGGACGCCATCAACGCGGCCACCGGCTGGCTGCACACCGGCGACCCGGCTCTGCTGCTCCACACCAATGCGCTGTTTGCTTCCCTGCGGGAGAAGCTGCACAAGGGCTGGTTCGACGCGCTGCTGCGGGATCTGTTTGCGGCGGCACCGGTGGAGGTGATCCAAGTGCCGACCCTGCCCCAGAAGGAGGAGAAGGCGGGAACGATCCGCACCGACGGCAAACTGGTGCTGGATCATCCGCTGACCGTCGCCGACCTTGGCGAGGGCGAGAAGAGTGCGGCAGGCACCGAGGAGACCATAGCGGGGGCTGCCCTGCTGCGGCATCCGTCCAAGGGAAGCCTGTATCTGAATTTCTATTACGACGTCGGAGACCTGACCCCGGAAGAGATGCAGTACCTCGATCTGCTGACCGATGTGCTGGATGAGCTGGATACGCCAAAGCACACGGCCCGGGAACTGAACACCCTGCGGAGCACATGGCTGGGCGACAGCCGGGCGGCGGTGGCTCTGTGGACGGGGCGGCAGGAGGGCAATCCCTGCCATACCAAGCTGGTGCTGAACCTGAGCCTGCTGGAGCGGAGTCTGGAAAAGGCCATCGAGCTGGGCGGGGAGTGGCTGTATGAGACGCAGCTGACCGGCCCTAAGGCGGAGGCGGCCTTTGCCCGGGTGCTGAGCCAGCAGAAACTGAGCATGGAGCAGCGGTTCATCCAGAACGGCAATTCCTATGCAGCCATCCGTGCCGGTGCGCACTATTCGGTGGAGTATGCGCTGAGCGAGCGGATCAGCGGCGTGACGGGGTATCACTTCCTCTGCGATCTGCTGGAGAAGGCCGATTGGCAGGCCATGGGGCAGAAATTGGAAGCCCTGCGCGCCAAGGTGCTGGATCACGCCCAGCTGACCATCAGTCTGCACGGCAGCGAAGAGGCAGCCGCCAAACTGAAAGAGCTGCTGCCCGGCAGTGTGTTTGCGTCCGAGAGCCGCGGCGCGGCACACCCCTACACCGAAGCCCTGCCCGCACCGGTGAACGAGGCGTTTATCATCGACGGCGGCGTGAACTACGATCTGCTGGTCTGGCCCATGCAGCGGCAGGCCGACCGCCGGGTGCTGGCCCGGGTGATGAGCTACGAGTATCTGTGGCACAACATCCGCGAGGTGGGCGGTGCATACGGCACCGGAATGCTGACCCGGAGCGAGATCGAGGGGCTGTACACCTACCGTGACCCGCATCTGGCCGAGAGCTACGAGGTCTTTGCAAAGGGGCCGGCAGAGCTGGTTGCGCGGGAATACACCGAAAAGGACTTGAACGAGTTCATCGTGGGCACCGTTGCAGAGATGGACACGCCGCGCAAGCCCTGCGCCGAGGCAAAAGACCTTGACCGGATGTATTTCTGCGGTATCACCGACGAAATGCTGGCGGCCGACCGGAAAGCCCTCTGCGCCGTGAACGCCGACACCCTCAAGGCACAGGCGGCCGATCTGCCGGAACGGATGCAGAAGGGCGTCCGGGTGGCATTTGGCAGCAAAGAGGCGGTAGAAGCCGCACACGGCCTGTTTGACCGGGTCGAGACCCTGTAAAAAGGCGAAGCGGGCGCACGGAAGCACTGCGTCAAAAAAGAAGCGATGGATCCCCTGTCTGTGGAAAAGAAGCACAGACAGGGGATTTTTTGCGGCCTGAAATATTACAAATAGAATAAACATGGGCCGAATATACTGTTTGGGTCTGCAAAAAGACGCACTGTTGAAATGCGACAAAACGTGGTATCTTGTTGTCAGACACAAAACGAAAGGATGTGAAATGCAGAGAATGGCGCAGAAAAAACCAGCGGCAGGAAAAAGCATCGCGAGCCTGCACAAGGCGGCGGACACCCTGAGCACCCTGCTGGCGCAGGAAGTCAAAGAGCTGGATCTCCGGCAGAGGGCGGCCCGGAAAGCGGGTACGCACGACGGAGACATGAAAGGACTCAAGGAAGCGACAGCGGTGCTGAAGGATCTGACGGGCGTGGCAGACCGGCTGAATGCCCAGAGCGGGGATGCCGAAGCACAGACCAGCGGTGTGGTGGTGCTGCCGCTGGAGAAAGGAGAGACGGAGCCGTGAGAGGTGAACAGGAGATCCGGGCACCGGTGATCTGGCGACCGCAGCCGCGGCAGAAGGCATTTCTGGAACGGCCGGAGCCGGAAGCATTGTACGGCGGTGCAGCGGGCGGCGGCAAGAGCGACGCGCTGGTGATCGAGGCCTTGCGGCAGGTCCACATCCCGCACTACCGGGCACTGATCCTGCGCAAGACCATCCCGCAGCTGAGCGACCTTGTGGACAAGAGCCAGCGGTACTACCGCAGAGCCTTCCCGGAGGCGCAGTACAACGCCGGGAGCCACGTCTGGATCTTCCCCAGCGGGGCGAAGATCTGGTTTGGCTCGATGCAGCACACGCAGGATCGGACGAACTATCAGGGCAAGGCCTTCGATTTCATCGGGTTTGACGAGCTGACCCACTTCGCGTGGGAAGAGTACAGCTACATGATGAGCCGGAACCGCCCCACCGGGCCGGGCACCCGGGTCTACCTGCGGGCGACCACCAACCCGGGCGGCGTCGGGCATGGCTGGGTGAAAGCCCGCTTCATCACGCCGGCACCGCCGGGCACCCCCATCGTGGAGGAATATCCGGTGCAGATGCCGGACGGCGCGACCAAGATCTTCCGGCGGGCGCGGGTGTTTATCCCCTCCACGGTGTTTGACAATGCTGCCCTGCTGGAAAACGACCCGGGGTATCTGGCAAGGCTGGCGGCCCTGCCGGAAGCCGAAAAGCAGGCACTGCTCTACGGCAGCTGGGACAGCTTCAGCGGGCAGGTGTTCACCGAATGGCGGAACGACCCGAACCACTACGAAGACCAGCGGTGGACCCATGTCATCAAGCCGTTTGCCATCCCGCGGCACTGGAAGATCTACCGGGGATTCGACTTCGGATTCTCGAAGCCCTTTTCGGTGGGATGGTATGCGGCGGATGAGGAAGGACGGCTTTACCGGATCAAAGAGCTGTACGGCTGCACAGGCCGCCCCAACGAGGGGCTGAAGATCGACCCGGCAGAGCAGGCGCGGCGCATCCGGGAAGCGGAACAAAACGACCCCCTGCTGAAAGGGCGGGTCATCCGGGGCGTGGCAGACCCGGCCATCTTCGACGAGAGCCGCGGCGAGAGCATCGCGGCCATGATGGAGCGGGCACCGCACTTCCTGCACTGGGAGCCGGGCGACCACACCCGGCTGGCGGGCAAGATGCAGTTCCACTACCGGCTGGCGTTTGACGCCGAGGGCAGGCCGATGCTGCAGGCATTCGACACCTGCAAACACTTTATCCGAACCATCCCGAACCTCGTGTACGACGAAAGCAATGTGGAGGACATCGACACCCGGCAGGAAGACCATATCTACGACGAATGCCGGTATGTGCTGATGGAACATCCGCTCTCCCCGCCGGCACACACGGCACCGGCACCGGTGCGGGATGACCCGCTGGAGCTGAGCGGAAAGGCGAAGGTGTACCGGGTGTAGCCCTCTCAGTCGCCTGCGGCGACAGCTCCCCCAAAGGGGGAGCCCTTGGCAGATCGGCACAGTTCAAACGAATCGCCTTCGGCTCCGTTTTTAGCAGTGCCCTGCTGCCTAGGTCAGCAGCCGTGAATCCAGACAGCAAGGCCATCGCTTTTTGGTATTGCGCTTAAACTTGACCGGTTTGCCAATGGCTCTCCCTTTGGGAGAGCTGGCGAGCGGAGCGAGACTGAGAGGGCGAGGATGCGGAAAGAAAGAAGGAAAGGTTATGGATAACGAAACAAAACTCCCCATCGGGGAAGAAGAGGTGGCCGAGGCTGCGCAGATCCTGCAGCGGTACAAGGCGGGCAAGGCTGCACTGGATCAACGGCTGGTGGACAACGAGCTGTGGTTCCGGATGGGGCACTGGAAGAACTACAAAAATCCCCTGATGGAGGGCAAGCCCCAGCCGTCCAGCGGGTGGCTGTTCAACTCCATTGCCAACAAGCACGCCGACGCGATGGACAACTACCCGGCCCCCAATGTGCTGCCCCGGTCGGCCGACGACGAGGAGACGGCGCGGGCATTGTCGAGCGTGCTGCCGGTGGTGCTGGAACAGGCCGACTACGAACAGGTGTACAGCGACACATGGTGGCGGAAGCTCAAGCAGGGCACCGGCGTCAAGGGCGTGTTCTGGGATCCGGAGCAGCGGGGCGGCGTGGGCGAGATCAGCGTCCGCCCCATGAACCTGCTGATGCTCTATTGGGAGCCGGGCGTGGAGGACATCCAGTCTTCGCCCCACTTTTTCTCCCTGCGTCTGGAAGAGAGCAGGCGGCTGGAAAGCCGCTGGCCTCAGCTGGAAGGGCACAGCGTCCGTGTGCTGGATGTGCCCCGGTACATCCACGATGGCGGGCTGGATACCAGCACCAAGAGCGTTGTGGTGGACTGGTACTACAAAAAGATCTCGCCCGGGGGCCGGGAGGTGCTCCACTACTGCAAGTTCTGCAACGGGGTGGTCCTTTACGCCAGCGAGAACGACCCGGCACTGGCCGAGCGGGGCTTTTACGATCACGGAAAGTACCCCTTCGTGTTCGATCCGCTCTTCATGGAAGAGGACAGCCCGGCGGGATTCGGGTACATCGACGTCATGAAGGAGTGCCAGACCGCCATCGACCGGATGAACCATGCCATGGACGAAAATGTGCTGCTGTCGGCCAAACAGCGATACGTCCTCAGCGATACAGCAGGCGTGAACGAAGAAGAGCTGGCGGATTTCTCCCGGGATATCGTCCATGTGGCCGGGCGGCTGAACGACGACAGCTTCCGTCCGCTGCAGGTGGCCGGATTGCAGGGCAACAGCCTGAGCTACCGGAACAGCCGGATCGAGGAACTGAAGGAGATCAGCGGCAACCGGGATATGACACAGGGCGGCACGGCCGGCGGCGTGACGGCGGCTTCGGCCATTGCCGCGCTGCAGGAAGCGGGGTCGAAGCTCTCCCGCGATATGTTGAAAAGTGCATATCGGGCCTTTGCCAAGGAGTGCTACCTGATCATCGACCTGATGCGGCAGTTCTACGACGAGGAGCGGGTGTTCCGGATCGTGGGAAAAAGCGGCGAGAACGAATTTCTGCCCTTTTCGGGTGCGGCACTGCGTCCCCAGCCGGTGGAGCGTGTGGGCGGGGTCGAGCTGGGAAGTCGGGAGCCGGTGTTTGACATCGTGGTGAGCGCGGAGAAGAAATCGACCTTCAGCCGTTTGTCGCAGAACGAAACAGCCAAGGAGTGCTATCAGCTGGGCTTTTTTGCGCCGAACAATGCAGATGCGGCACTGGCGGCACTGGAAATGATGGATTTTGAGGGCATCGAAAAAGTCCGCCAGAGGGTGCGGCAGAACGGCACGCTGGCATACCGTCTGGATCAGATGCAGGTGCAGATGGCGCAGCTGACGGCAGCGCAGCCGAAACACCCCCTGACTGGTGCGGCGGAATCGCTGGAAACGCGGGCGCGGGCGAAGATAATGGAGTGAAAGGAGAACCGATGATCAAAGCGACTTACAATGAACTCGACGGCCCGGAGGGGCTGACGCTCCGGCTGGAAGCGGCCGGGCACGCGGGGTATGCCCCCGCCGGGCAGGACATCGTCTGTGCAGGGGCAAGCATCCTGATGCAGACGCTGGTGTATCTGCTGGCGGGCGAATCGGGTGTGGAAAGCGACGCATGGGAAACCCCGGAGGGACCTTGTCTGGCCGTGAAAGCTCTGCCGCCGGTATCACAGCAGGTGGAGAATGCCTTTGAATTTGCAAAAGCAGGCTTTACCCTGTTGGCGGAACGCTACCCGGATCATCTGCGCTACGCCGACGCCAGCAGCCGGGGCGAAAAAAGCATGATGGATCTGCAGCTGTTCGCGGAGAGCGGCGAAGGCGGTGAGGCAGCTCCGCCCAGCCTCAGCCCGGCGCAGGAACGGCAGGCCATGGCATCCGGCACCCTGCGCCCGGCGCAGGCGGGGGAGGCGGAACCGGCACCCAAGGCAGAAGGGGCGGAGAGCAGACCGACCGCAGAACGGGGCGAAGCACCCAAACCGGCGGAAGCATCCCCGCTGCCGCCCGACCTGCCCCGGATGGGGCGGAATGTGATCGAACAACTGCACCGGCAGTGGGCAGCAGAGGAGACGACCCTGCGGCAGGAGCAGCCGGGGTTTTCGTTCCGGGCGGAACTGCAGAACCCGGAAATGCGCCGCCTGATGCAGCTGCCCGGGATGCGGATGCAGGACGCCTACCGGCTGGTACACTACGACGACGCTCTGCGCCGAACCGCCCAGACGGTGGAAAAAGGCGTGGTGGAGCGGATCCAGCAGAGAGCACTCCGGCCGACCGAAAACGGTACCCAGCCCGGCGGCGCAGCCGTGACCCGGGCCGACGTTGAGCACATGACCCGCGCCCAGCGCGAAGCGTTGGAGCGGCAGGCTCTGCACGGCGTAAGGATCCAGTTTTAAGGCTCCCAGTGCGGGAGTTTTGGAAAAAAACACAATACAGAAAGGACAAAAAGCATGAAAAACAACAAGATGACCCTGAATCTTCAGCTGTTTGCCGACGCAAGCATCCAGATGCAGAACACCACCGGCACCATGACCAAGGAGATGAAGACCTTCTACGAGAAGCGGCTCATCGATCAGGCGGAGCCGCGGCTGGTCCACGACCAGTTTGCGGACTACTATCCCATGCCCCAGAACGGCGGCAAGACCATTGAGTTCCGCAAGTACGACAGCCTGCCCAAGGCCAAGACCCCGCTGACGGAGGGTGTGACCCCGAACGGGCAGGCGTTGACCGTGACCACGGTGACCAGCGACCTGCACCAGTACGGCGGCTGGACTCCGCTGACCGATGTGCTCCAGATGACCGCCATCGACAACAATGTGGTGCAGGCCACCCGTGTGCTGGCGTCGCAGGCGGGCCGCACACTGGACACCATTACCCGCGATGTGCTGGCCGGCGGCACCAATGTGATCTATGCGCCCAAGACGGAGGCGGACGGCACCGAGACCGCCGTGACCAGCCGCCGGAATCTGGACAAGACCTGCACCCTGACCCCGAAGCTCTTCTTTCAGGCGGCGGCGCAGCTGGGCGCGATGAACGCGGATCCTCTGGGCGACAGCTATGTGGCCATCATCCACCCGTATGCGGCCTATGACCTCAAGACCTCCAAGGAGTGGATCGAAGTCCACAAGTATGCCGCACCCGAGGCGATGTTCCGGGGCGAGATCGGCAAGCTGGGCAACATCCGCTTCATCGAGACCAGCGAGGCCAAGATCTGGAAGGACAACACCTGCCCGACCAACGGCAGCAGCGGCTCTCTGGCCGTGTTCGGCACGCTGGTGCTGGGGGCTCATGCCTACGGCGTTACCGAGCTGGAAGGCGGCGGTCTGGAGCACATCGTCAAGCAGCTGGGCTACGGCGACGACCCGCTGAACCAGCGTGCGTCGGTGGGCTGGAAGGGAATGCGCGCCGCCGAGCGTCTGGTGGAGCAGTACATGGTGCGCATCGAGAGTGTGTCGAGCTATTCGGAGATGGCAGCGGCGAACTGAGCTGCCCGCTTGTTTGTCAGTGGGATTGCCCTCTCAGTCAAAGCCTTCGGCCAGAGGGAGTCTTTCCCGAAGGGGAAGCTGAGTCTTGGCTCTCCCTTTGGGAGAGCTGTCACGCGGAGCGTGACTGAGAGGGCAAAGCTGCTTCAAAAGAAAGGAGAACCCGAAATGAGTGAGAATGTGAAAGTGAAACTGTTCAAGGACAACAGCCGATATCAGGGCGATCTGTTTGTCAGCGTCAACGGCGTGAACTACAAGATCCGCCGGGGCGTGGAGGTGGAGGTGCCGCCCGCGGTGGCGGAAGTGCTGGAGCACAGCCAGCGGCAGGACGAATGCACCGCGGCGCGGATCGCAGCAGCGGAGGAACTGGAATGACGGTGGGCGAGGCTCTGGCACGCGCCGAAGAGCTGCGGCCGGGCATCCCGATGGAACGGGAGACCCGGCAGCGGTGGCTGAAAGAGGCCGACGGAATGCTGCGTGCCCGGTACTTTGACCGGAGCTGCACCGATCGCTACGATGCCGTGGGCGCGGACAGGCAGTGGAACGAGGGGCTGCGGGATGAGGCAGTCCTGCTGGTGCCGGAACCCTTCGACGCGCTCTATCCGCACTATCTCTGCGGGCGGATCGACGCGGCACTCGGGGAAAACGATCGCTATGCCGGAGAACAGGTGCAGTACAACAGCATTCTGGCAGAGCTGGCGGCGTGGCTGCGGCGAACCTACCCGCCCCGGCCGGGCACACAGTGGCACTGGTGAAAGGAGAAGCGTATGATCCTGACAAACCGGCCGCAGCTGCGGAATGAGCGCGATTTGCTGCGGGTCTTTGGCGGGCTGAACGAGACCTACGGCTGCACCGAGGCAGAGTACAGCGCGGGGGTGAACGTTTCGGCACTGAACTTCCCGGCGTTGAGCACCCGCAGCCCCCGGCGGAAGCTGGGGGCGATGCCGGACGTGAATGGGATGTATCACCTGAACGGCCTGTTGATCGTCAGCGGAAAAACACTGCGCTATACCCCGGATGGAGCGGGCAGCACGACACAGGTGCTGGAAAATGCGGTGGCCGACAGCAAAAAGGCTCTGGTGGGCATCGGAACGAAGATCCTGATCTTTCCGGACAAGATCGCCTTTGACACGGCCGAGGGTACGGTGTCGCCGCTGGGAGCCGTCTGGGAGAACGGTACCGGCACCGTGGAACTGGAACCCTGTGACGGAGACGGCACGACCTACACGGTATCCCGGTATGGGCGGACAGAGCCCGACGACCCCAAGGATGGACAACTGTTTCTGAAAGTGATCCGGATGGAGGCACCGTGGAGGAGCGACAGCGTGCTGGAAGTATACAGTGCGGCGTCGGGCAGCTGGTCGGCCATCCCGCTGGAGTATTGCCGGATCTCGGCGGAGAACATCGGGAAGCAGTTCAAAGTCTGGGATACCATCACCCTCAGCGGAACGGCAGCGGAGCAGGCCGACCAGTGGAGCGAGCTGGACGGAGATCGGATCGTCTATGCAGCAGCGGACAACTGGATCCGGGTCAAGGCGACACCCGGCGGAGAGCGATTTTTCGGCAAGCTGATCCACACGGGCGGAACGGCAAAATGGGTCAGTCTGAGCGGAAACGATACGGTGGTCTGCGAAAGCAAGGATCCCGTCCGGCTGGAACGCCGGGTGCCCGACCTTGACTATCTGACCGAGTGCGACAACCGGGTATGGGGCTGCTCGAGCAGGGAAAACGTCATCTATGGCTCGAAGCTGGGCGACCCCACCAACTGGTTCTCCTACCGGGGCATTGCGGCGGACAGCTACGCGGTGACCGTCGGCAGCGACGGCCCCTTTACCGGTGCGGCCACCTGCATGGGCGCGGCGTTGTTCTTCAAAGAAAACGCCCTTCACAGGCTGTACGGCGCGAAGCCGTCGGACTTTCAGCTAAGCTCCCTGCGCTGCCGGGGCGTAGCCAAAAATGCAGCAAAAAGCCTCTGCGTCCTGAACGAAACGCTCTACTACCTCTCGCCGGAAGGCGTGATGGCGTGGGATGGAAGCCTGCCGACCCGGGTCTCCACGGCACTGGACGCCCGGCGGCTGGTCCATCCGGAGTACGCGGCGGGCGGTGCGCTGGATGGCCGGTATTACCTGCACCTGACCCGAAGCGACGGCTCCCGGCTGCTGGTCTACGACACCGAACGGGGGCTTTGGCAGGAAGAAAATGTTTGCTCGCAGGAGCTTTGCGCTGCCGGAGGGCAGCTCTATCTCTGGGATGGCAGCGACCTCTGGGCGGCCGATCCCAGCCGGGAACCGGATTGGGAAAACGCCGACGGTGTGGAGGAAGCGGTCGCGTTTTCGCTGGTGACGGGGGAGATCGGGCTGGACCGGACGGAGGAGCAGTATCTTTCGCGGCTGACCTTCCGGCTGGACGCGGAGACCCAAAGCCGGGTGGAACTGGACGTCAGCTACGACGGCGGCGGATGGGAAACGGCGGCGGTTCTGACGGCAGAGCAGAAGCGGAAATGCGCCGACCTGTCCTTTGTGCCCCGCCGGTGCGGGATCTTCCGGCTCCGGCTGCGGGGCAGGGGGCAGATCGTCCTGCGGAGCGTGGCAAGGACGAGGGCAGCGGCGAAAGGTGCCCTCTCGAGCCAGATTTGAAACAAACCTCTCAGTCTGCGCTCTGGCGCAGACAGCTCCCCTAATAGGGGAGCCAAGATCATAGGAAGGGGGCGGAAGGCACCCTCTCAGTCAAAGCCTGACGGCTTTGCCAGCTCTCCCGAAGGGAGAGCCAAGAACGAGGACGGGGGGCGGAAGATGCCCTCTCAGTCAAAGCCTGACGGCTTTGCCAGCTCTCCCAAAGGGAGAGCCAAGAACAGGAAGGAGAAGAACGATGGCAAGCATTTCAGGGCTCGGGAAGATCGGGCTGCCGAAGTTCAGCGAAGGGATGGATCCGGAGGACAGCCGTGCCCTGCGGAACTATCTCTACCAGATGCAGGAGCAGCTGCAATATATCCTGAGCAATCTCGACACGGAAAATCTGTCGGAAGAGCTGCAAGGGCGGCTTTTCGGAACAGAGTAAGCGAAAAACAGGAATGCAGGAGGTGAAACAATGGCAACACAGAAAAAGAAGGAGGAGCAGGAGACCCAAAACCGCCCGGGTGCGGCGTATTCTACAGCAGGGCTGAACAGCCGCACCGACGTGGAACGCGCACTGGCCGGTGCGCAGTATACGCCTTCGGAGAAGGTACAGGAGGCAGGATCGGCCTTGAAACAGTGGCAGGAAAGCCGCCCGGCGGATTACCAGAGCCGGTATCAGGGAAAGATCGACGACCTGCTGGGGCAGCTGAACGACCGGGAAAGCTTCCGGTACGACTACGCGCAGGACCCGCTTTACCGCCAGTATGCGCAGGCTTACACCCAGAATGCGGCCAACGCCAGCGCGGACGCAGCGGCACAGGCGGCTGCATTGACCGGCGGCTACGGCTCAAGCTACGCCGTCAGTGCGGCGCAGCAGGCGTATCAGCAGCAGATGAACGGCCTCAATGCGGCCATCCCGACCCTGTACCAGCTGGCACTGGATACCTACAACAGCGGCGGCGACGCGCTGGTGACACAGCTGGATCAACTGGGAATGCAGGAGGAAACGGCCCAGAAGCAGTACAGTGAGCGGCTTTCGGACTATTACAAGCAGCTGGAGCAGAAGGGCAGCGACTACAACGCGGCCTACGCGCAGGACTACGGCCAGTATCAGAACTACCTGAGCCGGCTGGACAGCCTGCACGGATATTACACAGCACAGGAGCAGACCAAGGCGGCGCAGAAGCAGCAAAACTTCAACAATGCGATGGCCATCCTTGGCTTGCTGGGCGACGCGGTGCAGCTTTACTTCACCGGAACGGCAGGGATCGGGTCGATGGCCAGCAGCCTGCTGAACAGCGGGTACAACATCTACGCGGGCAACCGTGCATACGAGGCGCAGCGTGCGGACGCCGCATGGAGCCAGCAGATGCAGGAGCAGCAGCGGCAGGACAACCTGACGCAGCAGCAGTACAAGAACGCGCAGGCAGAGCAGCAGTATCAGGACAGCCTTGCCCAGCAGAAGTTCAACAACAATGTGACTGCGGAGAAGCTGGACATCGCCAAGGGCGAGTGGGCGTTGAAGCAGGCGAAAGCAGCGCAGAGTGCGGCGAAGGCAGCGGCCGAAACCGGTGCGGCGGACACCGGTAGCACCCAGAGCGGTACTCTGACCGGCGGCAGCCTGAACATGAGCCGGAGCGGTCTGCGCGGAACGGCTGTGCCTTTCGAGGCGGCACGGCTGCGCAGTCAGGGGCGGAGCGACAGTGCGATCCGGACAGAGCTGCTCAAAAACGGATACTCCGACGCGCAGATCAC
>ERZ1026860.1011-NODE-1011-length-15408-cov-9.564841_pt1 | contig 15408 bp, 19 predicted proteins | sample MGYA00380160_ERZ1026860 | MGnify/ENA primary metagenome ERZ1026860 (study PRJEB33269, sample SAMEA4719796) | human gut metagenome | biome: human-associated habitat; feature: organic feature; material: feces | place: Cameroon | collected 2013-10 ... | reverse complement strand
TCAGGCTGCGGGGGATGTTCTCATAGAAGCCGCCGCCGGTGATGTGGGAGATGCCCTTGACATCCACTTCCTCCAGCACCTTGAGCACAGGCTTGACGTAGATCTTGGTGGGGGCCAGCAGGGCCTCGCCCAGGGTCTTGCCGCCCAGTTCTGCGGGGGCGGTCTTCAGCACGTCGGGGTCGTTGTCGATATCAAAGACCTTGCGCACCAGCGAGAAGCCGTTGGAGTGGACGCCGGTGGAGGGCAGGGCCAGAATGACGTCGCCGGGCTTCATGCTCTCGTTGCTCAGGATCTTCTCCTTATCCACGACGCCCACGGTGAAACCGGCCAAATCGTACTCCTCCTCCGGCATCATGCCCGGGTGCTCGGCCGTCTCGCCGCCCACCAGAGAGCAATCCGCCTGCACGCAGCCCTCGGCCACGCCCTTGACGATCTCGGCGATCTTCTCGGGGATGTTGCGGCCGCAGGCGATGTAATCGAGGAAGACCAGGGGCTTGGCACCCGCGCAGATGACGTCGTTGACGCACATGGCCACGCAGTCGATGCCGATGGTATCGTGCTTGCCCAGGATCATGGCGACCTTCAGCTTGGTGCCCACGCCGTCGGTGCCGGAGATGAGGACGGGGTGCTGGTAGCCGGTGCAGTCCAGCTCAAACAGGCCGCCAAAGCCGCCAAGACCACCGATGCAATGCTCGTTCATGGTGCGGGCGACGTACTGCTTCATCAGTTCGACGGACTTATAACCGGCGGTGATGTCCACACCGGCTGCTGCGTAGCTTTCCGAATAGCTCTTTTCCATAACTTTACTCTCCTAACTTTTTGGCGTCCTTGGGACGATCGTTGAGGTGGCGTTCGTGGATATCGGTGGAAAGCACCTCTTCCGGCTTGACGGCGTACTCGCCGGTGAAGCAGGCGGTGCAGAACTTACATTTGGCTCCTTTGGCCAGCTGGACGACGTGCTCGGTGGACAGGTAGCCCAGCGTGTCGGCCCCGATGACCTCGTTGATCTGGTCCACGGTGCGGCCGGTGGCCACCAGCAGCTTCTGGTCCGGGATGTCGGTGCCGAAGTAGCAGGGGTATTTGAAGGGCGGCGCGGAGACCATGAAGTGGACCTCGGTAGCGCCTGCGTCCCGCAAGAGCTTAATGATGCGGGCGGAGGTGGTGCCGCGGACGATGGAGTCGTCCACAAGGACCACCCGCTTGCCCTTGACGGTGCTGGACACGGCATTCAGCTTGATGCGGACGCTGTTCTCGCGCTGCTTCTGGCTGCCCTGAATGAAGGTGCGGCCGATGTATTTGTTTTTGATGAAGCCGATGCCGTAGGGGATGCCGCTGGCCTCGGAGTAGCCGAGGGCGGCGTCCAGGCCGGAATCCGGCACGCCGACGACCACATCGGCCTCGACGGGGTGCTCCTGCGCGAGGAAGCGGCCTGCCTGCTTGCGGGCCTCATGCACCGAGCAGCCCTCGATGACGCTGTCCGGGCGGGAGAAGTAGATGAACTCGAACACGCACATCTGGGTGTCCGGGCGGCCGCAGTGATCCTTGATGCTGCGCAGCTCGCCGGTCTTGGCGTCGGCAATGACGATCTCGCCGGGCTCCACGTCCCGCAGCAGCGTTGCGCCCACGGCGTCCAGCGCGCAGCTCTCGCTGGCGAAGACATAGCCGCCGCCGGGCAGGGTGCCGATGCACAGGGGGCGGTAGCCCCGGGGGTCGCGGACGGCGATGAGCTTGGTGGCCGACATGACCACCAGGCTGTAAGCGCCCTCCAGCACATCCATGGTCTTGCTGATGGCGATCTCGATGCTGCCCATCCGCAGGCGGTTGCGGGTGACGAGGTAGCAGATGACCTCGGTATCGGAGGAGCCGTGGAAGATGGCACCCTCGTTTTCCAGCTGGCGGCGGAGCTCCAGCGCATTGGTCAGGTTGCCGTTGTGGCACAGGGCCATAGTGCCCCGGCCGTGGCGGACGATCATGGGCTGGGCGTTGGCCCGCACCCGGCTGCCGGAGGTGGCATAACGGACGTGGCCGGTGGCCATGTGGGCGTTGGGGTTTGCCAGACTGCCCAGCACCGCCGGGGTGAAGACCTCGTTGACCAGGCCCAGATCGCGGTGGCCCTGAATGACGCCGTCGTCGTTGACGGCGATGCCGCAGCTCTCCTGCCCGCGGTGCTGCAGCGCATACAGGGCGGAGTAGGCGGCAGCGGCCACGTCCTCGGTCCCGGCGCGGTCATAGATGCCGAAAACGCCGCATTCTTCGTGCAGCGGATATGCAAAATCAGACATTACAGTTCCTCGATCTCTTTCTGCAGTTTTTCTTCCTTGGCGGCGATCTGCGCAGCCATGGCCGTGCGCTCGGCCTCCAGCTTTGCGGCCAGTGCCTCATCGCCGAGGGCGAGGATCTCGGCCGCCAGCCAGGCGGCGTTTTTGGCACCGTTGAGGGCCACGGTGGCCACCGGGATGCCGCTGGGCATCTGCACCGTGGCCAGCAGAGCGTCCAGGCCATCCATCGCGCCGCCCTTCATGGGGATGCCGATGACCGGCAGGGTGGTGTTGGCCGCAAAGGCACCGGCCAGATGGGCGGCCATACCGGCAGCGCAGAGGATGACGCCGAAGCCGTTGGCCTTTGCGCCCTTGGCAAACGCAGCGGCCTCGGCGGGCGTGCGGTGGGCGGAAAGGATGTGGGCCTCAAAGGGGATGCCCAGCGCCTTCAACTGGGCGCAGGCCCCTTTTACCACCGGCCAATCGCTGTCCGAACCCATGATCACTGCAACTTTACGAATCATCTGTACTCCAACCTCTCTTTCTCGTGACCCGGCAAAACAAAAAAGGCTGTGATGCACCTACACCACGGCCTTTTATTTCTGCAACTGGTACAAAGCGCCCTGACAGGAAGTTACACCGAGGCCCAGGCGCATCTGGTTGTGGCCGTTGCCCCCGTGGCAGCTGACCGTATGCCCTGCATTCCGCATTCCGCTCGTCCTCCGCTCAAACCTCATTGTTCCCGGCTGCTTTGCTCCCGGCGCACACCGCCCGTTTGGGGCGCGGCGTGCGTCTTACAAGTACAGTTTACGGCAAAAAAAACACTTTGCAAAGAGCGTTTCGGCAAATTCTCCTTTGTGTTCTCATCTGCCAAAAAACTTTCAAAAATTTTGTGCAGTTTCGACATTCATTTTCTTTTTAAGTACGACTTATCGGAATTATAAATTTTATAAAACCTCTCAGTCTCGCATTCGCTCGACAGCTCCCCTACAAAGGGGAGCCAAGCCGCGCTTTCTGCCTCTCCCCTTAGAAAATGATTTTCGCCGTAGCCGCACGCGCTGCCCGGATCAGGTCCGCCGGGGCGCAGCAGACCTGCGTGCCGATGCGTCCGCCGGAGACGTAGACCTTCTCCTGCTGCAGCACGCTCTCATCAAAAACGGTGGTGTACTGCTTTTTCATCCCCACGGGGCTGCAACCGCCGCGGACATAGCCCGTGACCTTGTTGATATCGGCAACGTGGATCATGGCGACGCTTTTTTCCCGGACGCTGCGGGCGGCGGCTTTCAGGTCCAGCTCCGCCGCCACCGGGATGACAAAGACGAAATAGTTTTTGCTGGCCCCCTGCGTCACCAGTGTTTTATACACGCAGGCCGGGTCCTCGCCCATGCTGGCGGCAACGGTCACACCGTCCACGGCCACGCCCTCCTCGTGGGCGTACTCGTGGGCCGTATAGGGCACTTTTGCGCGCTCCAAAATGCGCATGGCGTTGGTCTTAGCTTCTTTTCCCATAATATATCCCCTCTCATTCTGAGCCTATTTTACCACTTTTGCAAAAAATATCAAAGGCCCTCTTGACTTCAGTTTCATGAAGTGATATCATAAGCTCACGCTTCAGGAAACTAAACTTCATGAAAATAAATTAGATTGCTTTGGGAAATGGATAAGGAGAAACCGCTATGATCATCGTATTGAAACAGGACGCCCCGGAAGTACAGGTACATGAGTTCTGCCGCGAGCTGGAGGGCATGGGCCTGCAGATCAACGACTCCAAGGGCAGCGACACCCACATTCTGGGCCTCATCGGCGACACCAAGGCCATTGCCGAGAGCTGGGTGCTGGCAAACCCCGTGGTAGAGACCTGCCGCCGCGTGAGCGAACCTTATAAAAAAGCCAACCGCAAGTTCCACCCGGACGACAGCGTCATCGACGTGGAGGGCGTGAAGATCGGCGGCGGCAACTTTGCCGTCATCGCAGGCCCCTGCAGCATCGAGAGCGAGGAGCAGATCACCTACTGTGCCCAGCGGGTGAAGGCCGCCGGGGCTTCCCTGCTGCGGGGCGGCGCGTTCAAACCCCGCACCTCCCCCTACTCCTTCCAGGGGATGCGGAGCGAGGGGCTGGACCTGCTGAAGCTGGCCCGCCGGGCCACCGGCTCCCCCATCGTGACCGAGATCATGAACACCGAGCACCTGCCCCTGTTCGAGAACGTAGACCTGATTCAAGTAGGCGCCCGCAATATGCAGAACTTTGAGCTGCTGAAGGCCGTAGGCCGCCAGAAAAAGCCGGTGCTGCTCAAGCGCGGCCTGGCGAACACCCTGGAGGAGTTCGTGATGAGCGCCGAGTACATCATGGCCGAGGGCAACGAAAACGTCATCCTCTGCGAGCGGGGCATCCGCACCTTTGAGACCAGCATGCGCAACACCCTCGACCTTGCGGGTGTGGTGATGCTGCACAAAATGACCCATCTGCCCGTGGTGGTGGACCCCAGCCACGCCTGCGGCCACGCCTGGATGGTGCCCCAGCTGGCCAAGGCCGCTGTGGCCGCCGGGGCCGACGGCCTCATGATCGAGGTGCACAACAACCCCGCCAAGGCCAAGTGCGACGGCGCCCAGAGCCTGACGCCCGACCAGTTCGACGAGCTGATGGGCTTTATCGGCAAAGAGGTGGAGTTCTTCGGCAAAAAGCTCAACTGATCCTTTGTTTTCATCGGCAGCTTCTGCTTTGGGGCAGAGGCTGCTTTTTTCTGTGGGTGCTCCGCTTTTTCCAAAAACAGAGCCGCCTCAAAAAGTTTTTCTTGATTTTGCAGGCAAGATACGATATAATACATCTGTTATCAATCCGCGCCGGTGTGTCGGAATGGCAGACGAGGGGGACTCAAAATCCCTTGTGCTAATAACACGTGTGGGTTCGACCCCCACCACCGGCATAACGAAGCCTGTGATTGTGCGTTGATTCGTGCAATCGTAGGCTTTTTTGTTTGATCGGGATGGCCGTGAATGTGAGAATCGTTCCTGACGAACCGAGGGGGATTTTTCAGCAAAAAAGGAGGAATCTCTCTCGTGCGCAAACGTACTTTACAACCCGCTTCCAAAGCGCTTCCGTCCATACAGGCGGCCTTTGAACAGTTCCAGAAGCAAAACCAGCTCAAGAATCTTTCTCAGGGGACGCCAAACTGTACATCCAAACAGGCGGCGACCCGTTCCGGCTTCAAAAGCTTCTAGGCCACTCCGATCTTTCCATGACACGGCGATATATTGCACTCTACGCAGACGATCTGAAAGCCAACTACGACGCCCTGAATCCATTGGAGCAAATGACGCACAACACCCGCCGGGACAGCAAAATCAAGCTTCCCAAATAAACAAAAAATCCCGGCCAATTGACCGAGATTCTCTAGGATTCATGCGACTTTTTTGACTTATCAAACCAATGATTTCACCGGTTGAAAACATTGTGGAAAGATGTTGAAAGTTCACTTTTGCTTCCGGGAATACCTATAATCTATAACCAATTCTCTGCTCTAAAATCAGGGGCAGGGAATTTTTTGTTGCCTTTCAGTGCCCTTATAGAGTGTCAGCGGGTTTCTCGCAGCCTATCAGCCAGCTGTGCCAGCATTGCCACGTCCTTTTCGTCCAAACCTGTGACATTGACCGTTTCCAGCCGTTCTACCCCAAGCAGATAGTCTGTCGAGACAGAGAACACCTTTGCCAAATCCACCAGACACGCAGGAGACGGCATAGAGAGCCCCTGTTCCCACGAGTTGACGCCGTTGCGCGTAATATTCATCCGCCGGGCAAGCTCTGCCTGTGTCCAGCCCCGCGCCTCTCGCAGCGCCTTGATTCGTTCTGCGGTCATTCTCATTGCCTCCTATTGTCCAGTATAGGTAGCGGTGGTGATTTATCATTATCATTTTTGGCTCTATTGCTTGACATTGTGATAAAAGTGTGATAGGGTTGAGTCAAGAACTTTTGGAGCAGTTGCACCGATTGTTCCGTTGGTTTCGATTGCTAAATTTATGAGGAGGTTGTTTATAATTATGAAAAAGAAAATATTGGCCTTGGTGTTTGCGATGCTTTTAGCGATTATGGTTCCAATCTCTGCGTTTGCAACAGGCAGCTTTAACAAAGCTGTTTTTGATAATTCTCCAAATGTACTTCTCTGCTTCCTCTAAGATCTCAGCCACCTGCTGCTTCCGCTTCGGGATGGTGAGCAGGCTGGGATTGAAGGTGAAGCTGTATTCCAGTCGCTGGATCATGGCATGAACCGCAGATTGCAGTTCGGTGTACAGCATCATGTCCTCGATGCTTCCGGCATTCTCAAAGGACGATTTGATGGGCGTATAGGGGTAGACAGGCGGTTTGCCATCCACCACCTCAGGCGGCACGTAAAGCGCCGTAGAGCGCCGGATAGGCTCTATCTGCTGGATGCTGCCCATGGGGTTCAGCGCAAGGCTGATACGCACCGCATCATCCACCCGGCGCATTTCCTCCGGGGTCAGATGCCCCAGATACTTCAGCGCCCGGCTCTTGTCGATGGTGAAGATCTGCTCGGCCTGTACAACGGACGGCATATTCAGCCCTGCGTTTTCCAACAGGCAGTGGGTCGGCTGATTTACTTTCTTTTCCGCCTTGCTTGTCATGGTCGCAACGATCAGGGTCGGAGAGTGATAATTGCCCACGTCATTCTGAAGGATGACCGCCGGGCGGTCACCGCACTGTTCCGAGCCGGTGCTCGCCCCGAAATGGGTGAAGAAAATGTCTCCACGCTGGAATTTCCAGTTTTTCTGCAAAATTGTACCTCCATGTTGTTATGTGCAAAGCCCGCTGCCGGATGTTCCGCAGCGGGCTTCGTTCAAGGTATGGTGGTATGGTTGGGTCAGCGGTGCATGACCACATAATCGTAACCGCGCCGCATCTGGCAGACGGTACAGGTGTCCATGCTTCGGTCTGCGCTGGGTACAAGCGCGATATTGAACGCCTTTGCATCCACAAAGTGCCGCAGGCAGGTACTGCAGAGGATGCGGATGGACTTGACTATCTCAGAGGTCAGCTCCATCTCCTCGTAGATTTTCTGCTCACGCACCGTGGGGTTCAACTCGTCCATAAAAGTGTCCTCCTATGTATCAAAAGTGGATATTCTGATAAAGAATAAATTGGGATACGTAAAAAACAGGAACTGCCGGATGCGTGGAACGTGCCCGGCAGTTCCCGGATCAATATGATTAAAGGTCTCGCATATTCGCCCTCGGCCCCCTGCGAGTGGGGCATAAACATCTGGCAGCGGACTTGTACCGCTTCATTGGCATTTCAGCCACCCCGTCTGCTTTGTGACCGGGCCGCGAATTACGGAAGTATCATTATCGGAGTACCAGATGACGGAACTATTCAGTTTTCAAGGTGCCTGAGGTCGGACGCTTTGCCCTGCGGCAGGTGCCGCTTTGGAAATTGTCCCTTCACTTACGAACCCAGTTGAAAGGTCAATTCGTAGCATCGAAATCAAAGTTTTTCAAAAAATTAGTAATTCTCTTGATTTTAATGCTTATCGTGGGGTGAGAAACGCCCAAGACTTTAGAAATTTCAGTGATGTCGTATCCTTCGTAAGCGTACATGGTGATGATTTCCAAATCTTGGGTTTTCAAAGTTTCGAGTGCAGTAAGCAACTGCTCGTTCTCAATCTCACCAATCCATGCAAAACGGCTTTTAGTTTCGTGGTAAGTATCTGTCACGGTAATCGCATCCTGATAGCGCAGCATCAAAGGCAACGCTTCTTCCTCAGAGCTTTCATACGCAGGAGCGGTGAATTCCTGCGTCCGCTCAATAAAGGTACGCTCCGAATTGAATTGCTGACGGTCATAATCGTACATCTTCTGGATGGCCTCTTCCGTCATTCCCGCAGCTGCGTACTCGATGCGCAACTTTTCCCAGTGTGCTTCAAACTTCTTCAACTCATAGCCCTTATTAAAAGACATTGCAAACCTCCAAATTTTCGATAACGCGTAAAAAGTCGAAAATTTGGAAGGCTAACGATAAACACCGTAGCGGTTCACATCCACGCGCTGCTTGTAGCCGGTGATCTTCTCCAGCAGCTTGTCTACGCAGTTCATCACGTTAGTCATTTTCGTGTCCTTTCCCCCGGACTCAGGGAGGGGAAGGATACCGATGACGGAGACTGGATAGGGGTTCACGCCATGCACTGAACCAGCCTGCAAAACGCAAAAAGGCCTGATTCCAGAGATGGGAGGTACACCCATAGACCGGTCGTTCTACCGCAGCAGACAGCGTCTGCCGGCTGGTAAAACTCCGTTATGGTATCCTCAACCCTCTCTAGAATCGGGCTTACGATATTATTTTTTTTTTTTTTTTTTTTTTTTTTTTTTGTTCTTAGAACTTGCCTCTTTGGAGGTTTGTCCCTTGAACTGACTACATAATAAACGAGAACACCTCAAATCACCAGTTCATCTGATGAGCTCTAAAAAGCAGCGCGCAAAGCATCGTTATTCCGTTCTTTTATAAAAGGTGCCGTCATTCCAGATGCTCTTATGCAGCCTTCTGCGCCGTTTTATTGCCATTTAGAGCTCACTTTTTGAGCCCTTGTCTCAGAAAAAATCCCCAAAAAAGAGGCGACCAGACCGTTTTATGGTCTAATCGCCTCATAGGTATTCTGTTGTGTCCGCATTAACAGGCAGTTTTGAATGGCGCGCATCCACATGCTGCAAGGTAGACATTGACTTGTTCAATACCATCCTTGTAATGATCCGTCAGAATCATTTGATAGACGGTATTCTTTTGATTGTTGAAATCCAGCGTGATTCCGCACATTTTCAACAAATCACCGCTTACAGTTGGCGGAAGATGCAGCGCCACCGAGATGGCAACGATCTGCTCCACACTTGCATCCTGTCCTGCACGAAGCCGCTTTACCGTAGATACAGAGAGCCCAGACTCTGACTCCATCTGTTCCACAGACACATCCCGGTCGTTCATCAGTAGCTTCAAGGCCTTCCAAAGCCTACCCCCGAAATCGTTCTTCGTATTGCCAATGACCATTGAACTTCAGCCGCAAACGCAACTGCAGCTGCCAACTCCTGTTCGGCAGTTTTCTGCGGTAACTGACGGCAAACCGAGTTGGCACTGACGGTTCCCACCTTGGTATCCGTATTCTTATGTACATCGGATGCCACCTCGGTTCACCCCCTTCACAAAAATTTTTATAAAAAAAGACCGAAGTAAATTCAGATCAAGTTGCCTACGCATTACTTGTTTCCAAATCTACTCCGATCTTCGACGCTGTCCGACAATTTATATATGAAGACTGGATGTGTATTAGCCTGACATTCTATAGTCATGCAAGCAAGTAGACGCACTTCAACCTACATAATCGACATCTCAAAACACGGTGCCGTGCAACAAATCGTTGCACAGACAACCAGCAGCGCCAGCTGCTATCAGCCTTCTTGCCGATATCATCTTCCCATCGGCCGGCTGCCATCGTTTATGTACTTCCGTCTATTGCAAAATGTTGTTCAGATTTAACCTTTCACATACTGAACAACCAGACTATTTCCTGTCTGCTAACACACCTCCTTTTTTCGGATTTATATTCGACCGTTGGTGTTTCGTCACCTTACGGCTATTTTCACATTTGTAGTATAACAGCCAAAATGTAATCCGTAAAGAGGAGTAATCGTTTTTCATCGAAGCGACGAGAAACAAGCCAGAAAATTGTGTAATCTGCCAATTTCGATCCTATAAACGCAAAAAAGCCGGAACAGACTCCAAAAATCCGAAATAATTTCAGATTTTTTGAAGCCCACCCCGGCTTACTACCCATTCGAGCAGCGTCAAAACAAGCAGCAATTCAGTTTTAAACTGGCTCACCCAATCTCCCGATGAGCCAAGTGTGCAGATTCGCACCTGGCTCTTCTTGTCCTCATCCTCAAACAGTACAAATGAGCCGTGTATCCTTCTCCGGCAGGGGAGTTGAACACACGGCTCATCATTTTAGGTTCAGAGTCCCAAGAAACTCGACAATCCTATGCCGTCTCTCGGGACAGCGAATCAGTTCCTCTTTCCTTTAGGTACTCGTTCACCTCATCAATCGACCTCATATACATACAGTTGAGAATCATCAAATGTGCTTGCTGTTCTTTGGTTGCAGCCAAGCTAAAACCCGCTTTTGCTATGAGCGCAAACGAAAGCCATGGAGGAAGGTACATAGCAACGCATAGTGCAACCACGTTTTTCTCAGAAAAACTTTTAACCTTTCCGGTTCTGTAGCGACCGATCGTTGACTCTGACACCTTTGATTCAAAGGCCAGCGCCTCTTGCGTAAATCCGAAGCGTGTCATCACATATCGTAGTGCTGCCGGGAAGCAAGCCGGCATATTCGCTAACACCTTGCGTTCTTCTTCAGCCTTCTCATTCTCAGACAGCCTTCCCTCCGGGTCTATAATATGATAGTAGTTTTCAATCTCTGTTTGTTTTTTCTCAGCATGCGAGGGCATCCAAATCCCTCCCACGTCCGAAACTACTCAAGGTAGCCTCAAACGTGGGGGGAATGGGCATAGCGATGCTCATTGGATCAGTAGTCAAACCCGCAGTCGCGCGACTGGCCTTTTTGACTCTATTAACCCATAGCATATGCAATTGCGCATGAATCTGTGCACACTTGACCCTTCTAAAGCGTCTGATCAGTTCTCGCATCCATTCCAATTCGAGAATTCTTTCATAAACGCACTGGTACTCCATAGAATCCGGTGTCAGATCATCAGCAATATGAAGCAATGACTGAATCCGCTTATTGATTCTGTTCTTTTCTTGCTTCAAACATAATAAGCTGACTGCTTTAGCAACTGCCTCGATAGCTGATGAAAGTGTTGAATCTTGACAAATGATGTACACTTGTACGCTCACCTGCCCTTTTCATGTAGTACGGTAAACCGCCAGTTTTATTATATCACATTCCATCTTAAAACAAAATATGTCTCGTTTTCTTATCGCTTCATCATCTTCTCCTTAGCCTTGTCCGGCACATCGATCAAGCCAAATCGGTAGAACAGCCCATAGATGTATGACACACCCCGGATATCTCCCAGCGCCTTGGGTCTGTCCACTACCTCTCCGATTTTACCGATTTTGTGGTACGCCAGCATCACGGAACTCCACGCAAAGCTCTTGCTGTCCTCTCTGCGGTCGATCCACAGCTCCTTGGTGAACTCCTCTCCTCTCCCCTGCCCTTCTTCAGCGTATATGTAAAGGGCAAGTCGGACATCGTCTTGAATTGGTATCCCCGAAAAGCCACCACGCACTTCCAGAGATTCACTTCGCAGGGATTCTTCCTCAGCGCAACCACAGCTCGATAGTGACGCTGCCGCTCTGCCCCGGCACTGATATTCGCCGCTTCAGCTTCCTCCGGGAAGTACACGCCTTTCTCATACGGCAGATAAGAGGTAACAGAGGCTTTGGAAAGTTCAAGAGCTGTTGCGGTTGAGAGGATTGCTTCTTTATAGTTCTGTGTTTCTCGGTACTCTTCAAAAGTATCCTGTACCTTCTCTGCCACTTCCGATTCATACACGTCAGCCGTGATGAGCAGCTTCCGAACCTTGATAGGGTTGAGGGACAGTGCGTCTGCGATGGCTTGCAGGCTCATTTTTGTCCGTATAAAGGTCAGCAGCTGCTTCCATCTGCTGTGCCAGGTTCTTGGCTGCACTGTACTCTGGTTTTGATGGCTTCCGCCCTCCGCTGGGCTTGCGCGCGCGTGTATTACCCATTAAATTTCACCTCGTTTTTATTTCCGTCACAAACTATATATCGTGTTCAGGAATACGCCGTGTGAACTTCTGGAATTCAGTCCACACGGCGTATTGCTTATTTCAGCTTTTCGAGGATATCATTTGCCATCATACCAGATGACAGTAGATTCTTCAGTACAATTTCGACCTCATCCTTCTTAGCTTCATCGGCAGCCTTAGCATCTGCCTTTGCCTTCTTCGCTTCCAGGGATGCTACCTCTTTTTCGACCTTCTTCAGAGCAGTCTTCTTCTCTTTCAGATCAGCCTTCAAAGTGTCAATGTTGGCGGTGGATGGATGCGATCTCAGTATTCAGAGACGCAATAATCTCCTGCTTCTCCGCAATCTGGGAAGCGCAGTCTTTAGTGATATTGGTTTTGGGACGATTTTTGCTACCTTTCGTTCTGAGCATAAGTGTATACCTCATTTCTATATTATCATTGGTAATGTATGCTCTGTTTTAATAATCAATCATTTTTGATGGCTGTAAGATATGCTCTATTGTAGTAATCAATTTTTCAATATATGGAAACAGCACTTGATCATCAAAGTCTCGCAATTCACAAATTGATTCTTCTAATGATACTTCATACCCCACATCGCTAACTGCTGTTGGCATACGATCTATTTCATGAGTGTTTCCGTTTACTACTATATATTCCCACGTTCTACTTGGATTTAAGTCTTCAATTTCCTGATATGTCGGCTTACCTTTATGTTTGCAGTAATTATATTTTTTTCGGACCTCTGTTTCTGCAAACGCATTCCAGAATCCATCAACTAAATCAATCGCTTCCTCGAACTCCGGACAAACCTGCTTAAGATACCGTAGAGGATTTGTCCTTGCAGTCGGTGTCTGAGACAGATTTTCTAGTTCTCTTGCTTGAGCAGAAGCTACCGATATGGGCGATATTCCATCAATAGATACCGTCTGTCCATTTTTTATACATAGATACTCGGTTGCCAAATAGCACATAGCCCACGAGATATCAACAACAGAATTATAGAAGAAAAGGGCCGCTTCATATAAATCTGCTCTCATCTGTGTTTTATAATACAAATATTCTGGTTCCTCGCACTGCATCGGAACCACCCTGTCCCAATGTCTCCAATCCTCATTAGGTCGATCCGTTTCACTCAAAAAGACTCTGGCGGCACAGTACTGAGATATAAGTTCTTTCTGTTTTGCACGAAAATATACGGAATTATTATCTGGTAGATTCACATCTTGCAATTGGATTTTCACCTTTTCTGGTCTACCTAATGCTAAAACATCTCTTTCGAATTCCATATTTATCACCTTATCACCAAAGGGCGATCTCTGCATTCTTAGCCGACCATAAGATTGTTGCCTGCTGTTCACCACGAAGAGATGTGCAAAGTTTCGAGCAGCGTAGGGAACTTCCGCTCCCAGTATATCACCTCGCTATGAGGGCAATATCCAGTACTGTGTTAGCTTTGCGAAAACCAACTTTTATACACAGCAACCGTTGATGCATAGGTCGTTTGATTTGTCGCATAAAATTCTTTCTGCTTTGGGTCATTTACCAGCTTGTAAATTTCTTGCTTATACATTTTCTCAAAACGCTCGACATCAATCTTTCTATCTAAATATTTTGCACAGGCATCTTCATAAGCATTTCTATACATTTCCTCTGCTGTGAAATATGCCTGTTGAGTTACTTTACTACTAGGATTTTTTTCTACTTCTGTTGCATAATGCAAAACTTCTTTATTTGCATCTGAAATGCTATTTCTCACTTGTGTCTCAACAGCTCCTTGCGCAGTTAACATCTGCGTCTTTGTCATTTCATTATACTTTCCCTGAAGCCTAAAGTATAACACAACATTAATCACAGATACCAATAAAGCCAATCCTGCAATCATCATATCAAACATTTTATTCTCCTCTGTTTGCCTGTGCAATTATCTCTCTCACTTGGCTCATTAAAGTAAGCGTTTCATGGTTGTCAAAATTCTCATTTAAGAAACAATAATCGCCGATTTCATCTTCAATGTATCCTAAGATTATCTCAACTTCTGAGCTTGTAATATTTCTTCCATCGACTTGTAAGTGTAAAATCTTATTACATACCTTAACCACTGTTCTTTGTGTAGGTAATTTTTTTAATTCCTCTGCACAAGAATGTGCATATTCTTTCATTGTCATCTGCTATTCCTCGTTCTACTAAAACTTTTCTGTCAATATTCTAATGCGTCTTCACATCTTAGCCGATCATACGATCGTTGCCTGCTGCTCACCACGGAGAGGTGTGCAAAGTTTCGAGCAGTAATGGAAGCTCACGCTCCCACAATTCATATGGTTTCCTCTATGATATTACATGGAGGTGTAAATCACATGAAGAATAAATCAGATTGGTTCGATGATAACTGGAATTGGGATGTGCATCCCACACAGGTACTGTATGAGCTTCTGCTCTCCCCGACCTATCGGATTCCCATGAGAGTGAAAGAGGTGTATTCGTTTAAGTGGGGAGCGGAGTTTCCAAGGTGTCCACGTTGTGGAACTACAATGGAACGTGAGTACCAGCTCTTCTGTGACCGCTGCGGTCAACGGTTGAACTGGAGTGAATTTGATGAATGCGAAGTGAAGTACATAGGGCGAGCCGGGCCGGAAGATTATGAAGATTGATTTTGGGTACTTTTATTTTACTCCACCGTGATAGAATCCGCAAGATTAAACCTTATATCCCTTTTCGCAAATCACATTGACCACTTCGTCAACATACTTCTGGCAGGTGTCGTGATCCGGTGCTTCCACCATCACACGCACGACTGGCTCGGTGCCGGACTCACGGACCAGAATACGGCCAGTGTCACCCAGAGCCTCAGACACCTTGGACACTGCTTCTTGCACCGCCGGGTCGTTCTGTGCGGCTTTCTTATCGGTCACACGGACGTTCTCCAGCACCTGCGGGTAGATTTTCAGGGGTTCAGCCAGCTTGCTCATGGGCAGCTTCTTGGCCAGCATAACTTCCATCATCTTCAGGCTGGTCAGGATGCCGTCACCGGAGATAAGGTTGCCGCTCTGAGCCATGTACATTCAATAAATAACACGATACATTTCTTGATAACGCAAACGAATGTTCATAATGGAGAAAGAACTCTGTGAAAATAGCATTGCAAAAATCATATGCAATCGTTATCAATCCAACCAAGACTATGAAATAAATCTATATACTCATGCACGATTTTATCGGCACTATATTTTTGCTTGAATGTTTCCTTGATTTGTTTCAATCTTTCCGGACTATCCGGATTTCGCAAAACGTTCAAGATGGCATCTGCCAATTCCTTATCATCTCTTGGATTTTCAATATAATGCACCATTCCACAGGTTGCTT
>ERZ1026860.1007-NODE-1007-length-15428-cov-3.662655_pt1 | contig 15428 bp, 11 predicted proteins | sample MGYA00380160_ERZ1026860 | MGnify/ENA primary metagenome ERZ1026860 (study PRJEB33269, sample SAMEA4719796) | human gut metagenome | biome: human-associated habitat; feature: organic feature; material: feces | place: Cameroon | collected 2013-10 ... | reverse complement strand
GATTTTCCTTGACCGCGCGTTTTTGTTCGTCGACGGTCGCTATATCCTGCAAGCGCAAAAGGAAACCGATGAAAAGCAAATCACCGTCATTCAAACGCCCGACGCGCAGGCGGGGGATTGGCTGTTCGCCGCATTGCCCCAAGGCGCGGTCATCGGCTACAATTCTTGGCTCTACACCCCGTCCAAAGTCAACAAAATGAAAGCCGCGGGGTCAAAGAACGGAGCCATTTTCGCCCCCGTTCCCGTTGACCCGATAGACCTTTTGTGGCAGGACAGACCGCGCGGCGGCGGCGGTTGGGCGGTCGCTTTGCCCGAACAGTACACGGGATTGGACAGCACGTCCAAAATCGCGGATATTACGGCGGCTTTGGGCGTTGACCAAGACGACGCGCTGTTGCTGACAAACCCCGAATCCGTTATGTGGATTTTAAACGTCCGCGGCAACGACATTCCTTTCATCCCGTTGGTTCAGTCATTCGGCATTTTGTATAAAAGCGGGACTTTTCAATGGTTTGTCGATACAAACAAAATAACGGATTCGCTCAAGCGGCAGCTCAGCCCTCTGGTGGAAATCGTGCCGATGTCCGCTTTTGCGCAAGTGCTGGACGTTTTGGCGGCTCAGCATGCCAAAGTGTGTTTGGATACGACGAACTGTTCGGCATGGGCGTATAACAAGCTGTCCGACGGCGGCGCGGTCATTCATGACAAGGAAGACCCGTGCATGTTGCGCAAAGCCTGCAAGAATATCACGGAACGCAACGGTGCGGTCAATGCTCACGTCAAAGACGGCGCGGCGGTTTGCCGTTTTCTGGCGTGGTTCGACGAACAAGCGCCCAAAGGCGGCTTGACCGAAATGGACGCGGTTTTGAAAATGCACGATTTCCGCGCCGAAAATCCGCTGTACCGCGGCGAAAGCTTTGCGACAATCGCGGCATCGGGCAAAAACGCGGCGTACATTCATTACCACACGGACGAAAATCACAATGCGCCCATCCAAAAAGACGCGCTGTTTTTGATTGATTCGGGCGCGCAGTATTTGGACGGCACAACCGACATCACCCGCACAATCGCGGTCGGAACGCCCTCGCCTTTGGAACGGAAACGCTTTACCCAAGTGCTGAAAGGGCATATCGCTTTGGCGACCATTGCGTTCCCCGAAGGAACGACGGGCGCGCAGCTGGATATTCTGGCGCGTCAATTTCTGTGGCGTGACGGCGTGGATTTCGCCCACGGCACGGGACACGGCATCGGCAGTTATTTAAGCGTGCATGAAGGACCTCAGCGCATTTCGCGCGCGGGCAACCGCATCGCCCTCGCCCCCGGCATGCTGATTTCCAACGAACCGGGGTATTACAAGCCCAACGCGTTCGGAATCCGATTGGAAAACGTGGTTATGGTTGAACCCTTGCCCCCGACCGAAGGCGCGGAAATGAAAGTGCTGGGATTGTCGACCTTGACACTTGCGCCGTTTGACCGCCGATTGATTGACAAAACACAGCTGACCTTGCGTGAAAAAGCGTGGCTGGACGGCTATCACGCACGCATCAAACGCATCATTTCACCGCTGGTTGACCGCGCGACGGCGGCATGGCTGTCCAAAGCCTGCGCTCCGCTGTAAGGTTTTTCCATGCGCGCGGGCATTACATTTTTTGTTGCGGGCTGTCTGCTGATTTTGCTGTCGGCGGTTATGGTCATCCCGACCGTTTTGGATTTTGCGGACGGGCAAACGGCGGCTGGAACGGCGTTCGGCATTTCCGCTTTGATGACGGGATTTTCGGGCGCGCTGTTGTTTTTGACGTTTTACAACCGTTATGAAAAACTGTCCGTACGGGAAATGTATCTGACGACGTCCATCGTTTGGGTCGTGGCGTGCGCATTTGCCGCTTTGCCGTTTTACTTTGCCCCCGTCCCGATGGATTACACCGATGCTTTTTTTGAAGCCATGTCGGGCTTGACCACCATGGGCGCGACGGTCATCCGCGATTATTCGCTGTTTTCGCGCGGTATTTTGCTGTGGCGCGGTATTTTGCAATGGATAGGCGGTTTGGGAATCATCGTAATCGCGTTGGGCGTTCTGCCGTTGCTCCGCATCGGCGGCATGCAGCTGTTTTCCATGGAAAGTTCGGATAAATCAGGCAAAAAAATGCCGAAGACATCCCAAATCATCGCTACGATGATGGTTATTTACATCGCGTTTACGGCTGCCTGCATCCTTTGTTTAAGCTTTTCGGGACTTTCGCCGTTTGAAGCCGTCGCCTACAGCTTGTCGACCATTTCGACGGGCGGATTTGCCCCGCGCGCTTCGTCCGCCGCCGATTTGTCCTTTGCGGCGCAATGGGTGCTGGTGTTTTTTATGTTCATATCGGGTTTGCCTTTGCTTTTGCCCTATTCCGTTTTGAAAAAAGACTGGAAACAAATCAAAGCCGACATGCAAATCAAAACATATATCGTTTTTACCCTTGCCGCCACTTTGGGATTGACCGTCTGGCTGTTGGCAACGCACCCGGAAATGACGGTGTCGCGCGCGCTGACGGATATGACGTTCAGCATTGTCACCGTGTTGACATCGACTGGCTTTGCGGTTTGCGATTTGGAAAGCTTCGGTGTTTTCGCCGTGATGTTCTTTACGTTCCTGATGCCCGTCGGAGCGTGCAGCGGATCGACTTCTGGCGGAATCAAACTGTTTCGCTTTAATATTATCTACCTGTTTTCCGTACAGTATTTGCGGCACAAGCTTTTGCCGCACGGCGTTTTCATCGCAAAGTACAACGGACGCCCCCTGACCGAAGAAATCACGTCGGGCGTTTTCGTATTTTTGGCGATTTTTCTGATGTCCGCAATGATTTCCATGCTGGTTTTGGCGGCGCTGGGGCTGGATTTTGTAACCGTTTTCACGGGAGTAATTTCGGCTTTGGGCAATGCGGGATTGGCGTTCGGCTCCGTTATCGGCGCTCAAGGCAGCTTTGCCAACCTGCCCGATGCCGCAAAATGGATTTTGTCCGCAGATATGATGCTGGGGCGTTTGGAATACATCACTGTTTTCGTGATTTTACTGCCGCTGGCGTGGCGTAAAGAACCGAAAAAAGTTCAAGTTATCGACTTTTAGCCGCCGCGCCCGAAGGAAGCTCCGTTACCTCGTCGCCCCATTTATCGACCAATTTCTTTTGCAAATCGCGTAAAAAAGCGACGCGGCGCTGATCCGTCATTTCGACAATTCCCAAAATAACGGGCGGAATACAGCGGGAGAAAATAAAACCGATTGCCGCCGCACCGAACGTGACAAAGATGGTTTTAAAGTCGAAAAACAGCCCCATTGCGCCTTCCAGCGAATTATCGCCGAACCACAATCGGAACAAAAACGGCAAAGTTCCGGCAAAATTCATCCCGCCGACACACAGCCATTTATATTTATAACGCAGTTTGTACTTGTTTTCCAAAACCAAGGAAACAAACGTCGGCATCATCGACAGCAAAAAGAACAAAACGGTCGATTTCAGCACCAACAGCACGGGAAACAGCAACAAACACGAAAAAAACGTTCTGACACGGCTGACTTTCTGCTTTGCCATAGCTTTATCCCTTCAAAAACCGCGAAACCAACAACAGCAACATAACCAGCAAAGCAATCGCGAACGAAACAATCGCGGCGACTTCATACCCCAGCCGCATGCCGTATTCAATCCGTTTTTCGCGGTTTCCGTTCAAAAAATCGATTTCTTCCGCGATTTTGGCGTAGTCTCTGCGCGCTTGGTCAAAGTTGCGCATATCGGACAAACGTTCCTCTTTGTCGTCCAAAAAACGGTACAAATCGGGCAAACTGCCTTTGCGGATGTATTTCGGCAGTTCTTTTTCCAATTTCTTGCGCTTTTCCAAACTGTGATAGTTGCTGATAATCGGCGCGATGTGCCGCCCCAGCCAAGAACACATGCCGTACAGTTTATCGGGACCGAACGTCCATTGCAAAGTCGAATACAAATTCAACATTCCCTGCGCGGCGACATTTTCCTTGGGCGAGTTCAGCAAAGAAATCTGTTCGCCCAGTTTTTTTCCGAAATTGACGGACAAGAACGCCGCGATATGCCGGTCGACGGGTTCGGTTTTGGCATCCACCTTTTTGGAAACGCTTTCCAAAGCCTCCATCAAATCGCGCACATCGTCGACGTAATATTTTTTCACCAGCGGACTTTGGCAAGGCAAGCCTTCCGTCGTTTCGTACAGCAACCGTTCAAAGCCCATGCCCAAATCGGGTTTTTTCAGCGCCATTTGCATCGCTTTGACCTGCTGAGCCAAAATGCGGTCGTTTTTCAAGCTGTACCAGCTTTCCAAAAAACCCGTCGTGATAATACCGATTAAAGGCTTGACATCGTTTCCCTGCAAAACGGCGGTCGCCATTACATAGCCCAGCGCATCGGGCATAAAAGACCAATCGCGCAAATGCAGCGGAGCTTCGGGGTTTAACAGCATGCAGGTTCGGGATACGATAAAATCGTCCTGCCGTTCTTTTTGCGAAAAAGCGACGACAGCCATTTCCAGCGTTTTGGCTATGGCTTCGGCGGTTTGCTTGTCCTCGAAACCGCGCAAAATCCACGTCATCAAACGTTCGGAACGGATAGCGTCCGCCGCCAAATCCCAGTTAAAAAAGAACGCCAGCGCCAAACTGCGGTAAGAAAAGAATTCCTGATTGTTGAAAATAAACGGACGCTGGGATGATTTGGCGGCTTTGACCTGAACGGGCGTCAAACGCCGTCCGTCAATCCATTGCTGAACCGACGAAATATCCCACCGCTGTTCAACAGAATCGGACAAAAGCCCGCGCAACAGCTCAATCAAAGACAAAGCAATGCGTTCTTCGCCGATAATGGTGGCATAAGACCCCTTGCGGACTTTCAGTTCCGCCAATTCCTGAACGGACAGTCCCTCGACGGGATTGTGTCCCAACCCCAGCCACATCAAAGACGCGCCCAGCGCGTACAAATCATCCGCTATTACACCGTTGCCGCGCCCTTCGGGCTGACAAAGCATGGACGGGACGGTTTCGCACACTCCCGGCTGATCATAAGCAGGCGGTACGGAAATACAGTCGCCCAAAACGATTTGCGTTTTGTCGGCATCCATATAAAACAGGTTGTCTGGGCGAATGGCGCGATGCGTCAAACCGCGAAGCGCCAGATTGTTGATGCCGACAAGCAAAGGACGCACCCATTTCGAAACCAAGTCGGCTTCTTCTTTGGACAAGACGGGGGTAAATTTTTTGCCCATGACGACGCGCCCGCCCAAAGGACGCTCGTAAATCAAAAAGAACGTCCTTTGCTGAACGGGCTTCCAAAATGCGACACCGCTTCCCGCCAAAGGCAGCAAGCCCTCCACTTTAGATCCCGCTCTCAGCCGAATGTGGTCTTTGCGTACCGGCAAATCGGGGCGGCAGACATAAGCAAAAACGCGCCGTCCGTGAATGGATGTATCCTCCGCCTGATAGGCTTTGGCGTTCGCCATATCCAAAAACGGCAAAGTCAAATGGGAAAAAACACGGAAGCGACCATCCACCGTTGCAACGCAGTCGTCACCGTCGTTTTTGACGGCGTCATGAACGATTTTTTGTTCTTCGTCCGTCGCCGCTTTAACTTTTTCTTCCACTTCTGCCATTGGACCAGCGCTTTTCCTGTAAAACATAAAGGGGAAAATACACTCCCCTTTCGAGTTGTAAATTTTCCCCAGTATATCAAAGAGTTTTTACGGAATAAACTGTTTTTTACGCTTTGTACGGATTGATGCGGACAATCGTGTCTTCGCGTTCGGGACTGGTCGAAATCATCCCGACTTTGACACCGGTCAGCTGTTCCAAACGTTCGATGTATTTTTTCGCGTTTTCGGGCAGTTCGGCGTATTCGCGAATACCGTACGTCGATGATTTCCATCCCGGCAAAGTTTCGTAAACGGGCTTGACATCTGCACCAGCTTTCATCTGCATGGGGAAGCAATCCAGCTTTTTGCCGTTTAATTCATAGCCGACGCACACTTTGATTTCATCGAATTGGTCAAGGATGTCCAGCTTCATCACCGCCAATTCGTGAATACCGTTGACGCGAACGGCTTGACGAACCAAGACCGCGTCGAACCAGCCGCAACGGCGGGGACGCCCCGTAACCGTGCCGAATTCACGCCCGACTTCGCGGATTTTGTCGCCGTCGGTGTCGAACAGTTCGGTCGGGAAAGGACCCGCGCCGACGCGCGTCGTATAAGCTTTGACTACACCGATAACCTTGTCGATATACTTCATGCCGACGCCCGAACCGACAGCCGCCTGTCCCGCAATCGTGTTCGACGAAGTAACATACGGGTACGTTCCGAAATCGTTGTCCAGCATGGTGGCTTGAGCACCTTCGAACAGCAAGGACGCGCCGTTGTCCAGCTTGTCCGCCAGAATTTTCCAAGCGGGAACGACAAAAGGCGCCAAAAATTCGGCGATTTCATTCAGCTGTTTCAGCAAATCGTCGGCGTTGACCAACGGCTGCTCCATTCCTTTGCGCAACGCGTTGTGGAAACGCAGCAGATTTTCGACTTTGTCCGCCAAGGTTTCTTTTTCGAACAAATCGCCGACGCGAATGGCGCGACGTCCGACTTTGTCCTGATAAGCGGGACCGATACCGCGACCCGTCGTTCCGATTTTGGATTTTCCCGCGGCTTCTTCGCTCATATGGTCCAATTCGCGGTGAAGCGGCAAAATCAAAGTCGCCAGTTCCGAAATTTTCAAAACATCGGGGGATACTTTCGCCCCCAAATCGGACACGCGTTTGATTTCGTCGCGCAAAGCCCACGGATCAACGACAACGCCGTTTCCGATAACGGACAGCTTGCCGCGCACAATGCCCGACGGCAACAGGGAAAGCTTGTAAGTCACGCCGTCCACGACCAAAGTGTGTCCTGCGTTGTTTCCGCCTTGGAATCGCACGACGACATCGGCTTTTTCGCTCATCAAATCGACGATTTTGCCTTTTCCTTCATCGCCCCATTGGGCGCCAATGATTACGATATTTGTCATATTGGTTTTCAGCTCCTTGTTACAGCGGACGCACCACGCCGTCCGAATAGATAAAGTCGCACGACAAACGCCGCGCCTCGCCCTTTGCATCGTTTGACAATCCGCAAACGACCGCGTACCCTCTCAGCTTTTCCGTTTCCGAAAAAGGCGTGCCGACAGGCACATACACCCGCTTTTGCGCTGCGGGAATCTTCAACACGGACAGAATTTCCGTCATTAACAGCGTAACACCGACGGCGGGTTCTCCCGATTTTCCAGTGACGGAAGCAATATACCGACCGCCCCGCCCCAGTTCGACAAAAGTATCCGCGTCGTACAAAGTGAACGCTATACCGCAATGGTATTCAAAGCCGCGGTTTTCCAATGCGTCCGCCGTAATTTTCACGGCAACGCCGCTGTTTTTCAGCACTTCGGCGACCTGAGCCAAACGGCGGCATTCCGCCCGCGCTTCGTCGGGCAAATCAACGGCGCTCAGCAAAGCGGTGACGCGATCGCAATCGCCGTATGCGCTGCACAAAACGTCGAACACGGGTAATGCCGATTTGCCTTTTTCGCCCATGCCGTCCAAAAATTTGCGGGCGGCGGAGAAATCCTTTTGATTCACGAAATCAGCCAAAGCCGCGGTATCTTCGCGGTCGAAAGCATACGCGCGGCACAAAGCGGGAAACAAGGTCGGCAAGTTCAAATCAATCGAAACGTTTTCAATGCCGATACGCTTTAACGCTCCGAGCGCCAGCAAAACAACCTCGGCATCCGCCTGAGCGACATCCGCGCCGACCAGCTCCGCGCCGACTTGCAAAATCTGGCGCGCGGGATTCAACTGCGTTCCGTTCAGGCGCAAGACATGCCCCGAATACGCCAAACGCAAAGGCCGCGGCTCATCCGACAATCGGGTCAGCGCAATTCTGCCGATTTGCGCCGTCATATCGGCGCGAATTCCCATCATTTTTCCGGACAGCGGATCAATCAGGCGAAACGTTTGGTTTCTCAAATCGTCGTTTTGCTGGCAAAACAGCGTTTCTTCAAATTCAGCCAAAGGAGGCGTTACCCGCTGATACGCGTAATTTTCAAAAAAACCGAGTATTTTTTCAACCGCGTCGGCTTCGTTTGAAGCAAACGGCGGCAAGACATCGGTCATTCCCACAGGCAACAATCCCGCTGCGGCGGACTTTTTCATTTCAATCGACCCAAAGGCTGTTAAATCTTCTGATTTATGTTCTACCCCGAATCAATCCGAAAGGAAACAGTTTTTTAGCGACGTCTCCGAATTCTGCTTTCCGGTCCTTTCCAATCGACTGCGTGCAGGTAAGCATCCTTCATCGCTTCGCCGTATTTATCGTTTTCGATGTTCAACAAAAAATCGTAAATGCCGCAAATAATTTCTGTTCGGATTCCTTCGCGTTCATCGCGGGACAAACGACAACATTCCGACCATGCGATTTGATTTCCCTGCCCGTCCGTAATAAACACGTCCGTAAAATCCCCTGCGGGCGACACGGGTTCTTTGCCTGCGACATACGGATTGCGCATCAAATTTTTCAAACACATGAACGTGACGGCTTTTGCCATTCTGTTGGCGATGTGATGTTCTTGGGCTGACATAAGGACTCTCCTTTGTAAAAAATCGCCTTTGAATTTACACAAAAACAACAGCTTCGCCTATTTAGACATTCTGTCAGATAACCGAACGACCGAAAACTTTTTTACGGCAAATAACGTTTTTCCAGCAGCTTTTTAAAACTTTGAGTCGACAGCCTTTTCCCCGTCGCAAACAAAACAGAGTCATCGAAAGGACGCAAAGAAGCTTGGCTTCGGATATGGTTCGTCAGCCAGCCGTTCAACGGCGCAAAGTCGCCGCGCTCCAGACAATCCGACAGTTCGGGAACGGCTTTTTCCGCCGTTTCCAAAAACTGAGCCGCCGCCAGCGCGCCCAAAGTGTAATCGGGGAAATAACCGAAATTCCCGTCCGCCCAATGAATGTCCTGCAAGCATCCTTTGGCGTTCGTTTCGGGAACTATGCCCAGCAATTCGCGCATTTTATCGTTCCACGCGTCCGGCAAGTCTTTGACCTGCAAATCACCGGCAATCATTGCTTTTTCAAGCTCGTAGCGCAAAATTATGTGCAAAGGATACGTTACTTCGTCGGCGTAAATGCGAATCAAAGACGGACAAACGGACTGCACTTTTTCCCGCATCGTTTCGGGGCGTTCTCCCAGCTGCTTTGCCAGCCAGCCCAAATACGCCGTCGAATGAAGCACGCCGATTTCCATCAGCAAAGACTGGCTTTCGTGCATCGCCATGCCGCGCTGTTGCCCGACGGGCTGATTCATATACGCATACGGCAAGTTCATTTCGTACAAAGCATGTCCCGTTTCATGCATGACCGCGGCAATGCCTTCCATCGGATTGTCGGCTGAAAAATGGCTGATAATGCGAATATCGTCCTTGCCCAAAGTCGTGCAGAACGCCGTCGAAGAAACATCCATCCGCCCGCGATTGAAATCAAAGCCCATGCGAATCATCAAATCTTTGCAAAAAGCAATCTGTTCGGCAACGGGATGTGTTTTTTCGTATCCGCCCGTCGTTTGACGCGGTCGTGAACGGACCTTGTCAATGAAATTCGGCAAAAAAGCCTTCAAATCATCGAACAGCGGATTGATAAAATCCCGAGTTACGCCCGATTCGTACGAATCAAGCATCGCGTCATACGGATTTTGCGGATTTTTCAAAACAGCCGCCTGTTTTTGCAAATCGACCAGCCGCTCCAGGTACGGACGAAACGCGGCGAAATTGTTTTCTTTGCGAGCGCCGAACCATACGGAGACACTGTCGTTGCGCGCTTTGGCCAGCTGTTCTATCAATTCTGCGGGCAGAACCGAAGCCTCCGCGACTTCTTCCTTGGCTTTGCGAACATTGGCGCGCCGCCATTCGTCCAAATCGTCGGCATTATCCAGTTTATCAAACAGCTCCCCCCAATCGGGCATTGTCAGGATTTCGTGAATACGCAGCTCCAGCGCCGTTTTCTGCTCTCCCCGTCCGTCCGCGGCGGCAGAAGGCGCGTTCAGCTGCCCGTCCAAATCAATCAAAGCGACAATATGTTCCAATATGTTTTTTTGTTCAAAACGCTGTTCCAAAATTCGATAAGCGTTATTCATCCCATCCTCCTGACACTCAATAAAAAAGCCGTCCTAATCGGGCGGCTTTGTTTATCGTTTCAAACGTTTTATTTCGCCGACAACAAATCCAACGAATTGCCGATAATGTTTTCAAACGTCATCCCCGTTTCGTTTTCAATGGTTTCACGCGCGAACTGAGCCGAACGGGAAAACGGATCTTTTGCCTTTTCCATATCGCGCATCGCTTTCATCACGCGGTCGCGAACGGCTTCGGGTGCTTCTTTAATGCGCGATTCGAACGACGTCGGAATTTTATACCCCATACGGCGCAAATGCTGTGTAATGGACAGCATGTTGTGCATATTGACTTCGGGAGCGTTGGCGCGCTGACCGTAATCCGTTCCCCACGTTGTCATTTCACCCGTAAATTCAGGCATTTTCGTATTCCAGATGTTATCGGCACCGCCCGCGTACGTCGGCTGATAAGGCTGAGAGCCGCGAATAACGGGACCGACCTGCTGCACCTGAATCGGCTGTTGCTGCTGATAATAAACAGGCTGCTGCGGTTGCTGATAATAAACGGGCTGTTGCGGTTGCTGATAATAAACGGGCTGTTGCGCCGTGTTTGCCGCCGCCCACGGATCGGACGGCAAAGATTGAGCGTTCGCCTGCGCCGCCAAAGCAATGAACGAAGCCGCTGCTGTCAAAATCATGTGTTTCATTGGATTACTCCCGCCGAATTTTTATTATTAGTTACAGCATACTCTCTTTTTCGCAAAAGGAATAGTTACAAAAATGTGTCGTTTTTGTTAAGCCCGCTTCCATTGCGTTCCCGACGGTGTATCTTCAATGACAACGCCTTTGTCCGCCAATTCCTTGCGCACGGCGTCCGCCGTTGCGAAATCTTTGGCTTTGCGGGCATCGGCGCGTTTTTGAATCAACGCTTCGATTTCCGATTCGGACAATCCCTGCTCCTGTTTTGCGGGCGACCAACGGAACCATTCTTCGGGGTCTTGATACAAAATACCCAACAAATGCCCCGACGCAATCAGCGTTTTTTTCAGTTCGACCGCTTTTTCGGGCGATTTGTTCATTTCGGTCACAAGCCCGTGCAGAACGGCAATCGCTTTCGGCGTGTTCAAATCGTCGCTCAACGCTTCAACCACTTCGGCGGACGGCAGAGCTTCCGACAAATCGACATCGGGCGTCGACCTCAAAGCCGTATAGAATCTGTCCATGGTCTGCTTGGCTTGCTTCAAACCTTCGGGCATCCAGTTCAGCGGCTGGTGGTAATGCGTCCCCAACGCGTACAGGCGGAACGCTTCCCCCGGCACTTGGTCAAGGATTTCGCGAATGGTAAAGAAGTTGCCCAAAGACTTGGACATCTTTTCGCCGTTGACCATCAAATGCCCGTTGTGCATCCAGTATTTGGCGTAGAAATCGTGTCCGAAAGCACAGCATGACTGCGCGATTTCGTTTTCGTGGTGCGGGAAAATCAAGTCCTGCCCGCCGCCGTGAATATCGAACGTTTCGCCCAAGTATTTGCTGCTCATCGCGGAACATTCCAAGTGCCACCCCGGACGGCCGCGCCCCCAAGGGCTATCCCACCCCGGCTGAGTATCGTCGGACGGCTTCCACAAAATAAAGTCGGCGGCATCGCGTTTGTACGGAGCAACCTCGACACGCGCGCCGGCAATCATTTCGTCCATGGAACGTCCCGACAGGCGTCCGTAATTTTTCATCTTGGCAACGCTGAACAAAACATGCCCTTCGGCTTCGTAAGCATAGCCGTTGTCAATCAGCTTTTGCACCAAAGCAATCATCTCGGCGATATGTTGCGTGGCGCGCGGTTCGATGTCGGGCGGCAAAGCGTTCAGTTCGGCAATGTCGTCGTGAAAGAATTTCGCCGTTTTTTCGGTAATGACGTTAATGGGTTCGCCCGATTCCTGCGACCGTTTGATGATTTTGTCGTCCACATCGGTAATGTTGCGGACATACGTTACCTTGGGATACAACTGTTTGAGCAAGCGGTACAGCGTATCGAAAACGATAATCGGGCGCGCGTTGCCGATATGAGCGCGGTCATAAACCGTCGGACCGCAAACGTACATGCGGACGTTATTCGGGTCAAGCGGCTCGAATTTTTCCTTTTTGCGGCTCATCGTGTTTGTAACGTACAAAGTCATCTTTTTTATCCTTGCAAACGTTTTAAAGTTTTTTCATAGCCCAAGACAGGCAGCAGCATTTTCAGTTCGGGTCCCTGCTCCAGTCCCGTCAAAGCCAAACGTATCGGGTGGAACAAATCGCGCCCTTTGCGTCCCGTTTTTTCCTTGACGGCGGCGGTCCACGTCTCGAACGTGTTTTCGTCGAATTCGCCCGACGGCAGCAATTCCGCCGCTTGGCGCGTAAAAGCGCGGTCTTCGTCGTTCAAATCGAAAATCAAGTCTTCGCCGCAGATTTTCACCCAATCGTTTACGTCGTCAACCTTGGTCAGGTTCGGCGAAACAGCCGCCCACAGCCATTCGGAAATCGGAGCTTTACCCTCGGCTTTCAAGCGGTCGTTGACTTCGGACAACGGCAAAGCGTGAACAATGCGGGGATTGAGTTTGAACAAATCCTGCGTATCGAAATGCGGCTGAGCGCGCCCGAACTTGGTTAAATCAAAGTGCGGAGCAAGCGCGTCCAGGCTTGTTTCGACGACGGTCGCGTCCGACGTTCCCAAACGCGCCAGCAGACAAGCAATGGTCATCGGCTCGATTCCCGCTTCGCGCAAATCGCGGAAGTTGACTGAACCCAAGCGTTTGGACAATTTGCCCTCTTTGCCCGTCAGCAAAGGCGGATGTCCGAACACGGGTACTTTTCCGCCCAAAGCTTCGAACATCTGAATTTGAACGGCGGTGTTTGTAACGTGGTCTTCGCCGCGGATGATATGCGTGATGCCGAAATCCATATCGTCGATGACGGACGGCAGCATGTACGGGAAAGTCCCGTCTTCGCGCACGATAATCGGGTCGCTCAAGTGCGCGCCGTTGTACGAACAATGCCCGCGCACCATATCGTCCCACGACGTTTCCTTGTGTTCCAAAACAAAGCGGTAGTGCGGACGGCGGCCTTCGGCTTCATACGCTTTGCGCTGTTCGTCGGTCAAATGCATGCCCGCACGATCGTAGACGGGAGGAAGCCCGCGCGCGCGCTGACGGCGGCGTTTGTATTCCAGCTCCTCCGCCGTTTCGTAACAAGCGTAAATCAAGCCTTTGGCGCGCAACTGTTCAACGACTTCGCGGTAACGCTCCAAACGGGCGGATTGATGTTCCAGCCTGTCCCAAGAAATCTTCAGCCAGTTCAGCGCTTCGTAAACGGCGGCTTCGTATTCGGGCTTGGACCGTTCCGTATCGGTGTCGTCCATTCGCAAAACGAAAGACGCGTCCTCGCCCGCCTGTTTTTTATTCAAAGCAAACAGATAATTCAACAACGCCGTACGCAGATTCCCGATGTGCATATATCCCGTCGGGCTGGGGGCAAAACGAACAACAATCACTTTAATCAAACCTTCTTGGTAATGGGATAATCCCAGTCTTCGTCAAAAGAACGGCGGGACAGCTTGATGCCCTGCGCGCCCTGTTTGCGCTTGAATTCCGCGCGGTGCAACAGCTGCCAAACCTTGCGAACCGTCGCTTCGTCATAGCCCGCGGATATAACTTCGTCAACACCCGCGTCATTTTCAATCATCATTTTCAAAATCGCGTCCAAAGTCGGATACGGCGGCAAAGAATCCTCGTCCTTTTGATTCGGACGCAGTTCCGCGGTCGGCGCTTTGGTAATCAGGTTGTCGGGCATAACGCGCTTGATGTCGTTTTCAATCCAGCGCGGATGGTTTTGGTTGCGCCAGCGCGCCAAAGCGTACGCGTCCGTTTTGTACAAGTCCTTTATCGGCGCCAATCCCCCGCACATATCGCCGTACAAAGTCGAATAACCGACGGCTTCTTCGGATTTGTTGCAGGTGGCAAGCAGTAAATCGCCGAATTTGTTGGACAGCGCCATCAGCATCGTTCCGCGCATGCGCGCCTGCAGGTTTTCTTCGGTCGCGTCACGGTCTTTGCCCGCGAACACGGGAGCAAGCACATCCTCCATCGCTTTGACGGGATCGACAATCGGCAGAATGTCGTAGCGGATGCCCAGACATTCGGCGACGGCGCGCGCGTCTTTCAAGCTTTCTTCGCCGGTAAAGACGGACGGCATCATCACGGCGCGCACTTTGTCCGCGCCCAAAGCGTCAACGGCAATCGCGGCGCACATCGCGCTGTCAAACCCGCCCGACAATCCCAGCAAAACGCCGTTGAAGCCGTTTTTGCGCACATAGTCGCCGACCCCCATCGTCAAAGCGCGCCAAGTGTTTTCGGGTTCGCTTGTCCACGGCCAGAACACTTCGTCCACGCCTGCGACGCCTTCTTTCCACAAAGGCAGACATTCGATAAACCCGCCGTCCAAATCCAGCATGAACGACCCGCCCGCGTAAACCGCGCTGTCGTTTCCGCCGACAAGGTTCGTGTACACCAGCGGCAAGCGGATACGCGACGCGAACGTGCGCGCGTGTTCCAAAGTTTCCGTCACCGTTCCGCTTCTGAACGGACGGGCGTCCAGCACAATCAGTTTGTCCACACCGTTGCAGTTGACGGGTTCAAAGCCGATGGAAACGGCGACCGCCAAGCCCGATATGGTAAAGTGGTTTCCGTAATGCACGCCCTTTGCGTTGACCAGCACGGGCGTCGCGCCGCCCGCCCCGTCGGGAATGGCGGTCAAAATCTCGCGATCGTTATGATAGACTTTTTCCAATGTTTTGTGGACTTTCGCCATAAAGGATTTGGAATATGCCAAGTCCCCCAAAGGCCAGCCCGTCAAAGCGTATGCGGGCAAAACCAATGTTTCGCCTTTGCTTTGAATGCCCTGTTCCGCCGCCCAATGGATTTTTTTCAAGTTTCCTTCCAAATCGCCGGCGACAGGGTTGATTTGCGCAATCAGCATGCGGATTCCTCCAAAATAAGTAAATTTAGGTCAGTTTATCGCGCTTTCGGATTGAATTCCATAAAAAAACTATTTTGTTTCAATTTCTTTCAATCGGGCTTCGATTTCGCGCAGCGACGGCAAAGATTCCTGCGCGCCCGTCTTCAAGCACGCCAAAGCCGCCCCGCAGCACGCGTGCCTCATCGCGTCCGCAAACGGCAGCCCCGCGTCAATCATCGCGGCGAATATGCCGACGAACGCGTCGCCCGCCC
>ERZ1026860.1006-NODE-1006-length-15439-cov-7.265796_pt1 | contig 15439 bp, 12 predicted proteins | sample MGYA00380160_ERZ1026860 | MGnify/ENA primary metagenome ERZ1026860 (study PRJEB33269, sample SAMEA4719796) | human gut metagenome | biome: human-associated habitat; feature: organic feature; material: feces | place: Cameroon | collected 2013-10 ... | reverse complement strand
CGAAGTGCCCTTTGATTTCGACGGTCTGGACGGCGTGCGCCTGCCCCTCATCGGCAGCTACCAGCCCCGGAACGCGGCGGTGGCCATCACCGCCCTGCGGGTGCTGCGGGGCAGGGGTTGGAACATCCCGGAACAGACCATCCGCAAGGGGCTGGAAACCGTGAGATGGCCGGGCCGCTTTGAGCTGCTGCGCCATGCGCCCGCCTTTGTGCTGGACAGCAGCCTCAATGCCCACGGGATGCGGGCCACGGTGCAGAGCCTGCGGGACCGCTTCCCGGGGGAAAAATTCGTCTTCCTCCTCAGCATCATGGCCGACAAGGATGTGGACGAGATGCTGGACCTGCTGGCCCCGCTGGCAAAGCGGTTCGTGACGGTAGCGGCCCACACGCCCCGGGCCCTGCCCGCCGAGACGCTGGCCGAAGCCATCCGCACCCGGAACATCCCCGCCGAAGCGGCCCCCGGCATCGAGGAGGGGGTAGCCCGTGCGGTGGAACTGGGCGGGCAGGGCCCGGTGTGCGCTCTGGGGACGCTGTACTTCTCCGGCGAAGTCCGGGAAGCGTTTTATAAGCTCGCCCTCTCCGGTAAAGCCTGACAGCAAAATACAAAAAGAAACGCGGCGGCCCCTTGCAGGATGGGCCGCCGCGTTTTTGCTCTCTACGGGAAGAGAGCAAAAGGGTAAATGATAAGAAGGTAAATGAAGAAAATAGCGTAAGAAAAATAAAATGAAGAAGGAAGAAAACAGGGAGAGGGATAGAACGTTGTGTTCTATAGGCTCGTCCTGTTGGATACAACAATAGCACGTCCGGCGGAGAATTGCAAGCCTTTTTTGCAAAAAAATCGCCTGCAATGGCATAAAAAACACAATTTTGGCGGATAGCACAAAGAATGGGGAAATTAGCAGGGCATTCTGACGAAAGATGGCTCGCCCATTCTCTTTACAGCAAATCGCTCCCGTGCTACAATAACTCTGTATGTCATAAAATTGTGTTCGAGTCCATAGAGGAGGACGGGAATGAGTTCAAAAGTGCAAAGCGGCTCTGGCAGGCCGCTGTTTGGCGGGCGGGCCCCGCTGTTCAGTCAAAAAGACCTGCTCCGGCTGACCGGGCCGCTGCTCATTGAGCAGCTGCTGGAGGTGACGGTGGGCATGGCCGATACCATGATGGTCTCCCGCTGCGGCGAGGCGGCCATCTCGGGCGTGAGTCTGGTGGATATGCTCAACAATCTGGTCATCGTGCTGTTTGCGGCGCTGGCCACCGGCGGCGCGGTGGTGGTGAGCCAGTACCTCGGTGCCCGGGAGCAGAAACGGGCCGACGCCAGCTCCGGCCAGCTGATCCTGCTGAGCCTTTTGCTGGGGGCCGTGGTGGGGGCGCTGTGCTTCTTTTGTGCGCGGCCCCTCATCCGCGCCTGCTACGGCACCATCGACGACGACGTGCTGGACGCGGGCGTCCACTACCTGAAGATCATTGCCCTGAGCTATCCGTTCTTGGCGCTGTACAACGCGGGGGCGGCGCTCTTCCGCAGCATGGGCAACTCCAAGATCTCCATGCAGATCAGCGTGCTGATGAACATCATCAACATCGTGGGCAACGCCGTCTGCATCTTCGGCCTCAAGATGGGGGTGGAGGGCGTGGCCTGGCCCAGCGTGGTCTCTCGTTTGGTGGCCGCCGCCCTCATCCTGCGCCGCTGCTACCAGAAGGGCAACGCCCTCACCGTGCCCAAGGTGGTGCGGGTGGATCTGGGCCTTGCCCGGCGCATCCTGGGCATCGGCATCCCCTCCGCCTTCGAGAACAGCCTGTTTGAGGCGGGCCGCATCCTCGTCGTCAGCATGATCTCCACCTTCGGCACCGTGCAGATCGCCGCCAACGCCGTGGCCAACAACCTCGACGGCATGGGCACCATCCCGGGCAAGGCCATCGGTCTGGCCATGATCACGGTGGTGGGCCGGTGCGTGGGCGCAGGCGACAACGAGCAGGCGGTCTACTACACCAAAAAGCTGCTGGGCTGGGCCTACATCGTCATGGGCGTGTTCAATGGGCTCATTCTGCTCTTTGTGCGGCCACTGGTGGGCATTTATGCCCTCTCCGGCGAGACGATGCAGCTGGCCATCCTGCTCTCCGCCATCCACGCAGCCTTTGCCATTTTGCTGTGGCCGGTGTCCTTCGTGCTGCCCAACGCCCTGCGCGCGGCCAGCGATGTGAAGTTCACCATGGTCACGTCCATCCTCAGCATGGCGGTATGGCGCATCGGCTTCAGCTACCTCATCGGCGTGCGGCTGGGCTACGGCGCCATCGGCGTCTGGATCGCCATGGTGGTGGACTGGGTCTGCCGCACCACCTGCTTTGTGCTGCGGTTCCGCAGCGGCGTCTGGAAAAACAAATACATAGCGTAACCGATACTTCTTATACTTCTCAAAAACAGACAGGAGCTTTGCATGAAACTCATCAGCTGGAACGTCAACGGCCTGCGGGCCTGCCTGACCCACGATTTTGCCGCCAGCTTTGCGGCATTGGATGCAGACGTCTTCTCGGTGCAGGAGACCAAGATGCAGCCCGGCCAGGCAGATTTTGCACCCGAGGGCTACACCGAGTACACCTACTCCGCCGAGAAAAAGGGCTACAGCGGCACCGCCTGCTGGTGCAGGCAGCCGCCGCTGGCGGTGACCATGGGCATCGGCCGGGAGGAGCACGACCACGAGGGAAGAGTGCTGACGCTGGAATACCCGGGCTTTTACCTCGTGAACTGCTACACCCCCAACAGCCAGGACGGCCTGAAGCGGCTGGAGTATCGGATGCAGTGGGAGGACGATTTCCGGGCCTACCTGCTGGCACTGGACGCCCAAAAGCCGGTGATCCTCTGCGGCGATCTCAACGTGGCCCACACGGAGCAGGACATCAAAAACGCCAAGACCAACCGCATGAGCGCAGGCTTCACCGATCAGGAGCGGGCCAAGATGACCCAGCTGCTGGCGGCGGGCTTTACGGACAGCTTCCGCGCCATCCACCCGGACGAGGTGAAGTACAGCTGGTGGAGCTACCGCTTCCATGCCCGGGAGAAGAACGCGGGCTGGCGCATCGATTATTTCATCGTCTCCAACCGCATTGCGGATAAGATCCGGGCGGCGGAGATCCACAACGAAATTTTCGGCTCCGACCACTGCCCGGTGGAGCTGGTCATCGACCTGTAAAGGAGGGCGTATATGCTCAAGAATTATCTGCTGGTGTTCTTCATCTCCATGCTCCCCATCATCGAGCTGCGGGGAGCCATCCCCGTGGGGCTGGGCATGGGGCTGCCGGTGCTGCCCACCTATCTGGTCTGCGTGGTGGGCAACATGCTCCCGGTGCCCTTCATCTACCTGTTTGCCCGCAAATTCCTCATCTGGGGCTATCACAAGCCGGTCATCGGGCCCTTCTGCCGCTTCTGCATCGTCAAGGGCGAAAAAGGCGGCCGGGCGCTGGAAGCCAAGGCCGGCAAGGGGCTGGTGGTGGCCCTGCTCTTTTTCGTGGGCATCCCGCTGCCCGGCACCGGCGCGTGGACCGGCACGCTGGCGGGGTCCATCCTGGACATGAAGTTCAAGGATGTGCTCATCGCCTGCATGGGCGGCGTGCTGCTGGCGGGCGTCATCATGGGCGCTGCCAGTGCCGGCCTGCTGGGTGCGCTGAGCGCGCTTTTTGCGGTGTAACCGCTGGCAATCTTCGTTCAAATATGCTATTATGATACTAATGTGTCGCTTACGACAAAGAAAGGACGAACCAACATGGATCAGGCACTGAACCAGAAGATCGACGCATTCATTGCGGCGAACAAAGAGCAGATTTTGCAGGATATTGCAGACCTCGTGGCCATCAACAGCGTGGAGGGCACCCCGGAAGAGGGCGCACCTTACGGCAAGGGCCCCAAGGCCGCTTTGGAAAAGACGCTGGAAATGGCGGCAGCCATGGGCTTCAAGACCCGCAACTGCGAGGATCACATCGGCTATGCCGAGCTGGAGGGCGCCGAGCCCGAGAAGTATCTGGCCACCATCTGCCATGTGGACGTGGTGCCCGAGGGCAACGGCTGGACCGCCGACCCCTTCACCATGCAGATCCGGGACGGCTACATGATCGGCCGCGGCGTGGCGGACGATAAGGGCCCCATGGTGGCCACCCTGTACGCCCTGAAGTTCCTCAAGGAGGAGGGCGTCTCTCTGCGCTACCCCATCCGCGCCCTGGTCGGCGACAACGAGGAGACCCACATGCACGATGTGGACTACTATCTGGAGCACTACACCGCTCCCGTCTTCTGCTTCACCCCGGATGCCGAGTTCCCCGTCTGCAACGGGGAAAAGGGCCACTTCGACGGCAAGCTGGTCAGCCCCGTGTGCAACGGCGAGATCAAGGACTTTGTGGGCGGCGTTGCCACCAATGCCGTGCCCGACCGCGCCAGCGCTCTGGTGGAGACCGACATCACCCAGCTGCGCAATGCCCCCAACATCACGCTGGAGCCGGAAGGCAGCGGCGTCCGAATCCGCGGCTGGGGCAAGAGCGGCCATGCCGCCATGCCGGAGGGCACCGTCAACGCCATCGGTCTGGTGGTGGACTACCTGCTGGAGAATGACCTGTGCAACGAGGCAGAGCGCGCCTACCTGCAGGCCGTCCAGAAGCTGCACCGCTCCACCGCCGGCGAGGGCCTGGGCGTCCAGTGCGCCGACGGCCCCTTCGGCCCGCTGACCATCATCGGCGGCAAGATGTATATGGAGAACGGCCGGATGGTGCAGACCATGGACAGCCGCTTCCCCACCTGCACCGACGGCGAGACCATGGCCCGCCAGATCCGCGAGGCCATTGGCACCGGGGCCGAGTTGACCGATGTGAGCGAGGCAAAGCCCTTCTACATCGAGGCCGATACCCCCGCCATCAAGGCCTGCATCGACACCTACAATGAGGTGACCGGCGACAACGCCACCCCCTTCACCATGGGCGGCGGCACCTACGCCCGCCACTTCCCCTACGCTGTCAGCTTTGGCCCCGAGCACGCCGAGCTGCCCATCCCGGAGTTCGGCGGCCCGATGCACGGCGCCAACGAGTCCGCCCCCATCGATAAGCTCCTGGAGGCCCTCAAGATCTACATCCTGGCTCTGCTGAAGCTGGAGACTCTGGATTTCTGATGCGCGTTTTAGTCATTGACGGGCAGGGCGGAGGCTTGGGCCGCCAGCTGGTGGCCGCCATCTCCGCCGCCTGCCCCGACGCCGAGCTCACCGCCGTGGGCACCAACAGTCTGGCCGCTTCCGCCATGCTCAAGGCGGGCGCTGCCCGCGCCGCTACCGGCGAAAACGCCGTCCTCGTCAACGCCCGCCGTGCGGACGTCATCGTGGGCCCGCTGGGCATCGTCATCGCGGACGCCCTGCTGGGCGAGATCACGCCCGCCATGGCTGCCGCTGTCGGTCAGGCCGACGCCAGACGCATCCTCATCCCCGTCAACCACTGCGACAACTACGTTGTCGGCATCGCCGACGTCCCCGTGGGCACCCTTGTCCAGTCTGCTGCGCAGAAGGTGAGGGCGCTGTGGGAAAGCGGCTGCAGGGAAACGATGAAATGAGAACGCACCCCTTCCGTGATGGTTCGCACGGAGGGGGTGTTTCTTGTCTTTTGGCTTCGTTTATGTTATGCTTACAATAAAAAACAGGATGGCTTTTTCCTGCCCTGTCAAAAGTTCGGAGGACAAAATGGATTGCAAACTGCGCGCCAAACACTGCGGCGGCTGCCCGCTGCTGGGGCTGCCTTACGCCGCCCAGCTCCAGCAGAAGGAGGACACCGTGCGGGCCCTGCTGGGCATGTACGGCCCCGTCCACCCCATCCGGGGGATGGAGACGCCCTTCCACTACCGCAATAAGGTGATCTCCACCTTCGCCCCGGGCCCCGGTGGAAAACTGACCTCCGGCATCTACGCCGCCCGCAGCCACAAGGTGCTGCCGGTGGAAAGCTGCCTGCTCCACGATGAGGTGCTGGACGCGGTGATGCAGGCGGTGCGGGCGGCGGCCAACCGCTGCCGCTACCAGCCCTACAACGAGGACAAGGGCACGGGCCTTTTGCGCCATTGCCTGCTGCGCCGGGGCGTGGCCACCGGGCAGGTGATGGTGGTGCTGGTAACGGCCCAGCCCGTGCTGCCCGGGGCCAAAAACTTCGTGAAAGCCCTGCTGGAAGAGGCGGACAAACGCCGTGTCCCCGTGACCACGGTGGTGCAGAACTTCAACCCCCGCCAGACCAGCGTGGTGCTGGGGGAGGCGGAAAAGGTGCTCTACGGCAAAGGGTTCATTCTGGATACCCTCTGCGGCAAGACCTACGCCCTCAGCCCCCGCAGCTTTTATCAGGTGAACCCGGTGCAGACCGCCGTGCTCTACGGCCTGGCGGTGGAAGCCGCCCGGCTGACGGGCCGGGAGACCGTGCTGGACGCCTACTGCGGCATCGGCACCATCGGCCTTACCGCCGCCGATCAGGCGAAAGCCCTTGTGGGCGTGGAGCTCAACCGGGACGCCGTCCACGACGCCATCGGCAACGCCCGCCACAACGGCGTGAAAAACGCCCGCTTTTTTGCCGCCGACGCCACCGAGTGGCTCCGGGAAGCGGCCGCTGCCGGGGAAAAGGCCGATGTGGTGTTTATGGACCCGCCCCGGGAGGGCTCCACCCCGGCGTTTCTGGACAGCGTGGCCCGCATGGGCCCAAAGCGGGTGGTCTACGTCAGCTGCAACCCCGAGACCATGGCCCGCGACCTTGCTCTTCTGACCCGGAAGGGCTACAAGGCCGAGGGCTTCACCCCGGTGGATATGTTCCCCCACAGCGAACACATTGAGGTGGTCGCCGCCTTATCCCGGACGCCAAAGGGAAAAAGAATGGACTGATCTGCAATGAACGGATATTTTTACATCCTGACCACCATCGACCTGTTTGTGCTGAGCTTCATGTGCATCCTCACAAAGCTGAGTGAATCTCTCAATAAAAAGCAGAAACGCGGCTTTTTTCTGGCCTTTGCCCTGATCGCGGCCATCTCGGTGCTGGAGGTGATCACCCTCGTGGTGGACGGTATGCCGCCGGGCTGGCGCTGGCTGAACATCCTCTCCAACTACCTGGGCTTTGGCCTGTCCCCGGCGGTGTCCCTCTGCCTCGCCTATGTGCTGGACCGCAGGTCTGCCCTCCGGCAGGGGCTGCGGGCGGCCGTGTATGGTGAGATGGGGTATCTGGTCCTTCTGGCCCGCACCATCCCTTATGGTCTGGTGTTCTCAGTCAGCGCCGACAATCGGTATTCCCGGGGCCCTTATTTTTATCTGTACGTCCTGATGTACTTCGTTTCCATCCTGTACCTCTCGGTGTCCACCATCCTCATGGCAAGGGAGTATCAGAACCGCAGCCGGACCCTCATCTACCCGCTCATCTTTTTCCTCACGGCAGAGACCGCCATTCAGGTGGCGCTGCCGCAGCTCCACGTCACCTGGCTGTGCGTCACCCTGCTCTCGGTGCTGTATTTTATCTACTGCAATGAGATGTGGAACCAGCTGGACGCTCTGACCGGCCTTTTGAACCAGAACAGCTATCTGAACCGCACCCGGGAAATGGGCCCCGGCGGCGGCGTTCTGGTGGTGTTCGATGTGGACGACTTCAAGCAGATCAACGACCGCTACGGCCATCTGCAGGGCGACCTCTGCCTGGCGGAGATCGCGGCCTGCATCAAAAAGGCCTACGCCCGCTGCGGCTACTGTTACCGCATCGGCGGCGACGAATTCTGCGTGCTGCTGAAGGACCGGGCGCAGGAGGCCCCGTGCGCGGAGGAATTTCTGCGGCGGCTGGAACAGCGGCGCGAAGCCCTCCCTTTTTTGCCCATGGTCTCCTTTGGCTCCGCCGCCTTTTCCGGCGAGGATGTCGGTACCGTCAAAGACCGCGCCGACCGGGAGATGTACCGCTATAAAAGCCAGCGAAAAGCTTCCGCTCCGGCGGAATCAAAACGGTAACCCTTCAGGAGCTGTTTGCCATCGAGCCTCTGCGCTAAGTGCTCTTGCTGTGGAAAGGATGTGATCCTATGGAAAAAAGCGTGGCCTATTACCTCTCCAAGGGATTTGAACCGAAAATGGCTGAATATTTTGCTTCCGGCCGCAGGCAGATCACCAAGGTCGTTCCCAGAGAGGATTTCACGTTGGTCTTGAGCTTCGACAATGGGGAAACGCGGCTTTACGATGCCCGCCCGCTGCTTCAGCCGGGCACGGTATTTGCTTCGTTCCGGGAGTGGCGTGATTTCCGCCGGGTGTATCTGGACGAAAACCATTGCGTATCCTGGGACATTGACCCGGCTGTAGACAGCACCAAGGTCTGGAATAATAAAGTGGATTTGAGCCCGGATGACTGTTATGTGGACAGCACCCCCTTACCGGGCAGTCTCTCCGCATAACCTATTACCGATAAAAAACGGCGTGACCATTGCAGTCACGCCGTTTTTGTCGTCACGAGTTTTTTATTTTTACACCCCAAAGAACTCCTTGGCAATGTCGGCGCTGCGCTTGGCGTCCTTGGCGTACCAGTCCGCGCCGATCTTCTCGGCGTATTCCGGGGTCAGCACGGCACCGCCTACCATGATCTTGCAGTCCAGCTGCGCCGCGTGCAGGGCGGCGATGGTCTCCTCCATACTTTTCAGGGTGGTGGTCATCAGGGCCGAAAGGCCTACCAGATGCACATCCTTTTCCCGCACGGTGTCCACCACCGTTTCCACCGGCACGTCCCGGCCAAGGTCCAGCACCTCAAAGCCGTAGTTTTCCAGAATGACCCGGACGATGTTCTTGCCGATGTCGTGCACGTCGCCCTTGACGGTGGCAAGGACGATGCGTCCCTTGCTGGCGCTGCCCTCGCCCTTTTGGGCAATGGCGGTCTTGATCTCCTCAAAGGCGCTCTGGGCGGCGCTGGCGGCCTGTAGCAGCTGCGGCAGGAACAGGGTTCCTTTTTCGTACTTGGCACCCACGATGTCCAAAGCGGGGATCAGGGCTTCGTCCACCACCTCCAGCGGTTGCTTTTCTGCCAGCAGGGCGCGGGTATGGGCGGCGGCGTCACCTTTCAAGCCCTTTTCCACCGCCTTCATCAGGGCGGCGTAGGGGCCGGTATGCTCTGCTTCGGCGGCACTGGCGGCAGGCGCGGCCTTTGCAGCCTGTGCCAGCGCAGTGCTGGCGGGCACACGGTCAGCAAAGCGCTCAATGTACTTTGTGCTCTGCTTGTCCCGGTTGGTCAGCACGTTGTAGGCGTACACCGCCGCCATCATCTCCTCGCTGGAGGGGTTCATGATGGCGAGGTCCAGCCCCGCGTACATGGCCATGGTGAGGAAGGTGGTGTTGAGGTAGGGGCGGCAGGGCAGGCCGAAGCTGATGTTGGACACGCCCAGAATGGTGCGCACCCCCAGCTCCTGCTTGCAGGCGTGGAGGGCCTGCACCGTGGCCAGCACGTCTTCCTGCTGGGCGCTGGCGGTCAGGGTGAGGCAGTCGATATAGATGTCCTCGTTGGGGATGCCCGCCGCGTTGGCGGCCTGGACGATGCGGCGGGCAATGGCCACCCGGTCCTCCGCTTTGGGCAGGATGCCCCGCTCGTCGATGGCAAGGCCCACCACCGCCGCGCCGTATTTTTTGCACAGGGGCAGGATGCGCTCCAGCGTCTCGGCCTCACCGTTCACCGAGTTGACGATGGGCTTGCCGTTGTACACCCGCAGGCCCCGCTCCAGCGCGTCGGCGTGGGAGGAATCCAGCTGCAGGGGCAGGCTGGTGACGCTCTGCAGCGCCTTGACCACCTGCTCCATGACGGCGGGCTCGTCTACGCCGGGGGCGCCCACGTTCACGTCCAGCACCTGAGCCCCGGCTTCCACCTGGCTCACGGCCTGTTCGAGGATGTAGTTCATGTCGCCCTCCCGCAACGCCTGCTGGAACCGCTTTTTGCCGGTGGGGTTGATCCGCTCGCCCACCACGGTGATGCCGTCCACCGTGACAAAATCCACGGGGGAGCAGAGCACCGAGGGCAGGCGGTGGGCCTCCCGGCCCGGTTTGCAGCCCTCGAAGACGCCGTTCAGCAGCCGGATGAACTCCGGCGTGGTGCCGCAGCAGCCGCCCGCCGCGAAGAGATCCAGCGCGCGGTAGGGCTTCATCTGCATGGCAAACAGCTGGGGCGTGATGTCGTAGCCGGAGCCGTCGGCCCGGGGCAGGCCCGCGTTGGGCTTGACGAAGACCGGGAACTCCCCGGGCAGAGCCTCGGCCAGCCGCTTTGCCATGGGGAAGATCTCCTTGGGGCCCAGCGAGCAGTTGATGCCCAGCGCGTCGGCCCCGAGGCCCCGTGCCGTGACGGCAAAGCTCTCCACGGTGCAGCCCGTGAAGGTGCGCCCGCCCGCCTCAAAGCTCATGCTGGCGAGGATGGGCAGGGTGCTGTTTTCTTTGGCGGCCAGCAGGGCGGCTTTCAGCTCGTACAGGTCGGTGAAGGTCTCAAAGAAGATGAGGTCGGCCCCCGCCGCCACGCCCGCCCGGACGATGCGGGCATACTCGCGCACCGCGTCCTCAAAGGCCAGGGTGCCGCTGGGCTCCAGCAGCTCGCCCAGCGGGCCCACGTCCAGCGCAGCCAGAGCGCCGTAGGGGGCGCAGGCCTTTTTGCAGTTGGCAATGCCCGCCGCGATGATCTCATCCAGCGTGTACTTACTGCCCGCCAGCTTGTGGGGCGAGGCTCCGAAGGTGTTGGCGTTGATGATGCGGCTGCCCGCGGCGGCGTATTGGGCGTGGATGCCGGTGATGAGCTCCGGGTCCTCGATGTTCAGCTCCTCCGGCCGCTCGCCCAGTTTCAGGCCCGAGGCCTGCAGCATGGTGCCCATGCCGCCGTCCAGCAGGATGGTGTTGGGCTGGCAGAACAATTCATTCACTTGCACAGGTTTTTCCCCTCTTTCGATATTCGCAGCGGGTGCGCAGCACGCAGTGGCCGCACCCCGCGAGATGGCCCTTGACCGGGTGATCGCTGACGCCCAGAAGGGCGGTGATGCTCTTGCGGGGGGTCATCAGGTTGGTGTCCAGCACGCAGATGCCCGCCCGGCGCACCGTGTCCAGCACAGCGCCCAGTTTGGGCTGCACCGCCAGCGGCCAATCGCCGTAGCCCGGCGAGTAGCGGCCCGTCAGATACTTTCCCTCTTTTGCGGCCCACTGCCGCAGCTCGGCTTCGGCGGCGGCTGCGGCCTGCTCGGCCAGCACCGACCCCACCGCGTCCGACGCCACCGAGGCGGCGATGTCGCCCACCCCGGCCCGGCGGATCTGCGCGTCCACCCCGGGCCCGACGGTCACGGCCAGCAGCAGCGCCTGCGCGCAGCCCTCCAGGTGCCGAACTACGTCCTGCCCTGCCAGAATGCCCGCTTCGGTCAGGCTGTCCACGTCGGCTTCCAGCCACACCGCCCGGGGCGTCGCCGCCGCCAGCAGGGGCGCAGCGCACTGTTCCAGCAGCGCAAGCGTGCCCTCATCCGGCTCGCCCCGGGCGCCAAAATACCGCGCCGCCTGCCGCAGGTCCACCGTCTTCGGCTTTTCCAGCACCAGCGGCCTGCTCGGCCCAATGCCCATCTGCCACGCCCCCTTTCCACAAATTATGATATAGTATACCGCACTTATGGGTTTTGTGCAATGGTACCTTTTTATAAGAACGGCCTTTTTTGCGGCCACTTGCGAAAAGAAACGTTCTATGGTAAGATGATATAAAAGAAAGGCCCCGATCAACGGAACAGGAGGGGAGCGCTATGAACAGAGCAGATCTGCAAAAGAGAGAACGCCGCCATCAGGAAGACCTGCAGCGCCTGCGTGGCTTCCGCCCCATAGATGACACTTTTATGCGCGGATTGTTCAAGGACAACCTCCCGCTGGCAGAGTTTGTGCTTCGCATCCTTACGGATAAACCCGATCTGGTGCTGACCAAGTGTGAAACGCAGGCGGATATGAAGCGCGTCACCGGGGCGCGTTCCATCTGTCTGGATGCATACGCGACGGACAGCACCGGCAAAAAATATGACATTGAGGTACAGCGTGCCGATAACGGTGCCGACCCGCATCGTGCACGGTACCATTCCAGCATGATGGATATCGTGACGATTCCGACCTTGGCAAGCTGATGCACGATTTCAATTGTACCGATGCCGCCGACATGAACTTTGAGCTTCTTGCAGAGAAGACCCGATATTTGAAAGAAAACCCGAAAGGAGTGAGCGAAATGTGCAAGGTGATGGAAGATTTACGGGATGAAAGCTATGCAGAGGGCCGAGCAGAGGGCCATGCAGTTGGCCGCGAAGAACAGGCTCGAATGACTGCCCGAAACCTGTATCGACAGGGATTATCTGTGGAACAGATCGCGGAGGCGATCGGTTTCAGTACAGAGGTCGTAGAAAAATGGCTCACCTTGAAAGCGGAGTGAGCTGCTTACAAAACAAAAACCAGCAGCGCCGGGAGGATGTAGTTCCTTCCGGCGCTGCTGGTTTGTATGGGTATTGTGAGGATGGCTTAATTTTTTACCAGCCTCGCCCTCTCAGGCGCTGGCGCGCCAGCTCTCCCAAAGGGAGAGCCGGGAACGCTCCGGCAAGGCCCTTGCCTCTCCCTTTGGGAGAGGTGTCACCGCAGGTGACGGAGAGGGCGAGCCCGCTGATCGGTTCAGCCCAGCTTCTTCGCCGCGTCCAGCGTGCGCAGTGCCTTGAGCTTGCTCATCTTTTTCGAGCCGTTGAAGCTGCCGTCCACATTCTGCATCAGGCCGCTTTCCACAGCCCACTTCTCAGCCTGTGCGGCTTCGCTCAGGGGCTCGCCGTTCAGTTCCACAGCGGGCTTTCCGGCCAGTTCCCAAGCCTTGAGGGCAACTTCCTCGCGGGTGCGAGGGATGGCCACGCCCTTGCCCAGCACCTGCTCGGCATACACCTCGGTGCCGATGTGGTAAGCGAGGATGGCGGTGCCCGTGCCAAGGACAACGCCCGTCATCACGGCGGCGGCATCCATGCTGTCGTCTTCGGCAGGGGCGGCGGCCTTGGCCTTGGTCTGGGCCTCGATGGTCACGCCCTCGTCGGTCTCGGGCATCACAAAGGTAAAGGTATCGGCCGTGATGTCCTTCACCAGCTTATCGTTCGTATCGGTCAGGTTTTCCGGGGTGACCTTCCAGCCGTTCAGCACCAGATCGCTGTCGGCGTCCTTATCAAAGGTCACGGTCACTTCGGCACCCACAGGCACCTTTGCGCCATTTTCCACTGTGGTGCCATCTTTCAGGGTGGCAGTGCAGCCGGTAAGGTTCAGCGTACCGGGTTCGGGGGCGATTTCCACATTGGCGGTCTTCGTGCAGATCACATCGCCATTTTCGGCGTTGAGCACGATCTCCACACGGTGCTTGCCGGGGGTTTTATAGGTCACCGTCAGGAGGGCAGTGCCATTCACCGTGCCGGGCACAACGGCACCCTCGTCTACGTCTGCAAGCATCGCGGCTTCTGCGCCTTTTCCAGTGTTCATCAGGTCATTGAGGCTTGCGGTATAGCTGCCGTCAGCGTTCTTCTTGACAGTAGTGCCATTGACCTTCACTTCTACCACATTGGCACTATCATCGTGGCCGTCTGCATCGGTAAAGTTCAGGGTGGCGGTAGCGTTCAAAAGTTCAGCCGGGGCGGCTTCCACATCTACCGTAATATCAACGGTCTTGCTTGCCGGGTCAGCATTCGCCTCTACCTTCGGTTCAACCGTAGTCTTGTAGGGAGTCCATTTTGCATAAATGGTGGTATTGTCGGTAATGGTCTCAGTTTCAAAATTAAAGGCCTGCGTGCCAGCGGCATCTTTATACCAGCCGTCAAACTTACAGCCGTCTTTCTTCGGGGCGGTAGGCTCCTCAAGCTGTTCACCGTGAGCAACTTTCACGGACTCAACATCTGCATCAGCAAAGGTCACGGTGTGGAGCGTTTTATAAGCGGCATAGTAGGTCTTGCCAATCTGCGGGCCTGCCTTTACTTCCTTGGCAGTCAGCGCGGTCGTGTAAGCGGAATCCGTATACCAACGGGTTGCAAAGCCGGGCTTGGATACACTGTCAAAGCCCTCTTTGTTTACATCTACGTTACCGTCGCCGACAACGAAGACAATGCCGTGGGTATCGGAGAGACCTGTATTATAGTTTCTAGGGTTCTGACTTTCATCCTTTACATAGAAAATAACGGAGGAGTTCAGGGGCTCACATACATAATCTTCTGAGGCCAAGATGCTAAAACCCCAGCCAGACATATCATATGTAATACTTCCACACTGGGTAAGGTCAACAGCTCTCAACTTGGGACATTCAACAAACATTCGATCATCCAACTTTGCGTTTGTAGCCTTCAAGACGAATGTTTCCAAAGCTTTTGCATTACGGAATGTGCCTACGTTAAACCGATCGGACGAATCCGTTATATAATTACCTGCCACATCAACAGTTACATGCTGTATAGTGGTGTTTCCGTTAAAACCATATCCTTTCAGAAATAAATCGCCCGCAGCAGAGATGCGAAGTGCACCTTTGCGACTTCCACCTGAAATAAGCCCTCTTGGAATATCAGTTACATCTGCGGCTGAGTTGAACTCTTCCAAGCCTGACTCAAAAAATGCACGGGAAGACGGCTTGGAAGTCGTAGAATCCTGACCTCTCAAACCAATTTTATATTTATTTGTCAAGGTAAAATGAGTCAAGTTAGGCATTTCGGAAAATGCATAGGCACCGATGTACTCCAAATTTGACCAACTATCAAAATCAATCGTAAAAGCGGTACCGCGGAATGCTGCACAGCCGATACCCTTAAAGCTGCTGGGAAGCCAAGTGCTAAGTTCTACACCTTCGCCTAAGCTTGTGCAACCGTCAAACATACTGGTCGGCACATAAACGCCTTTGTATTCCTGATAATCCGAGTCCGTATCGACGATTTCGGTTGTTGCCGTAAATCCAGGGGCCCATGTTACATTTTTAAGAGCCGCATCGGAGCGAAAAATATAGTCGCCCAATTTGCTGACGCTAGCCGGGATATTAGCAGTGGTCAATGCAGTCAATCCACGGAAAGCATTATTGCCTATGGAAGTAACGCCCTCCTCGATTTTTACGGTTTTGATTTCTGCTGCAATTGAAGCCCACGGGCGATTATCGTCCGTTTTTGAAACGGTGAAATCACTCATAACGCCAGTGCCGGTGCCAGTTACGGAAATCGTTAGCGTTTTAGTGCTTGCATCATAAGAATACGTCACACCATCACCGCAACTATTATCTTCTGCCGCCATCACCGCAACACTCTTTGCTTCTTCCGCAAACGCTGTGACTGCCGATGCAGGAAGCATCGAGACCATCATACTGCCTGCAAGCAGTAAGCTGATGAGTCGTTTGGATTTTAACCTCATACAAATCCTCTCTTTCTTTTTGTAACAATTTCAATACCCGTAGTTTGTCTT
>ERZ1026860.1005-NODE-1005-length-15440-cov-12.159246_pt1 | contig 15440 bp, 14 predicted proteins | sample MGYA00380160_ERZ1026860 | MGnify/ENA primary metagenome ERZ1026860 (study PRJEB33269, sample SAMEA4719796) | human gut metagenome | biome: human-associated habitat; feature: organic feature; material: feces | place: Cameroon | collected 2013-10 ... | reverse complement strand
ATTTTAAGTTTCTCATTACCAGATTAATAAAATTTGGTAGTCTCAAAGTTTTTCATTATCTTTGCGCTGTAAAACAAAAGGGGAATAAGTGGAGGAGGAAAAAAGGCAGGACAAGCCTAAACGCAAAGATCATTTTGCGGTTTAAAAAACTTTTCCTATCTTTGCCGTGTGATAGAAAAAAATCCCCCTAATTTAATTGCAAAATTAATACATAGGGACGACAATTCCTAGCATTTTTTGAAAAAATTTAATAAAAATATAAAGATTATGGAAAAGAACATCAAAAACATTAGCATTAGCCGCTATTCAACTGAGGTAATGAACTTTCAGAAAGCAATGGACAACTTCCGCAAACTTGTGGCCAAACATGATGTGGAAAATGAAAGGGTAAGTATATATTACTACGCAAAGTTATCTTCTGGCTATAAACTTCAGTTTACTTTTTTCCGTCCAAATTCAGAGGCCTACGACTTTACGGCATATATTGCGGTGTCGCTCTTGGAGAAACAATGGAAAGGCGGATGGGAACACACTTCTGTTGGCAGTTTAATGAAAGATAACCTTGATTTTAATGCACTTACAGAAAACTTCAAGGAGAATTTCAATTTTGAATTTGGTGAGGATGATTGCACCGCCACAAAGGAACTTATGGCCGCAATAGCATAAATTAAAAGAACAACTAAAAATTTGTATGAATATGGAAACAAGAACTATTAAAAATGTTGCAGAAGACAACTTCAAGGACTTCAGAAATGCCTACGTAAAAGCCAAGGAGGAAATGGCCGATGGTTATAATGGGGAAATGATTATCCTTGAGAGTGAGGACGGAAAGAGTAATTTCATTATTGACCCTTGCAGTGAAACGGGAAAAATCATTATGGAGGTATGGGATGCAATGCTTATTGATGAAGTTGCTTAAATTAAAAATTAATAAATATGATTGATTATCAGAGAATCGCAAAAGAGATTGCGGAAAACCTTACAGGCATTGAAGAAGATGAAATGATTAAACTTTTCGATGATGAAAACTTTTATAGGGAGCATTTAGTACCCTATATGATTTCACATGAGGATTGCGGATTTCATTTTTACATTTCAGATTTCCATTGGTTCAATGACTTTGAAAGTGATGTGGAGTGGGAAGAGGGCGAAAAGTTTGATGGAAACAAACTTGTTGATGCTCTATCGGATGAGATAGATGAGGACTTTGAATGTGAGTGGGATGATGAAGACTTTACAGTTAAATTTAGTTAAACTTTAATATCCATCAGTGCAGGACATTATGAATGTTCCATCGGAGCGAAACCGACCTGCATTGCAACCTTGTTAATAAAGGTTCTTTCATATTATGTATTATTTTAAATTTTTGTGTGTCATTGTACCGCTGTGAAGCGCGAAAAATGGGATACCCTCGTTCTGAGATATTAAACAAGAGCGAAACTTGTCGAGGGTACTAAATTAAAATTCAAATCATTATGAGAAAACTTAAAGAAGTAAATGAGTACTTAGGTACTTTCGTAGATTCATTCAAGGAGAAAATGAATGAGTTTGTAGAAGAGGGGGAACTCTCTGAACCTGTCATCCTCAAGAGCAACGGAAACGACAACGATGAGATTGAAATTGACTTGAAAACAAACAAAGGATATTTGATGTTCTATCTTTTGTTTAACTACAGTTATGGCCTTGAACTGTCTGAACTGTTTGAGAAGTTCAACTTCCCACAGCTTGACGAATTCAATGGATTTGACGGTGCAGTGATTCTTCACCACAAGGATGATGAGAGAACTACGTTCATGTTCAACCCTACCTCAAGACTTGGGCGTTTGATTGTGGGATTTGTAAAGTGGTCTGGACGATAAAATCAAATTTTCAATAAAAAAAATAATATGGAAAAAAACGAGATTAAATTTTCAAAGGCTACCGAGATTAAGGAAGCCATGAGCAATGACGGCTATGACATGGATACCGTCAAGGCATTCTATGTTTATGACCCGTTTGTCCCTGTAGCGGACATGGTGGATGAGAACATCATGAGACTACAGCCAAAATGCATGGACGTAAAGGGATTGGCAGAGTTCGGAATATTCACCATCAGAGAAGTACTGGACATGTTTCCGACCTATCTTCATATGCACGGGGGGGGGGAAAACGTTGTATTTGACTTTACCCTCACGGGTCGGATGGTGCAGGAGGTATTTGTCAGAGAATTTGAAGAGGAATATCCATTCAAGTCTCTCGTATCCGCCTGCATATTCCACAAGGACACGGGCGAATACCAACCTATATGCATCTGCTATGGAAAGTAATCTGTCCCCCAACGACAAGGCCGTATATGACTACGTGCTCCTCAAGCTTTCAAAAGGCTACACCTACACAAATCCTTGGTGGGCAAAGAAAGACCTAGGCATTGACGGAAAGGAATTCCTCGTCATCCTCAACAGGCTGAAGACAAAGGGGCTGTTATCCGTGGATACATCACGCCTTTCAAGCGAGAAGCACATTTATTTTTCAAAGCCGGACGAGACGACGGGGATGAGTGAGACACAAGGGACAGGCAATGAGAAGTCCTCCGTTGTCCTGTGCCGAATTGCAAATGCACTTGAAAGGATAGCCGATGCATTGGAAAAAAGGCCATAGTTGTCTGGATACCAGACATTTATGTCGATTTTTTTTCGTGAATTTGAAATAAATTCGTATATTTGCGACTGTATTAATGTTGGACTATGTGCAATGCCTTGTGCTTGTGTGCTTTATATGCGTGCGTATGCAGCCCCTTCCGCACCGCCAAGTGCCTCTCAAAGGCAAGCAGAAAGCATTGCACGCAAAAATCAAAGTGCAATGCTTTTTTCATTTTATTGCCGTCAGTCAAAGGCGGACAGGCACGGGGAGTCGCCTATTGAAATTTCCCTCGTATTCGACAACAAGAGAACCTATATCGCCCTCCCAAGGCGTTACAAGGCCGATTCTTTCAAAAAAGACAGTACCAAGCGAAAAGGGGAACTCGTGGAATATCTTGCTGCCGTAAGGTCAAAATTCAATGCCATAGAGACACAGCTCATGCAGGACGGAATGCCGCTCACGCCCTCAATGTATAAGGAATATTTCCTCAACGGGGGACACAAAAAATGCGACACGGTTTGCGACTATTTGGAAAAGGCCATGAAACAAGTCGCACAGTCCTGCACAACCAACAGGACATCAGACACTTACAACAAGTATTGCCTTGTGAGACGGGACTTTGAGGAATACTTGAGGGAGGAGAAAATTAATTTTCAGTCACCAGTGACGGTCATAACACAGGACATAGTGACAGGCTTCCAACTATGGCTGCTCTCAAAGTACAATTCAACCACCGTTGCCGGAAAGATGACGAAGTTCAAGTGCATCATGAGCAAGAGGACATGGGATGTGCCGCTCTTTGCCAACATAAGGAACATAAAAAAGACGGTTGAGGTTCAGTATCTGACGGAAGCGGAGGTCATAGTCCTCAAGAACAAGGATTTCCATAGTGAAAGGCTCAACAGGGTCAGAGACCTTTTCATCTTCCAATGCGGAAGCGGTCTCGCATACTCCGACATGGCAAGTCTGAAGAAAGAGGACGTAAAGGAAGAGGACGGGACATGGTATGTGAGCAAGCCTAGGGTGAAGACACTCCAGACATATACCGCCATCCTGCTTGAGGACGCGGTGAAGATATGGACGAAGTATGACGGGGAACTTCCCGTAATAAGCAACCAGAGATACAACAGCTATCTAAAGGAGATACAGGACTTGGCGAGGATAGACAAGCCGCTCCATACGCACGTCGGAAGACACACATATGCCACAAGGCTGCTCAACAGGGGAGTGAGACTTGAGACGGTATCCAAATGTCTTGGACACTGCGGAGACCTAAAGGCTACGAGAATCTATGCGAAGATACTTGAGGAGACGGTAATCTCTGAAGTCGCAAAGGTTGTAAGAGCCTAATTTCCATAACTTTTTATTTTATTGAAAATCCCGTGGGAATTGATTTTCTCACGGGATAATTTTATTTGGAAATATGTACGGAAATTTTATTTTAATGAATAATGCCCTATTACATTCTGTCTCCGAACTCTACAGTCCAATTCTTTGAGACTGCCAGAGCCTTTAGGTCTTCGCTCATGCGGGCTTCGCATTCAGTGTTGAACGAAATGACAGGATATGTTCCGCTCTCCTCCCATTTCTCGCCCTGTGCAAGGTTGTTTATGATGTCGTTGATGCTCTCTGCCGAAAGATGCTGTGCATTGTTCATGAACACTTTATTTTGCTTATAATACCCTCTCTTCAGTCCCGTGAAACCTCCGAAATATGTAAGTTTGTTGTTTCTCGGAAGACTATCAAAGATATTAGGTTGTTCCTCTATCTCGAAACACGGGAAAGCCTGCACGTACTCCAACGGGTACTCTCCCATCGAATCGTCCCAATCACCGCCTATCCATTGATTGAAACGGCTTAAATACATCCCCTCGTCAAATGTGAGGTTCTCAATTCTTTTGAGTTTCACACAGTTCCAGAACATTGAGTATGCTTGATTGCCCCATCTTTCAAATTTTCTTGTGGTTGAGAAATGGATATGAGGAACTTCCTCCAGTTTCCTGCATCCGCTGAAGAAGTTATTCCAACGGGCTTCACCGCTGTCGGTGTTGAATTTGACATTGAAGTCGGATATCCTTACGGCTTCTCTTGCGTCTCGGAATAGGCTGCCGTAGTTTACCGTAAGATAGTTGCCCTCTTCAAGCCCTATGTTTGTGAGGTCTATTTCTTTACAGTTGTTGTCTCCAAATGCCGTATCTCCTGCCCTTGCACCGTTGAGGTTGATTACCTTGTCGCTCGGAAATGTCTCGTCTTTCCACTTGCTGAATGAAAAGACAAGGTACGGTTGCCCCACCATTCCTTTCAGTCCGACATTGACATTCACATTCACGGGATTGTATCCTTTAAGCCCCTCTGAGGAAGCATTGAAGTTATATGAGCCGTTGGAGGTGATGTCCAACTTTAGGGGTGATGTGCCCGTCTTTTCCACTGCCTGTCCCTTTCCGTCTATGTATATCGTCTGGGGGTCTTGAGTGTCCTTGATGTATATCATAATTATAATGATTATAAAAAAATGCGGAGAAAATTAATGTTCTCCGCACTGTCTTATTTTATCCGTTGTACTGTACGGGCTTGTCGGTCGTGCCTTTGTACGGCTGCGCCTTTGGCTTGGGGTTCTCACCGTTCATAGCCAGACCGTCCGCAAGGCATTGGCCGCTCTCCTCGTCATAAAGGGAATATCTGTACTCGCCCCTCGGCATGGAGCTGTCGGTCGTCAGCCGTATCTGCCAGCCGAGACCGCTCTTGCCCTCGTCGCTCAAGTGCTCATACGTCCATTCCCTGCCCGTCACCGTCGATTTCAATATGAGCCTAAGCATTTGCGAAGTCCATTAGTCTGCCCTGTCTCCCTGTGGCGTTCTCCTTTGACTTCATGGCGTTGAACTGTTCCTCCACCGATTTAGGCTCAAGTTCCTTTACCACATCCTCAAGTGCCTTGATTTTGTCCTCCAACTCGGAGACTTTATTTTCAAGTTCTGCGACCTTTTCATCCTTTTTGTCGTCTGTGGTGTCTTCCGATGCCTTGGGTTCAAGTTCATCCTCAACCTTTTCATAGCCCTCAGTTCCCTCCGGTGCACCGACTGCGGGGATTTCCGCGGTCTTGGGAACAATGTCCTCCACTTTGACATCTACAGGGATGAATGCCTGTTTCACTTCGCCCACAAGGGTAATCACTGCGGTCTCTCCCTCCCAACTTACGGAATACTTGAAGTACTTACATTTGTCATAGGTCTCGCCATATTGACAAAAGACTGCGTAGTCGTCTCCTGCTTCATAGAGGTAGCCGTAATCATATTCATATGCCGCCATAATAGCCCTCTCGCGGTCACTGTATGACATTGAAAAGTTCTGCTTCATGGTCTTGAATTTCTCCTCTGCCGTAGGCTCTTCGTTGGCTACCTCCGCTTCCTTGTCCTTGATTTCCTCGACTTTGCCGTCCTTTACCACGATGGTCTTGCCGTCCTCTGTCTTGTAGTCCCCGTCCGCAAGGTCGTGTGTCTCCCCGTCCTCGTCCATGCCTTTAACATAGTCGCCAGCCTTGAGGTCTTCGTCACCGTCCCACTGGATGATGCCCTTGTCCGTTCCTACCTGTCCGAAGTCCATGCTGATGAGCATGTTCTCCAATGCCTTTTTGATTTTGTTGAGTTTCATTATCTTTTTTCCTTTATCTTTTCGTTTATTTTTTGGAGGAGGTCAAGTATCTCGTCCTCCGTGTTGTCAACCAATGTCAGCCTTTCGTTTATCTCCACGGAAAAGCCGTTGATTTTCCCGTCCTTTATCTCTTTCCAAAGGTCGTTGTCCTTGATGTGGTATTCGGCAAAGAGCGAGCCGTCCTCTATGTCCTCGAAGCCTGCGGGACTGATTCCCTTGGCGGTGTCCTTTATGAACATCTGGGCAATCTCCATCTTGTCGGACACGTCATTCGTGCTGTCGTGCTGCGTGTTGTTCACCGCGAATGTGCCCGTTGAGAACATCTTCTGCGAAAGCTGAAGTATGGCTTCCCTCGGAAACACCACATTGTACTCGTAGCCGTCCTCCGTCCTCCTGTATATCGGAAAGTCTGCTCTGAGGACACATCCTATCACCCTGTGCCTTTCCTCGTCGGAAAAATCAATTCTCCGCGCCTTGTCATTCTTGCCGAACTTGATGAAGTCGGATTCCACTGCCGGCATGTCCACCAATGACACGGCAAGTACGCCCGTACCCTTTCCGTCGGTATATTCCACCCTGTAAAGCGGTAATCTCTCCATTTCCTTTTCGTCTAAATATTAATTTTCCGCAATTTTTTTTCGGCATGTCCTATTACGCAAAATAAAGCCCCAAGAATTGATTTTCTCTCAACACTTGGGGGATTTATCGAAAATTTAATTTCATTGCCTTGTAGGGCTTAGAATGTACTGTTGGTGTCCCTTACCTTGACTTTGTTCTGCATGTTGTTTATATCAACCACAGAAACCGAATACTGCCTGTTGTAGAGGTTGTCGGTCTCCTCGTCAGTGAGCATGTTCCTTGTCAAGTTGGGATTCCATTCGGACAGTGCGTTGCTGGGAGCCTGTACGGATGCACCTCCGTATGAAGAATCCACGGCAGAGTACGAATCAAATTTCTGCTTGTCGATGTTTGCCGCGTTCTGCACTCCTGCCGCAACCACCGCTGCCGCTGCCGCTGCACCCAAGGCTGGGCCTACCAACGGGACGGACGCAAGCGACTGGTATGCTTCTATAGAGCCGACCACGGTAGATATGGCGTTCTGCGCCTGCTGCGTCACTTTCCACATCTCGAATCCCTCCTTTGTCTCCTTGTCTGCCGCATTTCCCAATGTTGAGAGGATGTTTGAAGTTGCAGAGCCGTACTTCTGCATGTTCTTCATCCATTTTTTTCCGTCGCTGTCCTGCTTCTCCATCATCCTGTCGGTGGCCTCCTCAACGTCTGCGATGTTCTGTTTCTTCACCTCCGCCACGGTGTTGTCCACCTCAATGATTTTGTTCCCCGTGGCCGTGATTTGCTCAAGCAGAGCATCCGCCCCCTCCGTGTCCCCGTTGTTCATTGCCGCGTCATATTGCAGGCGCATTTCCTCGATGGCTTCTTTCCTCAGTCTCTGTTGGGCTTCGACCTGCCTTTCATACTCCTCCTCATATATCTTCCTTTCGTTCTTCCATTCCTCCAAGTCCTCCTGCGTGCTTCCTGTGAATTTGCCGTTTCCCGTCCATTTCACGTCCTCCGCCTGCTTCACCTCGTTGCCCGTCATTGATGACTGATAGGCTTCCTTGTCCGCCTGCCTTATGCCCGCGTCCGAATTGTCGAATCCCATAAGGTTGTCCAAGTCCTTGTAGAATTCCTCTGTCAGTTGCCTTTGTGCCTGTAGGTTGCCTTTGAATAGTTCAAGTTCCCTGTCGTATTGCTCCTTTCTCTTTTTTATTGCAAGCTCGGTCTGGTCGTCATACAGTCTCTCCTCTATGGCCTTTCTGTCCTTTGCGTTCTGTTCCGCGGTTCTCTTGGCTTCCTCAGCCGCTTTCTTGTCGGCATTGATTTTCTCTATCGCTGAATCCGTGGCGTATTTCTGCTCCACATCCGCGATGCTCTTCTCCACGTCCTCCGCCTGCTTCAAGAGCGCGTTTATCTGCTCGTCCATTTCCTTGATGGCCTTGCGGTTTCCGCTGAACCATGAGCCTGTCTTGAGAAGTCCCGTCTTTGCCACAAGAGCCGCCCTGTCAGCCTTTATCTGGTCTATGGTCGCCTTTATCTCATTCTTCTGCGCGTCAAGAGCCTTTATCCTTTCGTTCTTTATCTCCTCAAGTGATGCACCCTGTGCCGACATCAGCCTTATATTGTTCTCCAAGAGCGAGTTCTGAGCCGCTATGCTTTCGGATACCTTGTCAGAGATGTCCTTGTATTTCTCCATCTCGTCGTTTGTGCCGAATATGGCCTTTGACACATCATCCCAATAGGCGATGAGAGTGCCGAGCGCAACCACGAACAAGCCTATTCCCGTTGCCGCTATTGCCGCCTTTACCCCGTTGAGGGACTTTATGAAGAGCTTGATTTGCTTGATGTTGTTGGAGAAAGTCAATTTTAGGCCGTTCATGGCCTTTCCGAAACCGTCAAGACCGTTGAGGATGCCCTGTATGAGCGACGAGCTTGCCATGAACACGCCCCATATCTTCGCCAAGTCCTGCGATTCCACCCCCATGAGGGCAAATATGCCTATGGTTGACTGAAATATTCCGTTGAGGTTGGTCTGCGCTTCTGCCACAACGCCCATGCGGTCACCGAAGTCGGCCGATGCCCTCTTTGCGTCGTCCATTGAATCTTGGTACGCCCTCTGCATGTTTCCCAACTCCTGTAGTTTGGCGTTGTATGCTTCAGTGCCCACCTCCAACTTTGCGAGTTCTTCCCTCAACTGCCTTATCTTCTGGCGGCTAGGGCCAAAATATTCCTCAAGTGCTCCTGTATAGTTTCCCACGTTGGCTTGATAGTTGCCTATGCCCTCGTTCAATGTGTTTATCTGCTCCTTGAGGCCTTTGACCTGTTCATTCGCCAACTTCCACTCCTCAGTGTCCGGCGCTGCCGCTTTCCACCTTTCCTTGGCTTCCTTGAGCTTGTTGTTGAGGTCGTTGAAAGAGCCTGCCGCACTGTCTATCGACTGTTTCTGCTTTCCCAACGCCTTTGCAAGGATGTCGTTCTTTTTCGTCAGTTTCCCTTGCAGGTCGGATATGTCCTTTCCCTGTTGGAGATACTGTACCATTGCATCCTTTATGTCCTGTATCTGCTTCTTGAGTTCCTTTACGGACTGCGCGTCTCCCTCTATCTTTATGACCTGTTTGATTTCGTTTTCCGCCATGTTTGATTTTTCGTGAAAATATTAAATCTCCGTCAGTCGGTTATGAACTTGAACCTAAATGCCGAAAGAATTGATTTTCACCGCCAAAATCCCGTGTGTTCTTCATTGAGGTCGCACTTGCAAAAAAAATTGCTCACGAAATTGATTTCATGAGCAAAAAATAAATGTTTATGATACAGTCATTTGAATTTGGTGAAAAGTTCGGAAATTTTATTTTATGGAGTAGTGTCACCTCCGAATTTCTCCTGCGAAGCTCTCCTGTCCCTCCGTGTAGTTCCTCATGTCGTTTATCCTTATGAAGTTGCAGAATACGGTGGTGTCCTTGGTCACGTCATACTCCTGTATCTCGTTCAGCATCCACAGCGCATTCCCGTACCAGAAGAAATTGGCAAGGAGATGCCTGTCTATGATGAATTTCCTCATGTCCACATAGCACCACATTGACCTTGAATTTACATTGTACTGGTCGCTTATGAACTTCGCCCAAAATCGGCTGTAGATGCAGGTCGTGTCCGACATTCCATAATTCGGAACAAACAGTTCAACGGGTTTGCCCCAATCCAATGAATGTGTGACTTTCCTCTCCGCTGTCTGCCATCTTGAAAAATGCGGTATCTCCTTGAGGGCTATGGCTATCTTTTCGCCTGCCACGTTCTCCGTGCTCTCAGTGTATAGCCAGCACCTTTCGTCACAAAGCCCGTACATCTCATCCACGTCGTCAGTGAGCATGAAATTGATGTTCCGCCCGTCCTCTCCCACGGGTGTCTCCATTCCCGTGAAGAAGACCAAGCCATAACAGTCATCACCGTTTGAGTTGTCGGCCTGTGCCACTGTCGGCCTGTGTGTCCAGTCCCTGCCCGTCTCAGCCGAATACCACACACTGTTGTTCACCGTCTTGCCTGTTATGTCGAAGACGTACTCTCCGCTCACTCCGATGACCTTGTTTGCCGCGTTTGCCATGTATGACGGCATTTGGTTGCCTGCCGATGTCCTGTAGTACCTGTTGTAGGTTGAGAGGGGAGAGACCTCCGGCATTGCGGTATAGGCGTTGTCGGATTCCGTGTCCTCCGTGTCGTTGTTGAAAGGAAAGCCCGTATTCACCCGTTTCTGCCCGTATGCCTTGCCGTACATGGCAAGATACTTCTCCGAGTAGTAGTCCTCCGCGTCAAGTTCCTTGAAGAGGTAGAATCGCTTGTCGAACAACAGGGGTTCGATTTTGATGTCCTGCGAAAAGTCAATGAGTTTCTCCATGTCAATCTTTTTTCCTTGGCTGAAGTAGGTGTTCCTTGTCATTACCCTCACTGTCTTTGAATTTTTTTCCTTAATCCACACCAGACCAAATTTCTTGGAATAGGAAAGGACAAAATCAAGGACGGATTTTTCGTCGTCGGAACTGAGGAGAATCTTTTTCGTTATGTGTGCCCCGCTCCTTATGTTCTTCTCGTCCATGACGGTTATGCCACCGTCCATCATGAACTCGAATACACCGTCAAACCATGTGGCCACGTCCTTTGCTTCCTCTCCTGTCCCGTCCTTTGTCACAATGCCGAGACCGTTTGTCGGATGCTCGAACCTCGACGCGGCCTTGCTTGCGGTTATCTCGACTTTGAACTTGTCCGTCTTTGCCCCCAAATTCAATATGAAAGGCACTGACGTGTCGAACTTGTATGTCCCGTCCGCCTGTCTCTTGAAGTTGCCCGTAAGGGTGTTGCCCATCTGTATCTCCCCGCGGTACTCGTTGGTTATGCCCATCGTGTTTCCCTGCTGTATGATGTTGCCATTCGTGTCATATGCCGTGATGCCCGCAAATATGGCGGTCGAATGGTCGTCATATGCCCCCTCTCCCGTGCTGTTGTATATGTAGCCTAGGTTGAGGTAGAGTTCGTCGTATCCCTTTGTGGCTTCCTTGTCGAAAGGCGTGAAAATCAATGTTGCGTTCAGATTCACCCTCGTGCTCGTCCTGTCCTCCAGAGCCGACACGTCCGCATAGCCGTTTGAGAATATGATGCCGTTGGATGAGTTGAAAGCCATTGTCCTTGTCTGTGCGGTCGGCTGTGTGCTTCCTCCGAGCATGATGTCCTGTCCCTGTAGAATGGATGTCGTTATGTCCTTTGTCCCCTGTTCCTCCTGCGGCACTGAAAGCATAGGCAATGTTATGTACGTGTCGGCATAGTACGGATTATTTTCATTGAACCATGCCTTGTCCTTTATGAGGGTGTAGCCGCCATTGTTCTCCCCGTAGCCTATCGCGTCGAAAAGCCTTGAAATCTTCAGCGCGGGACGTTGCAGGTAGCTTCTCAAGTCCCTTGCCGCCCATTCGTCCGTCTCCTTGCCCGCATTTACCCCATAAAAGCCGTTTAGGGGCTTCATCGTTATGTCGGTGAAGTCTCCGTTGTCCTTGGTGTTTACTACCGCCTTGGAAGCCGAAAAGCCGTCAGACGGTATGCCGTTGAACATCGGCACAAATGTGATGGTGTCCTGCAATGTCGTGCCTGTCTTTATCTGTTTTTCCCAACATCCATAGACGAACTCCTTTGTGATGTCGAAGTCCATTTCATTTTCCTTTCCCCTCGTGTTTCCCCGCTCGTCGGTTATGTGGAAGTTGAGGTCTGCAAGTTTCTTCGTCTCTCCCGTCTCGTCGTTGCTCTGTAGGCACCAGAAGAAGTCCCCAAGTCCTCCGTAGAATGTGCAGTTGTAGGAGAGTATTCCGTGCTTGTCCCTCGTGATGTCATTGAGCTGCATGTATCCGCTCTCCGCCAGAGTGTCGTCTATATACAGCTTGAAAGGTGTCCTCTTGTTGGGGTCGATGTAGGTGCTCTCACTGACTATCATGTCGGAGTTGTAGATGTGGCCGAAAATACGGTTGTTCACCTTGTCTCCCTTGAGGGCTACGGTACGTGAAAAGTTGTTCTTTATTGCGGTGGGGTTCGTGAAGTCCTCGAACTTGTAGTTCATCAGAAAAGTGAATTCTCCGTTGACCGTCGCAAGACTGTCTCCTATGTATAGGTTGATGTTCCTCATTTTCCTTTGTCTTTGGCATAAATATTAAAGTTCGTTTTAACAGTCCCGTAGGAACTTGAACCTTATGACATAATTATTTGAAAATTAAAACTTTGTCCAATTTTATTGAAAACAAGTCGCAAAATAAAAAAAACAATGCTCCGAAAAAGTCTTCAGAGCATTGAATTTCATCATTTCCTGTAGAGTGCCCTTGAGCGCGTGAATTCCACGTTGTAGTATCTCTTCCTGTTCCATATGGTGTCCTTGTATTCAACACTCGTTGAGGTTACATTCACAGGCACTATCTCGTCAGCCGCAAGGTCGTGGAGATAGACCATAGGGCTTTCAAATATCTGGTACATCCTTGAGCATTCGTCGTTGCTCAGATAGTCCGTATACAAGTTCCATCTCGTTGTCACTTCGGACACATATACTGAGTTGCGGTGCTGATGTGAGAGGTTGCTTGCTGACCTTTCCACGTTGTTCCTCGTGATGTTGTCCGTCCTCGTGTTCCTGCCCTTGAAGAGGAATGCGTCCCATCCTCCCCTGTCATTCACGTAATAGATGCCGTAATAGTCACCGCACATTGATTTTTTGGCGTATCCGTCAGAATCCCAACGTGTTGTGCATTTCCCCTTGGTTATGACAGTCTGAGGTGCGTACATCCTCGCGTCTATCGTCTTTCTCACGGGTGCGGAACGGTCGCCGTCAAATGCCGTCTCCTGCATGTCATATGACCAGTCATATACGGCATAGTACCTGTAAATGTTTCCGCTTGCCGTCTCAAGCCTTATGGTCTTCACCGCATCGGTGTTGTCCTGCAAATTCTCATAACTGTCGAAGTCCACATTCTGTTGCAGGTAGTTTTCCACCACCCTGTTGGGACAGATTGAGACGGTGTTCTCATTCGGCCTAGGGAAAGCCCTGCCCTCGTATATCATGGTGTTTCCGTCGTAAATCTTGTAGTCCATGTAACTGTCGGAACTTTCAACGTCATATGTGACTGTCTCGTCTTTCCATACGGGCACATGTTCCATCACAAATGCACTTTGGATAATCATGAACGTGTCCTCGAATGTCTTGCCGTCGGTGTCCGTATAGCTTGCCTTTACATTGCCAGTCCTTGATGTGTCCGTCTCGTTCATGTCGATGGTGAAAGGCATTTCATCCGTATCATAGTCGAAGTACCCCAAGTGTATCCACGCGCTGTCGGTGGTGAACTGTGTCCCCAACGGCACTTCATCCCATCCGTCAAAAGCCAATGTGTTGGAGCTGCCGTTGCGCTTGAAGTCAAAGTACATGGGGTTTTCCCTCCATTCAAGATACCGCAAGTCCATATGCGTCTGCGTCACTGGGAGTGTGGCGTTCCATTCGATGTTTCCGTCAGTATAGCTTGCCTTTACATTGCCAGTCCTTGCGTCCCCCAAGTTCAGCTCTGCGGTCATGGGCACGTCTATGGTATAGCCGTTGTCGTTGAGGTTTATGCTCTCTATTTTCAGCCATGTAGGAAAGGCGAAACCGTAGCCGTTTGGCTTCGGCATGTACGAGCCGTGGAAAATTAATGTTCCGTGTCTCACTTCTGCCGTTCCGTTGAATTCCAAGGACTTCTCCACCCATTCCATAGAGTTGCCGTACTTGTCTTTCTGTATGACCGTGAAAGTGCTTGTATATGTCTGTCCGTATTCAGTCACCTTGGCCGTTATAGTGCCTGTCCTGTCCCTTGCCGTGTCGTTCTCCGTCATGCTGAATACCAGAGAGCCGTCCCCCTCGTCGTATCCTCCTGCCGTCAGCCATTCAGAATCGGACGTGAATGTCGGAAATGCAGTTGTTCCCGTTATGCTGAGGGTGTTCTCTCCGCTCGTGTCGGTTGCCGCATATTCAAGGCTCTGATGGAGAAAATCAATTTTTATTGCAGTCTGCGTAACTTTGATTTTCAAGGTTTCGGCTTTTCCGTTGGCCTTTGTCGCGGTTACGGTTATGTATCCCGTCCTGTCTGCGCCTGTGTCGTTAGCGGTAACATTATGTTTCAAGGAAAAATATTGGAGCGAGAAAATTGATGTCTTGTCGGAGACCAAATCATTTATCCAATCGACATCCGCACTTAATGATATTACTCCTCCGTCTATGTTGGTTGAGAAGATGAAATAGTTGGTGTTGGATACGGCTTGGGCATTGGCTGAAAGTCTTATGCCGTTGAGGTCTATGTCATTTACACAATAGAAGCCGTCATTCCCGTTGAACTGTGATATGGAATATTGTTCAAGTACTCCATTGAATAGGCTTTTGACGTTGAATAGTCCTGTTCTTCCTCCGGAGCCTGTTCTGCCGTTTACCCCAATAACGCATTTTGCCACATTGTCGGTGTCATATACTTTTCCGTTGCCCACGAACATTTCCGAATTTTCAACAATCTCAATGCTTATGGGTTCTCTGTGGTCTTCTCCTTTGTAGTCCTTGAACACATAGTTCTGCCTGTCAACTTTTGGGTCAAACGGTTGCCCTTGATTCGTTATACCGTCTTTTGTGTTGGGATAGACAAAGCCGTCCTTGTCCTTGTCCATCGGAGTACATACGGGCATTTTGTATGAGTAGCCCTTTTGCCATATGTTGATGGTGGTGTGGTCACCCAATTTTCCGTATGACACAATCATCGTTGCCATACGTCCGTATGCGCTTTCTGTCGGCAATGTCGTGAATGTTATCCTCGCTCCGACGGCAGTCAGTTCCTTTTTAATGTCGGTTATCCATTGGGCTGAACTTGCATCGTCCAGTGCCACCTTGAAGTTTAAGGTCTGCGGCATGTCCACGAACTCAAGCTCCGCCACGTTCACCTGTCTTCCGCTGCCGACCCCCATGTCCGACATTTTGAATTTGATTTCTCCCATATGTTTTTTCGTCTAAATATTAAGTCTCGGTCTTTTAATGCTGAATAATGCGACCACCTCAACCGCTTAAATACCATATAAAATTAAATGTCAATGAT
>ERZ1026860.1004-NODE-1004-length-15441-cov-3.645717_pt1 | contig 15441 bp, 15 predicted proteins | sample MGYA00380160_ERZ1026860 | MGnify/ENA primary metagenome ERZ1026860 (study PRJEB33269, sample SAMEA4719796) | human gut metagenome | biome: human-associated habitat; feature: organic feature; material: feces | place: Cameroon | collected 2013-10 ... | reverse complement strand
CAACTTTCTGCCGTTCCGGATTTTTGTTCCCGGCATCCTTTTCTTCCTCGTCGGCAAGGATATTGCGAATGGATGCCAGAATATCCTCCATCGACGGTTCGTTTTGTTCAGTCATTTTTCATCCACGGTTAAAGCTTTTTTCTTTAATATATCATCTTGACCACAGGGCGCAAGCCGATATTTCACACCTGTTCTTCCTGAACGGAAGCCGTTTCTTTTTCAGCCGCGGCGGGCTGTTTGTTTTCCGATTCGGCTGATTGAACGGTCTTTTCCGCGACGGGAGCCGCATTTTTGCGGTATCTGTCGATATCCAAATCCAAATTGTCGGGCGTCATCAGCCCCATGGCGGAAATCAGCAGATACGACGCGTCAATCAGATTTTTCTTGGCGGAAACCAAGCTGACTCGCGCGTTCAGCAATTCCTGTTCGGCGTTCAGCACATCCAAAATCGTGCGCGTTCCCGCCTGTTCTTCATGACGGACGCCGTCCAAAGCCAATTCGGTCGCACGCACCTGTTCCTGCAAAGACGACAACCCCGCCAAAGTCGATTGATAATTTTCCCACGCCTGCGTCGTAGCCTGTTCGACCGCGCGGCGAACGGAAACAACGCCCAAAGCAGCTTGTCTTTCCGCCAGTTTGGCTTGCGCCACTTTGGACGGAACAATTCCCGCCGTATAGAACGGAACGTCCAGCACCAGCTTGACGGACGAATCTTCTTCGCGGGCGCGCCCCGTCTGCATCGTCCCCTGATATGCTCCCGAGGTGTCATAAACGGGAGCCGAACCGTGCGCATTGGCGCGGCTGTTCAAATACGACGCCTGCAAATTCAAGCTGGGATAGTACGCCGATTTGGCGACATCCACCCCGCTTTTGGCTTGTTTTTCCTGATATTCCGCACTGATGACGGAAGGATTGTTTTTATCCGCGACGGCAAGCGCGTCTTCCAAAGTTTGCGGCAGTTTGGCGGCGGGCACTTCGGGTTCGAAAATTTTATCGGGCATCTTGCCGATTGTTTCCTGATACGAAGCGTATGCGACTTTGACGTTGCCTTCCGCCTGAATGCGTGAAGCCACGGCACCCGCATAGCGCGCTTCGGCTTGGGCGACATCCGTTTTTGTCAGCTCGCCGACGCGGAATCTGTCCCGCGTATAATCCAGCTGGCGTTTCAAAACGGCTTCGTTGTTTTGATTCAGCTTCCACACGGCGATGGCGCGAATCACATCCGTGTACGCAACAACGGCTTGTGTTAAAACGGATTGTTCCAAATCCTGCAGTTTTGCCTTTTCCGATTCAAATTTGTGGCGGGCGGCTTTGACGGAAGCAACGGTGCCGAATCCGGAAAACAACGGCTGAACGGCGTTGACGCCCATATTGACGGGCATGCTTTCGTTTTCGGAAAATCCGGGACGGGAACGCTGACGCTGGTAAAGATAGCCATAAGACGCCTGACCCGCGATTGTGGGTTTGTATCCGGACTTGCTTTCGTTGATTTGTTCGTAAACGGATTTGACATACGCGCGCTGAGCCGCCAAAGACGGATTCGCGACATAAGTGTATGTCAACGCTTCATCCAGCGTTTCGGCATTGGCGTTCATCCCCGCCACAGGCATGACGGCCAACGAGATTCCTGTCAGGAAACTTTTTACAAACTGTTGATTTGACGTCATCAGACTCACCTTTCCGTTCAGCAAAACGACTCCCTTAAAAAGCAAGAGAGGTAAAACATTTCTTTTTAACGTTAAATACCATCCTTTATCAACAAATTTTTATGAAATCCCCTCAAAAACGAATTTTTTGTACGTTCGAACGCGGTTTAAAACCGCCAAATCCACTTCGAAAGCCTTTGTATGCAACAGATTTCCGTCTTTTTTGACAATTTTGACCGCTTGTCCGAACGTTTCGTCCGGCGCGGCGACAACGGCAACCAATCGCCCGCCCTCAATCAGTTGATTCGCCAATCCGTCGGGAATCAGCGGCACAATCCCGTCAATAAAAATAACGTCGAAAGGCGCTTGGGACGAAAAGCCCGATTCGGAAGATCTGCAAAACATCGCTACGTTGTCGATTTTACAATCGATGTAAATTTTTTCGGCGTTTTCGCACAAAGCCTCGTCATCTTCCGTCGCGACGACGGCTGTCGCCATTTTTGCCAAAACGGCGGCGGAATATCCCGTTCCCGCATGCGTGTTCAGCACAAAATCGCCGGAGCGCACATCCGCCAGCTCGATTAAATTCGCCAACATCAGCGGCGGGAACAAAACACCCCGTCCGACGGCAATCGCTTCGTCGGCATAGGCTTTTCCCTGCATGCGGTCGGGGACAAAGCGTTCGCGCGGCACGCTGCCCATGGCGTTCAGCAAAGCCGTATCCTGAATTCTGTTGCATATCAGCTGCCCGAACAGCATATTGCGGCGCGCCGTTTCAAAAGCGGATGACACTGGCACGAAAAGCCCTCCCGTATAGCGATACAAACCGCCTTGATTATCGCAAAGAATGAAAAACGATGAAAGTGAAAAAAAGATGTATTTTTTTGTTGACTTGCATTTCGGGAAAGGCTATAAGCTTATCTGTCTCAAGGGACAAACCGCTTCGGGGCCGAATGGCAGAATGGTTATGCAGAGGACTGCAAATCCTTAGATATCGGTTCGATTCCGGTTTCGGCCTCCAAAGATTATTCCGCGATAGCTCAGCGGTAGAGCAATCGGCTGTTAACCGATTGGTCGTAGGTTCGAATCCTACTCGCGGAGCCAACAACAAAACCTGCGTTCACGCAGGTTTTTTTGTTGTCAAAAATCAACACTGATACACGTTAAAACAAAAAAAACAGTGAACCGAACAAGTTCACTGTTTTATTTTTGGTCGGAGCGCCGAGATTCGAACTCGGGACCCCTTGCACCCCATACAAGTGCGCTACCAGACTGCGCCACGCTCCGACGAACAAAAGGGAATATAACCGTTTTGATTCCCGATTGCAACACTTAAATTACTTTTTTTAACAACGCCGCGATTTCTTCCAATTCAGCAATCACATTTTCCAATTCCGCTTTGTTTTCAACGGGTTTTCCGTCAGCCGCTTCAGCGGACGGCTGTTCAACGGCGGCATTGATTGTTCCGTCTTTCAGCAATTTCTGCACGCCCTTGATTGTATATCCCTGATTATGCAGCAGATATTCGATTTTTTTCAACAGCGCGATGTCTTCCGGTCGGTAATAACGGCGACCGCCCGCCCGCTGTACGGGAGAAACTTCGGAAAACTTTTTTTCCCAAAAGCGCAAAACATGCGCGGGAACATTCAATTCCGCCGACACTTCGGCAATCGTGCGAAATGCGCGCGCCGCCTTTTTATCCAGCAAATCTGCGTTTTCGATTTCCGATTCCATGAATTACTTTTTCGCGTTGACTTGTTTTTTCAAAATCTGAGACGGGCGGAACGACAAAATACGGCGCGGCGTAATGGGGACTTCCACCCCCGTTTTGGGATTTCTGCCGATTCGCATTTTCTTTTGCCGCACGGAAAACGTGCCGAACGACGACAGCTTGACCGTATCGCCCCTTTCCAAAGCGGCGGATATTTCGTTCAACACCTGATCCAACAGCTTGGCGGATTCGCTGGACGAAAGCCCGACTTCGTGATAAATGGCCTCCGCCAATTCGGCGCGCGTAATATTCTTTTCGGTCATGGCAATCCTCCTTCCCTACGCTCATATAAACAGCGTACGGAATTTCTGTCTTTTTTTCAAGGATTTAATGCAAACTTTCCGCAAAACGGGTTTTTACAGGCGGATTAAAGTCGCGCCCCACGTAAATCCCGCTCCCATTGCCGGCGATACAATCAGCTGTCCTTTTTTCAGCAAACCGCGCTCGACTCCGTCCGCCAAAGCCAACGGAATTGACGCCGCCGACGTGTTGGCGTGTTTATCCACCGTGGTCAAGACTTTATCCGCCGGCACGCCCAATCGTTTGGCGACCGCTTCCATAATACGGATATTCGCCTGATGCGGAACGAACCAATCGACATCGTCGACCGTATAGCCGTTTTTAGCCAGAACTTCGGCGGAAGCATCAGCCATATTAACGCTGGCGTGGCGGAAAACTTCGCGTCCGTTCATCGTGATATACCCGACTTCGTGATTGAAAGAAGGACCGCCCGTTGCGTACAAATCGGGCGCATGGCGTCCGTCCGAACGAATCAGCGTATCGATAACGCCGTCTTCGCCTTCGTGCGCCTGCAAAACAGCCGCGCCCGCGCCGTCACCGAACAAAACGCATGTGTTTCTGTCCGTAAAGTCCGTAATTTTAGACAAGGTTTCGACGCCGATGACCAGCGCGTTTTTCGCTTGTCCCAAACGAATCATATTATCCGCCATTTTCAGCGAATACAAAAAGCCCGAACACGCCGCGGACAAATCGAAAGCGCATCCGCCCGTCATCCCGATAGCCGCCTGAACGTAAGCCGCCGTCGCGGGGAACGTGCGATCGGGCGTAACCGTCCCCAAAACGATAACATCAATGTCGGCGCCCGACATTCCCGCCGCTACCAAAGCTTTTTGTGCGGCATGAACCGCCAAATCGGACGTCAGCGTTTTTTCATCCGCGAAATGGCGGAAACGGATACCCGTGCGTTCGACAATCCATTCATCGCTGGTTTCAACGATTTTCGCCATGTCGTCATTGGATTTGACCGTTTCGGGCAAATAGCCGCCGAAACCTGCAATACGGGAACGGATTGTCATTGTTCTGCTTCCTCTTTTTCCAAACTGATGTTCGCCAGCTGTTTGGCGATATTGCCCTGCAAGTCGCGTTTGACGGCATTGACGGCAACGCCCAGAGCATTGGCGAATCCGAAAGCGTCGGCTCCGCCGTGACTTTTAATCGAAATCCCTTTCAAGCCGACCAGCATGGCACCGTTGTAGCGACCGGGATCCATTTTCTTTTTCAACCGCTTCAGCGCGGGCAGAGCCAGCAAAAAGCCCAGCTTTGAAAGCAAGCTGCTGGCGGCGACGTCTTTCAGCAGATTGACCATCAGGCGCGCCGTCCCTTCAATGGCTTTCAGAGCGATATTGCCCGTAAACCCGTCGGTAACGAACACGTCGACGGTTCCCAAAGCGATGTCGTCGGATTCGACGAATCCTTTGAAGTTGTCGTTCAGAGCAGATTCGCGCAAAATCTGAGCGGCTTCGCGAATTTCATCGCGTCCTTTGATGTCTTCCGAACCGATGTTCAGCAGTCCCAAAGTCGGCTGTTCGCGTTTCAGCACGGCGCGGCAATACGCTTCGCCCATAACGGCGAATTCGACCAGATTGCGGGCATCGCATTCGGCGTTCGCCCCCAAATCCAAAACGACGCATTCGCCTTTGCGCGTCGGCAAAATCGTTACAATCGCGGGACGGTGAATCCCCGGCATCGTGCCGAGAATCAACTTTGAAAACGCCATCAGCGCGCCCGTATTGCCCGAACTGACCACGGCATTCGCCTGCCCTTGCTTGACGGCGTCAATCGCCAGCCACAAGCTGGATTTGCGCCCCTGCCGCACGGCAACCGAAGGCTTTTCGTTGCTTGCCACATAATCGGGCGTATGCACGAAATCGAACCTATCGGCGGAAAGGGCATATTTCTCGATATACGGCTTGACCTTTTCTTCGTCGCCGAAAATCAGGAAATGCACATCGGAATATTGTTTTTCCGCCGACTTGACACCGGCTATCACGCTGTCAGGCGCATGATCGCCGCCCATAGCATCGACCGCTATGACAACAGACTGCTGCGTATCCACGAGCTTTAACCTTAAAGCTTATTCGGCTTTTTCTTCGACTTTGGCGGAAACGACTTCCTTGCCGTCGTAATAGCCGCAAGCGGGGCAAACGTTATGAGGACGTTTGGTTTCGCCGCAATTCGGGCATTCCATGACAGCGTTGGATTTCAAAGCCAAATGCGAACGGCGCATATCGCGCGCGGATTTGGATTTTTTACTTCTGGGTGTAGCCATTTTTTTTCTCTCTTATTAAAATGAACACGCGTTCCGATAAAGGAACCGAAACTCAAGACCTATGCTATATAAAAAATTTTGCCAAACTGCAAGCTCTTTTACGATTTTTTGAGTTTTTCCAATGCGGAAAACGCGTTTTTGCGGGGTTCGTCTTCGATTTTGTCGGAAAAGCGCGCATCGGGCGCGTGCGGAAACGGATCCAAAGCCAACGAAAAGTATTCAACGGCGATTTCCCCCAAATCGATTTTGTTGTTTTCCAAAACATCGACGTCTTCTTCCTCGTCGCTCATATCCAAATCGATTTCGTTCAAAGTCAAATCGGCGGGGTTCGGTTCTTCGAACAGCACATTGAACGAATCTTCGACTTCGGCATCGAACGGCTGCAGGGAAACAACGCAAGTTTGCGAGATTTTGCCCTTGACGGTTCCCGTGGCGCGAACCTGATGTTTATTCAAAGGACGCACCAGCGCGTCGACTTGGAAAGAATCGATTTTTTCCAATCCCAGCCGTTTTGCCAAAGCTTTTTTTTGCGCGTCGTTTGCGCTGATTTCAACATTTTCGCCTTTGGCGGGCAAGCGGGCGGTATCGATGATATACGAAAATTCGGGATTTAAGTCTTTCATTGCGGGCATCCTTTGTGTAAAATCGGCTTTATTCTAAATCAATCCGATTTTTTTGCAAGGATGCTGAAGACATGTCGCCCTTTTTCCGCTTTAAAATACTGGCTTTGACCGCGTTCGTCGGCGGGTGCGCCCCGATGATTGACACGCACGGCGATGTCTTGGACGCCGACGATTTGGCGGCTTTGAAAGTCGGGGAAACATCCTACGCCGAAGCGGCGGGCATTCTTGGGACTCCGTCCGTCCGATCGACTTTTGACTCGGAAAACTGGCTGTACATCACATCCAAGCAAAAAAGAATCGCGTTTTTCAAACCCGAAGAATTCGAACGCACGGTCACCGTTTTGAAATTCGACCGTTCCGGCGTTTTGCAAGGCATTGAAACAAAAACGCTGTCCGACGGCAGAGCCATCGCTCCCGATACGGATACAACCGAAACAAACGGCAAAGAACTGACGTTTTTAGACCAAATGGCGGGCAACGTCGGTCGTCTGTCGACGGACGCCCCCGTGCATTAAAGGGGATCTTTTTCTTCCTCGTACGTCGGCAAAACGGCAACGTAGTCTTCAAACTTTTTGGATATTGCATTCAGCTGGCGTTCCAAGAACGGAATCAGTTCTTCGGCATCCCCCAAATGCGCGGGCAGTTCGTTCAAATCGGACAAAGCATCCTGCCGCACGCTTTGCAGTTTTTCCGTTTCAATCCCCGCGCTTTGCAAAGCGTGAAGCGCGCCTTCGATTCGCGCTCGTTGTTCCTGAGCCGCGGCTGAAATTCCCGCCGCTTTTTGCGTTGAATCGGCAGTATCCCGTTCCAATCGGGCGACAATATCGGAAAAGCCGCTAGCCCCCTGACGAACGGCTTTGAGCCTGTCGGACAAACGCGCGACCGCGTCCTCCGTCTTTTGGGTTTGACGGCGAATATCCAGCGCGACCGCGCCGAAAGATTTGGCTTTGTCGCCCGCTTTGGCGGCTTCGATGGAAGCGTTCAGCGCCAATATTTTCGTTTCCGCCGCCGCGTTTCGCATTTGCGCCGCTTCGTCCAACGTCGAGCGAATCCAATCCTGCAAACTTTTTACAAAATTCTTTGCCTGTTCCGCGTTTTGCATGGATTGACCCGACGCTTGAGCCACGGCATCCGCCGCCGCTTTGAACGTTTGCAGCTCCGGAGCGGACACCTGCAGAAATTCAAACAACCGCTTCAAGTCTGTTTTCAGGTTTTCGTAATCGTTTTCATCCAGCCGCGTTTTTAAAGCTTCCAATCCGCGGCGAACGTAATTCAGCGCTTCCGCCATGGTGGCAAGCTGAGTCTGGCATTGACCGAATCGTTCTTTGGAATCCTCGCTCATTTCGGATGCGGAAGAACTGAGCTGCTGCAACAGTCCCAACATCTGGCACAGCTGGCTTTCCGTATCGACGCCGACTCCCTGCCCGAAGTAAGCGACTTCCGATTCGTTTTTGACGGCATCGCCGTTCATATTCGGCGCCCCCAGCGGCACATAGCTGACGGGCGCGCCGTAAGTATCGGGACGCCCCAGCAAAGACGTGTCGGACAACACGGGCAAATCCTTCAAATGCGCCAACAGAGTGGACAGCGACCGCGCCAACGCGCCGACTTCATCGCCGCGTTCCGTGAAATGAATTAAAACGGAACGGTTGCCGCGCGCGATTTCCGTCGCGCAGTCGACCAAACGGTTCAACGGATAGCGAATGCCGTACAGCGACAAAAACGACATCAGCACGGCGAAGACTCCGCCGAACGCGGCACAAAACACAAACAATTTCTGCAACCGTATTTTGTCGTTTTCCGCTTTGGCGATAAAGTCCGCCGCAATGGCGCCCAAATCGTCCAGCAATCCGTTGAATTCCGCGACCGTTTTTTTGCCGTTCGACGACAGGTTTTTGATTTTCGTCCGCAAAGTGTCGTTGATTTTCAGTTTTCGATTGATTTCGTCTTCCAACGCTTTCAATGACGCGGAAACGACTTTCAGCTGTTTTGTATTGACCATTTCGGCTTGTTTGGCGGAATTGACCGCCTTTTTCAAAGCCGCCAAGCCATCCGTCAACCGTTTGCGGTCTTCGCCCGAATCCGCGACGGCGGCTTCCAGCGACAAAACCTCGTCCAGCTGTTCGCGCAAATTGTTCAAAGCGAACGACGCCGACGGCAGGCTGACCTCCTCTATCATCGCCGTCAGCTTTTCCGACGATTGTCCCGCGTATTTTTCGACTTTTTTATCCGCCTCGACGCTTTTGTCATACAAGGCGTTCATATCGCTTTGCGCCGAACGGTTGCGTGCGGCGATTTCGGAAACGACTTTTTTATAGCGGTCGTCCAAATCGGATCCGCCCAGCACCATTTCAACTTCCCCCGCTTTGTCGAAAAAGCGGCGGAAAGCGGCGTCCGTTTTTTTCTTTTCCGCCGCGGAACGCTGTTTTGAAAAAAAGAACAGCGCCTGATCCAACGCGTAAAAGTCCGTTTCCAACGCGGTCAGCTGACGGGTCGCATTCATCACGGCATTGGCTTTCGTGTATTCTTTCTGCACGGTTCCGACGGCGGTCATCGCGAAAAAGCACAGGAAAACGACATACGCGCCGACCAGCAGAAAACCGCCGTAAACGCGCGTTGCCAGATGAAATTTTGAAAGGAAGCGGAACATTTTTCACCTGAAAAAGAAAGTTTTATTTTTTATCGGATTTGGAAGCGGGCGCGGCATCCGTTTTTTCGATTTTGGCTTTGTCCTCTGCGGCGCGTTCCTCTTGCGTCGCCTGAAAAGCTTCTTCGTTATCCAACAGCCATTTGACCCGTCCCTGCGCTTCTTTTCTGAGTTTGTCGCGGATTTCGTCGCGTTCTTTGGCGTGGCGCAATTTCATGTCCAGCTTTTTATCCAGCGTGTAAAGATCGAATTCGCGCACTTCATCCGCCTGTTTGACCAACAGATTCAGAATATCTTCGGGCAGAACGGTTCTTTGTCTGATTTTTTCGACCTTGGTGGAAAACATTTGGTTAATCAGCAGCTTTTTTTGTTCGTATTCTTCGCGCAGGACGTTTTCCGACGTCTGAGCAGACGCGTTCGAAGCGTTAAAAAACGTTGCCGCGGCAAACACAACGGCGGAAATGGAAAGCATACGCATAAAGACCCCCTTTAATCACAGTCCCATAATATTCAACTCAATGCCGGCTATTCTTAAAGCATAAAACAGCTCCGCCGTCAATTCGCGTTGCTTCGGGCGAACGACTCCGCCGCCCAAAACCAACTGCAGAAAAGCCCTGACCAGATTTGACACAACGTCGCGCGGAAAACAAACCAGCACGTCCAGCGCATTCTGAAACGCCGCGTCGTCCGAACCGAGAGCTTTAATATAATCCAACAATTTGCCGCCGTCAAAAGCTATAAAACCGCAGCGCGCGGAAATATAGTCGCATAGAATGCCCTGCTTTGTCCCGTCCGACGCGTCCAAATTCCCCGCCGCCGCGCTCAGCAGCACCACGTCGTAGCGCGCGCGCGCCAAAATATCAATCAGCGTTTCGTCCTCAATTCCTTTTTCGTTTTTGATTTTATCCGTCAAAAACGCGTACGGGTTTTGGATTTCCGTCATTGTCCGCAAATCGTACAGCTGACAAACGCGGGACAAGGGGATGAAGCCGTTTCCGCCCGTATCGGGAGCATACACATCCAGCAGCAATTCGCCGGACCGCCGCAACACGCGTTTGACGACAATCACTCTGTCCGCCGGCAAATCATGCACGTCATAATAAATCACGCCCGTCGGATAAGCGATTTCGTCGATTAAAACGCCGTCGGGCAGTTTTTTTTGCGCGGGCATCGCCATTAACGGCTTGTACGCATCCGGTTTTGCGCTTTCGGCGTTCAGCAGTTTAACGGTGTCCGAAAACGATTTCCGTTTGGTTTGCGGTTCTTGCCGTTCTTCGGGAAAAGCTTCGGCTTCGGGCGTAAAAGAATCGTCGGTTATCGTATCTTTTTGCTTTGATTTTTTTTCTTTGCGGATTTTGGAACGGCTTTTCATGCCGCGCAGTTCTTTGATTTTGCGTCCCGCGATTTTCAGCTCTTGCTTTTCTTCTTCCTGTTTCAGAGCCGTTTCGGCGGTTTCCGTTCGGAAAAACAGTTCCTTCAGCTTTTTTTTCCGCCGTCCCTGCAAAGCCTGAGCCTTGGCTTCCGTCAGCTTGTCGATTTCTTTTTGCAGTTCGGGGGGCGGAATGTAGCGTCCGTCGATTTCCGAAAACCGTTTTTCCTTTTTCCCCGGACGCCTGAGGGCGTGACGCTGCGCGCGCCCCAAATCAAGGCGCTTTTGTTCTTCGCTTTGTGCGGATTCGTCGGTTTGTTTTTCCGAATCGCTCATTTTCAGTCATCGCTTAAGAATTTGTACATAAAAGCAGTCTATCGTAAGAAAGTTAAAGAACTTTAACGAGATTCGTCAATGAATATCGATTTTGTATTGGATACGGTCTGCATCTGGTCGTACATCGGATTGCGCCGCCTGACAGAAACACTGCGGCACTTTCCCGACGACCGCTTTACGCTGACGGTGCGCCCGTATTTCATTACGCCGCCCGACGATTTTGCGCCCTATTCGCTCAGGGTGCGCCTTGGTCCCGCCGAACGCACGCGGGGGCTGAAGGAAAAACTGTTGCCCTATCTGCGGGAAACGGGCATTTTCGTCGCGTTCGACAAACTGCCCGACGTGAAATCCAGCGCGCCGTCCCATATTCTGGTGCAAACGGGTTTTGCGCAAAACAAAGGCGTTGAAACGCTGGAAGCGGTGTTTTACGCTTATTTTACGCAAGCTTGCGATATCGGGCAAGTTTCCGTTTTACTGCAAATCGCGGAAAGTTTGAATTTGAACATTGACGCTTTTCAATCCGAACTGGAAAAGCACTATGCCGGCGCGCGTCCGTTTCCCGCTTGGCGCAAAGAGGGCATCCGCGGTGTGCCGAGCTTAATCTTCGGCAAAAAATTTTTGATTACGGGCGCGCAAAGCGTCAAAAGCATGACAAGGCTGATTCATACGGCTCAACTTTATTTCAATGAAACTGACGAGGAACAACAATGAATTCGGAACGCGCAACTTGGAGTTCGAAATTCGGTATGGTCATGGCGGCGGCAGGGTCCGCCGTCGGATTGGGAAACCTGTGGCGTTTCCCTTATGTTACCGCGCAAAGCGGCGGCGGCGCGTTTTTGATGATTTATCTGGCAATCGTCGCAACCATCGGGCTGACAATGATTTTGGTCGAATCGGCGCTGGGCATGCGTGCGAAAACGGACGCGGTCGGCGCACTGAAAACGATTAACCCGCGTTTCGGATTTATCGGCGGAATCGGCATTTTGGCGGGCGCGATTATCGTACCGTATTACTGCGTCATCGGCGGCTGGATTATGGCGTACATCGCGGAAAGCTTTTCGTTGACGACTTTGGAAAACTTTGAAGAACACTTCAGCGCCTTTATCGCGTCACCCGTCCCGCCCGCCCTGTACTTTGTGCTGTTTTTGGGTCTGACGGGCGTCATCGTCTACCGCGGCATCCAAAACGGCATCGAAAAAGCATGCAAAATCATGATGCCCGCTTTGTTCGTCCTGTTGTTGATTTTAATGGCGCGTTCGCTGACTTTGCCGAACGCTTTGGACGGCGTGAAGTTCTTTTTCAAACCCGATTTTTCCAAAATCACGGGGGAAACGTTCCTGCAGGCGTTGGGGCAAGCGTTCTTTTCCCTGTCGGTCGGCATGGGAATTTACATCACGTTCGGATCGTACGCCAACACGGAAGCGAAAGTTTTTAAAACCATGTGGCCCGTCCCGACTCTGGACACGCTGGTTTCCCTGCTGACGGGACTGACGATTTTTCCCGCCGTGTTCGCGTTCGGAATTTCGATGAACGCGGGACCGTCGCTGGTCTTTATCACGTTCCCGAAAATTTTCGCGTCGATTCCGTTCGGCGCGTTTTTCAGTCTGGTGTTTTTCGCTTTGCTGCTGATGGCGGCGCTGACGTCATCCATGTCGCTGATGGAAGTCGTCGTAACGTTCCTGTGCGATCAATGGAAAATGACCCGCAAAAAAGCCGTCATCTCTTACAGTTTGTTGTCTTTGGTCGGCGGCGTACTGGTATCGCTGTCGTTCGGAGTCCTCAGCGGCTTTAAAATCGGGGGCAAGATTTTGTTCGACCAATTCGATTTTCTGGCGTCAAACATCCTGCTGCCGACGGGCGGATTTTTGATTTGCATCGCAACGGGCTGGGTTTTGGGCGTTGACAAGCTCAACGTTTTCCATTCCAAAGCGGCGGAAACGGCGTTTGCCTTTTCGGTGCGCTACATCACGCCGATAGCCGTCGCGACCGTTTTGCTGAACGTCATCGGTTTGATTTAAAGAAACGGCTTTTTGTTTTACGCTTTCTGAAACTGACGGGACGGACCTTCCAACTGTGTTTGTCGGTCGGTTCCGCCAGTACGAAAGCGTCGGATTTCGGATGCACCAGAATTTGCGTCGGGTACAAACTGCGCGCTCCGACCAGCATATAGGTCAGCACGCACACAATCCCCGCATAAGGCGCAATCGCTTCGCCGAACAATCCGACAGCCAGAAAAGTCGCCGCCATCGGCGTGTTGACCGCGCCCGCGACGCACGCGACAAAACCCAAAGCGCCGAAAAATCCGACATCCAGTCCGAACACGCTTGCGAACAGCGCGCCCGCCGCCGCCCCGATATAAAAAGTCGGGGTCAAAACGCCGCCCGATCCGCCGCCCGCCAACGTCACGGCAAGCAAAAACGATTTCAGCGCAAAAGCGCACCACAGCACGTTTTCCCCCGCCAGAATTTTATTCAGCCCGATTTCCCCCGTCCTGAGATAGGTATCGCCCGAAAACGCCGCAACGGTCAGCAAAACACCGCTTGCGATTAAGGTTTTGACCCAATCGGGAAGTTTCACTTTTTTGGCGTAATTGCCGATTCCTTCGACAATTTCAATATGAAGCACGCACACGACGCTGAAAAACAAAGCCGCGGCGAACGTCCACAGCAAAACGGGAATCCCCAGTTCGGGAACGGCGATTTGCGGCACGGCGTACACCATCCCCAGCTGAACACAGGTAAAGTACGCCGCAACGCTGCTGATGACGGCGGGCAGTAAAATGGGATAAAAGAATTCGCCGACGAACAACACTTCGACCCCGAACACCGCGCCCGCAATCGGCGCGCCGAACACGGCGGAAAGCGCGGCGGCGGTTCCGCAAATGACCAGCTTTTTGCGCTCGCGCTCCGTAAAGCGGAACAACAAGGCGGCTTCCGACATCAGCCCCGCGCCGATTTGCACGCTGGGACCTTCCGTGCCGACAACGCCGCCCGTCGCCAAAGTCGCCAACGTCGACAGGATTTTGACGGGAACGACGGCGAACGGAATTCTGGACGCGCGGTAATGAATGGCGAAAATCACTTTGTCCGTGCCGTGTCCTTCGGCGGAAGGGGCAAAAATCTTGACAACGTACAAACTGGCGAACAGCCCGACGGGAATCAGCGCATACCGCCAATCGGGCAAAGCGGTTACGAAATCAATGCCTTTTTCCAGCAAAAACAGAAACAGCCGAATGAACGCGCCCGTCAAAACGCCTGCCAAAGTCGCTAAAATCAGCCACTTGAACACGTTGTACAAAACGATTTTGTCGTTTTTCAGTTCCTGCGCAATCATTCGACACAATCCCCCGTTTTTTCGTCCAAATCCGGAACATAAAACGAAAGTTGCCGTTTGACAAGGATTTTAGCGCACAAACAGGCGAATCAGTTTGTCTTTCCACGACGCATAGGGCTGATAGCGCAAAGGCAAATCCAAAAACGTCTTTTTATCAACGATTGTTTTGACGTGCGTAAAGGTCTCAAAGCCCGTTTTGCCGTGATACGCGCCGATACCGCTTTCGCCAACGCCGCCGAATCCCGCTTCGCTGGTTGCCAAGTGGATAATCGTGTCGTTGACGCACCCGCCGCCGAATTGAACGCCCGTCGTCAAATCCTTTTGCGTCTTTGTATTCGACGAAAACAGGTAAAACGCCAAAGGCATCGGATTTTGCGCAACGATTTCCTTGGCTTCCGCAATTTTTTCGACCGTCAGAACGGGCAGCAGAGGACCGAAGATTTCTTCGCCCATCGCGGGGTGGTCAAGCGTCGCGTCCTTTATCACCGTCGGGGCGATTTGCAGCGTTTCGGGATTGCTTTTTGCCGTCGGACACAAGCTTGTCAACCGCTCGAAATGCTTGCGGTTCACGATTCTGCCGTAGTCGGGATTTTCCAGCGGATTTTCACCGAACTGCCGTTTGATTTCCGCGTCAATCAAGCTCAACAGCTTGTCTTTGACCGCGGATTCGACAATCAGATAATCGGGGGCGACGCACGTTTGCCCGCAGTTTAAAAACTTGCCGAACACAATGCGGCGGGCGGCAACTTTCAAATTCGCCGTCGAATCGACCAGACACGGGCTTTTCCCGCCCAGTTCAAGGCACACGGGCGTTAAGAATTTCGCCGCTTTTTCCATCACGATTCGCCCGACCGTCTTGCCGCCCGTAAAGCAGATGACATCAAAGCGGTTGTCCAGCAAATCGGCGTTGACTTCGCGCCCGCCCTGCACGACCGCGACATATTCGGGGGCAAAGCAGCCGGCAAGCACATCCGCCAAAACACGCGCCGTTTCGGGGGCGTAAGCGGACGGTTTGACCACAACGGTGTTGCCCGCCGCAATCGCGTCAATCAGCGGCTCCATCGTCAGCATAAAAGGATAGTTCCACGGGCTCATCACCAAAGCGACGCCGTACGGCACGCGCAGCTCGTACGTTTTGGCGTAAAAT
>ERZ1026860.1003-NODE-1003-length-15445-cov-4.168616_pt1 | contig 15445 bp, 16 predicted proteins | sample MGYA00380160_ERZ1026860 | MGnify/ENA primary metagenome ERZ1026860 (study PRJEB33269, sample SAMEA4719796) | human gut metagenome | biome: human-associated habitat; feature: organic feature; material: feces | place: Cameroon | collected 2013-10 ... | reverse complement strand
CTATCCGGCTTTTCCAGCCTCATCATCAGCCTGAGCAGCGTGGTTTTGCCGCTGCCGCTGGGGCCCATCAGGGCATAATGACCGCCTGCTTTCAGCTGAAAACACACATTTTGCAAAACCGTTCTGCCGTCATAGCTTTTGCACAGATTTATTGCTTCCATGCTCTTTCCATCCTTTTGGTCAAAGCCGCCATCCCGGCGGACACCAGTTTTTCACACGCAGCGCTCAGCAGCACAATCACCAGCGTCCAGCAAAACAAATCCGGCGTTTCCAGATAGACCTTGGCCTTGTACAGCTTTTCGCCGATGGAGCCGTTGGGAATGCCAATCACCTCGGCCGCCACGCCGCTTTTCCAGCACAGCCCCATGGCGATGGTCAGCCCGCTGCGCAAAAACGGCATGACGGCGTACAGGTAAATGGCCCGAAGCTGCCTGCCAAAGGGTACGCGGAACACCCGGGCCATTTCAATCAGCTTGGGGTCGGCGCTGCACAGGCCCGTCAGTACATTGGCATAAATCACCGGAAAACCAATCAGCAGGCTGATGACCACGGATAAATTCCGGCTGGGCACCCACAAAAGCACCAGAATGACAAAGGAGGCGACCGGTACAGCCTTTACCGCCGCCACCAGAGGGCTTAGCAGCTGCCGAATCCAAACAAAACGGTAGCCCAGCGCCGCCAGCGTTATGCCCAGCAGAGCGCTCATGGCAAAGCCCAGCAGAATCCGCCCAACGGTAAAGCCTGTGCTTTGCCAAAAAGCCCCCCGGACGGCCAGCTGCGCGAAGCGGCAAATGGCCGTCCAGGGAGAAACCAGCAAAATGGGCGCGTCTACCCACCAGGCGGCCGCCTGCCACACAAGCAGCCATACCACGACCGCCCAGAGCGGCGTTTTTTTCTCAGCGCTGGTAGTAGAACGCTTCATCCGGCAGCGCGCCGCCCACAGCGGCGGGGTTTTGGTCAAACAGCACCTTCAGGTAACCGGACAACTGGGTCTGCATTTCCTGTCCGTCAATGTACACAATACGGCAGTAGGGCAGCGCCTTTTGGGCCACCGCCTCGGGAATGATGTCAAACTGGCCGATCAGTGCGGCGGCCTCATCGTTGTTTTCATTTACAAAAGCCACGGAAGCCTTGTATGCGTCCAGAAAAGCGGATACCTCTTCAGGATGCTGGCTGATGTACTCCGCGCGGGCCACCACCACGCCGGTAATCAGGCGGCTGGAATCCGCAAGGCGTTCCCATTCCCGGTTCATGTCCAGCACAATCTGCACGCCCTCCTGCTTCATCTGGGCGGTGGTTACAAAGGGCTGGGGCAGCATGGCCACGCTGCCCGGCGTGCTGACCAGCGCGGCCAGGCATTCGCTGTGTTCGCTTTTCCATTCAATGGTTACATCCTTTTCCGGATTCAGGCCGTTGCCCCGCAGAATGTAATTCAGCGCGTATTCCGGAGTTGCGCCCTTGCCGCTGGCAAAGATGGTGCGTCCCCGCAGGTCCTGCACCGACGCAACGGTGCTGCCGTTTTCCACAATGTACAGCACGCCCAGGGTATTAATGGCCAGCACCTTCACCTGCCCCTGGGTGTTGTTGTACAGCACGGAGGCCAGATTGGCAGGCACGGCGGCAATGTCCACCTCGCCCTTTACCAGCTTGGGGGTGATTTCATCAATCGCCGCCGAAATGGTAAAATTATATTCCCCGGCCTGCATCATTTGCACCATTCCCATGGCAGTGGGACCCTTCAAAGCGGCCACATTGGTTTGCGCCATGGCGGAAGCGCCGGTAAACGCAAGGCACAGGGTCAGCAAAAACAAAACGATTCTTTTCATCGTGATTCCATCTCCTTTTCTTTCTTTTTGGCGGCGGTCAGGGCGCTTTTCACCTGCACGCCGGGCAAATTGCCCAATCTGCCGGTCATGGCCCCCAGCTGGTCGCCGGTTCCGTTTACAATCAGGCCGATTACGGCGACGCCGCTTTCGTGATTGGGCACGCCGATACGCCCCTGAATAATGCCGCCAAAGGATGACAAAATTTCGTTAACCATGGGCACGGACTGGCGGTTTTCCACCACAATGCCCACAAAGCCCAAACGCTGCTCCATACAATCCTCCCAAATAAAAAACGCAGCAAAGCCTGTTCAGCCGCTACGTTTTATTGCTGTTTCGCATCCAGAAGCGCCTCCTTTCCAATCTTGGAGGCAGGCTGGCCCGCATCCGCAATCAGGAGTTTTTTTCTTTGGAATACGCCTCCGCCGCACGCTGCCGCCTGGCTTTGCCATATCCGTACTTAGTATATCAGATCTTCCGCAAAAAGAAAAGGACAAAAATCCAAACAGGAGGGACAAAAACGGGTCAGCCGTTGCCCTCGCCCGGGCCGCAAAGCAGCATGACCGCTCCGTCCGGGGAATGAACGAATACCTCGTACCCATCCAGCTGGTTCAGGTCGGTTTCAAAATCAAATTGCCAATAAGGCAGGGAAACGTAGCTGCTTTCAAATTGCATACCATAATCCACTACCTGAAACCGGGCCATGGTTGCGTCTGTTTCGCCATACTTTTCTTTAATGGCGTTAATGGCGATAGCCAGCGCCTCCTCCATGGGCATGTCCAGCGTCGGATCAGGCTTGCCAAAGCCGGCGCTGGACTCATCTTTCATCTTATCCAGCCCTTCAAAATACAATTCCATTCCTTTGGGCTGCACCAGCGTTCCGCCATGCAGCAGCCGCGGCTTTACGCCTACCGGCTGGGGCAGGTAGCCGGTAATGATCCAGCCCTCCTCATGCTCGTCCCGATCCACATCATAAAAGGACACATAGGCAAGGGTATAGGTTTTCAGCCAGTCCTGATTGGTAAACGCCTGCTTTTCAGGCGGCGTAACAACCCGGTATTCATCGTCCGGGGTCAGGGTGCCTGTTACCTCCAAATCGCAGGAAAACACAGGGGTTTCCACCTTCACCCTTTCCGCCCGGGACGGCGGCGCAAACAGGAGCAGCAGAACCAATAGCCCACAAAGTCGTTTCATAGACAGGTCATCCTCCTTTTCTGCCTACATAAACGAATGAGGGATGGCTGTTTCTTCCATCCCTCGTTCCATAATCCGGCATTTTTTACTTTTGAATCTTCTCCAAAGCCAGATCATACGCTTTTTTCAGCTGGGTATCGGCCAAATCGCCCAGCTCGTACATGGTGGTGTCGCCCTCGGGCATTTCCACAATCACATCCGGCGTAATGCCGATTTTGTGTACCTCATTGCCATTGGGGGTAAAGTACTGTGCCACGGTCAGCTGCATTCCGGCGCCGCGCCGTCCCACAGGCAGCACATACTGCACCACGCCCTTGCCGTAGCTTTGCACGCCCACAATGGTGGCCCGGCCGCGGTCCTGCAACGCGCCGGACAAAATTTCGCTGGCGGACGCGGAGTTTTCGTTTACCAGCACCACCAGCGGCAGGGTGTTTTCCTTGCCGTCCGTATAGGTGCGGTAATATTCCGCCGTGCCGTCCCGGTACTTCAGCGAGGCCAGCATACCCTCCTCCAGGAACATATCGCCGATTTTCTGTGCGTCATCCACCCAGCCGCCCGGGTTATCCCGCAGGTCGATGACCAGCGCCTTGGCCCCCTGCGCCACCAGGTTGTCCAGCTGTACGGAGAAGGTGGGCGCGCAGTCGCCGCTGAACTCATACAAAGCGATATAGCCTACCTGGTCGTCCAGCATGCAGGAATTGACCCAGTTCACATGCACCTGCGCCCGCACCACGCTGAAGTCCAGCACCTGGTCGCCTCGCAGCACCTGAATCTGCACAGGCTCGCCTTCCTGGCCCCGCATAACGTTTACCGCATCCTGCAGGGTTGTGGCCGTAACGTCGATATCCTCCACCCGGGTCAAGATATCGCCCTTGCGAATACCGGCCTCCATGGCGGGGCTGTTCAGAAACACCCGGCTGATGGTGCATATGCCGGTGGCATAGTTGCCCATGATCTGCATACCCACACCGGCGTAGTCCCCCTCGTCATCCTCCCACATTTTGGCGTATTCCTCGGGCGTATAGTAGAAGGTATAGGGATCATCCAAACCGGCCAGCAGGCCCGCCGCCGCGCCGTCCAGCATAGCCTGCTCATCCGTTTCCTGATAATAGTAGGTTTCGGCGGTCTGCTTGATTTCTTCCAATTCGGCATATTTCATCAGGCGGTCGTATTCCTCGCGGCTGATGGTTACCGTATCGCCGTCCACGCTGGCGGTGCTGTTTGCACTGTCGCTGACGGTGGTGGGCAGCAGGGCGCAGCCCGTCATCAGCATGCATACCAGCACCAGCATCGCCGCCAGCTTCATTCCGTTCCGTTTCATGTTTCGTTTCCCCCATTTCTGACTTTGTATTTTCAGGGCTCCAATCCGCATTTTTTCAGCTGATACAAAATTTGAAAGGTCACCGCGTCGTCAAAATGGCGCAAATCCAGCCCTGTTTGACGCTGCACCTTGTCCAGTCTGTACACCAGCGTATTGCGATGAATAAACAGCTGCCGGGCGGTATCCGACAAATTCAGGTCCTTTTGAAAGAACATTTCAATGGTTTGCAGCATCTCCTCATTAAACAGCTTGGCGGTTTGGGCATTAAACAGCAGGCGGTGATACCGCAGGCCTTCTTCCCTGGGAACCGTCATCAAGAAGCGTTCCAGCCTTAGCTGGTCAAAGGCGTAAACGCCCTGCTGCGGCCCAAACGCCCGCCCCACCTCCACGGCGGTGCAGGCCTGGGAATAGCTTTCGCCAAGCTGGGCCAGGGTATGCCTGACTTCGCCTATTCCAATGGAGGCCTGCAATCCGGTTTCTTCCAGAACCGTTTCCTGAACGGCTCCGGCAAACTGCTTCAGTTCGTCCAGCCCATCAATATCCTCCATGTCCTTGATCAGCGCCGCGGCGCACCGGCTCATCTCCACCAGCACGTCCCGGTCCGTCAGCGGTACCATTTCGCTAAAAAGGCTGTAGGCGCCGGCTTCCCCTGCATCGTCCAGCTGCAGCAGCAGCACGCAGCGGTCCATTTCCAGGGGAATTTTCTTTTCCGCCGCCTGGGCCAGCAAATCCGCGCCGGTCAGCTCCTGGCACAGCGCCTGACGGTATACGTCGCTATCGCTTGCCGTAAAGCCGTCTTTGAGAAAGCTCATCAGCATAACGTCCGCCAGGCGCAGCACATCGTCCGCGCCCGCCTCGCCAGCCGGAGCCATCAGCGCCATCGGAGGCTTTGCGTCCAGCGGACGTATCAGCCAGCCATCCTTTCGGTGGTTGACGCCCGCCGCCAAACCGGTGCTTTCCACCTCCGCCCGGTTCCCGTCCTCAGGAACCAGACAGTTTCCCTCCGCATCCACCAGCCGCAGCGGAATGCGCAGCATTTGAAACGCATGGGCGACCTTACGAACATACCGCTTCTCCAAGTACACAAGCCGCGCTCCTTCCCAAAGCCATAGATTCCTTCGTATTATAGCATAACCCTTTGCCCATGGTAAAGAAGCCGCCTGCTTTTTTACAGAATTCAGAGCAGGCAGGCCTGCACGGCCCGGCACAGAGCGTCCACATCCTGCCGCGTATTGTAAATGCCAACGCTGGCCCGGCAGGCTCCTGTTTCCAGGGTGCCAAGCCATTGATGAATGGACGGGGCACAGTGCAGCCCGGCCCGCAGGGCATAGCCCTGGCGGCTAAGGGTATCGCACAGTTCTCCGGGATCCATGGCGCTGGGCACAAAGCTGACCACCCCTACCTTTTCCACGCCGGAATGACCCAGGACCCTTATACCGCGAATTTCCATCAACCGCTTGCGCATACGCGCAGCCAAATCCGCCTCGTATTCCTGAATTTCCTGCCGGTGGCCAAGGGCAAAGCGCGCCCCCACCAGCAAACCGGCAATGCCGGGCAGGTTCATGGTGCCGCTTTCATACCGGTCCGGCAGGGTTTCCGGCTGAAGCATGCTTTCGCTTTGAGAGCCGGTGCCGCCCGCAATCAGCGGCCTTGGCCGCATACCGCGTCCCAGCACCAGCACGCCGGTTCCCTGAGGGCCCAGCAGTCCTTTATGGCCGGGCATGGCAATCATGTCCGCCCCCAGTCCGTCCAGCGACACATCCAGCACCCCAGCGGTCTGGGCCGCGTCCACCAGCAGGGGCACGCCATAGGGCTTCAGCGCGTCCGCAATCCGCTTCACAGGCTGCACCACGCCGGTTACGTTGCTGGCGTGGCATATCACACACAGCGCGGTATGGCTGGTAACCGCCGCCTGAACCGCCTCGGGGGTAACCATGCCCAGACTGTTGGGCGGCAGCGTCGTTACCTGAATGCCGCCGTCAGCCTCCAATCCCTTCAGCACCCGCATCACCGCGTTATGCTCGCCATGGGAACACAGCACCTGATCGCCCTGATGAAGCATGCCTCGTATGGCGATATTCAGCGACTCGGTACAGCCGGAGGTAAAGATCACATTTTCCGCCGCGGGCGCGTGAAACGCCTGCGCCAGCAGTTCGCGGCAGTTTTGAATGATTCGCCCGCCGCACAGGGACAGCTTATGACCCGACCGGCCCGGATTGCCGCCCAGCTTTTGCAGCGTACCCGCCATGGCCTGAATCACCATAGGCGGCTTTGGAAAGGATGTGGCGGCATTATCCAAATAGATCATAAAATCCCCCTCCCGCGCTTTACACCAAGCGTCCCCGTTTCCGTATACTGTATGAGGAAAGAAAGGGGGAAATGAACCCATGCAGCAGGAAGTTTTCGGCATAGCGTCCTTTCGGTCACGCCAGCAGGTATTCAAATTTGAAGGCGCTCTGCGCCGCAGCGGCGTGCGGGTTTCCGTCATTACCACGCCGCGGGACGTATCTGTTGGGTGCGGCCTGAGCATCCGGTTTGAACTGAGCGACGCCAACCGGGTGATGGAGGTATACAACCAGCTGCGGCCATCCAACCTGATTGGCTTTTACCGGGTAGACCGGACGGAAGGCCAGCGCACGGTAACCCGCCCGTTGTAGTGGAAAGTGGATTCGGCGGTTGGCTAATACGTCCCTTTTTCTGCCATACGCACCCGCCCGATCTCCCCCAAAAGGGAAATCGGGCGGGTGTTCTTTGTCGTTTGACTGGGCGCCTGTTGGAAACTGTTCCGGCAAAGCATACATGGAAATCACCTTGTCCCAGCCGGGTATCGTTTTATCCCGGCCGGGGCAACGGCAGACGCGGCCGCAAAACGTCCTTCTGCCTTCAGAGCGTAAATCCAGCTTACCTCTTGATACGATTTCACAGGCGGCTCGCTCAAAGCGTATCTTTTTCCGCCGCTTACACAACCTCTACCTTCAGCATGTTGGTATTGCCGGAGCTGCCGTTGGGCAGGCCGCCGGTGATGACGATACGGTCGCCCCGCTGCAGGTCAAAAATCTGCCGGGCCAGCTTTTTGGCGTTAAAGAACAGCACGTCGGTGGAATCAAAATGCTCGCTTAGGGCGGGGGTTACGCCCCAGGACAGGGCCAGCTTGCGCCAGGTTTTTTCATTGGTGGTCACGCCCAGAATATCCGCCGGGGAGCGAAAGCGGGACACCATGCGCACCGTCTGGCCGGACAGGGAGCATACCACAATCAGCTTGGCCTCAATATCAATGGCCATGCCGCATACCGCGTGGGAAATCGCGTCCACCACGTTGCGAATTTGAAATTCCGACTTGAGGAAGCGGCTGCTGTAATGAATGTGCTTTTCCGTCTCCTCGGCAATGCGGGCCATGGTCTGCACCGCCAGCACGGGGTTTTTGCCGGCGGCGGTTTCGCCGGACAGCATAATGGCGCTGGTGCCGTCGTATACGGCGTTGGCCACATCGGAAATTTCCGCCCGGGTGGGCCGCACATTGGTAATCATGGATTCCAGCATCTCCGTGGCGGTAATCACCCGCTTGCCCAGCAGACGGCATTGGGTAATCAGCTGCTTTTGCACGGCGGGCAGCTCCTCAAAGGGAATTTCCACCCCCAAATCGCCCCGGGCCACCATAATGCCGTCGCAGGCGGTGCAGATTTCCTCAATGTTGTCCACGCCGGACCGGTTTTCAATTTTGGCGATCAAATCAATATCCTGTACCCCGTTATCCTCCAGGAAGCGACGCACGGCCAGCAAATCCTCCTTGCAGGACACAAAGGAGCAGGCGATAAAGTCCACGTCGTTTTCCGCGCCAAACAGGATGTCCTCTTTATCCCGCTGGCTCAGGTACTCCTGACGGAACACCCGGTTCGGCACGCTCATGCTCTTGCGGTCGCTGAGGGTGCCGCCGGTTACCACCACGCAGCGGGCCTCTTTGGGGTTGGCTTCCAGCACCTCCAAAATCAGCAGTCCATTGTTGATCAGCACCCGGTCGCCAGGGTGCAATTCGGCGCACAGGCCCTTATAGCTGACGGATACGCGGGTTTCATCCCCCGGCACATCCTCGGCCGTCAGGGTGAAGGGCTCGCCTTCCTTTAGCTCAACCCTGCCTTTTTCAAAGCAGCCGATGCGGTATTCCGGCCCCTTGGTATCCAGCATGATGGCAATGGGCAGGTTCAGCTCCCGCCGCACCTTTTTCAGCAGGTTGATTCTTTCCAGATGCTCCTCATGGGACCCATGGGAAAAGTTCAGCCGGGCCACGTTCATGCCGGCCAGGCACATTCGGCGGATGGTTTCCTCGTTGGTACAGGCTGGGCCGATGGTACAGATGATTTTGGTTTTACGCATTGTGCTTCCTCCCATTTTCAGATGGAGGAATCTGTCTACAAAGGGAAACCGTGATAAATGAAAAGCGCCATCGCTTTTCATGACAGACTCCACCGCTTATACGATTTCCGTGCTTTAGTATAGCAGAAAGAACGACCATGTTCAAACAAAACACGGTTTTTTTCATGAAACAGCAAAAAGAGGCAGATATTATACCCGATTCTGCAAAAACATGCAATACCAAACCCACCCAGGAAAATAGATTCTGTTGGTCTTGCACGCCGCCGGGTTTGCGTTTATGCTGGAAACACCAGCAGCAAAACGGAGGGAAAATTCCATGGATGAAAAATATCTGCAAATCGTTGAGCATACCGGCGAAAATTATCTGCCCGTTATTCGCTTTCAGGCATGGCGCGTAGCGGTACTGAACTGCCACCCACGCTTTCGCCGGGAAAACCTGTGCCAGCTGGAACGCCACCTGCTGACAGACGAGGCTTTTATTCTGTTAAAAGGCCATGCCGCGCTGTATGTGGCGGATGGGGACGCCAGCCACGCGGGACACATTGAGGTATTCAACCTAGAGCCCTGCAAGGTGTACAACGTGCGCCAGGGCGTGTGGCACGCCATTGAGGTCACCGACGACGCATCCGTTCTGGTGGTGGAAAACGACGATACTACCCAGGGCAATTCGCCAAAGCTGCCCATCCGTCCAGAAGACCTGCCCGTTTGGAAGCGCTGAAAAAGCATTGCATCATGGATTCTCAAGCCGTCCCGGTCTGGAAAGCCCGGGACGGCTTCTTTCCGCTAATAAAGCGTTAAGACAGACAAAAAGGCCGTTTTACCCAATTGCGCCCATGCATGGGTCATGCTATACTGAAGATAAGCAGCATAGGCTTTATCCCAAAGGGGGCGCTGTGAATGGATGGATGGCGCAGGTTCTTTGCGGGTATTTGGATGGGTATCGGCGGTATTCTTCCGGGGGTCAGCGGCGGCGTAATGGCTGTTTCCTTTGGGCTATACCGCCCCATGCTGGAGGCGGTGCTGGATTTTTTCCATCATCCGGTTCGGCGCATCCGTTTCCTGCTGCCCATCGCGCTGGGCGGCGGGCTGGGGGGTGTGCTGGGAGCCTGGGGCCTAAACGCCGCCCTGGCAAGGTATCAGACTGTGACGTTGTTTTTGTTTATCGGGTTTATTATGGGCGGAATCCCGGATTTGCTGAAGGAGGCGCGGCAGGACGGACCCTTTCAGTGGCGCTGGCTGCCGGCCCTGGCGGCAGGCGTTTTGCTGGCTCTGCCCCTATGCCTGCCGGGCGCCGGAGGACCCATGCTGGCGCAGCTGAGTCCGCTGCAATTTTTTGCCTGCGGGCTGCTGGAGGGCGTGGGCACAGTGGTGCCGGGGCTGTCCACCTCCTTTGTGATGATTCGTCTGGGCTGGTATCAGGCCTTTTTGCAGGCGTTATCCACCCTGCGTGCAGGCAGCCTGGCTTTGGCTGCGGCGGGCTTCGGCTTATCGGCTGTGGCCTGCATGAAGGCGGTCAAATGGCTGTTTGACCGCTTTACAGGGTACGCCTATTATGGCGTACTTGGATTCTTGCTGGTATCAGTGGCGCTGGTCTTTCCCGGCTTTGAAAACGGCTGGATGCTGCTGGCGGACCTTTTGGCCCTGACGCTGGGGCTGCTGGGCGCGCGCTGGATGGCGTGCCTTGGCGAAAAAACACAGAAAGAGGGATGAAATGAAAAAAGGCAAAAAGAACCACTTGAAAAAAACAACCTATCACACCATTTTACGGGAAAAGTGGCGGGAAGCCCTATCCTCTGTGCTGCCCATCGTACTGATTGTGCTGGCGCTGTGCTTTGTGGTGGTGCCGGTTCCGCTCAGCACCATGCTGGGCTTTCTGCTGGGAGCGTCCCTGCTGATCATCGGTACGGGCCTGTTTACGCTGGGCACGGAGCTGGCCATGACCCCCATCGGCGAGGAAGTGGGCGCGGCCATGACCCGCAGCAAAAAGCTGTGGGTCATCCTGCTGATTTCCTTTCTGGTAGGCTTTATGATTACCATGTCCGAGCCGGATTTGCAGGTGCTTGCCAGCCAGGTTCCTGGCATTCCCAACATGACGCTGATTCTGATGGTGGCGGCGGGCGTGGGCCTGTTTCTGGTGGTGGCGCTGCTGCGCATTCTGCTGCGCATCCGCATGGCTTACCTGCTGCTGGGCTGCTATGCCGCCGTATTCCTTTTGGCCCTATTTGTGCCCAAAAACTTTCTTGCGGTGGCCTTTGATTCCGGCGGCGTTACCACAGGCCCCATGACCGTACCGTTTATTCTGGCCCTGGGCTTTGGCGTCAGTTCCATCCGCAGCGATAAAAACGCGGAGAACGACTCCTTCGGTCTGGTGGCTTTATCCTCGGTGGGGCCCATTTTGGCGGTGATGATTCTAAGCCTGATTTTCCAGCCGGAGGATACGGCCTACAGCGTTACTACCGCCGCGGAGGCGGCCGATACCCAAGCCATGAGCCTGCTCTTTCTGAAAGCGCTTCCCCACTATTTGGGGGAAGTGGCGCTGGCCCTGGCCCCGATTGCCGTCTTTTTTCTTCTGTTTCAGCTGTTTGCCCTGCGCCTGCCACTGCGGGAGGTGGTGCGCATTCTCATGGGTCTGCTGTACACCTATGTGGGCTTAACCCTGTTTTTAACCGGCGTAAACGTAGGCTTTATGCCGATGGGGTCTTATCTGGGACAGGCCCTGGCCTCGCTGCCCTGCCGCTGGGTGCTGGCGCCCATCGGTATGCTGATGGGCTACTATGTAGTATCCGCCGAGCCTGCCGTGCACGTGCTGAGCAAGCAGGTGTACGAGGTCAGCGCGGGAGCCATTCCCCCCAGGGCACTGATGCTGAGCCTGTCCATCGGCGTATCCGTTTCCGTGGGGCTGGCCATGGTGCGGGTGCTGACCGGGCTGAACATTCTGTATCTGCTGGTGCCCGGCTACTTGCTGTCCTTGATTCTCATGTTCTTTGTACCGCCGATTTATACCTCCATCGCCTTTGACTCCGGCGGCGTAGCCAGCGGCCCCATGACGGCCACCTTTCTGCTGCCCCTGGCCATGGGCGCCTGCGCGGCGGTGGGCGGCGACGTGGCCACAGACGCCTTTGGCGTGGTGGCCATGGTTGCCATGACGCCGCTGATCACCATCCAGCTGTTGGGGCTGGCGTCCCGCCGCAGGGCCGTTCAAAAGCCCGCACAGTCGCCCATGGAGGAAATTATCGAATGAAACAGGAGGATGCCTTATGCACGATCTTTGCCTGCTAAGCGTCATTGTCCCGCGTGACCAAAGCGACCGGCTGGCCGTCTTTTGGGAGCAGCACCAAATCGGCACATTTTTCAGCGTGCTGTGCCAGGGAACGGCCACCAGGAGCCTGCTGAACCTGCTGGGGCTGGAAAAAACCGAAAAAATTCTTGCCTACGCCATGACCACCTTCGGCCGGGCCAAGCGGCTGACACGGGCGCTGGTCAGCGAAATCGGCCTGAATATGCCCGGCGGCGGCGTGGCCTTTACCATACCGGTGGCCAGCGTTGCCGGGGCCAGCAGTCTGAACTATCTGACCGAAAAACAGGAGATTATTTTGGGAGAGGTGACGGACATGTCCTTTGCATATGAACTGATGATTGCCATTGTCAACCGGGGCCATGTGGACGACGTGATGGACGTGGCGCGCCAGGCCGGGGCCATGGGCGGCACGGTGCTGCACGCCAAGGGCACCAGCCCGGAGGGCGCGTCCCGCTTCTTTGGCATGTCCATTGCGGATGAAAAGGAAATGCTGATGATTTTGACCGCCGCCGTGCAGAAAAAGGCCATTATGCGGGCCATTATGGATCAGGCGGGCATTCAAAGCCCGGCTCACACGGTGATGTTTTCCCTGCCGGTCAGCAGCGTGGCGGGCCTGAAAAGCGTTATGGCCGCCGCCGGTCAGGAAGAAGAATAACGGAAGATAAGCCAGCGGGGCCTTCAAAAAAGCTCGCCTGGCGGCAATCTTTTCTGCCGAAAGATTCCCCGTCCGGGGTGCTGCGCGCAGCAAACGAACTCGATGCCAGTCAGATGGGCCGGCGGCCCCCTGACAACTTCCCGGAGAGTTTTTTTCAACAATCTGAAAGCCAGCGGAACCGGCGTTTGCCGGCCCCACTGGCTTTCCTTTTGGTTTTCGATGGTTCTATTTCAAATCGTTGAATCGATTCCCGCCTGACCCATCCGCAGGCAAACCTGATAAGCGTTTTGCCCGGCGGTTAAAATGGGCAGGTTTTCCTGCCGGGCCCGTTCCAGCAGTTCCCTGTCCGGCAGCAGCCCGTCCGGTAAAATAACGCAGGCGGCCTTTGTCAGCACGGCCACAGCCGCCACATTTTCATGGGTCAGCACGGTTACCCATGCCATTCCCGCCCGGCCGTGGCCCAAAACCCAGCTGAGCAGATCGCCGGCGTAGCCGCAATGCACCTGCGCCGTTTCATCGGTCCCCGGCGCCGCGTTGCGCGCGTTCAGCCAGCGGGCCAGTTCCTGTACGGTCATCCTTTGTCCTCCTATTCTTCAAACAGGGCGTAAATCCGCTTCAGCCGCCATAAAACCTCCAGCTGTTCCTTCTTGACCAGCGTTCCCGCGGCTGAGGCGCTTTGCTCCGCCACGGTGGGCGCAAAATCTCCATAGCTGTCAAACAGCTCGATCAGACCGGAAACCGCCTCATGCCCCGGCAGGCGAAAGCGCTGCTTCAGCCGCAGGCTTACCCCTTCCACCTGCTGCGCCAGGGCAGCCAGCGCGTCCGCCGCCTCCTGCACCGACATTTCCTGCCGGTCCATGGCCACGCTGACGCTTTGCAGCTGTGCCGCCAGATCATGCCCGTGCAAAAACGCGGCCTCCCAGATATCCAGCTGGCCCTGCATTCCCTTCATATGCAGCTGTATCGCCGGAAAGTCAATCTCATACAGGTAGGATTCCACCTGATGCTGCTGGCTTAGCTGCTGACGCACCAATTGCGCGTCCTCCCGGCTGGGATAGGCCGCCGCCAGCACCCGGCAACGTCCATCCGTCCACACATAGCCCGCCGCGCCCCGCTTGGCGAACTGACCAGCCAGCGTGCGGGCTGCCTCCTCATTTTCAAAAGCGCCCACCTGTAAGGCGTACCAGCGGGCCTCCGGCAGGGTGATATCCTTCTGGGCCATGGTTTCGTCAAAGGCTTCAGGCATGGGCGTTTCCTGAACCACCGGCTGGACCGATAGCTCCTGCCCGCGCCCCAGCAGCCCGGGTATCAGCAGCACCACCGCCAGCAGCAGAAGCGCATACCGCGCCGCCCTGCCGCCCCGCTCCGCCGGGTAAACACGCCTGTTTTGCTCCATGACCCAAACGCCTCCCGTCCTGCACATGCCCAAGGCTATGCCCCCCGGGACGGAATTATGTTTGATTATACACGGTCCCCGCGGCAAATGCAACGCTTGTAAGCGGCGGCTTTTGGCTGTATAATGGAAGGTGTAATAGAGGGGGGATCGGGTTGAGGCCATCCGTTTGGGTTCGCCTGCTTCGGATGAAGCACTACATCAAAAACCTGCTGGTTTTTTTGCCGCTGATTTTCAGCGGACGGCTGACGGAGCGGCAGCCGCTGCTGCAAACCGTCTGTGGGTTCGCGGCGTTTTGCCTGCTGTCCTCGGTGATTTACATCATTAACGATATTCAGGATGTAGACAAGGACCGCTGCCACCCCACCAAATGCCGCCGCCCCATCGCTGCCGGGCAGGTAGCCATTCCCGCCGCGTGGCTCATCGCCGCGGCGCTGCTGCTGCTTGTCTGCCTGCTGAATGTTCTGTGCGGCGGCGGGCTGTTCAGCTGGCTGATTCTGGCCGCCTATCTGGCGCTGAATCTGGGCTACAGCTATGGGCTGAAGCATGTGCCGGTGGTGGATATTGCCATTCTGGCCTCCGGCTTCCTGCTGCGGATGCTGTATGGGTCCGCCGTTACCGGCATTGAAATTTCCAAATGGCTGTACCTGACGGTGCTGTCCATGGCGTTCTACCTGGGGCTGGGCAAGCGCCGCAACGAACTGATGCAGTCGCCGGACGGGCAGTCCCGCCCGGTGCTCCGGGCGTATACCCGGGATTTTCTGGATAAGAATATGTACCTGTGCGTGGCCCTGGCGATTGTGTTTTATTCCCTGTGGAGCGTGGACAGCGTTACCATTGCCCGGGTGCAAAGCAACGCCCTGGTATGGACCGTGCCTCTGGTGATTCTGATTTGTATGAAGTACAACCTGACCATTGACGGCCCCTCCGACGGCGACCCGGTGGAGGTGCTGCTGGGGGACAAGCTGCTGCTGGGCATGGTTGCTCTGCTGGGGCTGATGATGCTGACCATTATTTACCTGTAAAAGAACAATACGAAAGGAAGTACTCCCCATGAACACCTGCGAACGTTTCCTGCGGTACATTGCCATTTCCACCCCTTCCAACGAGCAAAACGCGGAGCATACGCCCTCGTCCCCCTGCCAGTTTGAGCTGGCGGACCTGCTGGCCCAGGACATGCGGGACATTGGCTTTGCCAACGTGCGCCGCACGGACAACTGCTTTGTTTACGGCGATTTGCCCGCCACCCCCGGTATGGAAAGCCTGCCCGTGCTGGGCCTGATCGCCCACATGGACACCGCTCCCGCTTTTAACGGCATGCATGTGAAGCCGCAAATGCACCCAAACTATGACGGCGGCGACGTGCTGCTGCCCGCCAGCGGCAAAACGC
>ERZ1026860.1002-NODE-1002-length-15465-cov-3.462816_pt1 | contig 15465 bp, 10 predicted proteins | sample MGYA00380160_ERZ1026860 | MGnify/ENA primary metagenome ERZ1026860 (study PRJEB33269, sample SAMEA4719796) | human gut metagenome | biome: human-associated habitat; feature: organic feature; material: feces | place: Cameroon | collected 2013-10 ... | reverse complement strand
TCGTATAGCCGAGACGTTCGATATTCGTGGATTCGCCGAGATACAAAAGCACCCCTTCGCGCCCGAGCGCGGCAATTCTGTCGAGATCGATCGGCTTGCCCGATACGGGCGTGAGATCGATTTTAAAATCGCCGCTATGATATATCAAGCCGTAAGGCGTGCGGATCGCAAGCGCCACCGCGCCGGAAATCGAATGATTTACGTTCACGATTTCCACGGCGAACGAGCCGAGTTTCACCACGTCGCCGGGTTCTACCACGCGCTCCGGCACATTCTGAATACGGCTTTCCTGCAATTTGTTGTCCGTAAGCATCAAAGTCAGCTTCGTGCCGTAAATGGGTGTGCCGGGGTTCAGCTCTTTCATAAGATACGGCACGCCGCCGATATGATCTTCATGCCCGTGAGTTAAAAATACGGCGCGCACCTTGTCTTTATTCTGCACAAGATACGTGATATCGGGCACGACGAGATCGATGCCGGGCATGTCCTCGTTGTTCGGGAAAGTCAGTCCCGCGTCGATCACGATAATATCGTTGCCGTACTCGATCGCCGTCATGTTTTTGCCGATTTCGCCAACGCCGCCGAGAAAAATAATTTTCACGGGCTTTTTGCCTCTGCCCGCGCGCCCCGCACGGTTTACCGAAGCTTCGCCGCCCTCGCCGTACATTTTTTCGTAGGCTCTTTCCAGCGCGCGTTCGGTAGCTTTTTCGCGCACATAGCGTGCGTCCGCAATGAAAGTTTTTCCCGCTTTGATCGGTGTTTGCTGCTGCGCCGCCGCAGGCACGGAAAGCTGCAACTGCTCGCCTTTCGGTGCGGTTTTTGCCGCTTTCGGCATGCGTTTCGTTTCGTACACGGGCAAATAAGCAGCGTTCATCGAAGTTCCCGAGCCGCTCGCTTTTCTCACGCCGCGCGTTTTTGTTTCGCCGCTCGCCGCGTTTATTTTCAGCGCGCGTTTTTGTACGCTTTTTGCGCCGCCATTGCTTTTCGCCGTGCCGGCAACTCTTCGCGCCGTTCTTCGAAACGCCGTTTTCTTTGCGTCGTTTTCGATTTTTCCGTTCTGTGCATCCTGTACCTGATTTTGATTTTCCTGTTTCATTATTCCTCGCAAAAATTTGATTATCCGAAATTTTCAAGCGGATCGGACAGCCGCGTTATTTCCGTTTTTTATGGCAAAAATCACCCGTTTTTTCTTCGATTTTTGCTCGTTTTTCCCCATATTTCAGGCATTTTTCCTGCTTTTTTGGGCGTTTTCTTTCAATTTTAGCCTGTTTTTACGTGTTTTAACCGCGTTTTTTCGAGAAAAACAAGCCGATTTTCATAGAAAAACGCCCGTTTTTCGCAGAAAAAACCCTGATTTTTCCATATCCCTTTTTCATAGAAAGAGAGCCGAAAAATTCTTTTCAGCCCTCCTCTCATTTTTCTTTACGAGCCGCCGCGATTTCCGAGCGGACTTTAAATCAATCGAAATCGAACACCGCGCGCTTGCCCATCGACTTTCTGAGCAACCCCGTCAGTTCAAGCTGTCTGTCCCCTGCGTAACGATAAGTCTTTTTATAATCGACTTCTTCGAAATCTTTCTTCTTCGCCGCGCCGTTTTTCTCTGCCATGATTTCCACAAGCCGCACCGCGCGCTTCGCCGCAAGATCGCTCTTGATCTTCATCATAAACGGCGTCTGCTCGTAGGCTTTATGCTCGCTCATATCCTTCTGATTATAAATCGTCTGCTTGAATTCGGGATCTTTCGGATCGAGCGCGAAATACACGCAAAGCGTCTTTCCGCGGATATTCATTTTTGCGATCGTGTTTCTGCCGCAATTAAATCTATCCGTATTCCAGCTTATGGTTGACTTCACTTTCTTATACGAAAGCAATGCGTTTTTAATCAAACCGTAGCGATCTTTCGTTTCGTCGTCGCTCTGTTTGAGTTTTGCCGTAAAGCTTCTGTCGATCTTCAATACGAGATCTTCTTTCGGCTCTTCCGCAACTACTTCGGCCGGCTCTTCCACCGCGATCGGCTCGGTGACCGCAACTTCTTCGGATACTTCCACGGGCTTCTCTTCCGTAAGCAAGGGAAGCGCGGCTATGCCGTAGTTGGACGCCGTCAATTTTTCCGCCACGGCGTCCGCGATCATCTGCGCGCCGTTTTCATCGAGAATTGTTTCGTACGAAGGCGTACCCATTTTTTCCGAAATTTCGCTCGCGAGCGCATCGGTATCCACTTCGGGAGCTTTCGATTCGGGAATATTGCCCGCTACGGTTGCCGCCAAAGTATCGGCAATACTTTTCACCCCTTCTTCGTCGATCAGCACGTCGTATGTTGCAGGCTCGGGTGCGGGGATTCTCTCCGCCACGGAAGCCGCCAACCGTTCGTAATCCATTTGTTCCGGCGCGGGAATATCGATTTTCGCCGCCACGTCGTTTGCGATCCGATCGTAATCGATTGCTTCCGCCTCGGGAATTTCCACTTTGGAAGCCGCCGCATACGCGAGCCGCTCGTAGTCGACTTCTTCGGCTGCGGGCAGTTTTGCAACCACCGCGTCTGCCATCGCTTCGTAATCGGGAGTTTCTTCGGAAACAACAACCGTTGCCGCGGCATTATTGGCGATTTCCGCGATTTTTTCGTAATCGATCGCTTCCGTTTCGGGAAGTTTCGCAAGCACGGTATCGGCAAGTTTATCGTAATCGATCGCTTCCGCCACGGGCAATCTGGAGATCACCGCGTCGGCAAGTTTATCATAGTCGATCGCTTCGGGAACGGGCATCTTCGCGGCAAGCGTTTCCGCGAGTTTATCGTAATCCGGCTCTTCCGCTTTGGGCAGCTCGATTTTCGCCGCCACGGCTTCCGCGATTTTTTCAAGCGTTTCTTCGCCAAGCGCGCCCGCTTCGGCGATGCGCGCATAATCGATTCTTTCCGCAGGCGGCAAAGATTCGATCACTTTTTCCGCCGTGCCGTACACGATGCGATCGTATTCGGAAGCGTTCTTCGTACCCTTTTCTTCCGCCTCTTTTGCTTCAAGAAGATCGGTAACTTTTTCGAGGACTTTATCGCTTACCTCATCGACAATACGATTGTAATCCACGTTTTCCGCCGCAGGCAGAGCCGCAAGGGTATCTAAAATTTCTTTGCTGTGCGCAGCCGCCTGAGCTTCCGTTTTTTCGGCGACGATTTCGGCGATTTTATCGTAATCGGTATCTTCGAAAGTGATCGCTTCCGCAACGCGCTCTTTCACCGTTTCCGCTACTTTATCGTAATCGGGCTGATTTTCAACAAGGCTTTCGATTTTCTCGTCGATCGCGGCAAGCGTTTTTTCGATTTCGGAAACGATCTCTTCGTTGAGCGTTCCCGCACTTTCTTTCAGTTCGGCAAGCGCCGCCGAAAGAGATTCGTAGATGCTCTGATTCTGCGAATAGAGATATTTGATTTCCGTGACGGCGGGATTTTCTTCTTCCGCCTCTTCTTTCGTTTCAACCGTTTTCCGCTCTTCCGCAGGAAGGGGGGCGCAGTTTGCGTTGCATTGCGCGAATTGCAATTTCTTCGCTACTTCTTCGAGCTTTGCGTTCAGGCGTTCGCAGATTTCGGAAAGCTGCTGCTTCAAAGCCGCGTATGTATCTTTATTCCCCTGCTCGAAGGATTGATACATCACCCCCGTTTGCAGAGAAGTATACTTCATTTCGGTGAGGATATCTTTTTTAACCGATCTGAGATCGCCGGCAATCCCCCTGTACATATCTTCGAGCATCAACGCAGTTTCGTTGCGCTGCGCCACCGAATAGTTCCGCGTTCCGTTTTGCTTTTGCTGAGCGTTCAAATCTGCCATAACACACCTCGTTTCAGATATTTCAAAACCGTTTTCTGCGCCGTTTTCAGTTCGCCGACGGTGAAAAATCGGCTCGGGAAAAAAAATTCCCTCCGTTCGTATTTAATTATAGCACAAAACCGACGAAAAGGTCAAGGATTTTAGCAAAAAAAAACTTGTTTTTTAAGCAAAATTTCAGATTTTTTCGTTTTTTTGCCGGGTGCGACGAATTTTGTCTGCCGCGAGGCGTTATTCTTCCTTCTTCACGCCGGACGGACGCCCGATTTCTTCCTTTTCGTACTTGGCGTAAGCCGGAGGCGGCGTTTGATCTTTAAGCGACATGATATACGCCGCGTACTCCTCTTCCGTAAGTTTATGCACCTTTTCGTTTTTGTTACCGGAATGCTTGCTCATACATTTCTCCATCAAAACTATTTCGGATAAAGTATAGCCTTACGGCGCGAAAATTATGCATTAAAACGACAATTTTTTATGTAAGCGCTTCCTCCGCGGTTTTCGTATTGAGATCGTTGAGATTTTTCAGTTCGTAGAATTTGCCTTTTTTCGCCATCAGTTCTTCGTATGTTCCCTCTTCCGCGCATTCGCCGTTTTCCATTACGAGAATTCGATCCGCGCCGCGGATTGTGGAAAGACGGTGTGCCACGATAAACGTTGTTCTGCCCGCAATGCATGAAGAAATAGCTTTCTGCACGTGATATTCCGAGATATTATCGAGTGCGCTGGTGGCTTCGTCGAAAATGAGAATCGCCGGATTGCGGATGAGCGCGCGGGCAATGGTAACACGCTGCTTTTGCCCGCCCGAAAGTTTATCGCCGTGTTCGCCGATGTCTGTATCTATTCCTCTCGGCAACCCTGCGACGACTTCGGATAAATCGGCAAGCTCTACGGCTTTTTGCAATTCTTCTTCCGTATAGCGGGAAAGCCCGTAGGTGATATTATCGCGGATCGAGCCGGCAAACAAAATACTGTTTTGCGGCACGACGGAAATATGATGACGGTATTCCGATAAATTACACTCGTTAAGCGGCTTTCCGTCGATAAGCACGCACCCGGAAACGGGCGTTAAAAAGCCGATAATGAGATTCATGATCGTGGATTTTCCCGAGCCGGACGATCCGACGACGGCGATACATTCCCCCGCCTTAACTTTCAGCGAGAAATTTTTGATGATATAATCTTCCGCGCCCGGATATTTATAATACACGTTTCTGAATTCTACGTTGCCGGAAATCGCAGGCACGGACAGTTTGCCGATATTCATTTCCACGTCTTTCACGCTCATGATTTCCGAAACGGAAGAGAGCGCGTCGAAACCCGCGCCGAGCGAAGGCATGACGTTGACGAGCGTGGAAACGTAAGCGCTGAGCGATACGAACATCGTCTGATACAGCACGATGTCGCCCACGGAAATTTTGCCTTTCACCGCAAGCACGGCGCAGAATACCATACAGGCGGCGGATAAAAACGTATTTAAGCACCACGCCCATGAGCCGAAACGCGCGGCGGTGACGTCCACTTTTTTGCCCGCTTCCTCAACGCCCGAAATCGAAGTGTTTACGGCGGAAATTTCCGTTTGTTCGAGTCCGTGCGCCTTGGTGATCTGCATCATTTCGAGCATGGTGGCAAGGCGGGCGCTCATCGTTTCGGTACGCACGCGAAGCTCGCGGTAGCGCGAACGGATTTTTTTGGAAAACAGGCGCGAAAGAAGTACGTTGAACGGCACGACGCACAGGAAAAACAGGGCGACTATGCCGTTTTTCGAAAACGCGATCACCGTGGCGATCACCGCGCTGATGATATTGGGAATTATCGTATTCACAAGCGAAGAAAACAGCGTATCGGTCGCGTCGGTATCCTTTAAAAACTTCGCCTGAATCTTCCCCGTTTCCATATCTTTGGCATAAGTGATGGAAAGGCTTTGCAATTTTCTTACCACGCAGCTTTTGATGCCCGCGCTGGTGCGGCGCAGCATTTTGCTGATGAGCGTCATGCGCAAAAGCGTTGTAGGCTCGTTCTGCAAGATGGCAATCGTGATGACGAGCGCGTCGATCGCAACCGCATGAAGCGCGGCTTGCGCCGTGATCGCCCCGCCGACGGCGCGCGTGACGACGTCGATAATGTTTGCCGTGACGAGCGGCATCAGCCACACGGGCGCGGTTTGCAGTATGTAAAGAAGGGAAGAAAAAAACAGCGGGCAAAAATTCATTTTAATGATCTTGCCGAAAAATCCGTTCTTTTTCTTCCCTTTTTTGGTGGTGGTTTCTGCGAAAAGATAATCGTAATCGGGAATAACGTTCGTACATTCCCGCTTGCTTCGCGGCACAGTGCCGTTTTCCGAGCGATTCATACTTCTCCCGTTTTTTCTTTTTGTATTTTTCGCACGGCGCGCGCCGGAGAAAGCTTCGAAAAAACGTTTTTGTATGGGTAGTATATCATAGTTTTTCGCGCTTGTCAACGATTTGGCGAAAAATTTTTCGACTTTTTTGCAAAAAATTTTTTATGTGATCGGCTGCCGATTTTTAAAGCAAAATGCAGATAACGCCGCCTTTACCTTCGTTGACGATTCTGCCCACGGCGCGGCGCATTTTTTTACGCACTTCTGCCGGCATCGCGTACGATTTGCGCGCCATATCTTCCGCCACCACGTCGCGCAGGGATCTGCCGAAAATATTGGTATCCCACACCTTATTTTCGTCTTCTTCGTACTCGGCGATGCGTTCTTTCGCGAAGTCTTCGCCCTGCTTCAGCGTGCCGACGATCGGAGCGGCATCGCCCGTGACGTCTACCTTGATCACATGATAACTCGGCGCGGCAGCGTGGAAAGCCACCCCGTAGCCCGATCCTTTTTTCACCAGTTTCGGCTCGGAAAGACGCATATCTTCTTTGGAAGGCGGCACGGCGCCGTAACCGCACTCGTCGGCCTCTTCCATCGCGGCTTTGATTTTATCGTAGTTGCGTTTGGCTTCGGCGAGCGATTTTATGTAGGCGAGCAGTTCGGAATCATTGCCGATACTTTCGCCACATTCTTCGGAAAGTACTTTAAAATACAGTTCGGCGCTCGCTTCGAGCCGCACTTCCGCCACGCCTTTGCCGAGATCCATCGCCACGCCGTCCGCACAGGAAAAGCCGTCCGCTTCGCCGAAAATATTTTCAAGCGCGAAACAATCTTGCATTCTGGTAAGTTTTGCTGCCGCCGCGCGAAGTTTTTCTTCGATCCCCGCGATGACGGCGTGTTCTTCGGGCAGCGTGCGCACCCATTCGGGCAAATCTATATTCACTCGCACAACGGGAAATTCGAGCAACGCTTTTTGAAAAATCGCACGGATATCTTCTTCGCTCATCTCTTCCGCGTTGATGGGAATCACGGGCGCGCCGTACTTCTTTTCGAGTGTTGCGGCAAGTTTCGCCGCTGCGGGCGAGCTTTGATCTTTGCAATTGAGCACCGCGACGAACGGCTTTTTCTGCTTTTTGATTTCTTTTACGGTGCGTTCTTCCGCCTTTTCGTAGTTTTTGCGCGGAATTTCCGCCACGCTGCCGTCGGTGGTGACAAGCACTGCGATTGTGGAATGATCTTTGATGACTTTTTCCGTGCCGAGTTCCGCAGCCGCCGTAAATTCGAGCGCGTCTTTGCTCCACGGCGTTTTTACGAGGCGCGGCTTGCCGTCCTCTTCGAAGCCGCTTGCGCCTTCTACGGCAAAGCCTACGCAATCCACAAGCCGTATTTTTGCCGTGACGCCTTCTTTCAGCGCGATTTCCGCCGGCTCGGCAGGCACGAATTTCGGCTCGGTGGTCATTACCGTTTTGCCGGAGCCGGACTGCGGCAGTTCGTCCACCATGATTTTTTTGCTGCCATCGGCGGCGTACGGGATCACAAGGCGCTCCATAAACCGCTTGATAAAAGTGGATTTGCCCGTGCGTACCGGCCCTACTACCCCTACGTAGATTCCGCCGCCGGCGCGGCTTGACATATCTTCGTATACGTTATATTCCTGCATATTGAAAAACCTCCCGTTTTCGCCGTAACTTGCATTTTTCCGCAAACAAAAATCCCGCAATAGCGTTATGCTTTACTATATGCGGGAAATTTTTCTTTTATGCGATTTTTCGTGAGTTTACGGCAGATCGCCGATGGCGGAAAAGCCTTCTTTCTGCGATTGATCTTCGATTTTTAAAAAGTCTTCGTCGTGATCGAACGAACGCGGCTCGTTGTATTCGCCGCCAAGCGCTTCGATTGCGTATTTGAGTTCGCGGAATTCGTTGAAGCCGATTTCGCGGCTTTCGATGCGCTTTAAAAGCGCGGGAAGCGCACGATCGTCGCCATACGCCGCAAGATATGAGGCGCGCATCGGGATTTTTTCTTCGTTTTCGCCGAACGCGCTTAAAAGCGTATCAAAAATTTCGTTGCTGCCGAGCGTGACGCGCGATAAAATTTCGAGCATGTATTCCGCGCGCTTTTCGTTTGCTTCGTTTTCTTTATCCGTCGTTTCTTTCGCCGCCGCTTTCGCTTGTCCTTTATATTTATTGTATGCTTCGAGGGCGCGATCTTTCACCTGATCGGCGGCGCATTTCAAACATTCCGTCACTTCGTTTTCTACCTCTTCGCTCTTTTCGCCGCTTTCAAGCACGGCAAAATATTTATCGAACGCGAGCGGATCGTCGCCGATGAAATGCACGGCATAAAGCGCGGTTTCTTCGTCCGCCGAATCGAGAAGTTCGAGAATTTTCTCCGTGGGACGGCGTTTTTCCGCTTCGGCGCAAAGAAATTCCGGCACAGGCACGCCGCTTTGCAAATGCTCGCGAAGCGCGGCGATCAATTCGTCGTCGGACATGCGTGCGTAATATTGCCGGGGCGTGCAGCCGTATTTGGGAAGATATGTATCGCCGAATTTTTTGTACAGTTGCGGAATGACGTCTTCCCATTCCTTTTCGGTGCGTTTGCCGCCGTTTTTCTTCATATATTCCGTAAGTTTTTTATCGAATAAACCGTCGAAATCTACAAGTTCCATTGTTCTCTCCGTTTTTTATTTTTTTATGCCTTATCGGGGCTTTTGTTTTCATCTTGCTGCGCGCCGCCGCGATCGCGGAAAGACGCGCCGCGCCTTATCGCCTCTTCAAATTGCGGAAACTTACCGGACGCACGTAAAATTACTTCCGTTTCCGCTTCGTTTGCGGCGAAAAACGCGCTGATTTCTTTGATTTCGTCGCCCGCTTCGCGAAGTCCGCCTGCAATATAAATCGCGGCTGAAAGCGCGTTTTCGGTTTTGATAATATCGAGCAACCCCTCTTCGCGCAGATTGCCGTAAATTTCCTGCGTGGCACGCACGATGCGGCGTTCGTATCTGTCGCCGATGATTCCGAATTTACACGATACGTCTGCAAAAGCATTGACGAATACGCGATTTTTCTTTCTGCCGATTAAAACGCGGGGAATATGCACTTCTTTATAAATATTGCAGAATACCGCGCCGAAACGATCTTCGTAGTTTGCGGCGAAAATCAATTTCAATGCGCGAAGTTTCACGGCGTGATCTACATCGCAATCGAGCAGCATGCCGCGCAGAAACCGTTCGCATTTTTCGCTGCCCTTCGCCCTGCCGATCGCCGCGCACTCTGCGGCGAGCGATTGAAGATAACGCTCCGTGCCGTCCATTTCGTCGAACGTCCACGCAAGGACGCCCGTATCGATCAGCCGCTCGGCCTCCTCTTTCGTTTGCGCGGATTTGTGCTTTAAAAAATATTTGATTTCTTCGGAGCGGACGAATTTTTCAAATTCGGGAATACGATAAAAGTAGGTGAACGGCGGACGTTCGTACTCTTCGGGCGAAATTTTATGCAGGCGCAGCGCGGAAAGATAATACCTTGATACTTCCGCTTCGGGATATATACACACGAGTTTCGAAAACGCCGCTTCCGCAAGCGCGTCGTTTCCGCTTTCGGCGGCGGCTACGGCTTTGAAATAAAGTAAATTGCCGTCGAAAGGAAACTCTTTTTCGAGTTGAGAGAAAAGATCGAGCGCTTTATCGTGCATGCCGTTTTCGCAAGCCACCGTGGCGATTTTGTATTTCTCTTCCGCCGTTGTGCCTTCGAGCGAACAAAGCCGATCGGCAATCTCGCGGCTTTCGCGCTTTTTATCTTCTTCGGAATACAGAGCGGAAAGCGTGGCGAGCGCCTGCACGTCGTTTTCGTTTTTTCGTAAAAGCGCAAGACACGTTTCTTCCGCGCCCTCGGAATCGCCGTTTAAAAGCATCGCTACGGCGAGAAGTTCCTGTGCGGCGGAATATGCTTTCGCGCCTTCGGGAATTTGCGAAAGCGTATCGATCGCGCTTTGAAGATCGCCCGATTTGAGCGCGATGCCGCTCTTTTCCACTTCTTCGCGAAAATCGGCGATTTTCGGCGGGTACACAAAGCGAAAACCCGTGTTTCTATCGCTTGCGAATGCTTCGGCTATCTGCAATTTATCTTCGCCCGTGAGCGTGGAATCGGCGTCGATCAACTTATTATAGTAGTATGCGGATTGCGCCTCGTTGCCGAGATTTAAAAAATTGACGGCAAGCCCTTCGTAGGCATCGGGCAGATCTTCCGGAGAACAGCAATCCGCATAGCGAAACCAGAAATTCAACGCGGAAGTATAAAGCCCCATATTTTCGTAGGAATCGGCAAGACGCGCGTAAGAATCGGCGTTGCCGCCGTAAAGTTCGATTTCGCGATGCGTAAAGCGAAGCGCGGCAAGATAATCTCCCTCGCCGAAACTTTTTTCCGCCTGCGACTTCAAAAGACGCCTGCCATAATCGATTTTACGCACTTTTCCTACCACTTTTCTCTACCTTGATTGATTACTACCTATATATTTACACCCGGCGCGCGGAATTTAAACCGAAAGGGCGTCTTTCAGATCTTCCCGCGTGAACGCGTAGTCTTTATTGCAATATCGGCAATGAATTTTCACCGCGCCCTGTTCTTCTAAAATGCTTTCGAGTTCGTTTTTGCCGAGCGAGCTTAACACGCCCTTCAGATACTCTTCCGAACAGTTGCATTTATATTGCAACGCGCGGTTTTCTTCACAGGAAATTCCTCCGAAAATTTTCTGCGCCGCAAGCTTTGCTTCTTTTGTTTTTTCGTACTCCTTGATAAACGCGGACAATTTCTCTTTTGCCGTTTCTTGCCAAGAGCTTTCCGCGCCCGGCAACGACTGCAACGCCGCGCAAAGATATTCTCTGCCGCTTTCTTCGCCGTTTTTACAGATTTTATCGCCGATTTTATCGCCGATTGCAAGCTTAAAGCGCGTGGGGATCTGCTCGCTGACCGTGAAGTATTCTTCGAAATTTTCTTCGAAAAATTCTTCGGCGGATTGATTTTTGCCGCATTTCAACGCGCATGCGCCCACAGACGGGCGAAGCGAATAACTATCGCTTTTCACCACCTGCAAACTGCCGACCGAGCCGCAAAAATTTTTCGCCGCTTCGCCGCTTTCTTCGCCGCCGTTTTCGTCCTCTTTACGGCAGTCCATGCACGCGCGCACGTTTAACGCGGCGGAGGCGGAAGCCGTGATATTCTGCAACGTTCCGTCCGTTCTGATGACGGCGGAAACTTCGCCGTTTTCTTTGAGTAAGCCGCCGAGAAACGACGTGCAGAGCAGCGCGCCGCAAAAATAACGAGCTTTTTCGCCGTGAAACCCCTGCATTCTTACGCCGTTTTCACACATTTGCCCGCCTTGTATCAGCGTGAGCGAAACGCCGCCGTTATATACCAGACACCTGAAAAATCCGCTTGTTTTCCGCTCTTCCATACCTTATTTCTTCCTTGCGGCAAAGCACCACCGATCCGTTTTTTGCAAATCTTCGCCGTATATGCCGCTTACCGATACGATTTCGAAACCTGCCGAAGCAAGCGCGCCTTCGATTTCTGCGAGCGTATAGACGTATTGCGTGTGCAGCTCGTCGAAACGATCGAACGCGCCGTCTTTCCGGCGCACGAAAAGCGTTACGTCTAACGTGGCGGTATCGCCCTGCACCCTGCCGAACGAGAGATACGTGACGTTTTCGCGATCGTCCGCGCTGATTTTGCCGTCGATTTTTTCTTCAAACTTGCGCTCCGAGCTGAGATCAAACACGTATGCGCCGCCTTTTTTCAGGCTTTTCGCCACGTTTTTCAGCGCGACGGTAAGCTTATTTTTCGGCACGTAGTTGATCACGTCGTTGGAAGAAATCGCAAAATCGTATTTTTCAAGCGTCTTCAATTTTGTGACGTCGGCTTGAAAATATTTGGCGCGCAGGCCTTCTTTTCTCGTTTTTTCTTCCGCGACGGAAAGCATTTCCGGGGAAAGATCGACGCCCGACATAAGGCAGCCTTTGCGACAGAACGCGCGGGTGAATACGCCGCTGCCGCAACCGACGTCTAACCCGGAAAGCCCCGCGACGCCTTTTTGCAAGACGTTTGAAACGAGCATAACGAAATACTGCGACCAATTTTCATAGTCGCAGTCGTCGGAAAGTTCTTCGTATAAGGGCGCAAGGCGCGCATACGCGTTTTCTTGTTTCATAACGCTTTCACTACGCTTTACTGACCGAGCAGCTTCGGCGGTTTTCTCTTTTTCTTTTTGCCGTTTTTATCGAGTTCGTCCTGCAAGGCTTTCTCGCGTTCTTCGAATTGCTTGTTGTATTCCACGTATTTAAGATCGTTTTTATGCTCTTCGGCATACGCGGCGGTATCTTCGACGATGTTTTTCTTGCTTTCGCGAAGTCTTTGCAAATCGTCGCGCGTGAAAGACGAAGGAAGTTCGTACACTTGAAGAGAATCATCGATGGGTTTGATCGGACGGGCGACGAGATCGCTTTTGCCGGCGGCGAGAAGCTGCCGCTGATATTCGATGCTTGCCGCGCTTTCGCCGACATTATATGCCGTAGACGAGCCGTCCGCTTTATTGTAGATACCTCTGCCCACTTTCGCGCCCTGAATTTTGGGGTTGATGAATTTATCGAACGCCCATTGCGCATAGTCGAGCCATACGAGAAGAAGATACGCGAAAGCAAAGAGAAGCACCGCAAAAACGGCGACGATTACAAACAGGTTGCCGGGAATTAAAAACAGCATGAACGGCAACAGCGCGACGACGGAGAAAAACACCGTTTGCGGAAGCGTGCCGATCGTGAGAAGAAACGCATTGCGCACCATCACGAAAAATTTCTGCTTATAATTTACGCCGAGCGCGAGCATCCAAAGCGACATCATTGCCGCGAGCGCGATCGTAACGTAGGAAATCGCTTTCGAGATATTCAGCCAAACGCGCTTGAATTTCGTGAGCGACATATTCGATACAAGCGTAAGATCAGCCATGTTGACAAGCGATTGGCAAAGCGCAAGCACCACGATGAAGAAAAGCGCGGTTTGCAGGGCGTTTTTATAATTGAGCTTTACGCCGCGCCAGAAATCGTTCGCAACGAAAATGCCCTCCGTCCATACCATGTTTCTCACCACGTACATACCGCCGGAAATCCCCACGGCGGCGATTAAAGATACCGCTGCCGTAGCCGCGAACGTGTAGAGATCGGACCGCATTTTAAGTATTTCGGAAAAGCCCGTGAGATCGGGATAGGCGGGATAGCCCACGCCGAGCGACGCGCCGAACGGATACGAGATGCCGTTTGCGCTGTTTAACATCATTCTTAATACCACGACGGCGATAACGGGAAGCATGAAAAGTAAAATGAGAAGATTTACTTTTACGATTTTGCCGAAATTTCCCTTGAAAATATCCCAAAAAAGCTGCCACCGATTGGTGGGAAGCGTGCTGCGGGCGTATTCTTCGCTTTTCTCTTTACCTTCGAGAAGCCGCGTGATCAATCCTTTTTTCTGTTCTGCCATAATTTCTCCGCTTTGTTTCGGACGCGTTGCCGCGTTTTGCGCCGATACGGCTTTTTATCACCGGTTATTTTTTATTACCGTTATTTTTTTATTACCGTATAACCGCCGCATAACCGCCGCTGCTTTTACGTCCGATATATATTTTACTATAAAATTGTGATTATTTCAAGGAAAAACGCGATTAAAAACAAATAAAATTGAGATTAAAAGAAATTTTTTGCGATTTTTTCGGTTTTCGAAGGAAATCTGTTCGAACGGGCGCGCTTTGCGGCATACAATAAGTATAAGTATGATGTACGGTGTAAGTATAATATGCGGTAAAAGTATAACTCGCGAAGGGATATTTTCGTCCGCCGAATATTCGTCCGGCGAATCTTCGCCGCCGGTTACCGCGGAAGGATCTTGACGGACGGAGGCGAAAAATGAAATCGTATCGGGTAGGTGTGATCGGCGCGACGGGAACGGTGGGCAGGCGGCTGTGCGCGCTTTTAGATAATCATCCGTTTTTTAAAGTGACGGCGGTGGCGGCTTCTTCGCGCTCGGCGGGGAAAACGTATTTCGAAGCGGTGGCGGCGCGGGGCGGCGCGGAAGATTTTTCGCGTTCTCTTCGACTTTTGCCCGTGCTGAATGCGGAAACGGATCTTGCAAAAATCGCGGCGGAAGCGGATTTCGTTTTCTTTGCGGCGAATATGGAAAAAAACGCGGCTCGCGCATTGGAAGAACGATACGCGAAAGCCGAGCTGCCCGTGATTTCGAATCATTCCGCAAACCGCTTTACGCCCGATGTGCCGATGGTGATTCCCGAAGTGAACCCCGGGCATCTGGAAGTGATCCCCTTTCAGCGCAGGCGGCTCGGAACGCGGCGAGGATTTATCGCGGCAAAATCTAATTGCTCGATTCAGACGTTTGTGCCGATTTTAGAGCCTCTCAGAAAATTCGGGTTGCGCGCGGTGGCGGTATGCACGTATCAGGCGGTTTCCGGGGCGGGAAAAACGCTTGAAACCATGCCCGGAATTTACGATAACGTGATCCCCTATATCGCCGGCGAAGAAGAAAAAAGCGAAGCCGAGCCGCTGAAAATCTGGGGTACGCTCTCGGGCGGCGTGATTCTGCCCGCCGCTTCGCCCACGATTACCGCGCAATGCGTGCGCGTTCCCGTTTCCGACGGGCATACCGCAGCCGTGTTCGTTTCGTTCGGCGATTCCCGCGGCGGCTTTTACCGGCGAAAACCATCGCGCGAGGATATAATTTCGGCTTGGGAACATTTTCAAAGCGAGCCGCAGCGGCTGAAGCTTCCTTCCGCGCCGGAAAGGCTTATCCGATATTTTCGCGAAGAAGATCGGCCGCAACCGAGGCTCGACAGAATGACGGGCGCAGGCATGAGCGTTTGCGCGGGGCGGCTCAGGGAAGACCCTGTATTTGACTATAAATTTATTTCTTTGGCGCATAATTCGCTGCGCGGCGCGGCGGGCGGAAGCGTGTTGCTTGCCGAATTGCTCGCGGCGCAAGGGTATTTCGATTAGCGATTGATTTTTTGATTTTTTGCTCGTATGGCGGGCGGGAGGCGGTTTTGAAAAATTTTTTTCGGGGCGCGGCAACGGCTTTGATTACTCCGTTTGAGGGACGAAACCGGGCGCGGGGCGTAAATTATTCGTGCTTAAAACGACTTTTAACGCGGCAATTTGCGGCGGGCGTAAGCGCGGTGGTGATTTTAGGAACGACGGGCGAATCCGCTACGGTGACGGAAAAGGAACGGCGCGAAATTTTTAATTTCTGCGTGCAGGCG
>ERZ1026860.1000-NODE-1000-length-15480-cov-3.513776_pt1 | contig 15480 bp, 13 predicted proteins | sample MGYA00380160_ERZ1026860 | MGnify/ENA primary metagenome ERZ1026860 (study PRJEB33269, sample SAMEA4719796) | human gut metagenome | biome: human-associated habitat; feature: organic feature; material: feces | place: Cameroon | collected 2013-10 ... | reverse complement strand
GATAAATTTCGCCGTATCCCGCCGCGTTTGCCGTGCGGATAATCGTGCCTAAATTCCCGGGATCGGCTACGCCGTCTAAAATAAGGCAATCGTCCTCGGGCGCGCGCGGCGTGTTTGCGGGAATTTGCACTTCTAAAATCACGCCCTGCGGCGTTTTTTCTTCGGAAAGAAACGAAAACGCGCTTTCGGAAAGATATGAAATTTTATCTTCGCCCAAGCCGCGTTTTTCAAGCAATGCGAAAATTTCTTCCGCGCGCTTTCCCGCGTAGTTTTCCGAAAAATAAGCCCGCAGCACGCACATTTCCGAGCGCAGACATTCCGCCGCAAGTTTCTCGCCTTCCGCCAAAAACGCGCCGTATTCCCTGCGCCCTTTTTTTTCTTTCAAAGCCGCGGCGCGCCTGATGGCCGGATTGCTTTTCGATGAAATAATCGTATTCAAGGGCGCACCTCCGCGCGATTTCCGCCGCTTTTCGCGTCTTTTCGTTCAGTCTTTTCCGTCGGCTTTGTAAAGCCGTTGTCCGGCCGTTTTTAACTTTCAATCTTTCCGCGGCAATTGCCCGGCCGTTGTTCGGCCGATTTTCAGTCTTTTTGCGAAGAAATCGGCGCAATTTCAATGAAAAAAGCCCTCCGGAAATGCACTCCAAAAGGCTTTTTTGCTATTTTCAGCCGCTTAAAATGCCGCTTTATGCTACTTTCATGCCGCTTCTTCCGCCGCAACCGCGAAAGATAAAACCGAGTCTTAAAGCGCCGCTTTTGCCTTTTCGGCAAGCTGCGCAAACGCTTTCTCGTCGTTTACGGCAAGTTCCGCAAGCACCTTTCTGTTCAGATCGATCTTCGCCGCGGAAAGCCCGTGCATAAACTTGCTGTAAGAAAGCCCGTTCAATCTTGCCGCCGCGTTGATACGCACGATCCAGAGTTTTCTGAAATCTCTCTTTCTTCTTCTTCTGCCGATGTAGGCATAATTCAAAGACTTCATCACCGCTTCGCGGGCAATGCGATACGATTTGCTCTTATTTCCGAAATAGCCTTTTGCAAGCTTAAAAATTTTTCTACGCTTTTTAATGGCGTTCACGCCTCTTTTAATACGCATGTTTCTCTCTCCTTATTAGTCCTTGTACGGTATCATGTTCTTCACCGTCTTTTCCTGCGTTGTGGAAACGAGGGTAGACTGACGAAGATTTCTTCTTCTCTTGCTGCTCTTGGTTTCGGCTTTGTGGTTCTTGCCGCCGTGCGGTCTGTTCACCTTACCGCTGCCCGTCAGCCAAAAACGCTTTTTCGTACCGCTATGGGATTTCTGTTTAGGCATATAACTTGTCCTCCGAATGATAATTTCTTAATTTATTCTGCGCCGTCCCGCCGCAAAAAGCGCGCGGAACGCTACATCAGCTGAATTTTTACTTTTTCGCCGTTTTCGTATCGGCTTTCGCGGGAGATAACACCATCACGATGTTTCTGCCCTCGGCAAGCGGCGGCTTATCCATCGCGGCTTTATTATCGAGCATTGCGAAAAAGCGGTTCATCACGTCCACGCCCATCGAAGAACGCCCCATCTGTCTGCCGCGCATACGAATGGAAACTTTCACCTTATTGCCGTCGGTGAGGAATTCGATCGCCTTTTTCGCTTTAATGTTCAGATCGCCCACGTCGATGGTCATGGAAAGGTAAATTTCCTTGATTTCCACGGTTTTCTGATTTTTGCGATTTTCCTTTTCGCGCTTCGCCTGCTCGAATTTGAATTTCCCGTAATTCATAATCTTGCAAACGGGCGGCACGGCCTGCGGCGAAATTTTCACAAGATCGAGATTTTCCTCTTCCGCAAGGCGCAAAGCTTCCGCCGCGCTCATCACGCCGAGCATCTCGCCCGTGGAAGCAATCACTCTGATTTCTCTGTCGCGGATTTCTCCGTTCATCTGATATTGGTCTTTGATCGTTTTGTACCTCACATAAAAAATACAGGGCCGCTTTGCACAAGCAACCCCGTTTTTCTCATAAATACCGCGCCTCGAAATTCTTACGAAATTCTTACGAACGCTTTCGAAAAACTATGGAGCCGTACCGATTAAAACCGCACGGCGAGAAGGTTTGCTTCTGCTTTGCCTTACTATATTATCATATCGCGCAAAGCAAGTCAAGCGTTTTTTCGCCGTTTCGAAAAATTTCCGCGAAAATTTTTACTCGTCCAGCCGATTTTTAAAATACCGCGCCGTAGCCGCCATCAGGCGCACCGCTTCGGGAAAAATCTCCCGCGGGAATTTTCGGGGAAAATTTCCCGATTCCAACGTAACGTCGCCGCGATACCCGATTTCTTTCATCGCCGCGATCACCGCCTCGAAATCCACTTTTTCCGTAAACGGCAGCGTGTGCGAATCTTCGTAAAAATTCACGTCGTGTAAGTGCATCGACTGAAAATATCCGCCCAGCGCGCGCACCATTTCGGGCGCGGAAGTATTCATCGCGCGAAGTTCCGCATGCCCTATATCGAGATTTGCGCAAAATACGTCCTTAGGCAAAAGCTTCATGTGCGCCACGAAATTTTCGGGCGAAGAACACGCCGCCGGCGCGAAAATATTCTTCGGCGTATTCCAGTTCCACATATTTTCCACGCCGATTTTCACGCCCGCCTTTCTCGCGTACGGCGCAAGCGGCAGATACACCTTTTCGGCGTTCTCTTCGGGCGAATAATCGTTGCACGGATGCACCACGCACACCTTCGCGCCTAAAATACCGGAAACCTCTATCGCGCGCACAAGTTTCGGAAAAACGCTCTTATTGTATTCTTCGTTGCCGAGCCGCGCCGAAGGAAACGGCGCGTGCGACTGATTGCACGGCAGCGCAATCGAATCGGCATACGCGCGAAACCTGCGGGCGTTTTCAAGATAGTTATCGTCCTCGATAAACCGCTCCGCCTCTTTGCCGTTATCGCACATCGTGCAATCGTACGCCGTAAAGCCGCTGTCTTTCAAAAGCTTTAAAATCTCTTCGAGCGTACCGTACTTCTCCAAACCGCCCGTTTGCGTAGAAATCATTCTTTCATTCATCTTAATCGTCTCTTCTAAATCGCCTTAAAACGCCGTTTTTTCCGCGATCTCTTTAAGAATCGCCGCGGCAAACTCTTCCGCGCTCACCGCGCCCGTATCTCCTTTATCTCTGCGCCGCACGGAAACCGTTCCGCTTTCCGCTTCTTTTTCGCCGACCACAAGCATATACGGCACTTTATCCATCTGCGCTTCACGGATTTTATACCCGATTTTCTCGTTGCGATCGTCCACGACAACGCGCACGCCCTTTTCTTCGAGTTCGGCGGCAAGCTTCTTCGCGTAAGCGTTCTGCTTTTCCGTAATCGGCAGAATTTTCGCCTGCACGGGCGAAAGCCATACGGGGAATTTCCCCGCGTAATGCTCGATCAGAATCCCGATAAACCGCTCGATCGAGCCGTAAATCACGCGATGCACCATAATCGGGCGGTGTTTCTCGCCGTCCTCGCCCACGTATTCCATTTCAAACCGCTGCGGCAACTGAAAATCCAGCTGAATCGTACCGCATTGCCACGTTCTGCCGATCGAATCTTCCAGATGAAAATCGATTTTCGGACCGTAGAACGCGCCGTCGCCCTCGTTCACCACGTAATCCGTACCCATTTCCCGCAACGCTTCGCGCAGCGCGTTCGTGGCGTTTTCCCAATCCTCATCGCTGCCCATGCTGTTTTCGGGGCGCGTGGAAAGCTCTACGTGATACTTGAATCCGAACAGCGTGTACACCTCGTTGATAAGCCGCACCACGCCCTTGATCTCGCTAGTAATCTGCGAAGGAGTCATAAAGATATGCGCGTCGTCCTGCGTGAAGCACCGCACGCGGAAAAGCCCGTGCAGCTGCCCCGATTTTTCGTGACGATGTACCAGTCCCAGCTCGCCCATGCGGATAGGCAGATCTTTATACGAATGCGGCTCGGTTTTATACACAAGCACTCCGCCGGGACAATTCATCGGCTTGATCGCATAGTCCTCGCCGTCGATTTTCGTGGTGTACATATTGTCTTTATAATGATCCCAATGCCCGCTCGTTTCCCACAGCGCGCGCGAAAGCATGATGGGCGTGGAAACTTCCACATACCCCTCGCGGCGGTGGATCTGCCGCCAGTAATCGATTAAAGCGTTCTTTAAAATCATGCCGTTCGGCAGAAAGAACGGAAAGCCTTTGCCCTCGTTTAAAATCGTAAATAATTTCAATTCTTTCCCGAGCTTGATATGATCGCGTTTTTTCGCTTCTTCCAGCATCGTGAAATAGGCTTCCATCTCGTCTTTTTTCGCAAACGCCGTGCCGTAAATCCGCGTGAGCATCTTATTATGCTCGTCTCCGCGCCAGTACGCGCCCGCGATACTCACCAGCTTAAACGCCTTGATTTTACCGGTGGAAGGCAGGTGCGGACCTTTGCAAAGATCCACGAAATTGCCCTGTTTGTAGAAAGAAATTTCCTCCCCTTCGGGCAGATCTTCGATCAATTCCACCTTGTAATTTTCATTGAACCCGCGCATATACTTAATCGCTTCTTCGCGCGGCAACGTAAATCTCTCGATCGGGAAATTGCTTTTGATAATGCGCTGCATTTCCACTTCGATCTGCTGAAAATCGTTCATCGTAATCGGCGTGGTGAAATCCACGTCGTAATAAAATCCGTTGTCGATCACAGGCCCTATCGAAAGCTTGCAGGTGGGATAAATCGTTTTTAATGCCTGCGCCAGCACGTGCGCGCAGGTATGGCGGTACACGTGCAGACCGTCGCGATCTTTCAGCGTCACGATTTCCAGCGCGTCTCCCTCTTTCAATGTATGCGAAAGATCGGTGAGTTCTCCGTTTACGCGGGCGCACACCGCATTTCTCGCCAACCCTTCCGAAATCGCCTGCGCCGCCTGCATGCAGGTAGCATTCTCTTCCAGCTTCAATACGTCGCCGTTTTTCAAAGTGATATTCATATAAGTTTCCTCCGTTCCTTCTCGTCCGTAGTAAATTGTTGCAATAAAAAACGCCTTAAACAACGCCGCTTCGCCCGCTTTCCGCAAGCAAAAACGCATAGTTTAAGGACGCAAATAATTCTTTCGCGCGGTTCCACCTTAATTGCCGGGCAAATCTTCGCGCATTTCAAACGCGCCGCCCGACCGCTTTCCGTACCGATTATTCCGTTTTCCGCCGCGAAGCGGTTTCGCGTTTTCCGGTATAAACTGCCTCGCAGCCCCGGGCAGTCTCTCTGTATATCCTCCGACGAAACGTTACTTGTCATCGCGCGTTCGCGAATAAAAACATCCGTTTTCATTCGGTACTGCTATTTTACCTTTTTCGTTCGAATTTGTCAACGGTTTTTCGGGGGCAAAACGCAACTTTGCAAAAAATTTTTTTCGCTGCCGAAAAAAGTCGTTTCCGGAAAATATTTTTTCAGAAACTCCCGCGTTTTTTCCGATTGTTCGCCGAAACAATACACAAGTTTTGCCGAAGAAAGCAAGATTTCTTTCGGCGCGGAATATTCCCCCGTGAGCGCGCTTTTTTTCAAGGGGCGGTATTCCTCGTCATACGCCTCTTCGCCCTGCAAAAACACGCGCCCCTGCCCTTCGGAAACGAGAAATTCGAGAAACGAACGCAGCGCGCCTTGCGAAAACGCCGCCGGCACGTACGAAGCGATACGCTCCCAACTTTTTTTCAATTCCTGCATGCGGAAAAGAAAAACTCCGTCTAAAAGATATTCGTCAAGTCCCGAAAGCCGCGTTTTCACGTATTCTTTATCCGTGTTAAAATCGGCGGCGACAAGCGCGGTGAGAAGAAGTTCCCGTTCCTCTTTTTCCAGCGCGGGCAAAGGCAGCAGGTTTTCGAAAAAGCGGTATTTATACCACACCGCAAGCACTTCCGCCACCGCCGAAGCCGTTTCGCCGCGAACGTAAGGCTCGTAGAGCTTTTCCGTGGAAAATTCCACCGAAGTCCTTCCGCCTTTGCCGCAAATTCCCGCCACGCAAGGCAAAGCGGCATATCTGCCGCTCACTTTTTCGCTTACGTAAGCTATACATTCGTCGGGCGTTCCGTTTTTCGATACTCGTATTTTTTCCACGTTATTATTGTATGCCAAACGCCGCGAATTATTTGACTTATCTTTATTTTTCTGTTATAATATAGCGTGAAATTTATTTCCCTTTGAATTACGGAGGCAAAAAATATGGACGTTAAAGCGATCGAAAGCAAATGGCAGGCTCGTTGGGAAAAAGAAAAAGAGTACGTTTTCAATAAGAAAAACATCGATAAAAAATGGTACGTTCTCGAAATGTTTTCCTATCCCTCGGGCGCAAAGCTGCACGTGGGGCATTGGTACAACTACGGCCCTACCGATTCGTACGCGCGTTTTAAAAAAATGCAAGGCTATGAAGTGTTTCAGCCGATGGGCTTCGACGCGTTCGGTCTGCCCGCCGAAAACTATGCCATCAAAACGGGAATTCATCCCAAAGATTCCACCGAGCAGAATATCGCCACTATGGAAAAACAGCTGAAAAACATGGGCGCGATGTTCGATTGGTCGGCGGAAATCAAAACGTGCGAACCCGATTATTATAAGTGGACGCAATGGCTCTTCATCGAGCTTTACAAAAAAGGACTTGCCTACCGCAAACAATCGCTCGTCAACTGGTGTCCTTCGTGCGAAACGGTGCTTGCCAACGAACAGGCGGAAGGCGGCGTATGCGAACGCTGCGGCTCGCCCGTGCTGCGCAAGAACATGACGCAGTGGTTTTTGAAAATCACCGAATACGCCGAAGAACTGCTGGATGGCTTAAACGATCTCGACTGGCCGGAAAAAACCAAATCCATGCAGAAAAACTGGATCGGCAAATCCACGGGCTGCGAAGTGATTTTCGAATGTGAAACGGGCGATCCGATCACGGTATTCACCACGCGCTGCGATACCCTTTTCGGCGTAAACTACGTGGTGCTTGCGCCCGAACATCCGCTTGTGGAAAAGATAAAAGCGGCACACCCCGAACGCGCGGAAGAAATCGATAAATACGTAACTTACGCGGCTTCGGCGAACGACATCGATCGTCTTTCCACCGCCCGCGAAAAAACGGGTACGTTCACGGGCGCGTACGCCACACATCCGCTCACGGGCAAACAACTGCCCGTATATATCGCGGACTACGTGCTTTATTCCTACGGCACGGGCGCGGTGATGGCGGTTGCCGCGCACGACGAGCGCGATTTCGAATTTGCGAAAAAATATTCCCTGCCCGTCACGCAGGTGGTGCAGAAAATCGGCGGCGAAACGGTGCTGCCCTTCACCGAAGACGGCATTCTGGTAAACAGCGGCGAATTCGACGGCTTATCTGGCGAAGAAGCGCGCAACGCCATCGCGGCGAAGCTCACCAAAACGGGCAAAGGCAGCAAAAAGATCAACTATCGCCTGCGCGATTGGTCGGTATCCCGCCAACGCTACTGGGGCGCGCCGATTCCCATGATCCATTGCGAAAAATGCGGCGCAGTCCCCGTACCCGAAAAAGATCTGCCCGTGAAGCTCCCCTATGGCGTAGAATTCCGCCCCACCGGCAAATCTCCGCTCGCTTCGTGCGAAGAATTCATGAATTGCACCTGCCCCGTGTGCGGCGGCAAAGCGCGGCGCGATCCCGATACGCTCGATACGTTCGTCTGCTCTTCGTGGTACTATCTGCGCTACCCCGAAGCGCACAACGATAAACAGGCCTTTTCCAAGGAAACGGCGGATAAAATGCTGCCCGTAGACGTATACGTGGGCGGTGCGGAACATGCGTGCATGCACCTTCTGTACGCAAGATTTATCACGAAAGCCCTGCGCGATATGGGGTACATCTCTTTCGACGAACCTTTTAAGCGGCTTGTGCATCAGGGCGTGATTTTAGGACCGGACGGCAACCGCATGAGCAAATCGAAAGGCAACGTGGTATCGCCCGATAAATACGTGGACGAGTACGGATCAGACGTATTCCGCCTGTATTTAATGTTCGGCTTTTCTTACACCGAAGGCGGACCGTGGAACGACGACGGCATCAAATCGGTTTCGAAATTCATCGAGCGTGTGGAACGGCTCGTTACGAAAGTAAAGGCTTACGAACCGTTAAAAAAGGGCTTGACGCTTTCGGCGGCGGAAAAAGAGCTTGACTACGCGCGCAACTACGCGATCAAAAATATCACGAAAGACGCGGAAGCTTTTTCGTTCAATACGTCGGTGGCAAGACTGATGGAATACGTCAACGCGCTTTTGAAATACGACGCGCTCGAAGGCAGAAACGAAAGTTTCATGCGGCTTTGCACGGAAGATCTCGTACGGCTTCTCGCGCCGTTCGCGCCGCACACCGCGGAAGAATTCTGGGAAATGCTCGGGCATAAAACGTCGGTATTCGAAGAGCGGTATCCGATCGCAAACGAAAGCGCGCTCGTGAAAGACGAAACGGAATACGCCGTGCAGGTAAATAGTAAAATCAAGTGCAAAATGATGGTGGCGAAAGACGCGACGAACGAAGAGATTCAGGCGGCGGCATGCGCGAAAGAGGAAATCGCGCCGCTTCTCGAAGGGAAAACCGTGAAAAAATGCGTGATCGTCCCCGGCAGACTTGTCAATCTGATTGTAGGGTAAAATTAACAAATAAATCTGACATCTGAAAGCGGACGGGAATCAATTATCCCGCCCGCTTTTCATATCCGATAACTGTTTTCACACCGCCGAGCCTTTTTTGGGCACGGTAAATTCCGAAAGATCCGCGCCTTCGTTTTTTAAAAGCGCGATTTTTTTATCAATCCCGCCCGCATACCCCGTAAGGCTGCCGCTATTTCCCACCACTCTGTGGCAAGGAATCACAATCGAAATCGAATTATGCCCCACCGCGCCGCCAACCGCCTGTGCCGAAACTCTTCTGCCCGATTCCTTTTCAATCTGCTTCGCAATGCTACCGTAAGTCGTCGTCCGCCCGAACGCAATCGTCATCATAATTTCCCACACGCGCCTGCGAAACGGCGAAATGCCGTCCATCGCCAAAGGCGGCGTAAAATCCGGCGCGCTTCCCGTGAAATAAATATCGAGCCACTTTTTCGTCTGCGCAAAAATCGGCAAATCCTTTTCTTCATAATTCCCGGGCAGATTGTCGGCATAATATTTCTGCCCGTCTATCCAAAGTCCCGTCAGCGCCCGTCCGTCGCTCGCCAATGTTATCCCGCCGACCGGCGATAAATATTTCGCGATATAATCATGCATCTTCCGATTTTTCCCTTTCACTTTTCAATCCCGCCGCAAGCCGCCGCGCCGCCAACACGCCGCAAGCCGCACACTACCCCGTACCGCGCCGCCGCCCGGCGAACAAGAGAAAGCCGATAAAATTTAAAACTTCACCGTAAACTTGCTGCCTTTTCCAAGTTCGCTTTCCACGCCGATCTGCCAGCCGGACTTCACGCAGATTTTTTTCGCCACGGCAAGTCCCAGCCCGAAGCCGCCGTTCTTGCCGCTGTGCGACTTATCCACCGTGAAAAATCTCGAAAACACCTTGCTCAGATTCTCTTTTGAAATGCCTATGCCCGTATCTTCTACAATCAGGTTTTCGCGATTCAACGTCACGAAAATTTTGCCGCCCTCTTTGTTGTACTTAATCGCATTCCGCACAAGATTCCCGAAAAGCTCGCTCAGCCTTTCCTGACGGCTCATCAGAATCACGTTCTCGTCGATATGCGCCTCGATCGTCACGCCGCGCTTATCCGCTTCCGGCTTCAACGCGCACAAAGTTTCCCGCGCGAGCGCCGAAAAATCCACTTCGTAAGCGGGCAGATCGTCGCTTTCTATCTCGCTGTAATTGATAATGCACGCAATCAGGCTCGACAGTCTGTCGCTCTGCGTCAGAATGGTTTTATACGCAATCGCCTTCTGTTCTTCGCTCATTCCGCCCGCGCCCAGAAGCTCGGCATACCCGCGTATCGAAGTCAGCGGAGTGTTCATTTCGTGCGTCACGTTCGCAATAAATTCGTCCTTCGATGCCCGCGCTTCCACCACCGCCTCTTTTTCGGCTTGAATTTCTTCCATCTGACGGTGAATATTACGGCTGCGCTCGTTCAAAAGCTCGGCAACAGGCTGCAATTCCGTATACTTCGAAGTCACGTTATCGTTCGCCGCCGCTTCTTCGGCAAGCTTTTTCACGGGCGAAACCACGATATTCGTGGCGATAAACGCCGCCGCCACGCACAGCATTAAAATCACCGCGAAAAACGAAGCCAAAGTAGGCAGGGTTTTCACGAAAATCATCCAGTCGCTGTCGGTGGCGATCGCGATCCGCACCAGATACGCTCCGTCGAAATTCCGGCAATAATACATCATGCTCTTCCCGATCGTCTCGCTCGAACGCACCGCAAACCCGTTGCCGTTCACGCCGTTTTCGATCGCCTCGATAATCTCGGCTCTGTCCGAATGATTTACATCTATCTTTTCGGCTTCGCTGTCCGCAATCACATGTCCCTGCGCGTCCATAAACGTCACGCGCGCGCCGCCGATTTTTTCCGAAAACGCCTTCGCGCCCGCCTCGTTTCGCGGGTACTCTCTCTCGTCGTACTCGTTCATGTACACGCTTAAATAATTTCTGCCGTCGTCCACCGAAGACTTATAATACACCTGCGTGCTTGCAAGACCGAAAATCAGCACGCAAAAAAGCGTAATTCCCAACGATAAAAGCCATACTCTCCACTTCATTTTTCTTCACCGCAATACTCTTTGCCCGAAACCGATTTTTCAATCGGCAAGTTTATACCCCACGCCGAATACCGTTTCGATTTTCACGCCCAGTTTTCTAAGGCGCGCCACGTGATTATCAAGCGTTCTCGTTTCGCCGATATCGTACCCCCACACGTCGGTTAAAAGCCGATCGCGCGAAAGTACTTTGCCCTTGTTTTCCATCAGCACGCGTAAAAGCTCGTACTCTTTCCTGTTCAGAGCCGCCGCCTCGCCGCCGATCATACACTCAAACGTTTCCGTATTCAAAGTCACGTTCCCCGCCGCAAGCACGGCAGGCTTTTGCTTATCCCTGAGCCGCGCGTTCACCCGCGCCGTCAGTTCCAGCACCGAAAACGGCTTCGCGATGTAATCGTCCGCGCCCATATTCAACCCGTTCACTTTGTCCTCTTCTTTCGAAAGCGCGGAAAGCATAATACAGCTCACTTCCGGGTACTTGCTTTTCACGAATTTCAGCGCGTTCAGACCGCTGCCGTCGGGAAGCATAATATCGAGCAGCGCCACGTCCGGGCGTTCTTCGCTCACGCCCTCTTCAAAACTTTTCACCGTGGAAAACGCGCGGAAAGATAGCCCGTTCATTTCGAGAGCCACTTTGATCAATCCGCAAATGCTCGTATCGTCCTCTAAAATATACACCTTGCCTTTCATCGTTTCACCGTCCTTGCCGCCTTTTATATCGAAATTATATCACACTTTGAAAAATTAGTACAGCGTTCGGCGTAACCTTTTCGATACAATCTCAAAAAATCAACCGAATCTGCCGTTGATATAATCGTCCGTGCGCTTATCCGAAGGATGCGCGAAAAGCTTCTTCGTTTCGTCCGCTTCGATCATTTCGCCCAGCAGGAAATACGCCGTTTTATCCGCGATACGAAACGCCTGCTGCATGTTGTGCGTCACCATAATAATGGTAATGCGGTTTTTCAGCTCGGCGCAAAGCTCTTCGATTTTGCCCGTGGAAATGGGATCGAGCGCGCTCGTCGGCTCGTCCATCAGAAGAATCTGCGGCTCAACGGCAAGCGAACGCGCAATGCAAAGCCGCTGCTGCTGACCGCCCGAAAGACCGAGCGCCGATTTATTCAGCCGATCTTTCATTTCATCCCACATCGCCGCGCCCTTCAAAGATTCTTCCACGATACCGTCCAGCACGGAACGCGCCTTAATGCCGAACGTCCGCGGACCGTACGCGATATTATCGTATACGCTCATCGCCAGCGGGTTGGGGCGCTGAAACACCATGCCCACGTTTTTGCGAAGCCGCGCGAGATCGGTGTTTTTCGCGTAAATATCGGTGCTGCCCACCTTCACTTCGCCCGTAATTTTGCAGCCTTCCACCAGATCGTTCATGCGATTCAGCGATTTTAAAAGCGTAGACTTTCCGCACCCCGAAGGGCCGATCAGCGCCGTCAGCTTGTTTTTCGGAAAATCGAGATAAATGCTTTTCAGGGCGTGAAAATTGCCGTAATACAAATTCAGCTCTTTCACCGATACGGCGGTATCGCCGCTTAAATCGAATTTTTCAATCACGTGATTTTTCATAGTTTTCAGATTTTTTCCTTTTTATTATGCCGGGCAAGAATAATACAAACCGTGGTTTTACGGCGTGTTTTTGGTTAATACTGTGTTCCGCTCGCGGCTTATACAAATACATCGAGCGAGCATTTGCCAAAAAGTGCATAAATAGCGGCGTTTTGGCATGGTTCGTATTATTCTCGTCCGGCATAGAGATATTGCACAAAAGATACCAGCAGATTCAAAACGATCACGAATACAAGCAGCACGCTTGCCGTAGCGTAAGCTTCGTTCACCTGCAAACCGTTACTCATAAATTTCCACACGAGTACCGCAAAGCTCGCCGCGCCGTCTAAATAGCTTTCCGGCACAAACGTGGAAGCCGATCCCACGGTGAAGATCAACGCCGCGCTTTCGTTCACGATCCGCCCGATCGAAAGAATAATCGAAGTCACAATGCCCGAAATCGCCTGCGGCAACACCACTTTAAAGGTAGTGCGAAGTTTTCCCGCGCCGAGCGCAAGACTCGCCTCTCTCATACTGTCCGGCACTTCGGAAAGACTTTGCTCCGTGCTTCGTATCACGGTGGGCAGAATCATCAACGCAAGCGTTATGCCGCCCGCGTGCAGCGAATACCCGAACCCCAGCCCTTTCACGAAAAACACCATGCCGAAAAGCCCGAACACAATCGAGGGAATCCCCGCAAGCGTATCCACGAAAAGCCGCACTATTTTCACAAACGTACTGCTCTTTTTCGCGTACTCGTTCAAGTAAATCGCCGCGCCCACGCCAAGAGGCAAAGCGATTAAAAGCGCGAGTCCCACAAGCATGATCGTGGAAACGAACGCGGGCGCAAGCGTGGTATGCGCGTTGCCGCTTTTTCCGAAAAGAAAATCGAAGCTTAAATACGGCACGCCTTTCACGAATACGAACACCACCACAAAAGCGAGAATAAAAGCCACAAGCACCGCCACGATCCAGGAAATCACGAATAAAATATCCTGCGCGCTGCCCGTGCGGCGATAGCTGCGCACCTCCTCGCGGTTTTCGCTTTCGCGGATACGGCGCGAGAAAAATTTGTTGCCCTCTCTCGGCTTTTTCACGGCGGTAAGGCACACGTTCAAAAGCAGAATCAGCACGAGCAGCACAAAGCCGTCGGCAATCAGCGCGGATTGCTCGGCAGGCGCGGCGTAACCCCAATTCTGCACGATATTGCTCGTCAGCGTGGTAAACGGCACAAACGCGCCCGAAGGATAGCCCGAGCCGTTCCCCACGATCATCTGCACCGCCATCGTTTCGCCGATCGCTCTGCCGATCCCGAGAATCACGGCGGAAATCACACCGCTTTTCGCCGCCGGGAATAAAACCCGCCACACCGCCTGATTTTTCGTGCAGCCTAAGCCGAGCGCGCCTTCGTAGTAGTGCATCGGCACGGCTTCCAGCGAGTTTTTCGTAATCGAAGCGATCGTAGGCAGAATCATCACCGAAAGAATCAGCGTACAGGCGAGAAGACCGAACCCCGCGTTGTTCGGGTGAAAGATTTTCACGAGCAGCGGCATTAAAAACTTATAGCCGAAAAGCCCGTACACAATCGACGGAATCCCCGCCAGAAGGTTTACAATCTGCGTATAGATTTTTTTCAGCGGGCGCGGACAGTAGAATACCAGCCAGATCGCCGTAAATACGGCAAGCGTGCCGCCGAAAAGCGTTGCGCAGATCGTTAAAACGAACGTGCCTGCAATCATTCTCCAGATGCCGAACGTCTGCGATTTTGCCGACCATTCGCTGCCGAAAATGAATTTAAGTACGCCGGATCTTCTGAATGCGGGTACGCTTGCGTATAAGAGATACCCTACGATCGTAAACACGGCAAGCACGGAAAACGCCGCAAGCAGCGCGAATACGCATCTTGCAACGCTTTCCTTCGATATGAATTTTTTCTTTGCTTGTGCTATCATTTTTTCTTTTCCGTTTTATAATATTCTTCCGTCGGCTTTTCCGCCGACGGATTTTCTCTTTGGCGCGGCTTGCCTTTTTTCCCGCGCCGTATAAGAGCGGGCTTTCGCCCCGTTTAAGCCGATTATTTCATCGTGATATAGCCGGCTTTCGAAATCACCGTCTGCGCGCTTGTTCCCATAATGTAATCGTAGAAGCCCTGCGCCGCTTCGGAAAGCGTCTTGCCGTCTTTGAGTACGATCACAAACGGACGTTGCAAGGCATACGAGCCGCTCTTGATGTTTGCCACGGTACATTCAACGCCGTCCAGGCTCACCGCTTTCACGGTATCGTTGAGGCTGCCGTAAGAAATGTAACCGATGCTGTTTTTCGAAGTTTTGATCGTCTCGATCACATTGCCGGTTTCGGCAAGCGTGGCAACGTCTTTGAAATAGCCGTTCTCGATTTTCAGAAGTTCGTCGAATGCGGAGCGCGTACCGCTCGAAGCGTCTCTGCCCACCGCCGCCGTAATCGAAGTATCGGGGATCGCCGTACCTGCTTCGTACAAAGCTTTCACGTCGGCTTTCTTCACGTCCGTCACGGTGCTGTCCTTATTCACGATCAGCGCGATGCCGTCCATGCAAAGCGTTTCGCCCTTCACGCCCGTCTCGCTCGCTTTCAGTCCGCGGGAAGACATTCCGAAATCGTTCAGATCGCTCTGCGCGTCGGAAATCCCCGCGCCCGAAGAAGACATATTCACGGTGATTCTCACGTCGTGATCCTGCTCGTAAGCCGCCGCGAGTTTTTCCATGAGCGGCGTCACGGAAGACGAGCCGGAAATCGTAACGTTTTTATTTTCGTCTTTCTTGCCGCCGCACGCGCCGAAGATCGCGCCGCTCATAAGAAGCACCGCCGCGCACAGCACGGATACAACTTTCTTCGCCGGATTCTTCATTTGTTTTTCATTTTGCTTTTTCATTTACTTTTTCTCCTTCAAGTCTTTTTTTTATTTTTTTCCTTTCGACTTTCTACGCATATAGAATAAAACCCGCTCGTAAAAAAATCGCGTAAAAAATTGTAATAAAAATGTAAAATGTAAAAAGACTGCCGAAAAAATAAAAAAGTCTTGCAATTTCGAGAGCTTTTCTTCGAATTTGCAAGCTTTTTCTGCTGAATTCAAGCGTTTTTCTATTGTTTTTAAGGCTTTTTCGGGTGTTTTTAAGGCTTTTTCGAGACTTTTTCAGCCTGTTTTCGGGCATTTTCAGGGC
>ERZ1026860.998-NODE-998-length-15515-cov-4.646831_pt1 | contig 15515 bp, 7 predicted proteins | sample MGYA00380160_ERZ1026860 | MGnify/ENA primary metagenome ERZ1026860 (study PRJEB33269, sample SAMEA4719796) | human gut metagenome | biome: human-associated habitat; feature: organic feature; material: feces | place: Cameroon | collected 2013-10 ... | reverse complement strand
GTGTTATTTGGAATAATTAAAAAATACAGTAAACCAATTAAAACTTAATTTGTATTTTTATTATTTGTGCAATTTTTATGGGGAGGTGTGAAAAATGCAGATAAGTAAACGGTTGACAGCAAGCGATTCGATTTTTCGTTTATGGGGCAGAATGGATTGAAAAAATCGGAAAAATATGCTATAATATAAGTAACTAACGAAAAGGAGGAACGCTGAAATGCGGACTGCTATTAACAAAAAAAGAATAGTTCTATATGCCGTATGCGCGTTTTTCTTTTGTTTAGCGGGCGTATTTCAGGCGGTAGATTCGAGCCTTCCCGATTTTTGGCACGCCTTGTTTGCTTTGTTGGCGCACACGATACTGATTTCTCTCGTGGTGGCGTGGGGCATTTCTCTTATACATAGAATGGTGCGGAAAGATCTGCGTGCATATTTCCTTACGGTTGCCGTGCTGATTTTGTTTTTCCTTGTGGTGCGAATGATAAGGTACGGACTGACAAAGGACACAGACGCCCTTTCGCGCTATCTTTGGTACGCATACTACGTTCCGCAAATGTTGATTCCGCCGACGATTTTGCTTGCGGCGTTCAGCATAGAGAGCAAAAAGGGCAAACCGCTCGCAAAAGCGTGGTATCTCTTATATTTACCCGCCGTGATATTGCTTCTTCTGATATTCACAAACGACGCACACGAATGGGCGTTCGCTTTGAACTTCGAGAACGGTTTTTCCTACGAGCATAGAACCGTATTTTTTATCGCGCTCGCGTGGGAGATTGCCGTAACGTTTACAAGCCTTATCGTGCTGATTTTGAAGTGCGGCATATCGGCGTGCAGGCGTAAAACGTGGATACCCGTAACCGTTTTCATTGTGTGCGTGGCTGTTTCCACCGTATGCTTTTTGACGGATACGCCGGCGTTCAAAATCCCGGAACTGTTGTGCTTTACCTGTATCGTAATGATAGAAAGTTGTATCGCCATAGGTTTGATTCCGTCCAACGACGAATACGAAAATTACTTCTATCGTTCGGCATATTCGGCGGTTATCACGGACGAGAATCTGAGTGTGATATACGACTCCGAAAAGTCGATTTCCACGGATAAAAATCTGCTCGGTCGTGCGGCAAAAAGCCCCGTAATGATAGATGAACATACACGGCTTTCAGCAGAAAAAATACACGGCGGATATACTTTCAGAATCGAAGATTTATCCAAGGTCAACGAGATAAACGCGGCGCTTTCCGAAACCAACGAAAGACTGTCCGAAGAAAATTATATCATCGAAGCGGAGAACGAACTCAAAGAGCAAAAAGCGCAGATTGCAGAGCAAAACAAACTGTACGCAAAGACGGATGAAGTTACCTGCGAAGAACTGAAACGCCTTGATGCGCTTTTGTCGGATATGTACCACAAAACGCAGTTAAGCAGCACGGAATATATAGATAAAATGCGCTTTGCGTGCATTTTGGCGGCTTATATCAAACGCAGAAGCAACCTTGTTATGCTTGCCGAAAAGCAGGAAAATATAGACGTGGGCGAACTGTCGCTTGCGATAAAAGAATCGCTTGGGTTTCTTTCGCTTACGGGTGCGGAATGCACTTTCGATTGCGCCGTTTCGGGTAAAATCTTTGACAAAAACGCAGGTGCTTTCTATGACTTTTTTGAAGCCTGCATTGCAAATTACGAGGGACTGCCGAGCGCCGTTATCGTTCGTCTTTCGAGGCGTGGCGATCATCTCGTTTTGCGTATCGAATGCGATAATAAAGCGAAAGAAATTCCGGAGAAAATAAAATCGAAATTTGAGAAATACAACGTAACAATTCAAACGGACGACGAAGCAGTTTATTACTCGCTTACTTTGCCCGAAGGGGGTGCTGTATGAGATTTATAGACGCACCGTTTTATGTAAGACAGATGATTGTCGTTTCGTTTATTTTCACGTTCGTTCTGGCGATTATCGGGTTGTTTGCGTCGGTCAGACTTTGCAAGAAACACCGCTATATCGTTTTGCCGGCGGTAACGTTTGCATTGTCGTTTCTATCGGTATTCCTTACAATGTGCGGAAGTTATCTCTATCGTGTCGGGAAATCCGTATTCGAGCCGTCGCTCACGATAATTTCTTTGCCGCTATGGTTGCATTGCGTTGCGGCTGTCGTGTTGCTCGCTCTTGCGGTTTACGGACTTGTCGGTGCGGTGCTTTGGAATAAAAAACATATTTCGCCCGTGTCCATAAAAGAAAGTGCGGATTCGCTTCCCGGGGGAATATGCTTTTACGAGCAAAGCGGACTCGTGCGGTTTATCAATACCGAAATGAACCGTCTTTGCGTTCTTGCAACAGGTAAGGCACTTTTGGACGGCGCAAGTTTTTGGCGGAAGATCTCGCAAGGCGAAATAGAAGAAAACTGTCTGCCGCTTAAAACGGGAGAAAAACCTATTGTAGAATACGAGGGCGGCAAAGTGGTATCGTTCAAGAGATACTCGCATGAGATAGACGGTAAAACAGTTTACGAAATCGTTGCGGCAAACGTAACCGAAAGATACCGCCTTACCAAAGAGTTAGAGCAAAAACTCGAAGAACTGAAAGCCGTCAACAAACGCCTTGTCGAATACGGGGATAACGTGGTGCTTCTCACGAAAGAAAAGGAACTTTTGGCGGCGAAAATCCGTATCCACGACGATATGGGCAAACTCTTGCTTGCAACAAAACGCAGACTTGCCGAACCGCTTGACAAAACCGAGCAAAAGCAAATGATATGCTTCTGGCAAGCGGAAATCGCCGCATTGAAAAGCACTCGTCCGCACACGAAGAAAGACAACTTGCAAGTGATAAAGGACGCGGCAAAACTCGTTGCCGTAGCCGTGGATTTTTGCGGCGAAAAGCCGAAAGCCGATACGGTAAGCGAAAAAATACTCATCGCCGCAATGCACGAATGTCTGACGAACACCGTTTCGCACGCAAACGGTAAGACGATGACGGCTACGGTATCGGAGAAAAACGGCAAATATACGATAGAAATCACCAACGACGGCGAAAAACCGAAAGGCGAAATCATAGAAGGCGGCGGACTTTCGGGGCTTCGCTTGCTTGTAGAACGGGAAAACGGCACGATGATTATTCACAGCGCACCGCAATTTGAACTCATTATCGAACTGCCGCAAGGAGAAACTTTATGAAAGACGGAAAATACTCAGTCATGATAGTCGAAGATCAGCAAATGCCGAAGGCACTCTTTTCGCATTTTGTGGAGTCGTCGGACAAATTCTATCTGCAAGTGGCGATAGAAAACGCTTCCGTTGCGGATATTGTCTGCACACGCACGCCCGTAGATTTGATACTGATGGACGTAGTTACGGAAAACGGAGAAAGCGGACTCGAAGCGGCGGCAAAAATCAAGGCGAAATTCCCGAAAACGAAAATTATCGTCGTCACGAGTATGCCTGAGTGTTCCTATATAAAGCGTGCAAAACAAATCGGCGTTGAAGGCTTTTGGTACAAGGAAGTCAACGAACAGCCGATTCTGTCGCTGATGGAACGGGTAGTAAGCGGCGAAATCGTCTATCCCGACAGCCCGCAACCCGTCAGAATGGGACTTGCACTCAGTACGGAATTTACCGAAAAGGAACTTGAAATCCTGCGCCTTATGACGGGCGGATACAGCAATACGGAAATTTCCGAAAAACTCGGCATTTCTTCGGGCGTTGTCAAAAACCACGTTGCGGATATGCTGTTTAAGACGGGTTTCCGTTCCCGCACTCAACTTGCCGTAAGAGCAAGAGAATCGGGGCTTGTGATACTCGACAAAACCGACGACGAAATCTGATAGATAATGCAATCAAATATATAGAAACAGGCAGTCGCTTACCCGCGGCTGTCTTTTTTTTGCAAAAATTTTTTCTGAAAAGCACAAAAAATTTGCCAAAGGGGTGCCGAATGGCACTCCCCAAGCGCATACCAACTATGATAAAATATATACGCAAAATGAAAAATCAGAAATCAAGCGTAGTGTACGCAAATGAGAAAGGGTATGAAATGAAAAGAGCCTTACTTGCCATCAGAAACAGACTCGTTTTGGAAGCGGTGACAAACGCCCTGAAACGTGCGGGGTTCTTTGTGGAAAAATCTTCTTCGCAGGAACCGGAGCGTATCCTTACGCTGACGAACGCGCTTGCGGCAACAACTCTTGTAATGGACGTTACAAGGTCGGGCGACGGCACGTTCGATATGCGAATGAACACCGCGCGCGAAGTCAGGAGGCAGAACCCCGAAATCAAAATTGCGCTTCTTTGCGACAACGTGTCGGATGAAAGCGGCGCATACAAAGTCAAATGCGCCAAGGAAGACGGCAGCATCGACGCATTCTTCTATGAATCCGTTCCGTCCGACTATCTTGCAGACGCAATCGACGCACTTTAACGAACGAAAACGGAAAATTATTAACGGTTTTAGAACGCAATTCCTGATTTGCGCTTTGAAATAAATCAATTTAGAAACAAGGAGACAAAAACCATGAAAAGAAAATCACTGTTCACTATTTTGGCAATAGCGTTGATGTTTGTTTTGTCGCTTTCGGTGCTTACCGCTTGCAACAAAAAGCACACGTATTCCAGCGAATGGAAGTTTGACGAAACGGTGCACTGGCACGAATGCATGACGAAAAAGCACTCGGATGTGGCGGACAAAGCGGATCATACTTTCGATGAAGGCGTTATCACCACTCCGCCCACGGAAGCCGCCGAAGGTGTGAAAACTCTCACTTGTACGGTGTGCGGTTATCAAACAACGCAATCCGTTCCCCAACTCGGACACACGTTTGATATGGACAACTGGAAATTCGACGCACAAACGCATTGGCATCCCGCAACATGCGCGCATACCGACTTGAAAAAAGACGAAGCAGAGCATGCATGGAACGAGGGCGTTGTCACCACGCAACCCACCGAAACGACGGAAGGCGTAAAGACCTACACTTGCACCGTTTGCGGCAACACCAAAACCGCAACAATCGGCAAGCTCGATCACGTGCATACTTTCGATATGTCAAAGTGGGGCTATGACACCGAAAACCACTGGCACCCGGCAACCTGCGGTCATACCGATGAAAAGAAAGACCTCGGCGCGCACGTATGGAACGGGGGCGTAGTTACAACCGAGCCTACCGAAACGACGGAAGGCGTTAAAACCTACACTTGCACCGTTTGCGGCAACACCAAGACCGCAACAATCGGCAGGCTTGACCATGAGCATACTTTCGATATGACGAAGTGGAGCTACGACGCCGCCAACCATTGGCATCCTGCAACCTGCGGTCATACCGGTGAAAAGAAAGACTTTGCAGCCCACGACTGGAACGTCGGCGTAGTCACCAAACCTGCAGATTATGGGGTAGAAGGCGAGAAAACCTATACTTGCGCGGTATGCAAAGCAACCAGAACGGAAACTATCCCCGCAACTCCGCCAAAGTACAATACGCTCACGTTTGACGGCGGTTTGGATCTTAGCAAAACCTACGACGGAACGCCTGTCGTTGTGAATCCCTCCAACGTCCACTTCAACGGCAACGGCGCACTCACAATAGAATATAAACTCGAAGACGCAAGCGACAGCGATTACACCACCACCGCGCCCACGGACGCAGGCGAGTATATCGTGCGCGCAAGAGTTGCCGGCACGGCAGAGTGGTACGGCATATCAAACACAAAATTGTTTACGATAATGCATCGCATTCTCACGCTGAGCGAAAGCGTGTATTCAAGAAAAATCGATCAACTTCTCGAAAGCGGAAAATTCGGTTTGGAGTGCAAAAACGTACAAGAAGAAACCAACAACACATTGACTTGGGTTACCGTTGAAGTGCCCGAACAATACCGCACGGTGGGCATTCACAATATGCGCGTTGGCGAGTTGATTGTCGACAACCCCAACTATATGTTCGCCATCGCCGACGAAACGAACGAGGTCAGACTCACCGTTTGGGACGCTCCCGAATTTTATGCCGGAGTTGAGGATGTGACCACGATTACCGGCAGAGGAACGGTTTTATACCTTCAAATTGCCAACGGCACCTTGAATAAGGGCGACCGACTCTACGTCAACGAACTCGGCAAGGTATTCACCGTGACGGCAATGGAAATAAAGGCTACACAGGTTGAAACGGCAACTGTAGGTGACAAAGTCGCTGTGCTTACCACCGACGTGACGAGAGATGAAGTTAAGCGCGGATATACGGTGACGCAGCCCGACACCGTCGTTTCATACGGCAAATTTACGGCAACTATCAGAGTGTCCGAAGACAAAAAAACGCCGATGTTTACGAATTACAAGCCCACGGCTCGCTTTATCTTTATCGAAGGAATCGGCGACATAAATTCCACGATTACGCTCCCGATAAGTTCGGGCCTTATGCCCGGCTACACGCTTGCAGGCGTCACCGTTGATTTCCAAGGCGCAAAAGTCCCCGCTTTTGTAGGACGTAGATTCTTGCTCATCGAAGGCGGCAAAACCGTTGCCGAAGGCGTCGTCACAAACGTTGCCCCAGCAACGAGAATAATTTGCACGGTGAGCGAGCCCACAGGCAAAACCGCGGTCATCGAACCCATCCAAGGCGGCGAAAAAACCTTTGCGCTCAACCTGAACAGAAGCACCGCGATCGAAGACATCGTCGATAGCGAGGCAATCGACTTGGTTGTCAAATACAACGGTAAAACGATCGGCAGTTACAAGCGTACAGGTCTTGGCGTGGGCGAAGGCGATTTGGCGCACGTTGAAACCGGCGGCACTTTGGCAGGCTCGTACATCTACGTAGATTTTGTGAAGAACGTGTCCGGGATTACCGATGCGGACGGCAACTGGATTTGCGATCATGAAAACGTGACTTTCGACGTTTCTGCAAAACAAACCCAACAAGTTGACAACCTTGCCGCAGGCAGCGTAACAACGATTTCGATTGGCGCGAACGATGTGAAATACTTCACACTCAACGAGCTTGAACCTCTCACGAGCGGCTGGTATAGCTTTGTCAATGCGTTTAATAGTAATGGCAGTAGACGCTACAGCGTGTACACGGATGCCGGTGAAAAAGTCGATATGATGTCGGATATGTTTAAGTCAACCGGCGGCAAATACTATGTCAGATACACCGTGAATGCCAACATCTTAGATGCTCAAATCGGCGTCAACGCCGCAAAAGACGAACTTTCGGCGACAAACGTCACATCGGAGCTTACAATACCTGCAGGCAAGAAAGGCGACAGAGTTGTGATTAAAGTCACGGTGAAAAGAGCGATAACATATTTCCATACAAACTATGTTAGATTCACCCAAAAGGTTGTGGCTTTCAATGGCGCAACGGTAAAAGTGTTTTATGCCAATTATTCACGGTTTGACGGAATAGAATACTCAACGCTTTCGAGCGGCGACAGATTCAAAATTCCAAACCGAAACAATCAAGAAATTTATGTCTACATCCGTATGGAGTATGCCGCGGATGTGGCGGCAAACACTGCCAAACTTAATTTCACAAATTCAACCACTGCCGGCCTTTTGCCTGTCGTGGAAACAAGCAGCGGGGGGTTTACGGCTGTAGATTTCAAGCCTAATGGAAGCAAGAATTTCTACTTCAAAGTGTCTACACCCGGTAAATATAGAATTGAAATCGCCAAAAGCGATAGTTCGGCTACCGTGCCGTTTAGCACAATCGGCATCGACAAGTTATACGACTTTAATTTTAATCCAGTCAATTTGATTGGCAGTACGGATTTCAATGTCACCGAAACGGGCAATTATTCAATAACCTTGAAAAACCATACGGATTCCGCACAAAATGTGAGAATCCATGTGGTGAAAGTGTCGTAAATCGTTCGGCATAATCAAACAAGCAAATAAGCAGACAAGCGGATTTTTTCAATCCGCTTGTTTGCGGACGTTCGGCAGACGTAAATGCCGAAATCAATCTCACAAACAGGAGATTTTTATGAAAAAAAAGTCGTTAATTTTCTTTACGCTTGCGCTTGTGTTGTCGCTGTGCCTTGTGCTGGTTGCTTGTAACGCCAACGGCAATACTGTCAACAAGTTAAGTACGGAAAGCGGCATTACTTTGGACGGCGCGTTTGAAAACGACTCCGTGCTGAAAGCCGAACATCATGCCGCCGACAGCGAACAAGGCAAAGCGGCTATGGCGGCGATCGACAAGCCTTACGACAGCGCTAAAATTGCCGTTTTTGACATCGCCCTTACCAAGGACGGTGAAAAAGCGCAACCGAACGGCAAAGTGAAAATCACCATGGTAAAGCCGTTCGAGTCTGACGCTTACGTCACCTATCATATCAAGGGCGACAACACGGTGGAAGAACTAAAAACCACAGTTGACGGCAACAAGATATACTTTGAAACGACAGGTTTTTCGTATTTCGTGGTTGCCGGCTTAGTAAATGCCGATCAACAGCATATACACACTTACGTCGAAAAAATTACCGATAGGAACCTTGTGGACAATGCAACATGCCAAAGAAAGGCTGTGTATCGGCTTGTTTGCAGTATCTGCGGCAGTTTAGGCAGGGAAACGTTTGAATACGGCGAACTTGCTTCTCACAACCTGCGCGAAGAAAAAGGTTACGATCCTTGGTGCGAAAAAGACGGACTTACTCACGGCAAACGTTGCATAAATCCGGGCTGTACTTATACCGAACAGACGGCTATTCCCGCTATCGGGCATGACATGCAGGACGTTGCCGCCAAAGAGCCGACTTGTACCGAAATCGGCTGGAAAGCATACAAAAGGTGCGAGCATTATTGCGGAAAAACCGAGGGGTACGAGGAAATTCCCGCTACGGGACATAACCTGTCCATTGACGTTCCGCGCGTTGAGCCGACTTGCGAAAAGTGGGGCAGCGAGGAATACAAAAAGTGTTCCAACAAAGGTTGCGATTATCATACCGAATACAATGGTTTGTCCGCTCTCGGGCATGATTTGCAATGGCACGATCCCTGCGACGCAACCTGCACCGAGGACGGGTATTGGTTAAGGTATTCCACCTGCAATCGCGAAGGTTGCGACTATTCGTCGAAGGTGGAAAGATACGTCGATAAGGCTCTCGGACACAAACTCAAACACTTTGAGGCAAAAACCCCCGACTGTTTGCCCGGCTGGGAAGCGTACGACGAATGTCAGCGCGAGGGTTGCGACTATAATACAAAGGTGGAAATCCCCGCCAACGGCAAGCATAGTTACGTTTGCGACGTTTGCACCACGTGCAACGGACTTAACCCCGTTCGTTACACTCGCAAGGGCGACTATATCTATTTCGGTTACTGGCCGCAAACCTTAGAGCGCGACGAAAACGTAATCGCAAAACTTAACGAAATCGCGGGAACGCCGCCCCTTCCGCGTGATAAGGCAAATCCTTATAATTGGGAAAGTCACGAGGGTGCTACTTATATGTGGCAAAAAATCGTTATATATAACGGCACGAAATATCTCGGCGTGCAAATGAACGACTATCGCGCGTCGGGGGTTTATAGTCTGCGCAGCTACATCATGGAAAACGGATATTTCACGGGTGAAGTGTACTGGTTTAAGTATGAACCGATAAAGTGGAGAATCCTCACGACAAGCGGGAATTCCGCCTTTATCATGAGCGATATTGCTTTGGATTCCTTTTCGATGCAACCGAACAGAAAGGGCGAGATTCGCGACGGCTTATATGCTGATTACAACAATTCGACGGGTGTCCCGGACGGAACTTACGCCAACAACTGGGAATATAGTTTCATACGCAGTTGGCTCAACGAGACCTTCTACAACGAGGTTTTCAACAATTTGCAAAAGGAAATCATAAAAACCACGCGTCTCGACAACACCGCGAGAAGCTGTAACCCCAACGACTACCCGAAGTATTACGGCTACGGGGAAAACGCAGGGAAAAACAAGTATGCGGACCAATGCAAAGATACGGACGATAAGATATTCTTGCTGTCTTTGCGAGACGTTACCACCACGGCGTACGGATTTAAAAAGGACGTAAGAGCGGAAGATTCCGCAAGAAACCTGCAAGCAACCGATTTTGCCAAATTACACGGTGCGCCGATGAATACCAACGATAAAAAATACGTTACCTGGTACACTCGTTCGCCGACTATCGGCTACGGCAATCAGGGATATGCCACTTTCGTTCTGGACAGACATGCAAAAGGCGCCATAGATAGTGTCGATTTGACGCCCGACGGCGGCGTCGTCCCTGCGCTCTGGATAACCCTTTAAGACAATCTGAGAATAAGGCAATCGGGACGTTTTTAAGTCGCGTAAGCGGCACGGAAATATCCTAAATCTTAAAAGGAAATAATATTATGACACACAACAAGGCGAATAAATCAAAGATATTAGCGCTTATACTCGGGCTTACAATGTGCCTTGCGCTTATGCTCGGCATAGTGTTTGCAAGCCCGACGAGTACGGTCTACGCAGAAGGCGGAACGGGAGCGACAGGCGGACTTATCATTGACGGCACGGGCAATATAACCGCATCTGACGCAACTTATGCCTATTCTTCTGGCGCAAAAACGCTGATGCTAAACGGATATAACGGCGGAGTCATAAGGTTCACCGCGGAAGATGACGTTACGGTAAACCTTGAAAACGGTAGCACGAATACCATAACGTTGAGCGACAGCGCCGTAACCGAGAATCAATACGGCGTGTATGCCGCAGGCAATCTTACCGTTACGGGCAAGGGAACGCTGGATATCAATATGGATATAAGCGGTGCGGGTGACGAAATCACCACCGAATACGGCAAAGCACTTTACGGCTTATACGCCAAAAAACTGACAGTCAACGGAGAGATAAACGTCAACGTCAATTTGATTTCAAACGGTTTTTCTTGCGGTATGTTTGCCACCGGCAATATCACCGTTGCCGAAAAAGCAAACTTGGACGTCAAATGCCGCAGCAAGTACAAAAATACCGAATTTTACAGCACCAAGAAGGTTGTGTACGGAATTTATTCTGTAAACGGCGATATTAAAATTTCGGGAACGGGCACAAAAAACATAGAACATACTTGCACGGTGAATTTTGCGCGAGAGAATGAAGCCAAGGGCATTTATGCAGAAAATGACAGACAGAAAGGCGGCGGAAGAATAGAAATATCCGGAGCAAAACTCACAATAAAAATGCCTAACGAAGGCGCGGGAATACAATCCTATTACGATTGCGTGATAAAGAACGCCGACATAAGCATAGTTGACGCAGAGCAAGGCATTGCAGTAAGTGGTACGGCAACCCCTTCCGCAACGTTTAAGGGCGTAACGATAACAAAAAGCAAGATATATATTTCCACTTTAGGATTTCCAACCGATCTTGCCGCCGACAGGATAGCGGGTATTAAGATTTATTATGCCGAGTTGAGCATATTTGACAGCGACGTTTATATCGAATCTCGCTCATGCATTTCGGGAAACGCTGAGCCGACGAATCTGGTGTTTATAAAAGGGGCGTCCGTCGTGCGATTGATAAATCCGAACAAAAATGACAGAGGCGTTTTGAACGCTTACGTTAGTACTTTTGAACTTAGCAAGGGCGGAAGTGTTACCATCAATGCGTCCGGCTATAATTTTTATGGAATTTACAACATAAAACTCGGAGCGGGGACGAAAGCCGAATACGGAACGAAAGATCAGCAGTCATACAATGATAGCGACGCTTACTATTATAAAGCTGATGATAACGATAATTTGAAGATATTACGGTTTGTGTACGGCGCGGGAGCAGGCACGGCAACGACGAGCGACCGCAACGTTGAAGGTATGAAAGGTTATGCTATCGAAGAGAGCGAGTTTACCGTCACGTTGGCAGGGGACACCTTTACCGAAATTGCGCAAAACACCGACGTAACGTCTTGGTTTAAGAATATGCCTTCGGGGTTGGTTGCAAAAATCAAAAACAAAGTCGAAGCAGGCGCAACAAGCCTTACCGTTGCAATCAGCGGCACGCCTCAAAGCGTGGAGACGGTGCGCGCATACATCGAAATCCCCGAACAGTATCTTGCTGTGGGCGAGTACGACATCACCATAGACCCGAATAAAAACAAGGTTGATTTCAGTATTGTGTCGGGCGAAACGATAGCTGTACCCGTACCTCCCGTCACGCAATTCGTTTATGACGGCGAAGCAAAAGTGTTGCTTGCGGACGGCAAAGGATACACCGTCAGCAACAACAAAAATACCTTTGCCGGGGAATACACGGCAGTTGTGACTCTGAAAAAAGGGTATAAATGGTCGGACGGAACTACCGAACCGAAAAATATTCCTTGGACAATACAGAGACAAGACATTACCATAGAGGTGACACTTACCAAAACAAAGTATGAATGGACGGGATATACCATCGAACCCGAATATACGGTGTATCGTATAACGCCCACCGGCAACGTTGAGTTGCCTAGCTCGGAATACAGGGGCGTGTCGTCAAACAACAAGAATGTCGGCAAGGCAACTTTGACTGTCGAAGACAACGGAATAGGCAACTATAATATAACAACCCACGTCGTCGTCAATTTTGAAATAATCAAAGGCACAAAAACTCCGCCTACGGGACTCACGGGCATTGCTCCGTCGGCTGACGGCGCATTGGACGGCAAGATTACGGGAACGACCGCCGATATGGAATATTCCACCGATGCGACTTTTGCAACTGCACACGATTGTGAGAACGGCGAAACGGCGGGACTTGCCGAAGGAACGTATTACGTTCGCTATAAAGAAACAGGCACAAGCGAAGCAAGCGATTATGCCGAAGTGAAAGTCGCTTTGAATTCCGTTACGGTTGTAGGCGGAACAGGCAGCGGGAAATATGCTGTCGGTGCATCTGTAACAGTAAAAGTGACTGTGCCTACGGGCAAAACGTTTGCAAGTTGGTCGTTTAGAGGCGTTGTTCTTAACACGGCGCAGATTACACAACAGAAAATCACTTTCAATATGCCCGAAAACGACGTTGTGTTGACTGCTTTGTTTGAGGATATTATTTACAACATAACGGTAACAAACGGAACGTCGAGCGCGCCTACGGCAAAATATCAAGAGGAAGTTACCGTAACGGCAAATGCTCCTGCAACCGATATGTATTTTGACAAGTGGGAAGTTACGGGGCTTGATACGACGGGTATGGACTTGACTAAAACGGAAATCAAGTTCCAAATGCCTGCCGGCGACGTGACCTTTAAGGCAACCTATTTGAGAGTTACAAAGTTTGAAATCTATGTTGTGGACGGCACGAAAGACAAATCGCCTGCAAAAGCCGGTGAAACCGTGACTATAACCGCAAACCCTGCACCGACAGGAAAAGTCTTTGATAAATGGACTTGCGAAACGGCGGGCGTAACGATTGAGTTTGCAAACGCAACAAATTCAAAAACAACCTTTGTGATGCCTGCAAGCAACATTAAGATTCAAGCGCATTTCAGAAATATTGACGATGCTCCGTCTGTTGAAATTAAAGTTGATGGCGGAACAGGCGCAGGAACGTATACCCAAGGCGAAAGCGTAACCGTAACGGCAGAAGATAAAGAAGGCAAAGTATTCGCAGGTTGGAAAGACGAAAGCGGAAAAATCGTCAGCACAAACAAGAGTTATACCTTTACCGTAACGGAAGCAACAACTCTTACGGCTGTGTATGAAGATAAAGCACCTACACCAACTCCACAACCCGGAACAGACACCAAGCCAACGACCGAAAAGCAAGGACTTTCGGGCGGACAAATTGCGGGTATCGTAATCGGTTCGGTAGCGGTTGCAGGAATCGGCGGATTTGCGATTTTCTGGTTCGTTGTCAAGAAAAAGACTTTTGCAGATTTAATCGCAGCAATCAAAGCATTGTTCACCAAAAAGAAGTAAGATGAAATAATAATAACGAGCCGTTCGTAGTCAATGCGGACGGCTCTGATTCTAAAAGGCGATATTTTAATTTACGGGAGCGGATAAAAAAGATGAAAAATTGCGTTATTTAACTTGACAAAACATTGATTTTTGTATATACTTATTGAAAGTAGATTGTTTTTACGACTAACTTTCAAATAAGAGAGGCGAATTATGGGCGCAATAGCAAGAGAAAAATATCTACAAAAGTTAATTGATAGAAAAGAAAACGGTATGATAAAAGTCATAACGGGGATCAGAAGATGCGGTAAAAGTTATCTTTTATTTCATTTGTATTACGATTATTTGCTTTCTATCGGCGTAAAAAAAGAAAACATTATAGCGATTGCATTAGACGAAGAGGAAAACGATAAATATCGTGAACCGAAAGAACTTTCCGCCTATATCCGTTCTAAAATTGTAAACAATGAGCAATATTACGTATTTATCGATGAAGTACAATACGCTATTAAAAAAGAAGAAATTAAAAGCGATCGTCCGCTACCCTTATACGGCGTGTTAAACGGCTTACTGCGTATGCGGAATGTTGATGTTTACGTTACGGGTAGTAATTCAAAACTTCTTTCAAAAGACGTAATGACGGAGTTTCGCGGGCGTGGCGATGAAGTCAGAGTTTATCCGCTTACTTTTAAGGAATACTATGGCTATTTAGGCGGCGATAAATCAGAGCGTTTTGAAGAATATGCAACCTTTGGCGGGTTGCCGCTTACTTTATTCAGGAAAAGTGCCGAGGATAAGATACAATACTTATCGGACCTTTTTAAAGAAGTTTATTTTAAGGACATTGAAGAACGTTACAGCATTGATTTGCCGGAAGTTTTGCAGTTGTTAACGGATAATTTGTGTTCGGCAATAGGCTCGCTTACGAATTCGTCTAAATTAGCCGCCGCATTAAAGTCGACTAAAAACGTTAAAGTAGATTCTCAAACGATTGCAACTTATTTGGAGTATTTAGAGGAATCGTTTTTATTTAATCAGGCAAAACGTTACGATGTTAAGGGGAAAAAGTATTTTCTTTATCCTTCAAAATACTATTGTACCGATATGGGATTGCGTAATGCCCGTCTGAATTTCAGACAACAAGAAGAAACTCATGCAATGGAAAATATCATATATAACGAGTTGCTTGCCCGCGGTTTTTCCGTTGACGTCGGTGTGGTGGATCTTGTGCAGAGCGGAGAAGATGGAAAGCGGCATCAAAAACAATGCGAAATAGATTTTGTAGTTAACAAAGGGATGAGAAAATACTACATTCAATCGGCTTTGGCTGTCAATACGGAAGATAAAGAAAAAAGCGAACTTCGCCCTTTTCTCGAAACAAAAGATTTCTTTAAGAAAATAATCGTAACGAAATCTTATATGAAACCTTGGTTTGATGACAACGGTATTTATCACATAGGATTATACGAATTTCTGTTGGATGAAAGTGTGTTGGAGGGGTAGCGTAATAAGCATAATTGTACACTCGTCGGCAGGCGAAACGGCGGGTACGCCTGCAAGCGAAACCGCGGCGGAGGAAGTCGTAGTGCAAAAAAATACGGTGAAAGCGGCGCAGCAAATCGCCGCCGTCGGCGTGAGCGTGAAAGAATCG
>ERZ1026860.993-NODE-993-length-15542-cov-3.493640_pt1 | contig 15542 bp, 14 predicted proteins | sample MGYA00380160_ERZ1026860 | MGnify/ENA primary metagenome ERZ1026860 (study PRJEB33269, sample SAMEA4719796) | human gut metagenome | biome: human-associated habitat; feature: organic feature; material: feces | place: Cameroon | collected 2013-10 ... | reverse complement strand
CGTTGGAGTCGTCAGCGGGGATGATGATGGTTGCGCCGGGCTGAAGCTCGGAGAGGGCGCTCACGCCGTTGCCGTAGATGCCGAACGGCTCGTAGTGGATCTTTGCAGCGGAGACGAGGTCAGTGCCGTTGGAAGCGTTGAAGCTGTTGAGGTAGGGGGTGTGCTGGAAGTAGTTTGCGTCAAGCTCGCCGTCTGCAAGAGCGGTGTTGGGCAGGACGTAATCATCGTAAACGACGACCTGAAGGTCGTAGCCCTCAGCGGCAAGAACGTCCTTGACGGACTCAAGGATCTCGGCGTGGGGGGTGGAGCTTGCGCCGACGACCAGTGGGGTCAGTTCGGCGGGGGCTTCGGACGCGTCTGCGGGAGCCTCGGTTGCGGGCGCCTCAGAGGCGGCGGGGGTGCTTGCGCTGCTGCCGCAGCCGGCGAGAACGCCGAGTGCGAGTACGAGTGCGAGGATGATGGCGAGAGTCTTCTTCATTTTGTTTTTCTCCTTTTCAGAAAATATTTCGGCCAAGTGCCTTATATATAATTGATAGATTACTTGTTTATTCTCTTGTCGGTCTTGACTGCAATGTACCGGCCAAGCTCCTGAATCACCTGAACGATGATCCATATCAGGAACACGCAGATCCACGTTATATCGTCGTTGCTGCGCTGGTGGCCGTAGATTATCGCGATCTGGCCGAGGCCGGTGCCGCCGATGGTGGCAGCCATGGCGGAGTAGCCGAGGATGGTGACGACGGAGATGGCGGCGCCGGTTATAAGCGCGGGCTTTGCCTCCGGTACAAGCACCTTGCAGATTATCTCAAAGTTGCTCGCACCCATCGACTGCGCCGCTTCGATAACGCCGACGTTCACCTCGTTGAGAGAGCTTTCCACCATGCGCGCGACGTACGGCGCGGCGGCGACTATCAGCATCACGATAACGGCCTTGTTGCCGATCATCGTGCCGACAAGGAATTTTGCTACCGGAAGCATCGCGACCATCAGGATGATGAACGGAATGCTGCGGAAGAAGTTGACCACGAAGCCGAGTACGCTGTTGAGCTTCGGGTGCGGGGCGATGCCCTTCTTATCGGTGACGTTCAGTATCACGCCGAGGGGCAGACCTATCAGATAGGCAAACGCGGAGGAGATGAGGGTCATATATACGGTTTCCCATATTCCAAGCTGTATGAGACCATTGTTCCACAGCTTATAAAACATTTCAGAAAACATCGCTTATATCTCCTCCTTCCAGTTCACACTGCTGCTGGACAGCCATGTGATTATTTTGTCCGCTTCCCTCTTGTCGTTCGGAAGCTCTATGACCATGTGTCCATGAAGGACGCCTTCAAAAATCCTTGTATCCGCGAACAGGATGTTGACCGGTGCGCCGCACTCCAGAACCATTCGGGAGATCAGCGGGTCGTTGGTCTTGTCCTTGCCGTCAAAGATGAGCCTTATGCGGCGGCCGCCGGCGGTGCTGATGACGGTGCTGTCCTTCGGGACTATCAGATCGCGCGCGATCTGCGACTGCGGGTTCGAGAACACCGCACTGACCTTGCCGACCTCGGCGATATGGCTGGAATCTATGACCGCGACGCTGTCGCATATCCTGTCGATGACACGCATCTCGTGGGTGATGACGACTATCGTGACGCCGAGCTTCTCGTTTATCTCCTTCAGCAGGTCGAGTATCTGGCGGGTGGTGTTCGGGTCAAGCGCGGAGGTCGCCTCGTCGCAGAGGAGGTATTTCGGCTTCGTTGCGAGCGCTCTCGCGATCGCCACGCGCTGCTTCTGTCCGCCGGAGAGCTGGGACGGATAGGAGGACGCCCTGTCCTCAAGTCCGACCAGCTTCAGAAGCTCCAGAGCGCGCGCCTGCGCGTCCTCCTTCTTGACCCCCGCAAGCTCCAGCGGGAAGCAGACATTCTTTATAACATTGCGCTGCTCCAGAAGGTTGAAGCCTTGGAATATCATGCCGATCTGCTGGCGGAGCTTCAGAAGCTCCCTGCGGGGCAGCTCCGTGAGGCTCTTGCCGTCGATTATCACCTCGCCGCCGGTCGGGCGTTCGAGGAGGTTTATGCAGCGCACCAATGTGCTCTTTCCTGCGCCGCTGAGACCGATGATGCCGAATATCTCGCCGTCCTGAATTGTGAGGTTTATGCCGTCAAGCGCGACAATCTCTTTCTCCGATGTTTTATAGACCTTGCTGAGATTCTTCAGTTCTATCATATCAACACTCCAAAAATAAAACAGACCCGAAAGCTCGTTGCTTTCAGGCCTGTTGTGAATACATTTTCCGCATCAGATCGACAGGTTTATGAAGCAAGCGAGCAATTTTTGGCGCACATCATCATGCACATGCTCATCATGCGCATCATACCCATCATCATGCTGTCAAAACGGACGTTAAACATGTGCTGCTCGCTCCTTCTTTCAAGAATGGCATGATTGTACGACCGTGTTTCTCATTTGTCAAGAGGGGCATCCATGAATAAATGTAATGTTATACATGCATAAGTAAAATGGTTATGTGCAAGCTGCAACGCGAATATTATTCATCTGCAATGTATATTGAGCGGACGTACAAAATTGACGGAAACATGCGGAAAATTTTTATGCCGGAGCAAAAAGCCGTTCCCGGCCTTGTCCAAAAGGGCGCGGCCGGGAACGCGTCATTCAGCCGACGATGAAGTACAGCACCATGAGGGCGCAGAGCACATACATGATGGGGTGGACGTCTTTGGCGCGGCCCTTGACGAGCTTGACAAGGACGTGAACGATTATGCCCGCTCCGAGACCGTTCGTGATGCTGCCGGTGAAGGCGGTGAACATGAGCATGACGCAGGGAGCTATGCACTCGTCGAAGCTGGAGAAGTCGATATCTACAAAGCCCTTGAGCATGAGGAAGCCGACGTATATGAGCGCGGGGCCGGTCGCGCAGTAGGGGATGGCGACGAACAGGGGAGCGAGAAACACGGTAAGGAGGAACATGACGCCCGTGACAAGGGAGGTCAGACCGCTGCGGCCGCCGGCTTCGACGCCGGAGGTAGACTCAACAAAGGTGGTGACGGTGGTGTTGCCGGTGAGAGCGCCGACACAAGTGCCTATGGCATCAACGAGGAAGGGGCGCTCAATGCCGGGGAGGTTGCCGTTTTCGTCAAGCATGTTTGCGCGGCCCGCGACGGCCAGAACGGTGCCGAGGGTGGAGAAGAAGTCGCCGAAGAAGCAGACGAAAACAAGGATAAGACCGCTTGCGGTGAACACGTTGCTGAGGTCAAAATTGAGCATGACGTTGCTGAGATCGGAGAAATCGGGGACGGCGGCGACGCCGGAGATGTGGGTCACGCCGCAGGGGATGCCGATGAGAGTGATAGCGAGGATGCTGATGAGTATCGCGCCCTTGACGTTGAGAGCGTTGAGAACGATCATGAGGAGTAGGCCGCCGATGGAGAGGAGAACCGCGGGGTCGGTGATGTCGCCGAGCGCAATGCCATTGACGAAGCTGCCGATGCCGGAGTTTTTGAAGCCGAGATACGCAATGAAGAAGCCGATGGATGCGGATATCGCGATCTTGAGGTTCTTCGGAATGACGCGGACGATCAGATCACGGAGTCCGAACACGGTAAGAGCAACGAAAATGATGCCGGATACGAGGGTTATCAGCATCGCGGAACCGAAGCTGATCGCCTGCGACTGGATCATTGCGCCGAGGATGAAATTGGAGCCCATACCGGTGGACAGTGCGAAGGGAAGGTTGGTGTAGAATGCCATGAGCATAGTGATAAGGCCGGAAACGAGGGCGCAGCTTATCATTATTGCAGATTTGCTGATGACGACGCCGTTGACATCAACGACCGCCGCATCGCCTCCGCAGATAGCCGCGGGCTGTACCGCCAAAACGTATGCCATGGTCATAAAGGTCGTAAGGCCGGCAATGACCTCTGTTTTAACATCGGTACCGCGCTGGCTGAGCTTGAAAAGTTTCTCCATGATCTTCTCCTTTTCTCTTTCTGGTTTGATTTCTGCTTACATATCTGCAAATACGGGGACAAAGGACTGGGTAGTACCGTCCACAAGCCCCATATCTGTGATAACAACGCTGGGAAGAACGGGCAGAGCGATGATCGCACTGGCGAGCAGTGTGAGTGCGCCGCCGCTTATGACATCGACCGCCTTCTGAACCTCCGCAATATCCTGCGCGACCTCGGCGCAGGGCTTCTGACTCATCAGCCCTGCCGCAGGAAGCTCAATGTGCGTTTCGCTGCCGTTGTCTGCCGCGCACACGCCGCCTCCGCAGTTTCTGAGCGTTTCCGCGGCCAACCACGCGTCGTCCGCGCTGCGGTAGCACACGGTGAGGTTGTGGCTGTCGTGAGAAATGGTCGAGGCAAGCGCGCCGGTGAGCAGGCCAAAATTCCTGTACACGGCGATGGTCTTGCTGCCGAGGCCGTAGCGGTTGGCACAGCATACAAAGCATAGCGACGCGTCGCCGCTGATATCCACGGCACCGTCTTTCACGGGAAGCTCGGTGGGCACCACATGGCGCAGTATGCGGCTGCCGGGGACGGGAGTCATAACGTTCACGGTCACGGTGCTGCCGCTGTACCCTTCGGGTACGCGCAGCCTGAAGGAGTCGGAGCCGCTGAGCTGCGGGATATTGACGGTGTTTGGAAGGTCGTAAGCCTCGCCCATGCTGTCGCTGCCGAGATACTTTCCGTCCTCGGCGACCAACTCGCCTTCGACGAATACGGCCTTGGGGCGGCTGCCGTCCAGCGCATCGACAAGCTGGATATCGGCGATATAGCCCGGCGCGATCGCGCCGAGATCCGCAAAGCCGTATTCACGTGCGGCGTTCAGCGTAGCAAGCTTTATGACCTCTTTGCCGTCGAGACCGGCAGCAATCGCCTTGCCGACGACCTTATTGATATGGCCGACGGTCAGCAGATCCTTTGCATGTACATCGTCGGTGCAGACGGAGACGAAATCGCGCCAGGGCATGTCCTTGCAGCCGTCAACGAGGAAGGACAGGCTGTCGATAAGGGAGCTTGCGCGGAGGTTGATGTGCATACCGGCTCTGAGCTTTGCACGGACCTCGTCCTCGGAGACGCTCTCGTGGTCGGATACGGGGCCTCCGATCAGATATGCCGCGAGCTCCTTACCGGTGCAGTAGGGTGCATGCCCCTGCAGGAACATTCCGCGCTTGACGCCCTCCTCGATTATGGAGTGCATACGCTCGGTGTCGTTGATGACGCCGACATAGTCCATTATCTCGGCAATACCGACGACATTATCCATGTCGAGCAGCCTGCCGATCTCGGCCGCGCCGAACTCCGCGCCGGCGTTTTCAAGGCCGGGGACGGACGGCACGCAGGACGGGGCGAGAACGTACTGGCGGAGCTTAGATTTTTTTGCGTTGTCAAGCATGAACTCTACGCCTTCGATGCCCATAACGTTGCCTATCTCGTGGGGGTCTGTGCAGATCGTGGTGGTGCCCCAGGGGAGGATGGCACGGGAGAGGTTTTCGGGTATCATCATGGTGCTCTCCACATGAACATGGGTGTCGATGAAGCCGGGGATAAGGTATCTGCCGCAGCCGTCATAATATTTCTTCGCGGGGAGGGCGGGCTCCTGCCCTTCCTCGCGCACTAAAACAACAAATCCGTCCAGTATATCTACACTGGCCGGATATATTTCACCTGTTATTACATTCAGAAACTGCACGTTGCCTATCGTGAGGTCGCAGGGGATTTTGCCCATGGCTGCCTGAATCAGCTTTGAGCGGTCCTTGGTCTTGATTACGCGCATATCGCTTTCCTCCTGAAAATGAAAATAAAAAACGGCAGAGAGCAAACCTCTCTACCGAAAAGCAAAGCTCACACAGCTGTTTCAGGCTGTGTGTGACTGTACTCAACTCGGTAGTCGGGCAATTCAAGGGCTGCCCGGTAGAGACGCGGGGCCCATATGACTTCCCCGCCTATACCTGCTGTTAAATTTCTTTACACGCAGATTATAACATCGCAAGGGTGCGTATTGCAATTATCAAGATGAAACGAAAAATCAGCGCGATATTCCCTGACGAATATTGAAAGCGCTGAAAATTTATTTTTTCAGCAGAAGAAAAGCAAAGGATATCCAAAAATGGCAAAAATCGCCGGAAGCGCTGCTCTTCTGGCCCAAAAAATTCCAATTATGTTTCTGTTCGCTCGCCCATCTCACCGTGGCGGGCGGCGAAAAAGCCATAAAAAATCGGTCGGAGCTTCCTCCGGCCGATAAAACTTACACTTTTGCTTTTTCCTCGGATATCACGACGCGGTTGCCGTGAACGGAGAGCCGCCCGCTGCAATACAGCGTCACCGCCTGACTCAGCAGCTTCCATTCCGCCTCCTCCATGACGCGGCGCTGAAGCGTTTCCGGGTCGTCGTCGGGCAGAACCTCGACGGCCTTCTGCAGGATAATGCCGCCCACGCGGCCGTCGCCGTCGGCGAAATACGCCGTCGCGCCCGTGACCTTCACTCCGCGCTCCAGAACGGCGCGGTGAATATCGCCCTCGACGTCCTCAAACGCGGGGTAGATAGCGGGATAGGTGCCGATGATGCGGTTCTTGAACTGATACGGTATCACTCCCAGCGGCAGATCGTAGCCCGCGAGAATGACAAGCTCCACGTCCATGTCCCGCAGCTTGTTCGCAACAGCCATGCTATGGCTCGTCATCGTCGGGAACAGGTCAGGATCGACAACGTAGGCCGGAACCCCCGCATTCAGGGCGCGGCTCATCGCATATGCGTCCTTCTGCGGCGAAATGACCGCTACCAGCTCAAAATCCGGTATCTCTTTAAAATACATGGAATCCAGTATTGCCTGAAGCTTCGACCCATCGCCGGAAACCAATGCCGCCGCTCTGATCATACTCTCCATCTCTCCCACTAAAACACTTGTTTATTCCGTCGATCCACGCTATAATAAGGCGAGAACTTCTTAAGAATACTTTATTATACTTTATTCCGCGCGTATGGTCAAGATTTTGGAGGCACAGTTATGACGGAAATTTATCTTATTCGGCACGCACAGGCCGAGGGCAACCTCTACCGCATGATGCAGGGGCACTGGGACGGCTCCGTGACGGCGCTTGGCCTGAAGCAGATCGACGCGCTGGCGGAGCGCTTCCGCACGGTGCATGTCGATGCGCTGTACGCAAGCGACCTCTACCGCACCCGCCTTACCGCCTCCGCGATCACGCGGTATCACGACCTGCCCATGCAGCTGCGCCCCGCCCTGCGCGAGATAAATGTCGGCTCGTGGGAGGCCAGATTTTTCGGCGACGTGGCCTACGAGCAGCCGGAGGCCATGCACGATTTCATCTTCGACCCCGAAAAGTGGCAGGCACCCGGCGCGGAGACCTACGCCGAGGTCGGGCAGCGCGCCTACGCGGAGCTTATCCGCATCGCGGAAGCGAACGACGGAAAGAGCGTCGTTGTCGTGAGTCACGGCGTGACCATTCTGTGCCTGCTGTCGCGGATCCTCGGCATCGGTCTCGGCGACAAAGAGCACCTGCCCATATGCGGCAACACCGGCGTAACGCTGCTGCACTTTGAAAGCGGCGCGTTCAGCCCGGTATTCATCAACGACGTCAGTCACCTGAGCGCGCTCGGCACGAAGCCATGGCAGAAGACGCCCGATATGCGCGGCGAGAGCTTCGATCCACGTGAGGACGCGGGATACTACAAGCGCTGCTACTCCGACGCGTGGCTCGCCGCGCACGGGAATCTCAACGGCTACTCCGCGGAGCCGTATTATGCCGCCGCGGTGCGGCACTATGAGCACGACCACGCGGCTGTGATAAAAATTTACGACAAGGACAAGCCCGCCGGGCTTATCGACCTCGACACCGAGCGCGGCGCACACGCTGGCTACGGCTGGATCTCGCTTCTGTACCTCGCGCCGGAGTACCGCGGTATCGGCTGTGGGATACAGCTCCTCGGCCGCGCGATAGTGCACTATGAGGCGCTTGGCCGCCGCGCCCTGCGGCTGCACGTCGCGGACGACAACGCCGCCGCGCTCGCGTTCTATCGGCGCTACGGCTTCGATGAACTGAGCTCTGAGCCGGGCAGCAGCGGAAGACTCCTTCTGATGGAGAAGAAGATCGGAGGCCGCAATGTCTGAATTCGACATGCCCGCGCGGATAAAGCGCCTGCGCCTCCCTCCGGGGCGGCGCATCATCGCGGTGTCCGACATTCACGGAAACCTGCCGTATCTCAAAGGTCTATTGAAAAAAATCCGCTTCGACGCGGACGATATTCTCATCATCGACGGCGACTTCCTCGAAAAAGGGCCGGACAGTCTCGGTACGCTCAGATACATCATGCAGCTGAGCGAAGCCGGAAACGTATACACGGTCTGCGGCAACTGCGACGGCTGGGATGACATTTTCCGTATGCCGCCTGAGGCCGACGAGCACCTGCTGCACTACATGATGCACAAGAAATGCGGCCTGCTGTGGGAAATGTGCAACGCCGCAGGCATCGACCCCTTTGAGCTGGAGGGGCTGTCCGAGTGCAAGAAGCAGCTTTTCAACAGCTTCACCGAGGAATGGAAGTTTATCTCCCGCCTGCCGCACGCCATCGAGACGAAAAACTACGTTTTCGCCCACGCCGCCATGCGGGACGACAAGCCCCTCTCCGCGCACACCGCTGGGGAGCTGATGCGCTGTGACGCGTTTATGAACACCGGCCGCAGTTTTGAGAAATGGGTCATCGTCGGGCACTGGCCGGTCGTGCTGTACGGTACGGACAGAGTCTGCGCGAACCCGATAGTTGACCGCGAGCACCATATCGTCAGTATCGACGGCGGCTGTGTGCTCAAGGACGACGGGCAGCTCAACGCCCTGATAATTCCGTGGGACGGAAGCGACAGCTTCGGCTATGTCTACTACGACCCCTTCCCCGTGCGCCGTGTGCTCCGCGATCAGGCCGAGGGCGGGCGCTCATATTACATCCGTTGGGGCGACAGCCGGGTGCAGGTGCTGGAGCGGGGCGAGGAATTCTCCCGCTGCCGCCACGTCCGCACCGGGTATGAGATGGATATTCTTACAAAATATCTCTTTTCCGACGGCGAGTTCACCGACTGCAACGACTGCACCGATTATGTCCCGCCGCTCAGGCGAGGCGACCTCGTCAGCGTCGTGGAAACCACGAGCCGCGGATATTTCATAAAAAAAGACGGCCTTTCAGGCTGGTATTTCGGAGAACTTGAATGAGTGAGCTTTTTGAATTTTTGCCAGTGTCCAAGGAGGACATGGAGAGCCGCGGCTGGTGGTGGTACGATTTTCTGATCGTCACCGGTGACGCGTACGTTGACCACCCCAGCTTCGGCCCCACGGTGATCGCCCGCGTTCTTGAAGCGGAGGGCTACCGCGTGGCCATCCTCGCCCAGCCGGACTGGCATTCAGCAGACGCGTTTCTCGCCATGGGCAGGCCGCGTCTCGGCGCGATGCTTTGCTCCGGCAATCTCGACTCCATGGTAGCGCATTACACCGCCGCCAAGAAGCCGCGCAGCGAGGATTTCTATTCCCCCGGCAAGAAGGCCGGTCTGCGGCCGGATCACGCCGTCATTGTCTACGCCAACCGCGTACGTGAGGCCTTTCCCGGGCTGCCGATAGTCATCGGCGGGCTTGAGGCGTCGCTGCGCCGTTTCGCACATTACGACTATTGGGACGACAAGGTGCGCCGCAGTGCGCTGGCCGACGCCGGAGCCGACATTCTTGTCTATGGAATGGGAGAATACGCCTCGCGCGAGATCGCGCGGCGGCTGAAGAAGAAAGAGCCGGTCGCCTCCCTGACCGACATCCGCGGCACGGCGGTGCTGGTGAACGACCCGTCGGTCTGCGCATATCCGAGCGTGACGCTGCCATCGTTTGAGGAGGTGCGGACAAATATCCGCGCCTACGCGGACGCAACGCGCATCGAATACGCCGAGCACGATCCGATACGCGGCCGTGCTCTGATACAGCAGCACGATAAACGGTGGCTCATCGTCAACCCGCCCGCAATGCCGCTGACCTCGAAGGAGCTGGACTTCGTCGCGGAGCTGCCCTACACCCGACAGTACCACCCGATGTACGAGCCGATGGGCGGCGTGCCCGGGCTTGAGGAGGTCAAGTTCTCGGTCATCCATAATCGCGGCTGCTTCGGCGGCTGCAACTTCTGCTCTCTGGCCTTCCATCAGGGGCGCATGGTCACGTCCAGGAGCCACGAGAGCGTTATCCGCGAGGTCACGGCGCTGACCAAGCTTCCGGATTTCAAGGGCTATATCAACGACGTCGGCGGCCCCTCGGCGAATTTCCGGCACTATTCCTGCCAGAAGCAGGCCAAGTGCGGTATGTGCGCGGAGCGGCGCTGTCTCGCGCCGACCCCGTGTCCGAATCTTGACGCCGACCACTCCGATTATCTCGCGCTGCTGCGTAAGCTCCGCGCTATCCCCGGCATTAAAAAGGTATTCGTCCGCAGCGGCATACGCTACGACTACATGCTTCAGGACAAGAACGACGATTTCTTCGCCGAGCTTGTGAAGTACCACATCTCCGGCCAGCTCAAGGTTGCCCCCGAGCACTGCATAGACTCCGTGCTCGACTATATGGGCAAGCCGCATATTGACGTGTACGAGCGCTTCATGGACAAATACAAGCGTCTCAACAACAAGTTCTGTAAGGAGCAATACATCGTCCCATATCTCATGAGCTCGCACCCCGGCAGCACGCTTCAGGACGCCGTGGCACTCGCGGAGTATCTGAACAAGATGGGACGGCAGCCCGAGCAGGTGCAGGATTTCTACCCCACTCCCGGCACGATATCGACCTGCATGTACTATACCGGCATCGACCCGACCACGATGAAGAGTGTCTATGTCGCCAAGACCTTCCATGAGAAAGCCATGCAGCGCGCGCTCCTGCAGTGGAAGCGGCCGGATAAGCGGCGCCTCGACATAGAAGCGCTCAAGGAGGCAGGCCGCGAGGATCTGATCGGCTACGGGCCGGAGTGCCTTGTCCGACCTGACGCGCCGCAGCAGCGCAGGCCCAAGAACGTCGCAGAAAAGCCGCCTGAGCCCAAGAAGCCCCAGAACAAGCAGGGTTGGGCGAAAGCCAAGCCCAAGAAAAACGCCCGTCTGGGCAGAGGAAAACGATGATGGAAAATCCGGTCGGTTATCTTTTCATCTGGCTCGCGGCGTTCAGCGTGATCGCGTTCGCGCTGATGGGCATCGACAAAAGCAAAGCCCGCCGCGGCTCGCGCCGCATCCCTGAAAAAACGCTGTTTCTGTTCACCCTGCTCGGCGGCGGCATCGGCGGCACGCTCGGCATGCATGTCTTCCACCACAAGACCCGCCACTGGTACTTCGCCGTGTTTTTCCCGCTCATCGCCATAGCGCAGATCGCGCTGTGTGCATGGCTGGTCATCAAATTTTAAAAGACGCGAAAAAATAAACGGCGGTGAAGCGCAGACTTCACCGCCGTTTTTGTCATTTCTGATCCGTACGCCCGTCGCAGGCCATGAGCCGGCCGTCAATTCAAATTATCCAAATCTTGCTACTTAAACAGTTCACGTGTCAAGCACATGTGCTTTTCTATATTCGCTCCATCCGAGACGCTGCCCGCAGCGGTCGCAGAACGCCGTATAATCGCGCTCCAGCGAGCATCCGCACCTCGGGCATACCGCATAATATGATGCGCAGAGCATCCTCTTGCTCGTTATCTGCATCACGCGCCGATAGCCTTCACAATCCGTATCCATTTCACATCGACAGATCATTTTCTCCCGCATGGGCGGTCAGTCGTCGCCATGCGGAACTTTTTCCCCCTTTTCTTCGAGCTGTGCTTCCAGCTTATAGAGTCTGTCGGAAATTACGGTCAGAAATTTATTCACCGCTTGGAACTCCTTCTCGATGGGTTCCAGCAATGGATGCAGATTTTCGCTCGGAGGCTGCGGTTTGTCAGCGGAGCTTATCCCGGATACCAGCTCGGCGGGAGTTATCCCCATCCTCTCGGCTATCAGCTCTATGGTATCTGAGCGCATATTTTGCTGGCAGTTGAGATACGCCTGCAAAGACGACTTTCCTATGCCAAGCTCCTTGGAGAATTCGGTCAACGATAGCTGGCTTTCTTCCATCGCAGCCCGCATAGCCGCTGCAATGTTCTTTTGTATATCCAAGCCGATCAACCTCCCAGCTATAAGAATAGAAAAGCGCAGCCGTAAGGTAAAGACCAGCTTTCCGGCTTACCGTACCGACTTTCCGGTACGTACCCACGCGACACCGCGCGCGGGAGCCGACAGCAACTGTCTGAGACCCAAGTACCCAGTCAGGCCAAATGTTCTCCGCATCCCGCCCTTGTTGATTTTGCGGTCCCTTAAAATAACAAACCTCCGACATTGCGGAGGTTTGCATAGGCACAGCTCTATCCGGCGAACCTTCGGATAAGCTGCCGCCTATTAGAATATAGAACATGTTATGATGTTTTGTCAAGCGTTAAAATTGCTCTAAAGATTCCATTTTTATGGCTTTTTCAATAATTTTCCGTATTAATTCCCTTTAAATGTATAAAAGCGAAGCTATCACGCGCAGTGACGGCTCCGCTTTTCATGTTCGGATAATTACGGCAGTTCTTTTATTACCAGGCCCTTGAGGCTTCTGTGGGTTTTCTTCAGGATAAAATAAATTCCAACCGCCGCGAACAGAACGCCCATGCCGAGATTGTTCAGCACAACCGACTGATATTCCGGCTCGTTGGCAAGCAGCGCCAGAACCAGAACCGGTGCGTCGCCGTAGGTGATGCCCGGCAGGGTACCGGCGGCTATCTCCTTGATCAGCGCTATCATTTCGCCGCCGAAGGTGCCGAGTACGACGCCGAGCAGCGACATTATCAGCACTATCGCGATCTTGCCCTTACCCTGTCTGCCGTGCAGGATGTCATAGCCTTTTACCGCAAACAGCGCGATTATCAGGCCGCCCACGACCGAGACGCGGCCAAGCATGTATATCAGCGCCCAGACGATCGCGCCGAGCACCGCGCCAAGGAATGCGCCCAAAAGACCCATGCCGTAATTGCCGGTGTCGTTCTCCTTCGCCGCGGCCTCTTCGCGGCGCGTGTCGCTCTCGATGCGCTCGCGGCAGGCTCTGTGCAGCTTCACGGGTGCGTCGTTGACGAGCAGCCAGCTCTCCGTGCCGTCGAAGGGCTGTCCGCAGCAGGAGCAGACATCCGCCTTCGTGGCGCCGCAGGCATCGAGTATCGGGAAGAAGAAATTGAAAAACTCGTCCATCTTCTTCAGCGTGCCGACGGTGTCGTTGAATACCACCACGATGCCGTCGTCCATAGTGGTCAGCTCTCTGACGCGGTATTCTTTCTGATAATTCACCTGTCCGAGGCGCGAGAAAAATTCGCTCTTCGCGTCCACGTTCCGTATGCTCGTGCTGAGCATCATGGTTTTGGTGCCGCTGCCGTCCCAGAACGCTGCGGAATAGCCGCGGAACGTACCATAGGCGAGGCCGTTTGCAACTTTCATGCCGTTTTCATTGGCAAGCTTTTTAAGTCCGGTGCCTATCATATCTTCTCTCTCCGTTCTATTATTCTATTTCCAGCACCTGCTCGGTGCCTTCCAAGTCGTAGTATACGGTAAGGCCGTTGTCGGTGTCAACACGTATATTCTCCGCCCGCTCCGAAAGCGTGCGCAGCCGCTCATACAGCGCCGCGGCCTCGCTGCCGTATTCGCCCATATTGTCCGAAGTCAGAAACAGCGTGCCGAACAGGCTGTTGACGACCGCGAGCTTATATTTATCCGTCTCGCTCAGGCGGATATTGCTCTCGCGGAGGAAGAACACGTCCGGATCGTTCCCGAAGGCGCGGCCGTTGAGCTGGCGGCGCGAGATGCTGTTGCCGATGGCCTGACGGGTCGAGACGCGCTCTCGGTTCGTATGGCGCATGATGAGGCTGTTGTCCCAGTCAAGCCCGACGTCGCAGCTTATGCGGCAGTAATCCACCAGCCCGAACGACGGCATCAGCGGCACACCGCAGCCGAGGATGAGCTTATCCCCGCACAGGCGGCGCAGCAGCTCCAGCGCGCGCGTCATGCGTCCGGCGCGGCTCTCGCGCGCATCGCCGAAGGGTGCGGCGGCGTAGAGAAAGTCGAGCTTCACGAGGTCAAAGCCCCAGTCGTCCAGCACAAGGCTGAAGGTCTGCTCAAGATAGCGCACAAACTCCGCGTTGTCGATGTCCAGCGCGTAGAAGCCGCCCCAGTTGCTGCCGCAGTACCACGGCTTGCCGTCATGCAGCAGGAGCCAGTCGGGGTGCTCTCGGAATATCTTCGAATCCTTCTGGCACACGAAAGGCGCGAGCCACAGTCCCGCAAGAAAGCCGCGGCCGTGGATATCCCGAACCGTGCCCTTAAGCCCGTCCGGAAACTTCTTCGCGTCCGTCTCCAGCCAGTCGCCGACGGCAGGCTCCCAGCCGTCGTCTATCTGGAACAGGTCGCCGCGCAGCATATGCTCCGCGCAGCCCGCGAGATCGCCCGTGATGCTCTCGGCGTCGATATTCTGATAGCGGTTATACCAGCTCGAATAGCCGCACAGCCGTTTTGCGCCGCGGCTTTTCACGCCCATCGCCGCAAACCAGCCGTCAAATACCGCGTCCTCGCCGCCCTCGGCATAGTAAAGCTCCAGCGCCGGGAACACCCCGCCGCAGCGGACACCCGCGCAGTCGCGCGATATGGTCAGTACGCCGCAGCGGCTGTCGTAGCGAAGCAGGGTATAGCCCGCGCGCTCATCGAGGGACGCGATGAGCCGGTAATTCCCGCCGCGGCGGAAATAGCAGTAGCTCTCGCCGTGCATGACGCCGGGGGTCTGCGGGTAATCGACGAAGAAATAGTCGCCGTAGCGGTCGATGCCGAATTTGTCGATGACGAATTTCGGCAGCTTCCCCATGCCGCGCGTGAAGCCGTGCCTGCCCTGCTCCGTGCAATATGTCCACGTCTGGTAGCCGTTGACGAAGAATCGCTCGTCCTCCGCCATCGTGATATTCACGCGCGCCGTGACGGCCTTCACCCTGCCCTCTGGCAGCACGGGTCTTATCCGTACGCAGCCGGAGCGCAGCTCCTCGCTGCCGTGGATCCGGAAGCCGCCCTCAAGCTCGATCATGTAGTCCAGCTTCATGTGTTCCCTCCTGTATTTCAGTTTTTAAGGCTCTGCATCGGCGCGGGTATCCGCCCGCCGCGAGCCACGAATTCCGCACTTGAGAACGGGTGCACCCGCTGCACCGGAGCGGAGCCGAGCAGGCCGCCGAACTCCACCGTGTCGCCGACCTTGCAGTTCGGCGCGGGGATGAGGCGCACGGCGGTGGTCTTGCTGTTGACCATGCCTATCGCCGCCTCGTCCGCGATTATCGCGGATATCGTCTCGGCGCTCGTGTCGCCGGGGACGGCTATCATGTCGAGCCCGACCGAGCACACGCAGGTCATGGCCTCGAGCTTGTCTATCGTCAGCGCGCCGGAGGCCGCGGCCGCGATCATGCCCTCGTCCTCGCT
>ERZ1026860.992-NODE-992-length-15564-cov-4.878393_pt1 | contig 15564 bp, 11 predicted proteins | sample MGYA00380160_ERZ1026860 | MGnify/ENA primary metagenome ERZ1026860 (study PRJEB33269, sample SAMEA4719796) | human gut metagenome | biome: human-associated habitat; feature: organic feature; material: feces | place: Cameroon | collected 2013-10 ... | reverse complement strand
AAATTGTTTTCAGTTTAAAAAATAAAACCCCGCGAAAAACGCGGAAAGGAAAGGTGGTAAAAATGGAAGATATTTACACAATGCCGATTGAAGAGCTTACGAAAAACAGTAATATCAAGCTCAACGTATGCGATCACGAAGTGGACATGTACTGGAAAGTGGCGATCGAAGTGCTTGAAACGATCGCGAAGAACAACCGCGAGGGAAAAACCACGTTTATGATCGTGCCTTACGGTCCGCTCGGTCCGTATTTCAGACTGACGTATTTCATCAATAAATACCGTATCAGCCTGAAAAACTGCGTATTCTGCAACATGGACGAGTATCTCACGGACGACAAGAAGTATATCGGCATCAACGATCCGCTTTCTTTCCGCGGCGGCATGAACAGAATTTTTTACAGTCAGATCGACGACGAACTGAACGTCCTGCCCGAAAACCGTCATTTCCCCGATCCCGAGAATCCCGATAACGTGCTGCGGCTGATCGAGAAGTACGGCGCGCCGGACATGGTGTTCGGCGGGGTGGGAATCAACGGGCATTACGCTTTCAACGAACCGCCCGAAGCCGACGAAGCCTGCACCAACGAAGAATTTTTAAATCGTCAGACGCGCGTACTGAAAGTATCGCGCGAAACGCGCACGATCAACGGCTTCATGAACGCGGGCGGCAATTTCAAGGCGATACCGCAGTATTGCGTTACCGTGGGCATGAAAGAAATGTTCATGGCGAAAAAAGTGATTATGTGCATGCCGCGGGATTGGAATGCGGGCGCGCTTCGCCCCGTGCTTTCGGGCAAAGTGGATTGCCATGTGCCTTGTTCGCTGTTCCAAAGACATGCCGACGCCACGTTGTACGCCACGCGCGAAGCTTTGCAAGCGCCCGTACCCGAAATCAGAGTGTACAATAAATAAAATGCAATGCTTTTATCACGGTAAAATTCTTTTAAAAGACGGTATTTGCACCGATAAAGCGGTTTTCGTCGAAGGCGGCAAAATTTTTGAAATCGCCGCCCCCGATCAAAACCCGGAACTCTACGCCCGCGCGGAAAAAATCGATCTGCGCGGGAATATCCTTTTGCCGGGATTTATCGATATTCACGTTCACGGCGGCGGGGGCGCGGACTTTATGGACGGCAGCGCGGAAGCCATGCGCACGGCGGCGTTTACGCACCTTCGCCACGGCACAACCACGATATTTCCCACCACCATGTCCGCAAAATTCAGCGAAATCATGCAGACGATTTCGGTATACAGAATGCTTCTCAAAGACGAAGAAGCGGCAACGCTTTGCGGCGGGCTTCATCTCGAAGGACCGTTTATCAGTCCGAAAATGAGCGGCGCGCAGCGGCGCGATCTGATCTATACTCCCACGGACGAAATGACGGAAACGCTGAAAGCAAACAGCGACGTGATCGCCCGCATTTCCTGCGCGCCCGAAGAGAACGGCGTTCTGAAAATGGCGGAAGAGCTGCTGCCGTGCGGCGTGCAGTTTTCGATGGGGCATACCGCCGCCACGTACGAGCAGGCGGAAATCGCCGCGCAAAAAGGATTTACTTCCGTAACGCACCTGTACAGCGCAACTTCCGGCTTCCACAAAGTGGATCAGAAAGTGCATATCGGCGTAACGCAGGCGGGGTATGGAATAGACGAATTGTACGTGGAATTGATCGGCGACGGCTGCCACGTGCCGAAAGAGCTGCTGCGGCTTGTGTCGCGGCTGAAAGGAGAGGATAAAATCTGCCTTGTCACCGACGCCATGCGCGCCGCGGGAACGAACGCGAAAGAGAGCTATCTCGGCGCGATCCGCCCTGAAAACCGCGTGATTATCGACGACGGCGTGGCGAAACTGCCCGATAAATCGTCGTTTGCAGGCAGCATCGGCACGATGGATAAAGCCTTCCGATTTGCCGTGCTTAGCGCGGGGTTGAGCATAGAAGAAGCCAGCCGTATCACGAGTTACAATCAGGCAAAACTGATGAAAATCGAGAATAAAAAGGGCAGTATCGAGCGAGGCAAAGACGCGGATTTCGTATCGCTTGACGAAAAACTTTGCGTTTCGGGCGTATACGTGCGCGGCAAAAAGCGCGCATAATCGGGGATTACTCGGGGCGCGAGCGCGCAAAAATCACGGCGGAAAAAAAGTAAAAAAGCGGCGAAGGGAATTATTGATAAAATCGTAATCGGCGGTCATCCGAAAGCCTGATATTATACAATAGGTTCATCAGTCATTGATGAGCCTTTTTTAATGCCGATAGGCAATGGTAGACTCACCTTGATTGGTGGATCTATTTTTTTATTCTCAAAAGGAGGTATACGATATGGCGAATAGAAATCGTATCGTATGGCGGCATTCCTGAAAATCTTACCAAAGAAAAATTTTTGTCGGGAAAAACCGAACCGGTAAATAAGGAGTTAATGAAAATTTTTCTTCAATGCGGTATCAAGGAACATTCAGGACACGGCGTTCCTATCGTTGTAAGGGAATACGGAGAAAAAGCGTATACGTTTTCCGAAAATATGATTACGGTTACAATACCGTTCGATAACCCCGAAACTAAAAGCGGTACGAAACCAACCGCACCGCCCATTCTATTCCCTCACTTCCCTATGGAACATAAAGGAATGTGTTATATTTTATAACATATTTGTAGGATGAAGGAATGATTTATGGGGCACAAACATTAAAAATTTGAGAAAACGAAGCATTTTTTCGCTGAAAATCAAATTGAATTATGACTTAAAATCTAAAAACGATTGAAAAAGCTCGTTATTTATGCTATACTATCTGAGAGAGGAATTATGAACGGAGTAAGAGCAAAAAAAAGAAAATTGTCGTTAGTTACCGTTTTTGCTTTGATAGAAATAATAATCATTTTTCTGTTCGGGGTACTGCTATCGGTAAATCTGTTCGTATCGAACAGAACGGCAAAAAATAGGACGAAACAAATCGTGGAAGACAGTTACGCCGCGTTGACGGAGAATCTTGCGAACGATATCAAAAATATATCGAGAGCGGGTTTTTCGCTGATGAACAGCGATACCGTTATTCGCCTTAAAGCCTATTATTATGATAAAATATCGGGCGATTCCTATGCGCGTAATGCCGCGATTAACAGAACGATAGACGATCTTGTGTCGTTAACGACCTATTACGACGTAATCGATTCGTGCGCGCTATGGATCGCTCCCGACGGGGAATTATCGTATAATACGCTATACACTTTCGTCAGCGACGATTTTCGTAAGCAGTTGCTTGATAAGGCCATAGAAGAACATCGCTATTCGCCTACCTACGAAGGCAATCTCAGAAATAACGGTGAAATATTGATCACGTTGTCGCTGTCCGAACAGGATAATTCCGTTTTGGCGGTATTGCTTGATGCGGATCATATCGCAAAAACCTTGGCTCTTACGGCATTTCCTAAAGTGCAGGCGAAGCCTTGTGCGGAAAATGATTCTTTATTGATCATCTGTTCGGACGAAGACGTTGTGCCGGGATCTGTTTTATCGGAAGAAGAAACGGACAAACCGATACTCAGAAACGGAAGAATTATCTACTATACAAAGCTGATGAGTATACTTCCGTTATATGTAAATTTCGACGCCGCGTCTGCAGATCCCGCTTTAAGCTCGTTTACAATCTATTTCATTGTTGCATGCGTATTGCTTTGTTTTGTGGCTTTTGCTTTATTTTTAATGTTCCGGCATTTTTTCAGCCGCCCGTATTCACGGTTGCTCGGTGCGATGCGGCAGGTGAGCAACGGAGATTTCGACGTTCGCATAAAGGATCACATTACATCAGATTTTCAGAATATATACGACGGATTCAATTATATGACTTCTTCGATATCGAGTTATATCGAAGAAAATTACAGGCAGAAGTCGATGCGCGTCGAAAGCGAGTTCAAGGCGTTGCAAGCGCAGATAAATCCTCATTTCTTATACAATTGTTTTGCGAATATCCGCAGTCTTTGCAAAATGGGCGACATAGAGAGCGTAGAGCGCATGACCGGCGGATTGTCGAAACTATTCCTGTATATTACGCGCAATGCCGAGCCGATCGTAAAGCTGTGCGACGAAGCCGATAATATGCGCGATTATCTCGAAATACAGAGAATACGCTTTAACGAGCGGGTAGATTTGCAAATCGATTCTCCGCCGGAAGCGTTTCGTGCAATGCCTATTCCGAAGTTATGCATGCAGCCCATTGCCGAAAACGCTTATAAATATGCATTCGCGAATAAAGAAGAGGGCGGGGTATTCAGAGTGCGTTATTTTGCGGAAGGAAACAATCTGAGAATAGAATTCGACGATAACGGCGATATCCGCGATGCGCAGATCGAAGAGTTGTCCGAAAAACTTATTAATCCCGAAGAAACGTCCGGATTGGTGAACGTAAGCAGAAGATTGCTGCATTATGCCGGCGGGCGCGGCGAGCTGTTTGTGAAGCGCAGCGATCTCGGGGGACTGAAAGTAACGATATATCTGTGTTCGCAACGGGAGGATTGAAAAATGACGATATTGGTGGTTGACGATGAGAGAAATATAGCCGATTCGATAGCCGGTACTTTGATTGCCGAGTTAAACACGGACGCCGAAGTGCACGTTTGTTACGGATCGCAGCAGGCAAAAGATTTTTCCGCAACGCATTATATAGATATCATCGTGTGCGATATCGATATGCCGAAATGCAACGGGATATCGCTATGTAAATCGCTTTTGTCATCGTACCCGGATCTGAAAATTATTTTTCTCACCGGGTATAGCGATTTTTCCTATGCGTATGAGGCGTTGAAGTTTCCGGAGGCGTCTTACGTATTGAAATTAGAGGATGACGCGGTTTTACTGAATGCGGTTCACGAAAAAATCAACGAGGCGGAGAAAGAAAGACAGAGAGAATCGGAATTGGCTTTTCAGGTACGGCTGAATGATGAATTATCGGCGGAAGTCAACGGTATGAAATTGCACAGCTCCATAGAAGAGAACGGTGAAGAATACTCCGGACGGCTGTTTTTGTTTATGATTTTCTCGGAACGTAAAACGGATATGGCGAATGTTCTCCGCAATACTTTCGGAAATGACGTAGCGGCGTTTTGTAAAGAAAACGGGTGGTTTGCGGCGATTCCCGTTTCCGAAAATGCGAACGTGGCGATCGAACGAGCCAAAAGACTGCAACAGGATATTTTCGAGCGGGACGGTAACTATTCTGTTTTTGCCGTAGATCTGCCGCGCGGAGAGAGAGACGGAATACGATATTCCCGTCTGGAAAGGTTATGCGGCGGAAATAAGAGCGGATGCCGTTTTATCGGCGACGGGCAGGAGACAAAAAACGTTTCGGAAGATTGCGGCGACGAAATTATCGGATCGGTTAAAAAGTATATAGATACGCATCTCGGCGACGATCTTTCGCTGACGACGTTGGCTTCGACCGTTTACTATAATCCCGCATATTTATCGCGTAAGTTCAAGGCTGTCGTCGGCGAAAATTTACATTCGTATATTCTTGGTCAGCGAATGAGGTTTGCGGAACGATTGCTTGTCGAAACGGATGATTTTGTGTTGAATATCGCGAAAAAATGCGGGTTTGCCAACCCGGCGCAATTCGGGATTGCTTTTGCAAAGTTGCACGGCTGCACGCCGATGGCTTATCGAAGAAAAAACACTTAGCTCATATAAAACGAAATAAAGATGATTTTTTCGGCTTTTCTCTGGAAAAGCTTTTTTTTATGCTTAAAATGGTAAAAAAAACAAAAGGATGTAAAAAAATAGGATATTGAATCTGAAGTGTTTTTGTGGTATAATTAATTCAAAGAAAATAATCGACGGAGGAAGATTATGAGTAAAAAGTATTTAAAATTCGTCAGTTTTATTTTGGCGGCATTATGCGCGATCGGCTTTTGCTCCTGCGGCAAAAACGGCGGGAACGGGGGAGCGGATTATGACGATCCCACCCGCGATCCGTTCGGAAAGTACGAAACCACCGTTAAGATTACGGGCGTAATGGAGTATCAGGCACACAATGACAGCCGCGTGCCTCAGAATATAACTCCCGATAACCAGCAGTTCATTAAGCTGATGAAAGAAAGGTTGAATCTGGAGTTTTCCTATTTGTGGAAAGTTCCGCCTACGCAATACAGCGAAAAACTGAGCCTTTCCATGTTGTCGAACGAGCTGCCCGATATTTTTAAGGTTACGGCAAACGATTATGCTTCGCTGAAAAAGGCGGGTATGCTGAAAAATCTTTCCACGGCATACGAATATGCGTCCGACGACGTAAAAACGTTTTTGAATCGCGATCCCGAGGTGATCAAAAGGCTTACCGACGCCGACGGCGGAATTTATGCCGTGCCTCAGTATTCCGACAATCGCCGCGGCGTTCCCGTGATGTATATCCGTCGGGATTGGCTGAACGATCTTAAACTTTCCGTTCCCGAAAATCCGGAAGAATTGTACGAAGTGTTGAAGGCGTTCAAACAAAAGAAAGGGGCAACGTGCGGACTTGCGATGAGCAATGCGATTTCCGGTTCTTATTTTTCGATCGACAGATATATGAATATGTTCGGGTCGAGCCCTTATGCCTGGCTTTTGGGCAGCGACGGGCAACTGCATGCGGACGAAGTATCCGAAAACAGCAAGACTGCCTTGAAATGGCTGAACAAACTTTATAACGAAGGCATTTTAACGAAAGACGTTGCCGCGGCGACGGTTGACGCCGTGCAAGCGGACGTCCTCGGCGATAAATGCGGCGTTGTGATCGGACCGTGGTGGCAATTCGAATATCCTCTCGGTACGGCAATCGGAAACGACGCCGACTGGGTTGCGGCAAAAATGCCTCTTGCCGAAGGTAAAAACGTAGTAATCGATCGTCAGCAGGTGGAGTTCTACTACGTCGTGAATAAAAAGTGCAGAAATCCGGAAGCTTTATTCAAGATGATCAATATGTATATCGCTCTCGACGGCACGCCGGAAGCGGCGCCGGAAAACGGTTACGTATGGAGTTGGTGTCCTACGCAATTTTATGATCCGTATGATATCAACGAACAATATGTAAATATTAACAAGCAATTGGAGACCGACCCGAAAGCGGAGGGAGAAGCTCCCGAAACCTGGACGGCTCACATGAAAAAACTGTGGAACGCTTATCCGGAATATCTTGTGTGGAAAGCGGATCATTACGCTACGAAGTATCAGGAAAACATGTTTGCGAACATTATGACCCGCGTAAATAAAGACGGGGCATGGGCGCAGATCCTGAAGATCTACGATGATGAAAAACGTGTATCTTATGATGAATTCTACGGGATTTCGACGCCTGCCATGTCAAGCAAAGGCGCGTTGATGGCTCAGGAAGTTTCGGAATATTATCTGAAAGCGATTATGGGCGAGAAAAATATCGACGCCACCTGGGATTCGTTTGTTTCCTCGTGGAAAAAAATCGGCGGAGACGAAGTTGCCGCGGAAGTGAACGCATGGTATGCCGAACAGGCAAAATAAATATGAAAGCAAATATAGTACAACATAATATCACGTCAAAATTCGTGCGCTTCGTAAAGAAACAATGGATATGGTGGCTGATGCTGCTGCCGGGAATTGTTCTCACGCTGGTTTTTAAATACGGCTCTATGTTCGGCATCGTGATGTCGTTTCAGAAATTCGATATTTTTAAAGGAACGTTTTTCGGTCAGGAGTGGGCAAGCAATCACGGATTCGGAAACTTTATCTATATTTTTAAAATGGAAAAATTCTGGAATTCGGTGCGTAATACGTTACTGATTTCCGGGATAAAGATAGCGCTCGGAATCATTGTGCCGTTGCTGTTGGCGATTTTAATCAACGAAGTAAGTAAAAAATGGTTTTCGCGGTTTTTCCAGACAATGTATTTTTTGCCGTTCTTTCTCAGTTGGATCATTTTAGGCAGTATTTTGCTTGAAATGTTTGCTTACGGCGGCGTTGTGAACACCATGATCGAAAAAATATTCGGTACGAGAATTATGTTTTTCCTCGATAACGGTTGGTTTCGGACGCTGGTAATTTTATCGGACGTATGGAAAGGCATGGGCTACAATATGGTAATCTTTCTTGCCGCCATTATGGGCGTGGACGAGACTTTGTACGAGGCGACCGAAATCGACGGCGGCGGCAGATTCCGACAGATTATTAACGTTATGCTTCCGAGCATCGCTCCCGTTGTGGCAATGGTCATGACTTTATCTATCGGCGGAATATTGAACGGCGGTTTCGATCAGGTTTTGGTACTTTATAACCCGATGGTTTACGAAGGCGGAGATATCATAGATACGTTTGTGTATCGGCTCGGCATGTTCGGCAATCGTCAGGTAGACGTGGCAAGCGCCGTAAATCTCGCAAAGGCGGTCGTAACTCTTGTGCTTATGGGCGGAACGTATTATTTTGCCTACAAAAAGTTTGATTACAGATTGTTCTGAGGTGACGAGAGATGAAAATCAAAAAAAGTAAAGGAAGAATTGCTTTTGAAATTATAAACTATACGGTGCTTACCTTATTGGCATTGATTTGTATTCTTCCGTTCATTCATCTTCTCGCGATGTCGTTTTCATCCGATGAATTTACAAGCAAAGGCGTAGTGTTTCTTCTGCCGAAAGGATTCACGTTGCAGGCTTATAAGTACCTTCTGCAGAAAAACGAATTCTTTACCTCGCTCGCGATCAGTGTGATGAGAGTGATCGTCGGCACGTCGGCTTCGCTCATCGTAGTGGTGCTTACGGCATATCCGCTTTCGAAAACGGACGGAAGATTCAAAGGAAGAACCGGATTTACGTGGTTTTTTCTGATCACCATGTTTTTGAGCGGCGGATTGTTTGCTACGTATTTCCTGTATAAGCAACTCGGATTGTTAAACAGTTTTCTGGTTTACGTTTTGCCGGGAGCATGCGACGTCTGGTTTGTGCTGATGCTGATGAATTTTTTCAGGGGCATTCCGCGGGAGATCGAAGAGGCGGCTTTATTAGACAGGGCGGGGCAATTTACCATTCTGTTTAAAATATATATTCCGCTTTCGATGCCTTCGATCGCTACGATTGTTTTATTTACTGCGGTGGGGCAATGGAACAGTTGGTTTGACGGAATCATGTTTATGAACGATCCTTCTTTGTATCCGTTGCAGTCTTACTTATATACGATGATCGTTTCGAGCGATCCTACGAAGCAATCGGGCTTTACTCTTACGCCCGAACAATTGGAAGCCTTGAAAAATATCGGCGGAAAAAATCTGCAGGCGGCGCAGATCTTCCTGGGCGTATTGCCGATCGCGCTCGTATTCCCGTTTTTACAGCGGTATTTCGTAAAAGGGATCACCGTGGGCAGCGTAAAGGGGTAAAAAATGAAAATTACAAAAATTTTAGCGGCGGCGTTATCGTTGTTTCTGGTAGCTTCCGTATGTTCCTGCTCGCCGAAAAACGAAGCGGATGAAAAAATTTTGCTTTGTTATGCGGGCGATAGCAACGACGAATTCGGCGGCGGCGTGTATACAACCGCCAAAGAAGAGGCAAAATGCGGATTCAAAACGCTTGAACTCGGGAAAAACGCAGATAATTATCGCCGTGCGGTGGAGGAAGAAATAGCAAAGGGCGGAATCGAAACGGTTGCCATAGTCGGCAATGAGGCATATAACGGATTGTCCGGTTATGTGAAAAGTTTCAAGGGAATGAAATTTATCGTTTTGGACGCGGCTCTTCGCGAAGTGAGAGACAACGTTTGCGCGTTGGAATTTCAACCCGAGGAATACGGATATCTCGGCGGACGGGCGATTGCGGAAAACGGCGCAGAAAAAGCAGGGTATGTTTCCGTGTATGAGAACGGTTTCGATAATCGTGTGCTGTACGGCTTTTTGCAAGGGGTCGGCAACGCTTCGGTAAGCGTAAAGTATATCGAAGAGCAAACGAACGTGGTAAAAGCCGAAGATTATGCTTCTTCGGCATATCAAAACGGGGTAACGGCAATTTTCGATACGAGCGGTCGGAGTGCGCTCGGCAGTCTGGACGCGGCAAAGAAAAATGGCGGGGCGTTATATTTCGGCGGAGTAAATCTGAAAAAAGCGGCAAAAGAATCACGGGACGACGCCACGCTGGAAACGATTCGCGGCGGAATCGAAAAAAACTATGTTGAGGCAATGAAGACGATACGCAATATGGCGAAAAACGGATTCGAAACAGGAACAACGAAATATCTTACTGCCAAAGACGGTGCTTTCATTTGCGACTTGTCCGCAGAAAACGTAAAGTATTTATCGGATAATCCGCAGGATTTCAAGCGGTTAAGCGATGAAAAAATTGCTAAAGACGAGTCGGCATACACGCCGAAACATTCCGTAGACAGCGCGTATCACGAAGCCGTACCGTCTTGCGCCGATACCAACGACTGGAAATATCACCCGAGGGCGGGTTCCGGTAACGGCAACAAACCGCTCGGCTGGAAGGGCGTGGGAATCTGGTCTACGATCTATCTTCAGAACGGACAAAATCCCGTTTCCAATACGGGTATCGAATTTCAGAACATGAAAATATGGGCATATACGAAATCTTCCGGATGGGTTTTGCTTGAACATGCCAATCCGAAAGGATCGTTTTACGATGAAAACTTCGGAAACGACGCGCATAAAAACTTCATGTCTAACAGTATCAATTATGCCGAAGAAAAGCGTACCAGAATCAAACTCGATTATGCTACGCTCGGTTATAACTATCACCCTTTCGGAAGTCAGATCGATCTGGTCGAAACGGGACTTCTTAACCCGGACGGCAGCGTAAAAAACAACGAAACTTTGTATATTTTGTCCGAGATGGATATAAGACTGTGCGTATGGGACGCGTCGCGACCTTCCGATATCGACGAAGCGAAATACGTAGCGAATATCGGCGCGGACTGGTGGCGTGAAAAAGGTTTGCAATGGACGCCCGACTGGAACAGCAATAAAGACGTTTGTATCGGACAATTCCGCACAATCACGCAGGAGTGGAAACGTTTGTACATGACGAATGTTCCGTCTGCAATCTATGAGGAGATCTTTAAAGATTTTCCGTTTAATCAATGAGGCCTTAATAAAATCTATATATCAGGAGGAAAACTAATATGAACAAAAAAGGCAAATTTTTAGCACTTGTACTGACGCTCGCACTGTCGGGAACGTCGATCTTTGCGGTCGGATGCAGCGAATCTCAGCCGGATTCGCCCGGAACGACTTCGTCGATTACGCTCGATAAAGAGAAAATTAGCCTGGATGCGGGCAGAAGCGAACAACTTTCGGCGAGCAGTGCCGAAGTGAACTGGAAAACAAGCGATCCGGGCGTGGCTACCGTAGATGAAAACGGTAACGTAACGGGGGTAAACGAAGGTACGTGTAAGATCACCGCGTCTACGAAAGACGGGCAATTCGAAAGCGAATGCGTCGTTGTGGTTTCCGGTTATCGCCTCAGCAAAAACGTCGTTTCGGGAATCAACAAAATCGAGAACAACACTTATAACGGAGAAATCAATTACGCCGTGAACGGCAGCGATGACAATGCGTTTGTGGTGTCTTACGACAGAAGCAAAATGACGAATCCCTGGACAAGCCTTGTCCTTTGGTACGACGCAACCATGGCGGCAACGAGTTTCGAGCTCGATTTCGAAGTTACGAAAGGAAGTTTGCCCGTCATGCAGTTTGAATTCGGCGGCGAAAGCAGTTTCAAACAGTATCAGCGTTATGCCGTTCAAACCGGAAAAAACTCGGTTCGTCTGAATACAACCGACGTGGATCTCAACGGAGAGGGAAGTTGGAAAGCCATATATCTCGAATTGAATAATCCTTGTCCGTTGGAAGGCACGACCGACGAAACGAAAGGCGAAACCGAAATTAAGTTCACTAAGATTGCCATGGTAGCGGGTGAAAAACAGGCTCCCGAAGCGCCCGGTTACGCCGAAGTGAAAGAAGGCGTCGTTTATTGGGAACGTGTTTTTGCGGCTTCGGAATACGAATTGGAAGTGGACGGAAGCGCAATTACCGACCTTATGCAACGCACGCGTTCTTCGGGCGACGCGCCGATGGTGTGCCGCGCGTATAAACCCACAGAAGAAAAAGCGTTTGCCGTAGGCGATCATACCGCAAAGATTCGCAGTAAAAACAGCGCGGGCGTTTCTGCATGGAAAGAGTTTACGTTCACCGTTGCGGCAGCTTCGCAGGAAACCGCGGATACCTTCCGCGGGATAACGGGGCATGGCAATAACGAATATAATGACCCGAAAGATTTTTATACCGCAACGATAAATAAGGACAATTCCGTAAAAGTCGGATTTACCGCCGCGGATATCAACGAGTGGAGTACGTATGTCTTTAAATTCAATACCGCTACCATAGAAGCAACCAAGTTGCACATTAAAGTGCGCCTTGTCAGCGGAAATCTTAAAAAAGTACTTTTTAAGGTAGACGGAGCGTCCGGAACGGCTTACGAAGCGGATCTCGAGTTTGATAATGACGGGGTAGCCGAATTGACGATAAACGTCGAAAGCGCAAAACTTGCCGCTTCCTACGGTTCGGTTATGCTTTTCCTGAATAGATACGCTACTGCGGGAGAAAAAATCGAAATCGAAATCACAGACGTTTCGCTTTTCTGAAAGTAAATGGTAACGGCGGCGGACTTAACGATATGCTAAGTCCGCCGTTTTTCGGGAGATACTATGACTGTTCGGGAATATAGCGGATATCGGGTTACAGGAAAAAGTGGAAATAAAATTGCCTGACGAGAAGCAGGTTTCACGGTATTGAGGAAGAATATGAAGTTGACAATCGATTATCTCGAAGAAGAACATTTTTTCGGCGGAACGGTAAACGACGGCATTTTTATGCCGTATTCCGCAGGATTTTCGCGCGATCTGCGCGTGTGGCACGCAGGAAATCAGGCGTCCTCGTTTTTATTGTCGGATAGAGGAAGAGCGATTTATTCGGAAAAACCCTTTAAATATGAATTTTTTTCCGACTATATCGAAGTCGAAGGGGACGATATCTTTGTAGAACGCAACGGCGATACGCTGAAAAGCGCATATATGTCGATGTGTAAAAAATTCGCTCCTGCGGGGAAGAATACGATTCCGCCCGAGATCATGTTTTCGAGTCCGCAATATAATACGTGGATAGAAATGGAATGGGATTGCACGCAGGATAAAGTGCTTGAATATGTCGATCGGATACTTTCACACGGTTATCCGGCGGGAGTTTTAATGATCGACGATTGCTGGTGCCGGGCATACGGAGACTGGAAATTCAACGCCGCGTCCTTTCCCGATCCGAAAGCAATGATAAATAAATTGCATCGATCGGGGTTTAAGGTCATGTTGTGGTGTTGCCCGTTTGTCAGTCCCGATACGGCGGTTTTCCGCGAATTGGAAAAACTCGGCGCACTCGTAAAAAAATCGGACGGAACAACCGCGATTTCTCATTGGTGGAACGGGTACAGCGCGGTACTTGATCTTACGAATCCGGCAGCAACGGCGTGGTTTGAAAAGCAGGCTTCCGCTTTGATGGAAGATTTCGGTATAGACGGTTTTAAATTCGACGCCGCAGATCCCGAATATTATGACGACGACTTTGTGTTTTTCGATGGCTCGGATCGTTCGAAACAGGCGAAAATATGGGCTGAAATCGGCGCAAAATACTCGTTTAACGAATTACGCGCCGGGTTTAACGCGGGGTGGCTTCCCGTTGTCAATCGTCTGCGAGATAAAAATCATTCCTGGAACGACGACGGGTTGAATACTTTGATTCCCGATGGGATCGCGATGGGTTTATGCGGTTATCAATATCTTTGCCCCGATATGATCGGCGGCGGAATGGTTCCGGATTTTCATCGCGACGGATTCGTTTTCGACGAAGAATTGTTTGTGCGTTATTGCCAGGTGGCGGCAATGTTTCCCATGATGCAGTTTTCGCGTGCGCCGTGGAAAGTTTTATCCGAAAAAAATCAGAAAATTTGTCTCGATGCAGTCGGATTGCACGGCGATCTGGCGGAGTATATCATACAGACGGCAAAGCGTTGCGCCGCTTCGGGCGAGCCTATGATAAGAAATCTCGAATACGCTTATCCTCATAGCGGTTATGCTGCGGTGAACGACGAATTTTTGCTGGGCGAAGATATTTTGATCGCTCCGCAGCTGAAAAAAGGTATGCGTACGAGACAGGTAGTTATTCCCGACGGAATATGGGAAGACCCGGCGGGGAAAAGTTACCGTAAAGGCAACTATTCTTTCGATACACCGATAACGGCAATCCCTGTATTCAGAAGAATCGGCAACTAAAGTTAAGCACAGGCAATTTTATCTCTTGCCGTTGCGCTTAATAGTATAATTCACTACCGTTAACTGAGTCAATAAATTGTAAAATAACCTAAAATCAAAAAAATTTTTTATTTTTACCAACAAATCGTCTGTTTGCTTTGTTGTATATGGTGAAAGGGCAACAAGCTCTGCAATTTACACCGAGGAGGTAAAAAACGGTGAAAAAGAAATTTTTATTGGTAGGTTTATGTTTAACTATGACAATGTCTATGGCATTGGCTGCGTGCGAAGATCCCGAAAGCACGGCAAACGGTTTATCTTCACCAAACGATGTTTACGGAATGGGTGCGGTATCGAGCGTGAGATTGTTGGGAAACAATATGTCCTCAAGTGCAGTCAAAACTTTTTCTGCGGTAAGTGCTGCCACTCAAATGCGCGCTTGCAAAGTTGAGTTGACATCTTCTACTATCGATAATTCGGAACAAGAAGTAAAGGAACAAACAGAAAGGTTTAACGAATATTTTACGGCGCTCGATAGTTTTCTCGGCGACGACGTTGTTTCTACCATCACCGAAGCAAATACCGACGGCAATTATGAATACGAAACGAAAATGACGATCAAGGGAAAAGACTTTAACGGCGAAACGGTAACATATATTATGTATTATACCGAAACGCTCGTAAAAGCGGATTTCTCCGATGATGATGGCAACGAAGACGAAGAAACGGAAAATGAATATCAACTTGTCGGCGTAATGGTAATCGACGGCACGGACTATTATCTTGAAGGAGAACGTTCGGAAGAAACCGAAAAAGGCGAGTCGGAAACGGAATTGAAAATTCGCGCTTACGCAGATAAAACGGATAAGACTTCTTACATTCAAATGGAACAGGAGCATTCCGTTGAAGACGGAGAAACGGAAACCGAATATGTGTATTCTATTTATGCAAACGGTGAATTGATAGAACAAACCGCAGTCGAATTCGAAACCGAAAACAAAAACAACAAAGTTGAAACCGAGTACGAACTTGAATTCAGAAGAGGCACGTCGAAAGGCAAATACGTTGTGGAACGCGAGGTAAAAGACAATAAGATTTCAATTAAAGTAAAGTACAATATTGATGGAAAAACAGGTGTGTTCCATATCCGTGAAATCACGGACGAAAACGGTAATAAGCAATACGAGTATTCTTACAACGATGGAAGCAAACAGGTATTCGACTAAGGTTTTCGTTTGACAAAGTGATCGAAAATTTGGTATAATTACAATACTAAATC
>ERZ1026860.991-NODE-991-length-15567-cov-15.663422_pt1 | contig 15567 bp, 16 predicted proteins | sample MGYA00380160_ERZ1026860 | MGnify/ENA primary metagenome ERZ1026860 (study PRJEB33269, sample SAMEA4719796) | human gut metagenome | biome: human-associated habitat; feature: organic feature; material: feces | place: Cameroon | collected 2013-10 ... | reverse complement strand
CCTGGACCTTCGACCCCGTGGTCGTCGCGCCCGACGCCGGCGCGTCCGGCGCGATCGGCACCTACGACAACTTCACCTCAAGGAAACTCGACTGATGGCCAAGGATGCGAAAGAATCCCTCCGCTTCAACTCCTGGACGCTCGGCGGACAGGGCGCGGACGTCTTCGAGAAGAGCGCCGAGGCGCTGGAGCTCGAGCGCCTCAATCCCCTGCGCGGCGTGGACGAGTGGCGCCTCGGCCAGATCTTCGACGACGCCCGCGACGGCGTCTACGCCGACCTCGCCTGGCTCTACAACGAGATCGAGGGCGTGGAGCCCGCGCTGCTCACCTGCTGCGACGCCCGCGAATCCGCCGCCAGCGAATGCGGCTGGCTCGTCAGGACCGCCGACGCGGACCGCGTGCGCGGCTTCGACCCGTCCCTCGCCGACGAGCAGCGCGACGCCCTGCTCGCCGCCTTCGGCGAGGTCGAGGACGACCTCGCCGAGCTCGCCGGCCACCTCGTCTCGGCCTTCTTCCGGGGCGCGGCCCACGCGCGCCCCCTCTGGAACGCCGACGGCTCCCTCGCCGGCTTCCGCCACCTCGACCTCTGGAACTTCGCCCTCGACAGGAAGACCGGCCTCTGGTACTGGAACGCCGACGCCTCGCGCGACGAGGGCAGCTTCCAGGCGATCCCGCCCGGCGAGCTCGTCACCCTCGCCGCCACGCGCCACGTCGACCACGCGGCCCTGCCGATCTTCATCCGCGCCGCCCTGGGCGCGAAGCGCTACGGCGTGTGGCTCGACCGCTTCGGCATCCCGCCCGTCGGCGTGATCATGCCCCCGAACGCGGAAAAGGGCGAGCAGGCCGCCTACATGGACCTCGCGCGCAAGTTCGCCCGCGGCGGCTCGGGCATCCTCCCGAACGCCTCGCAGATCGTCTACGGCGCCGAGGCGCGGGCGGTCTGCCCCTTCACCGACTTCATCCGCTTCCAGCAGCAGCAGATCTACACCGTCGGCCTCGGGCGCGTGCAGAGCGGCGACAACGCCGGCGAGAACCTGGGCGGCAACGCCGCCGGGGTGGTCGACGGCGCCTTCCGCCGGATCGTGCGCCGCGACGCCCGCCGGATCGCCCGCGCGATCAACGACGGCGTGACGGCGAGGATCCTCGCCCGCCTCTTCCCGGGCCGCCCCGCCCTCGCACAGTTCGCCTGGGACACCGACGAGAAGCGCACGGGACGGGAGGTCCTCGAGGACGCCGGCCTCGCCAGGAACGCCGGCCTCGCCATCGGCCTCGACCAGCTGCGCGAACTCACCGGCTACCAGCTCGAAAAGGCCCCCGAGACACCGTCTCCGTCGCCGTTCCCCGGGCTCAACTCCGCAACCCCGTTGCAAACCGCGTTGCAAGGCGTTGCAAAACGCGAGGACGAGCCTGGACGGACAACGACGCCCGAATCCGGCGACGCGCCCCAGAGGGCGATTTTGGCCGCTTTCGCGAAGGACACCTCCAAGGCCGCCGAACGGGTGAAGGCGCTCCTGGACGATCCGACGCCCGAGGCGGCGGAGAAGCTGCTCGCCGACCTGCCCTCCCTCATCCCCGACGACCCCGCCCTCGCCGCCGTCATCGCCGAGGCGATGGCCGCCGAGTTCAGTCCCGTTCCGTCCGCGCAAGCGGGCGGTGATGTGGCGACGAACAGCGGTCACCCCTACACGAAATGCCCTGGCTGCGGAAAGTTCATGAGCCCAGCCGGAAACTGCGAGCATTGCGGATTCGTCGAGGACGACGACCGAATGATCGCACGCGGTAAAAAGGCCCTTGAGCGCGCAAGCACCGGAAATCCAACCGACGTCCTCGACGCCATGTACCGAAAAGGCGTCGGTGCAATCGACTTTGTCCAGGGCTGGGAAGGCAAAGGCAAGGCCATGGAACATGGTGCCGGGCTTTTGAAGATCCAGCAGAAGCACAAGACCGAGATGGCGCAGATTCCAGAGACGATCGCAAAAGGCAAGATCACACCATTGACCGTCAAGGGAACCGGCAAGATCGACAAGGACGGCATCGCGATCATCAACGGCAGCAACATCGCAATTCTTTCACGGTCAAAAGGCGACAGGTGGCGGCTGACTACGCACTACAAATCTGATGCAGACGCGAAAAAAATAACGGAGGCCGCAAAGAATGCAGCCTCCGCCTAAAAGGCAAGACGACGTTCGGGCGTTACCCGAGGCCTACGGCGCGTCGAGGCTGGCTCCCCGAACAGCGCTGGCGCCTGCCAGTGCCCAACAGTCTACCACAACCGCTTGACGAAAGGCAACCCCCTGAAATGAAAAACACGGTCTTCTACGGTGGCGCGGTCGCGCTCAACTGCGACCTGACGAACCTCGACGCCGGCACGACGCTCGCCGTGCAGCTCTCCCCCTTCGGCGAGTTCACCCTCCACGACGGCGGGAAGATGAACGGCACCGTGCAGCACTGCACGCGCGCCGCCTTCGAGGCGATGGTCGCCAACTGGAGGGCCGCCGGCTCGCCGGAGATCCTCGTCGACGTGGACCACAACTCCGCCACCGGCCGCTCCACCGAGGCCGCCGCCTGGGCGAAGAACCTCCGCGTGGAGGAGTGCGGCCTCTGCGCCGACTTCGAGCTCACCCCGCGCGGGCGCGAGCTGATCGGCGGCCGGCAGTACCGCTTCGTCTCGCCGGGCTGGACGCTCGCCACCGACGGCACGCCCCTCGCCCTCTGCTCGGTGGGCCTCACCAACACCCCCAATCTCCCCGTGAAGCCGGTGGTCAACGCCGACGACGCGGGCGGCCTGGATCCCGACGATCCAAAACCTGACAACGAAGGACATCCAACCATGGACATCAAGATGATCGCGGCCGCCCTCGGTCTCCCCGAAACGGCCACCGAAGAGGAGATCCTCGCCGCCGTCAAGGCGATGAAGGACAAGGAGGCCGCCGCGGCCGAAGCCGCCGCCAACGCCGAGGCCGAGAAGTTCGCGGACGACGCCGTCAAGTGCGGCAAGGTCGCCGCCAACGCCAAGGCCGCCGTCAAGGCCGCCTACCGCCGGAGCCCCGAGGTCGCGAAGCAGATGCTCAACGCCCTCGCCGCGCCCGCCAAGACCGTCGAACTGCCTGACTTCGCTCAGGCCAAGACGCCCGCCGCGCTCAACGCCGCCATGCCGGGCGCCGACGCCGACCCCGTCGCCGTCTACAACGCCTACCGCCAGATGGCCGAGGGCGCCGAGAAGGACGCCTACCTCGCCGCGAACGCCGCGAAGATCGAGGCCGGCTACGCGAAGGCCTGCGGCAAGTAAGAGTGAAGAGTTAAGGAAAGGATAATCCAACATGGCTACCACGTTTACCGGTCACGAATTCTACAGCCGCAAGATCCTCAAGGTCCTTCCGGCGCAGCTCAACTTCCTCGGCGCGTTCTCCACCGACGTCTCGGGCGAGCTCCTGGGCCCGTCCAAGAGCGTCGAGGTGCCGCTCGTCGAGATGGACGCCGCGGGCGCGTTCAACCGCTCGACCAACAACTTCGCGCGCCAGGCGATGACGCCGAAGACGGCCACCGTCACGTTCGGCGAACCGATCATCGCGGGCTTCGGCGTCACCGCCGACCAGGCGTCGAAGATCGACAAGCGCTGGTGGGAGGGCAAGGCGGAGCTCAACGCCACCGCCGTCGCCGCCTCCGCCTCCACCGCCGTCACGGGCCTCGTCACGAAGACGAACTTCGCCAAGGCCGTCACGGGCGTGGGCACCGCCGCGAGCTTCGCGAAGTCGGGCGTCGCCAAGATCGCCGCCGCGTGCGAGAGCAGCACGAACAAGCTGCGCGTCAAGTTCGCGGCGCTCTGCCTCTCCGGCGAGTACTTCTACAACCTCCTCTCCGGCCTGGACGCGAACGTCTACGGCGGCACGGAGGCGATCCGCAACGGCGTCGTCCCGGGCCTCTTCGGCTTCGGCAAGGTGATGCTCATGCACGGGCTTGACATCCCCGGCTTCGTCTGCGAGCCCTCCGCCATCGCGTTCGCGGCGCGCGGGTTCCGCCCGGCCGACGACACGCCCTACCGCGCGATCCGCGAGATCAAGGACCCCGAGAGCGGCCTTGTCCTCACGCTCGTCGAATACGGCGACGGCCCCACGGGCGACCTCTCCGAGAGCGTCACGACCCGCATCGGCGCGGCCGTCGGCGACGCCGGCTCGCTCGTGCGCCTCGTCGCCGGCGGAACGGACGAATAGGAGTAAGACGGATGGCCTGGAGAAAACCAACGCAGGACGATCTGACGGCCCGCCTCTCGCAGCGCGAGCTGGACGCGTTCTCCCGCTCCGCCGTCTTCTCGTTGGACGTGGTGGAGGGGGTTCTCGCCCAGTCCGCCGCGTTCGCGCGGGACGCCGTCCGCAGCGGCGGCCGCTGCCGTCTCTCCCCGGAGGACGGCGCGATCCCGGAAGGTCTCTTCAGGCCCGTCCTCGCAATCGCCATCCTCGACCTGCTCAACCGCTTCTCCCTGCAGCCCACGGACGCGCGGCGGGAGGCGGCGAGGGCGGGCGAATCCTACCTCGGGGAGGTCGCCGCCGGGAAGATCACGCCCGAATCCTACGCGGCGGACGACGCCGTGGAGGCCAAGGGCGCGGGCCCCCTCGCCGACGAAGGCCCCGTTCGCACGCTCGGGGGAGGGCTCTGGTAGAGGCTCCTCGACTGATGTCACCTTGAAAGGACTGTGAAAGGACACTGAAATGGCCATGGATGAACTTTCGAACATCGCCGCGGGCGAACCGCTGGAGCGTGGAACGCCCTGCACCGTGCGCGGCGGCTTCGCCTACCGCGCCGCGGACGGCGAGGAGCCGTCGTGCGTCTGCACGGCCGACTGCACCGCGAACGCAACGGGGTGCTTCGCGCAGCCGGAGGGGAGGTAGCCGCCGTGGACCAGGAGACGATCCAGCGCGTCCGCGATCTGCTGCCGACGACGCTCGGCTCGGACGAGATCCGCGAGCGGTTCGCCGCCGACGTCCTGCGCCGGTCCCTCCACTCGGCGCGCATGGCCTACGAGCCCTACCTCGCCGACCTGCGCGACGCGCTCACGGACATCTCCGCCGGGCGCGTCGGCGAGGCCGACGCCGTCGACCGCCTCACGCGCTCCCTCGCCGCCCTCGGCCACTCGCCGCAGGACGGCGGCGGCGTCCTGAACCCGGCCTCGCGCCGCCGCCTCGCGCTCATCCTCGACACGAACCGCCAGACGGCCGCCTCGGTCGCGCGCCTCTGGTCGCAGACCCCCGCAACCGTCGACGCCTACCCCGCCTGGGAACTCACGCGCTTCGAGGACCGCCGCGCACCGCGCGCGGACTGGCAGAGGCGCTGGCGGGCGGCCGGCGAGGCCGTAGGATGGGAGGGCGCGCTCCGGACGAGCGGCATCTACCCGGACTGGGGCATGATTGCCCTCAAGTCGTCCCCCGTCTGGGCGGCCCTCGGCGCCGGCGCGGGCGGCTTCCGCGACGCGCTCGGAAACCCCTATCCGCCGTTCGCGTTCGGCAGCGGGCTCGACTGGGAGGACGTGGAGCGCGGACGCTGCGAGGAACTCGGCCTCATCGGCCCGGGCGAGGTCGCGCGGGTCCCGGACGTACCGGAGATCGGGCCGGGCGGGGAGGTGGCCGCATGACGTACTCGCTCATCCCGGACCAGCGCCTTCGTGACACGCTCGGCGCGCTCGGCGACGGCGCGCGCGGAGAGGTCGCGCACGCGGCCGCCTACGCGCTCTACGTCTCCGTGCGCCGCCACGTCGCGCGCCTCGCGCGCTCCCGCCACGGCACGGCTGAGTCGCTCGGCGCCGCGCCGACCGGGTTCCTCCAGAAGGGCGCGCGCGCCATCGTCTGCAGGGACGACTGCGTCGACATCCCGATCCCCGGCTTCGCGCGCGTCTTCCGCCCGCTCGACATACGCCCCACGAAGGCGAAGGCGCTCACGATCCCGATCAGCCGCGTGAGCTACGGCGTGAGGGCGGGCCGCCTCGCGAGGGAGGGCTGGAGCCTCTTCAGGGTCTCCGCGCGCGGCGGCGGCCCCGGCGCGGGGGTCCTCTTCGGGCGCAGAGGCGGCGAGCGCGCGGCGACCGCGCTCTACCTCCTCCGGACGCGCGCGAGGATCCCGCAGGACCGCTCGCTCCTCCCGACGGACGGCGAGATGCACGCCCAGGCCGCGCGCGGCGCCGCGGACGCCATCCTCTTCCTAGGAAGGAGGGGGGCATGAGTGTCCACGCCGAAGTCCTCAGACGCGCGGTCGCGGCCCTGCGAGAGGCCCCCGGCCTCGCCCGCGCCCGCGTCGTCGCGCAGAGCGACCAGGAGCTCGCCGCGCTCATCGAGGAGGAGGAGGCCCGCCTCGGCGGGCTCGCCGTCGTCGTCACGGTGGACGAGGTCGCGAAGCGCCACGCGCGCCCGGCGGCCTACGACGTCCGCTTCTCCGTCGCGGCGACGGAGTGGGTGCCGATCAACCGCGCCGCGTCCGGCTTCACCACCGCCATCGACGCGGCGGACGCCGGCGCAGAGGCGCTGGAGGCGGCCGGCCTCGGGCACTACGTGCGCCTGAGCCACACGACGCCGGGGGACGGCGTGCTGGAGGCCGTCGCGGAGATGGCCGGCACGTTCACGGCGGTCGAAGAGTAGGTACAGGACAGGAAAGGAAAGGAAACAGACATGGCAGCACGCACATACCAAGGGGTCGCCGCATGGGGCGTCCAGGGCGGCGTCAACGGCGTCACGGGCATCGTGACGTCCATCGGCCAGGAGGACGAGGCCGTCCTCGCGCCCGAGTACAACGAGGCCGGTCAGGTCGTCAAGCAGACGATGTACGACCGCAAGACCACGCTCACCTGCACGATCGAGGTCGCCGCCGGCACGGCGCTCCCCAAGGTCGGCGAGGCCATCACGATCAACGGGAAGCAGGGCTACGTCACGCGCGCCTCGCTCGCGGAGGAGAACCAGGCCTACCGCAAGATCTCCGTGACGGCGGAGGTCTACATGAACTGCACCAAGACCACCGCGATCTAGGGGGCGACGCCGTGAAGGACAACCCAAAGGCCGCGCTCGCGGCGCTCACGAGCCCCGCGAAGCTCACGCTCGGAAAGGTCGCGCTGCTCTGCCGGCTCGACTCCCCCATCCTCTCCGGGAAGATCGACGACATGCCGAAGTGCCTCACGGCCATCTTCGTGGTCGAGAACGACTTCGCCGACAGCGTGGCGAACTTCAGCCGCATCGAGGACCTGGCGCTCATCGCCTACGGCGGGATCTCGCCCCTCGAATACCGGCAGAAGCTCGCGCACACGCTCGACGAGGTGGCGGCGTTCTTCGAGATGCTGCCCCGCCCGTCGCCCGGCTCAAAAAAAAACTCGGCAACGGATGGGTCGCCGAGCTCGTCGAATGGCTCTGCCGAACCTACTGCTACCGTCCGGACTACGCCCTCGGCGAACTCCCAGCGGTCCAGGGGGCGCTCCTCTGGCGCTGCTGGGTGCAGGGGCCGGGCGGAAGCGAGACCGGCACGCTCCTAGAGGACGAGCTCGCGTTTGAGACGTGGGGGAGGAAGCCATGATGGCAGAGGAGTACGGAGTCAGGCTCAAGGTCACCGCCGACACGGCGGAGGCCGAGAAGTCGATGGACCAGCTGCTGGACCGCAAGGCCCGGCGCGTCCAGGACGCGACCGGCGCGGGCGGCGAGTCCGCCGCGGCCGGCGGCGTCTCCGCCGATTCCGCCAGGAGGGCGGGGCGCGCCGCGGGCCAGGAGTTCGAGCGCACCGTCTCCGGCGGCGCGGCGGGCAAGGCGATCGGCAAGGCGCTCGCCGGGTTCGCCCTCCACCAGGGCCTCGGCGCGGCCTTCGCGTTCGCCCGCACGCCGGGGGCGGACAACACGTCCATCTCCCGCGCGCAGTCCACGATCTCCGGCGCGCTGCAGTTCGGCACCGCCGGCGCGATGCTGGGCGGACCCGTCGGCGCGGCCGTCGGCGCCGCGCTCGGCGGAGCGTTTGGCCTGGCGCAGCAGCTCGCGCGCGAACGCCAGGAGCGGCGCGAGACGAGGGTCGGCATCTGGCAGACCGCGTGGCAGAACAACGAGGGGCTTCTCGCCGGGTTCGGCGCGGAGGCGCAGAGGCGGCTCCTCGGCTGGCAGGGCAGCCGCGAGGCGCGCATCGAGTGGCTCACCGCGAACCGCAAGGACGTCGTGGCGCGCCAGGAGGCGGCACGCGACCGCCTCGCCGCGTTCAGCGGGGACAGGACATCGACGGAGTACACGTACCTGCAGGGCGAGTTCCAGCGGCTCTCGACGCTCTACAACCGCGCCGTCTACGACGAGATGCAGGAGAGGATGAGCCCGCTCTACGACCCCTACACCGCATCCGAGTTCTCGGACGCCTTCTCACGGCGCGGCCTCACCGTCGGGCCTTCAGTGGACGTGGCCTCCGCGAACGGGAAGGTCATCGAACTGCAGGAGCGCATGGTGGACCTCCTCCAGCGGATCGTCGACGCATCCAACGCCGGAGCGGCCGCGAACGGCGAGCGCCTCGACGTCGTGCTGCGCGACATCTTCGAGACGACGGGGCTCCAGTAGGAAGGAAGGCGGCGAAGCATGGGACTCTCATCACTTGGCGGGCTCAGCGGGCTCGGGACGAACGGAAAGCTCTCCCTCACGGGATCGGGCGAGGGCGAAGGGATCGCCGGCATCCACCTCACGGTCGGGCGGCGCATCACGCACGCGCTCGACGCGAACCGCTCGGAGGTCACGTGGGAGGGGCCGTGGGAGGAGATCGTCCAGAAGCTGAACGAGATCGGCGTCGGGAACGCCGACGACGGCAGCCTCTCGGACCTGCCTGACGGCGAATCAGACAGCAACGGCAACTACGGCGCGCGGAAGATCACGTACGCCGTCCTCACGCGCGGCCCCGGCGCCGTGGGCCGCCTTGTCGTCACGTGCTCGCAGAACGTCCACGCCGTCCTCTTCGGCCTCGACTGGGTAGAGGTCTCCAAGCCCATCCGCACGTGGCGCGCGGACCGGGGCGAGAACGCGCCGGACCTCGGGGAGATCCGCAAGTGGGAGGAGCAGCGCGAGGCGAATCCCGCCGCCTACTACGACTTCAAGGTGGGCGGCAAGGAGATGGAGGGCAACACGCGGAAGCTCGCCTGGTTCATCTCGCGCGGCATCGAGACCTACCCGCGCTATGCGCCCGTCTTCACGATGCAGCTCGTCGTCCAGGGCCTGTCTGCCGCATTTGAGGAGCAGTACCGCGTCGGGACGGTCGGAACCCCGACGTGCCCGTTCGGCTGGACGGACCCTTCCGGGCGGAGCGCCGAGTACTTCCTCTCGGGCGTCCTCAACCCAGACGACGGCACGGCCTACACGTGGCTGCTCGTCAAGTCCGTCCTCTCGCCGCGCCCGGACGGCTGCTTCACCTGGAACCTCGCCTGGCAGGGCGCCGACGGCATCGATACCGACCTCTACGGTTCGGAGGATGGATCGTGATCATTCCGCCCAGACGACTCGCGCCGACGGAGCATGTGACGGCGCGCGCCTACAACGCGCTCCTCGACTACGCCCGGCGGACCGCCCCCGTCGCGGGCGCGAACGTGAGCATATCCTACGGGATGGGCGGGGCCGCCATCAACGGGACGCCGGGCGGAGGCGCCGGGGACGCGGGAATCCGCCCGTTCAGGGTCCGCTACCACGAACGCGGCGAGGGCAACGGGCAGTGGGAGATCTATCTCCCGCCGGGGTGCATCTCCGTCGGGGACGTCTGCAAGGTCCTCAACCGCAGGGCGGACGCCGCGGCCGGCCACGAGGACGACGGAGGGGACTGGTACGCGTTCCGGCTGGACGAGTCTTCGGCCGGGGACGGGACGGCCGAAGCGGAGAGGACGTTCCGCGTCGTCGTCCACGGCAAGCCCCGCGCCATGCGCGACGGCATCGACAGCCTCAAATCCGCCGCCGGTCCCGGCGTCTCCGTCACGGCCGTGCCGAACGCGGGGACGTCCGGCGGGGACGTGCAGGAGGAGCCGTCGGACGGTGAGCTCGGGAACTGGGGCGACGCCTTCCGGCAGGTCGTCGCGAACGTCACGGTCACGGGCGGCGGGGACGGCGTCTCGCGGTCCGTGCGGCAGATCTGCAGCGACCCCATCTCCGTCGGCACGCGCGAGGACCGCCCCTTCGACCTCGTGTGGTGGTTCGCCGCGAAGGACGACGGGGACCTCGAGGTGAAGAACGTCTACTGCGTCCGCCAGAATGCATCCCTCGCGGGGACGGACATGGCCATCGACCGGGACGCCATGACGGACGTGAAGGACGCGGAGAGGGCCGTCTACCTCCACGTGATCACGCAGTCCGGCGCGAACGTCGGCGAGGTCCTGAAGGACCCGACGAATACGAATGCCTCGGACGAGCAGACGTGGGTCCCCCTCTACCTGATGAAGGACAACTGCGTCGTGTCCGACTCGCGGACCGCCAACCTTTCCAACATCCAGTACTACAGATGAGAAGACTCCTCCAGACCGCCGCGCTCCTCGCGGCGCTCGCGGCGTCGGCCGCCTCATCCCCCATCGCGGGGACGAACGACTTCACGTTCACCCGCGTCACGTACACGAACATCTCCGGCACCGTCATGGGGGACGCGGGAGACTACATGGCCATGCGCTACGAGGACCTCGCATGGCTCCAGGAGGCCGTCGAGGAGCGCCTCGCCTTCACGGGCGACCTATTCGACTTTACGACGAACGCGCCGAACCGCTGCACGCGGTGGGAGTTCGGACGCTGGGACGCCGACGCGACGAACGGGACGGAGGCCTCGATACAGGCGTTCGTGGACGGCACGACGCAGACCGTCGCGAGGGCCTGGGCGGTCACCAACCTCTTCCTCCCGAGGGGCGTCAGGCTCGACCCGGCCGGAAGCAGGGAAATTGGTAAGAGGTTCATCAATACGGGGGAGCTCGCCGGGCTTTTCTCTTCGCCGACGAATGAACTCGTCACGTCTCCGACGGTCTGGATGACCCCCGGTCGATACGACCAGACCAGCGTCGTCGACCGGACCGAGCTTGTGGTCTCCGTCACGCAGCGCCTCGAGTTCGTCCGCCACGCGCTGACGAACGGCACGGAGGAAGTCCACACGAACAAGGTCTACTACCTCGCGACGAACCGCGTCCGCCACGTCTCAACGAACATCTGGGACGTATCGGCGCTCGACCTGTGCGCGAAGTCCGGACGGTTCGCGTTCGCCGCCGCGCACGACGTGGAACTGTCCGGCCTGTTCAGGTCCTCGTCCATCACGGACGCCTACAGGATGGTCCGCGAGGCGGACCGTCCCGTCGTGAACCTCTACGCGACAAACGCCCCGCTCTCGTCCGTATCGCACGCGCACTGGGATAAGGAGCACGTGGCCGTCCCGACCGAGTCGGACCCATGGGACGGGCTCTACATGTGGGGCGACCCGTGGACGAGCAGCGGATCCGAGACGTTCACGAACGGAACCCTCACGCTGGAGGTGTCGGGACGCGCCTTTCGGACGAGGAAGACCTACCGGTATCTGAAGTACGACAATCTTGACGGGGAGGAACTCAAGCTCGATGAAGTCGTGGACGAGCACGACTACCTCGACGTGCAGACGCCGATCGCTCCGGACGGGCTCCACGTCGTGGCGCCGTTCCGTCTCTCCGCCGTGACGGCCGGCGGACGGGAGGGGGCGCCGAGGGTCGCCGGAGGGGATTTCTTCCTCGTGGCAAGCGTCGACGGATCGGTCGAGCGCGCAGAAAGAGGAGAGACGACGGTCGAGATGGCCGTCACGAACGCCGTCGTCCTCGTCCCCGTCTCCGCCGAGATCGACCTTGGCGGGGATCCGCGTGGCATGGCCGTCTTCCGCGTCGGGGGCGACCTCACCGAGCTCCTCTGGACTGCGGCCGACGCGGCAGGCATCCGGATGCCGACCGCGCTCGGGGGCCTCGCCGCACCTTCTCCGCCCTCCCTTGGTGAGGACGAGGGGAATGCGGCATCTGGTCGGTACTATGACCTCACGGTCGAGCCGAAATACGTGATCGGGGTCCTACGGCTGGATCCCACAACGAAACTGGAAGGATGGTGAAGTCATGTCTGAAGACATCGTGAAAGGCGTTTCAAGGGCTCTTGCAAGGGGCGTTTCGCGTGCCGTTCTGGCGCTCTGCGCGGCTGCGTCCGCCGTCACGTTCGACGTCGACGTCGAGGGCGTCCGTCCGGCCCTGCTGGAGGCGTACAGGGGAGAATCGTTCGAGATCGCGGCGCGCTTCCCGCAGGACTTCGGCGTCTCGTCCGCGCGTTTCCTCTGGATGACGAACACGGCGGCGGATGCGGATGTCTTCTCGACGAACGCGACCGTCTCGGCGGACGGCGTCGTGCGGACGGTCTTCACGGGCGCGATGGACGCGGGCGCGCCCGCCGTGCCGTTCTTCTTCGCGGCCGAGACGCGCGTCGGGACGTGCCTCCGCGCATCCGGCATGATCCGCTTCCGCCCGTCTCCGGGCGTCTCACCGTCCGCCGAGCCGTTCCCGTCGGCGTCGCGCACGCTCGACTTCTCGCAGATCGAGGCCCTCAACGCGCCCTGGCCGACGCGGGAGGCCGTCGAGGCGCTCGTCCGGGACGCGACGAACGGCATCCCGGCGCCGCCGTCCGCACCGGACCTCTCGCCCTACGCGACGAAGGAGGAGGTCGCGTCCGAGATTGCGGCCGCCACGAACGCGGTCGCCTCGATCCCGCAGCCGGACCTCGCGCCCTACTGCACCGTCGAGGCCGCGCGGGCGATGGACGCGGCGGTCTCGAACGCGCTCGCGGCGGCGGTCGCGTCCATCCGCGTCCCGTCCCTCGACGGCTACGCGACGGAGGCGTGGGTGGAGGCTGCGCTCGCCGGCATCAGCCAGCCGGACCTCTCGCCCTACGCGACGAAGGAGTACGCGGACGCGGCGGCGTCGAACGCCGTCGCGGGCGTGAACGTCCCGTCCCTCGACGGCTACGCGACGGAAACCTACGTGGACGGGAAGGTGGCGGCCATCCCGGCGCCCGACCTCTCGCCCTACGCCACGAAGGCCTACGCGGACGCGGCGGCGGCGGACGCGGCGGCGGGCGTGCAGGTGCCGTCCCTCGAAGGGTACGCCACGCAGGGCTACGTGGACGGGAAGGTGGCGGCCATCCCGGCGCCCGACCTCTCGCCCTACGCCACGAAGGCCTACGCGGACGCGACGGCGGCGGACGCGGCGGCGGGCGTGCAGGTGCCGTCCCTCGAAGGGTACGCGACGAAGCTCGACGTCGCGGCGGTCGCGGCGAAGCTCGCCGACGCGGGCAGGGCCGAACGCCTATGGAGCCCCGACGGGCGGACGGCGACCGACGCGACGGGCGTCGTCTGGAGCGTCTCGTGGGCCGCCGCGACGAACTGGGTGAGCCTCACGAACGGGATCGTCTACCGGCCGACGGCGCCTGGCGTGTGGATCGGCGACGGCGTCATCACGAACGGGGAAGGCGCCGTCGGCGTGGGGAGGATCGAGTACGGGCGGGGCATGCCGGAGTGGTTCGCGTTCAGCCTCGACGGCGGGGGGAGCTACGCCGACGCAGGGGCGGAGGGGCTGTACCTCGACTACTCGGACGCGGTCGCGATGCGGCCGGACGCCTTCACGGGCGTCGTCGAGCGCGCGGCCCTCTACGTGCCTATGGCCCGCGTGGTGACAAACGACGTCGGCTACGTCGCCAACGAATTCAGTTCAGCCGGCGTCGACACGAACGCCGTGAACGACCTTATCACGTCCGCAACCAACGGGCTCGCGACGGCGGCGGACCTCGCGGGGCACGTGCCGGCCCGCGCGGAGACGTTCGGCACGGACAGGCTGTGGACGGACGCGACCGGGGTCGTCTGGCGCGCCGTCTTCGACCCGACGTTAGACTATTGGACGATCGAGCCGAAGGATGTGGCGGAGAAGTACGACGTATCCGTACTCTTGTACGGGGACTACACATGGATCATCGAGCTCACCTCGGATGTGGAGGGTTCTTTGAATGGTACTAGGCAGTATATACAAACCGGGTACGGGACCAACACGTACTCATTTACCATCTCCCTGTCATACACGTCCACCTTCCCCATGATCACGGCGGTGCGGCATCCCGGTGGCACGAAGGCCGTCGACAGGGTCTCATACGCAAGCGGCCTCGCCGCGACGGTCACGAACGCCGTGCGGGAGGTGGTGCGCGAGACGGGCGACCTCCTCTGGGACGAGGAGCTGCAGGTCACGTGGAAGGCGACGTTCGAGGGCGGCTACCTCTGGTACACGCCCGTCACGAACGTCAACATAACGGGGAGGGGCGAATGAAGACGAAGGAACCGATACTTGCCCTGCTGCTCGCGGCCCTCTGCGCCGTCGCGTCGGGGAGGCAGCTCGCGCTCATGGTGGACGAGGAGGGGCGGCTCAACTCCACGAACGCCGTCGCGACGGTGGCGGACCTCTCGGCGGCGGCGGCAGGCGCCCTCGTCGCCGACGCGAAGGCCGAGGCCGCGAAGGAGGCGACGGACGCCGGGACGAACATGATCGCGGGCGTCTCCGCCGCCATCGCCTCCTCCGAACTCGTCGTGTACGTGAGGGGGCGCGTCTCGTCCTTCGAGGCGGGGACGCTGTTCGGCCCCGACGACAGGATCGGGATCTACGACTTCAGGGTCCAGGCAAACGCGGACGGCACGACGACGGCGAAGACGTGGTGGTTCTCGACCGTCCCCATCGGCAGTTCGGACGTGTACCTCAAATGGGCGGATTCGCTCACCAACAAGGTGTTCACCGCCGTGGACGCGGATTCCAACGTCCCCCTCGGCACGCAGACGGTCGGCTCGAACACGTACCAGAACGCCTACCTCATGACGAAGACGTTTACCAGCCTCCCGCAGTCGTTCTTCCGCGTCGGTCTGGAGCCGGACGCGCCGTCGGGCGACGGCTCCCTGCTGGACATCAAGGGCGTTGCGGGCGGCTTCACGGGAACGATCGTCGCGGGGGAGACGCTTATAGTCTCGAACGGCGTGGTTATTGGGAAGGAGGCGCAGTGATGGGCACGGCGTATCTCGGCGTCATCGACTGCGTGGAGCAGGCCCGCCTCGCGGACGCGGCGGCCGTGCGGGAAGCATGGACGTACGCATTCGTCATCAGCCTCATGGTGGTCGTCCTCTGCGCCGCCGTCTGGGCGGTCTGCCGCATGGTCCGCAGGCAGGTGCGCCGCCCCGCGACGAGGGCCGCGCTCGCGCTCCTCGCACTCGGCATGATTGCCTACGGCGGCACGAAGATCGTCACGGCGAAGGGCATCAACCTGACGAAGTGCGAGGTGGACGCGAAGAAGGTCTCGCTCGAATGGAACACGTCGGACGAGCGCATCAAGCCAGAAACAAAGTTCATGATACAGGCGTCCCGCGAAGGAGGCAGTGGGTACGAGACGTTTGCCACGACAACGGCCTCGAACGCAGTCATACCGCGCTTCACGGTGGACAGGACGCACGCCTGGCGCATCGCGGTGGACGCGGGGGAGGTACAGGGGCTGTCTCTTATACACATCTCCGAGCCCACGAGACAGGCAGAAATCTCGTA
>ERZ1026860.989-NODE-989-length-15595-cov-12.981017_pt1 | contig 15595 bp, 16 predicted proteins | sample MGYA00380160_ERZ1026860 | MGnify/ENA primary metagenome ERZ1026860 (study PRJEB33269, sample SAMEA4719796) | human gut metagenome | biome: human-associated habitat; feature: organic feature; material: feces | place: Cameroon | collected 2013-10 ... | reverse complement strand
CTCTTCGGCAAGCAGCGACAGAGCCCTGTACACTTGCTCCAGAGTGCATTCCGGCCGCTCGAAGAACTTACCGGCATCCTCAAGTGATGAGCGTTTTGACCCCGGATAAAGTGTCCTGGTATATATCAGCATCGACAGAATACTGTTCAGGTCATACTTGAGCAACTTGTGCTTCTTGGCTATCTTCTTACAGATATAGCCCAGCAAGCAGCTGGCGCAATGCCTGGCAACCAGAAGTCGTTGAGGCCTTGAAGAAGGCTGGTCACGAAGTGTTCGACTTCCGCCACCCGTGGGAGAGATACGACGGATTCCACTGGAGCAACATCGACGAGCGTTGGCAGGACTGGAGCGTTGAGGAATACAAGACCGGCCTCAGGCATCCGGTGGCCATCGAGAAGTTCGGCCGCGATTTTGACGCCAGGAAATGGGCTGATGTCTGCGTGCTGGTGCTGCCATGTGGCCGCTCTGCCCATGCTGAGGCCGGATGGTTTTCTGGTGCCGGCAGGAAGGTCATCGCGTACATCCCTGAGCCACAGGAACCAGAGCTGATGTACAAGCTCTTTGACGGAGTGGTCTCAACGATGGAGGAGCTGTTGCAGATGTTGAGGTAGAGACTACTCCTCTGTAGGTGTTTTTCTGAAATTGACGGAGATTCCGAACTTGGACTCCAATTCATTTTGAACGGCTGCTTCTTTCGCGAGCCGTTCTTTCTTTTCCAGGAGCCTCGCTTCGCGCATTCTCCTGCGTTCTGCGGCTCTTTCCTGATGCAGGCGGCCATTCTCCCGGATTTGAGCCATAACCGCCTCGACGGTCTCGGGAAGTCGCTTCTTTGACAGTTCACACTCCCAAACAACAATTACCTCCCAAGCTTTGGCCTCCAGTTGACGCATACTTCCTGGTCCCGTTCCTGATTACGTGTGACCTTTGCCTTCCAGAAATTGGTGTTGGTTTTTGGGACCGTGTACTTGGTGCATCCCTGATGGCCATGCCAGAAGCACCCGTTAACAAAAATGACAGTACGATATTTCGGTAGGACAATATCCGGAGAGCCTGGCAAATGCTTCACGTTAACACGATATCGGTATCCCTTTAGCCAAAGTTCATGACGCAGAAGAATCTCCGGCTTCGTTGAGGCCGAATGAACAGCTGACATGTTCTTGTGACGTTGTTCTGGCGTATGCCTGTCTGCCATATCTATTTCTTCCCGGAACCGACCCTAACATGGAGGGCACCATAAAGCCACGTATTGATTTCCCTAATCCACGGCTTCATCTCACGGTGATCTGGATTATTCTCGTCCAGCCGCAAAGGTGTTGCTTTCTGCCTTATCGAGAACACCAATCTGTCCCATACGGAGGCTATGAAAGTAGTCTTGTCGTAATAAGTCCACGTTGAGGTATCGGTAGGGCTTTGGAGGGACAGAATCAATTCTGCAGGAGACTCAGAGTCTCTAGTTCCTGTGCCGTCAAAAGCGAAGTAGTTTACGATGGGTTTGATTATTGCCAAACACTTCTCCTCATCAGGATGGCTGAAAGGACATAGAGGGTCACATACGACAGTATCTTCTCCAATTTTACCGGATAATCTGAGGTCCCAATACCTGTTGACCAGTGAATCTAAAGGAGCTATCGGTTTGTTTATTGACCTCATAACCCTTAGAATCTTTTCTCGCGTTGTGTGATTGATGATGGACGGATTGCCCCCTCTTTCTGTCTTGACAGAAATACCGATGCCGTTAATGTAGACGTCCGATTTATCGAACATCTTAGCTTTTGTTGCTTTGACAGACATACAGACCGAAATCAGTTCTTCTGCTTCAAGCTGTTCCCATTCCATTTTGAAGGAGAGTTTCCCGTATTCATAGGTCTTTGTTCCGACACTGCGCACGACCTCAACTTTATCGCCAATTGGGACAGGCAAAGATTTCTGCCTACATTCAATGAGGAACAGTTTAAGCAGATATTCGTCCCTCTCTCCTTTGTTTTGCTTAATGGTTACAATCTCTTGTTTGAACGCAGTCTCAAAAGGAGTACCGTATTTGAGCGAATCATATTTTTTGATTCGGATATGGAGGGCAGCTTTGTTTCGAGTTCTTACTCCATCAAAAAAAGGATAATTCCATTTAAGGATAGATTCATTTCCCGGTTTGAACAGTTCCTCGTCCGTTGGCATTCCCTTAGAGTCTCGGAGGGAGAAACACAATGACGTCCAAATGGAATCAAAATAGTTCTGGGGAGTATATTGGAACCACAAAGAATACTCTATCGGATCACTGAAATCCATGATAATGTCAACAGTATCCGAAATAAAACCATCCTGGTTGTATTCTTTCGAAAAGTCAAAAGAATTAAACGCCATGAATGTCAAGAGTTTCTTCAGATAATCTCTGTGCACTATGAACGGATTCAGTGTGCTCTGGTAAAAACAGTCTTCATTGAAAAGACCGATTTTTCTTCTCTCAATATACTTTGCAACAGCAAGATCAAGGTCGGCTATGGAAAGGCCTATTTTCTGACAGACTTTCTCGTACTTTGGCCTCGTAGAGTGGTTGACGAGGGCCCTGTCGGTATAGTTCATGCACCTGACGGCAATCCTTTTGTCATTAACAACGATATCGCATTTAGCACCTCTGCGTGCAGGAACATAACCGATCTGATGACAAAGACGTCTCTTGTCATTGACGGACAAATTTTTTATATCGAGTTCCGCAATATTGGGAAGAGACCTTAATTCGGCATCATCACATTTTACGGATTGGATATTATGCTGATGGGTGTCTCTCAGCTGAACCAGGCGAAGAACAATGGTGAGTATCTCATCCGCCAATTTAAAGTCTCTGTGTGGCTCGTATTCTGCCATGTCGGATTAACGGAAACTAGGGTTTTACAGAATAGATTTATCTTTCAGCACCTTTAGCAGTTGGGAAGCAGTGGCTTGTATAGCAGGAACGGCTACACTGTTACCGAATTGCTTATATGCAGAGGCATCAGCCACTACAATTCTGAAATCATCCGGATACCCTTGAAGTCTTGCCCACTCCCTTGGCGTCATCCTACGCACTCCTTCGGTATTGACGGTTCCTTTTATGTGTGTCGTTGGAACGAGATTCTTTTGTCTCTTATCGATAACGAGATTTCGCTCACGTCCCATCCCTCCTACAACTATGGCATTAGCGACGGCATCATCAGCAATTATTTCATATCCGAATCCGTTACCTTTTGCGGCGTGGCGCGCCTTGTGCGCTTCCAATGTCGCGAGATACTGAGTGGATAAATAGTATTTTGCAGGAACCGGCTTCTCTTCCCTTATATCGATAAAATGCTTGGATACTTCTTTTTGTTCCGGATAGACAAAATCATCCTTAGTGATTCCAAGATCCTTCCTGAATCCGACAATGTAAATTCTTTCCCTATGTTGAGGGACTCCAAAATACATGGCATTAACAATCTGAGGATCAGGAACTACATACCCAACTTCATCAAGAGTGTTTAAGATAACTTGGAGAGTCTTACCACCATCATGGATTGCCAACCCCTTAACATTCTCTAAGAAGATGGCCTTCGGCTGCCTGCGGCGAAGAATCTCCGCCACATCAAAGAATAGCGTACCTCTGGTCTCTGCGAAACCTCTTCGTTTCCCAGCTAATGAGAATGCTTGACAAGGGAAGCCTGCACATAGAATATCGAAGTTCTCAGGAACGTAGTTCTTGGTTGATTCTTTAGTAATATCCCCAAACGGGACCTCGCCGTAGTTGGCGTAATATGTACGTTGAGCTTGCTCGTCCCATTCCGAAGAAAAAACACACTCTCCGCCCAGGTTCTGAAGGGCCATGCGGAACCCTCCTATACCGGCAAAGAGGTCTATGAAGGTGAACTGAGGCTTTTTTACCGGAGTGAAAGGAACCTCATAAACTTCGTCAAAGAGGTTACCAATATATGCCGCTGAAGGCTCATTGAGTGCGTCTTTCTCAGATGGCTTGTACGTTCCTCTTAGGATTCCTGCCCACTCGTTGCTTATAATACTACCCATCGTCTCATAAGGCTTCCCAAATGCATTATTGCCTTTGAGTTTGAGATAATGGGTCAGGATGGCAGCTGCTTCCAAGTAACCGATTCCCAAGCCATTCCCATTCTGTTCCTCGTGTTTAAGGACGGTTTCGATGGGTTTGCGATAAGTGTCGAGTATTGCAAGATTATCCATAATGATTTCTTTAGGATTGCAAAATTATCACTTTTTAACGATATGGTAAAATTTTTTATCGCTCATCCGTCATAGGCGCATAATTAGAAGTTCGTAACTAATAATCCGCATATAATGATTATAGCCGGCGAGGATAGATGTCCATGAACTATATTTAAAAAATGTAGTAAATATTTTAAATTTCTTGTAGATATTCAAAATAATAAAGATATTTGTGGTACCCCAAAATAGAGTAATCAATAATCACATCAATCATGGATAAATCGGAAAAGAGACTTCGCTTTGAGAAGGTGGCGGGCAAAAGGGTTCAAAGAGTCATCGATACGATAGACTTAATCGCAAACTGCTCCAACAGGAACAACTATGAGTATGATGAGAAGGACGTCGATCAGATGTTTGGAGAGATTTCAAGGCACTTGCGCGATGCAAAGAACGCTTATCAGAAAGGCTTGCCGGCAAAAGAGGGTAAGAAGGGTTTTTCATTTGATTAGTTTCAATTATGGATGACAGTAAACTTGAACTCGGTTGCCGTTGGCATTTCGAGACCGTCGGAAGAGGAAACGTGGGGAAAGATGCTACTTCAGCTTCATTTAACCAGCCGTATTACTCAATCGTCCGTGAGTCGTTGCAAAACTCTATTGACGCTGCACGTTATGCAGATCGTCCAGTAGAGGTCAAGTTCTCGAGGATATATATTAATGAACGAGACTTTCCAAATTTCTTCAGGCTGGAAAAAGAGCTGAGGCAATGTGAGAAATACGTTGACTTCGATAAAAAAACTCAAGGATGGGTGACAAAGATGCTCAGATACATTCATGAACACAGAAATCTTCTTTGCCTGAAAATATCAGACTTCAATACTAAGGGGATGTCTTACATGAACGGAGACATAAAGTCCCCATTCCTTAATTTCGTGGAGAATATCGGCCTAAGTTCCGGCAAAGAATCCGGCTCGCAAGGCTCTTTCGGTTTCGGCAAAGGAGCATACTTTTCACTTTCTCCGATATCAACAGTTCTGGTTTCCAGTGTTGATACATATGGGAATCCGATATTTGAGGGAGTAGCAAAAATCACCACTCACCTGGATGAGTCAGGGAATAAAGTTAGTTCGACAGGTTATTATGACAATAGAGATTCAAAGCCGATTTTGAACAAGGAGCTCATCCCGGAATTGTTTAGGCGCGATGAGACAGGAACAGATTTTATAATAGCCGGTTATTATGAGGAAGAGGATGACGAAACACAAATGATAAAGTCTGTCCTCAACAATTTCTGGTATCCCATTCTCAGTGACAAGCTGAAAGTTGATGTCTTCGGAAAAGTGATTGACTCGAGTAACGTATACACTCTTGCTAGGCAATATTTTAAATCTGAGGAAGAGCCGTGCGGAACTAAAGATTTCCTGGAATGGAACCCGTTTCCATATATCAAGTGCGTCCGCAATGCAGATAAGATAGATAAGAAGTACATGACTTTTCACGAGACTGGGAATTACCTCGGGGAGATGAGACTTCATGTTTATAGGAATGCAGAGTTGCCAGACCGAATTGCTTTCTGCAGACAACCAAGAATGATTGTATATAAGCAGACCAAGCATAAGTTGTCCGGATATGTCGCGGTATTCGTATGCGAGAGCGAGAAAGGTAATACATTACTCAGAGCAATTGAAAATCAGGAGCATAATGAGTGGAACGAGAAGAATCTTTCCTCTGACGATTATACATCAACGCAATGTGCCGCTGCCATACGTGAAATGAACGACTTCATCAACAGGTCCCTTGACAGTTTAAGTGCGACTTCATTAAAGAAGCAATCTTACTTTGAGGGACTTGAAGAATTCTTCAGCGCCGGCGAGGATTTGCTTGATAATGAAGAGTACTACGACAACTCTGGTGAAGTGAGTAATGCCGCAGAAGGAGATACCTCTACAGAACCGACTGATGAAGAAACAGGGAATGTCACATCTACTATTGAGAGAAAGCCAACTGTAAAGGCCGTTGTGGCAAAAGGCGTGTTCGTTCCTAATTCTCAGCCCGAGAGCGTCTCAGAAGATCCTGACGGGGACTTGTTTGTTTCAGGTCACACCCATCAGGATGACTCAGATGACCCTCATCCATACCCCGGTGCAGGCGGCCAACCGACCTCCAACTCGCCTGATCCTGATTCGGATAAATTGAAGAGAAGACTCATTAAAGTGAAGGCAGTTACAATAGCTCATTTGGATGAGAACAACAATTTGTGTCACACCCTTGTCGTTGACTCTCCCATGTATATCCCCAAAGCAGAAATAGAGGTCTTTGACAGTACGGATAACGATGATCTTGTAAAAGCTGACATCTATGATTGCTTTGATGGAGATGTGGATAATAACATCATTTCAGGAATCGAGCTTCAGGAAGGGGTGAATCATATTGAAATAGCGTTCAATGATGAACTGAAACACAGTTTAAAGCTTCAGGCGTATGAGATTGAATAATATAACCTTCCCTCACCCAGTGTTGGGAATTGGCAATTCTGTTATTGGCCCGATAGCCCTGGACCATAGCATTGTACAGACTGATGATACTTATGATTGCGCATTTAAGTGTCAATTTGATGATGATTTCATCAAGGAACTGGTTGCTGATAAAAAGGCCGCTTTTTTCTGTGAAGCAACATGTTCCGGTACTCTATACAGAAAATCCGTAACAGAGTTCACACCCGAATTAACCATGCAAATAGAGCGCAAGGATGTAAGGAGCACCGTTGATATATTAGTAGCCATCATCGCCTTAGAGGAGATCCCTGAATACAGAAACGGAAATGTATCACCACTTTACAAAGGCTTTGATTCTTTCTTCGTACAGAAAGGTGATCTGCTAGCTGCTTTCGGTGAGATTAGAATAGAAGCCGACATTCAATACGAAAAATTGAAGGCAGTTTCACAGATATTTGTTGTAGTCGGAGGATATGAGAGAAACACGGTATACATCGATTTGACCGGTGAGAAAATTGTCGTCCGGATGCCCGACAGCATGTATGTGGTTTTTGCCAGAGAATCAATCAACAAGAATTCTTTGTATGCTCCGCTATTTCATGCTTCGATAGTCCTAAATGCTCTAATCAAAGCTCTTCAAGAAATCGACTCTTATAAAGATAAACTCTGGGCAAAGACTATCTTGCATAGACTTGAAACAGAACCTGAGCCAAAGTTTAAATCTTGGCGCGATAGAGAAAACGTTGAGGAGATTGCCCAGTTATTGCTCAATAACCCCTACGATTCCATGTTAAGGGCGATCAGCATTATAGACACCAACTCTAAAAACTAAGACAGAAATGGCTAAGCAACGTATTTTCAAGACTTTATATACTCAGAAACTATTGGAAAATTTATCGGATGCCAGGTCTATAGAGAAGTATCGTCAACCAATTTTCGACTATGATGAAGATGCGGTTCTGATTATGCCTAATATAGAAAGCGTATCCGAACTCGGTTTGTCTGACAAGATGAAGCCTAATAACGATATTGAATCAGCCAAAGTGCTGTATCTCGCATTAAAGGATTTGACACCGATTCAAGCTTCTGATCCAAGATTGTGGACGTACTTATCACACGTTGACCTTTATGACTACATGTTTCGCAGGTGGCCGGAGGTCTATAATGGAAAGACCAACAAGCCGGACTATATTATCGAGCATTGGTTTGTAAAAACGCCGTCTCAGTCCATATTGATGAGAAATGCTCTTGCCGGATTATGGTGGGCTGCATATCTCTCATACGATGCAACAAAACAGGATCCTTTCGAATTGACCAAGGTGTTCTTTAGAGATCTGGACCTTCCTACCAGGACAATCGGAACGTATAGGATTGGCCGACACAAAGAGGCCGTCCTCGGCATACTGCGGTTTATTGCAGATAATGATACTCTCTTCGCATCGCACTACGAACAAAAGACCAGATTCATTTTCAAGCATTTCAATATAATAGGAGGCTCAAAGCCGTTGTCGCTTTTTGACAGAGATTATTTCTACGGAGAATGCGAGAAAATAGTGCTCTATTTAAACAATATCAAATAAATCTCATTCCTTTTGAATCAAAGCAATATCAACCATTATGAAAAAAGGTTTCTTCGTATTATTCGCTGCTATTATTCTCCCGTTATCAATAATGGCGCAGAACCCGCACCTTCAATTCAAGGGCATACCAATAAGCGGAAAGATCTCATCTTTCTCCCAAAAACTGACTGAAAAGGGTTTCAAAACCATCGGAGCACAGGATGGAATTATCATAATGCAGGGTACGTTTATGGCGACACCGGCAACCAAGATTATTCTTTACCCAGATCCGAGCACCAACAACATAGCTTCTGTAGTTGCATTAATGGACGGAGATGACAACTGGGTGCCTCTCGAGAAATTCTACAATAACGTTGTCGATACCTACAAAGAAAAATATGGAGAGCCTACTGAGTTTCGTGATGAGTTTACAGCTGAGCAAAAGAGGTACAATCAGCAGCGCAATGCTATATTGGATAAAGAAGGCGACTATAAGACCATTTGGACTCGTCCTGAAGGCCAGATTGTCATTTCTTTCGCACACGAGCCGTTCCATTACTATGTGATGATTACATACATCGACACTCAGAACCAGGACGCTCTCCATAAGACAATTATTGACGACATTTAAAATGCGTACCCCATGCTCGAAGAATTCAACCATAATCTCGCCGAACACTGCGAAGACGTCTATTTCCAGATGATAGACGACATCATCACCGACCTCCTGAAGATATTTGCCTACAGGGCCATCCCCGACGGGAATCCCGAATGCGAAGACTTCATCGAATACCTTGGCAAGGTCGTCTATTCCGGCTTATCGATGAGCAACTGCCCGTGATTCATTTCGGGAAACACCTCTATGTGGGCGCCAGGACAGATGCGCAGAAGATGTGCTGCCTGGGGTTTGGCGACAAACGCCTCCTTCTTTCCGTACCGGAAGTGAATATCAGTGTCTTCGACTGAATCGAGCCGATGAGTGTATATATCTTTATATCCATCAAGAACTGCCCGCCCTTTCCCGTAAGGCCAGATCTTTCGGCATTCGTTCAAAAGCACATCGAAATAGTGAGAATGGAATACCCACTTCCAAAAACCTGTCCAGTGGTAACAGATCCAGACGTTGAAGCACTGGTAATACCTGAGCGGACCCACGAGCCACTTGGGTAAAGGCAACAGTGGTGCCGCATCCAGGATGGCACGGCCAATGACGCTTTCTCTACGCTCCGGCATCCTTGAGAGAATTTTCCCTCCCATGGATAGCCCGTACGCGCAGTCCAAGCGGCCGCCAAGATGCTCGTTGACATATGCATTCGCCTGCGCGGCCTGGTCGTCAATGCTGGTGAAGCACGTGTAGTTGCCCAGTATGAATCCGTCCACCTCGAGCGCAATAATGTGGAAACGCCCCGCCAATAGGGCCTATAAGGGGCTGGAACAGTTCATAAGAAACACCGAGTCCGGGCAGAAGCATCAGACTCGGATTGCCTTTATTGCCGAAAGTATGAAAAACCATAGTGTAAAACTCAGCCCGGGAGAAAGGGATAGCAATCAAGGCCCTGTTGAAAGAGAAAGGCATTCCAGAGCACCAGTACTTCTGGTGGAAGCGGAAGTACGCCAGGGCAGAGGTTCCGGAGGGGTTCCTGCCCATAGCTGGTGGCGGCCTGCCTGCCGGGATGGAAGCGAGTGCGGCATTTGCCGCATCCCGCGGAAAAACGAAGGGTGTCCCAACTGGTGAGAACTGGATGAGCATTGAACTCCGCACGGTTGCCGGCACGGATATGCGCATCCAGGGCGGCCTGACGCCCGCGATGGTGTACACAATCCTCAAAAGCATATAGGCCATGTTCAGTCTTGGAGACGAAACGAAGTTCTGGCTTTACACGAAGCCGACGGATATGCGCAAGAACTTCAACATGCTGAGCGGGATAGTGAACAACGATATGCGTCAGAACCTATGTATTCCGGACGACATTCGTTCAGTGTTCCGGTGATATCCGTTCACTTTTTTTTGATTTAAGACAGATTTTTGCTGCGAAGTTAATACTTTTTTCTTCGACTCTCTCCTTTGAGTTGGAAGCGTAAACTGAAGAAAGCCTCAATTCCTCTTCAATAAGCGGGATGAGTTCTTCGTCAGCGAGTAGCCAAGCAACCGTGCGGAGCGAATCGGCTGTGAGCCAGCGGGCTGCCTCGTTTTCCCAAAGATGAAGGTCTCCCCGGACGATAGAGCAAACGAAACAATCCATTGAAAGATGGAAAGTGAGGTAGTTGGTTTACAAATCAATATCCCAAAGGGCGGAATATCATTTTCCTGACGTCAGGAAAATGATGCAGGAGTGCGCCAAATGACGATTTTACGCCTTTGGTAACTTCTCTGCAGACTTTTCAAGTTTCTTCTCTTCAGCGGCAACTCGTCGTTCAAGTTTCTTGATGTCTTCTGCCGCAGGAAGCTCCTCCGGCTTGATTCCTCTCTTTCCGAGCATTTCCCTGACACTTCTGTTGTTTTGTATGTGTTCACGGGTTATGGAGTTCTCTCCATATAAGTCCGCTTTCTCCACATTGTAATTGGTCATTTCTGTGGCAAGGTTCTTTGCGGCGATGGTAAGTGTCGGCAGAAAGTCTGCCAACGGCCTCGTTCCTTTTATACCCAAACGCTGTTTCATATCCTCTGTCGTATGCCCACCGAAAAGAGCCGTATCTCCTTTAGAGCGAATCCGTCCGAACCCCTTTTCATCAACTCCGCGTTCATAGATGTTTTGCGACAGCTGCTTTTCCGAAGCCCGGAGTCTTTCTCTTGTCTCTAATCTAGAGAGATGGTTCAAGAGTTCTTCAATCAGTTCAGCTTTTCGTGTCTGCACGGCAAAGTAGCTCTGAGCAAAGGCAATTTGCTCCTTTCGTGGGTCTCCATTCTGGGCTATTAGATAACAAGCGTATCTAGTGAGCATATAGTCCTCAACATCACGAGTGGCACCTTTCCCCAATTCTATTGTCCGCCTTACTGACCTGAAATAATCCTCGGCATCAGATCCTTGTGTCCGACAAGAGTCTATTGCACGACCTATGGCCGTTTGAAAATTCTCCCATTTGGAGTACCCGAGCTGAGACATAAGATCTCTGGCAAGCCAAACTCTTTGCGTCTTTGCCGGTAACTTGCTGAAGAAACTTTTTGATAGGATATGAGACTGCTGATTGAAGAATATCAATACAATGCATCCGATGTCAAGGAGAGCCTTTCTCATTGATTTAAGGGCTTCAGAAAATTGGCTCAGAATTCTGTATTATGCTTCAAAAACATTATGTTCGCGTTGCATAATAAATAAGATGTATGATTATCATCATAAATTTACTAATTCTGTAATGATAAACCTTGGTGCAGAAAACTACGCTGCAAATCTAAGATAACCGATTGTTTATGAGCAAAATATCAATCCGTTTCTTCGATGATCGGGAGGTTAGGGCCATTTTGGGATGAGGAGAATTCCAAATGGTGGTATAGTGTGCTCGATATTGTCGGTGTGCTGAATGCACAGGATGACTATACGAAGAATAGAAACTACTGGAAGTATCTGAAGGGGAAACTGAAGAAATCCGGCTCGCAGTTGGTTAGTGCGACTAACCAACTCAAATTGAAGGCTGCAGATGGCAAGTCATACGTATGTCTTTACCGCAAAGTTCTCTGTTGGAATAAAAATAGGGCTCAGAATTTTGTATTATGCGATAAAAACATTATGTTTGCGTTGCATAATAAATGTGATATATGAAATTCGTTGATAGAATAGATGAAGCTGCACGATTAAAAGATGCTCTTACAAGAGAGAAGTCCTCGTTAGTCGTGATGTACGGTCGCAGACGCTTGGGTAAGTCAACGCTTATCAAAAGGGTGTTGTCGGACAATGATGTTTATTTTCTTGCCGACCGTTCTGAAGGGCAACATCAGAGGGTATTGCTTGCGAAAGTGATTGCACAAATATTTCCGGATTTCGACAAACTGACATATCCGGATTGGGAATCTATATTTCGTGCGGTCAATTATCGGACAGACAAGCGTTTTACTCTATGTCTGGATGAATTTCCATATCTTGTAGAGCAATCACCGGAGCTGCCGTCTGTGTTGCAGAAACTTGTTGATGAGAAGCAGTTGAAGTATAACTTTGTGCTTTGCGGTTCATCACAAAATATGATGTATGGGGTGTTCCTTGATTCTACTGCACCTCTATATGGGCGTGCTGATGAGATAATGAGGCTTGCACCGATACGTTTGCCGTATATTCAAGAGGCTTTGAACCTTGATGCGATTAGTGCCATTGAAGAGTATGCCGTATGGGGCGGTGTGCCGCGTTATTGGGAATTGAGGGAAAATAGAAGCTCGCTTGATGATGCCCTGTGGCGCAATATCCTTTCTGTAAATGGAACTCTTTATGAAGAGCCGATAAAATTGTTTCAGGATGATGTGAAGGATATTGTCAAGACTTCAACGATAATGTCTTATATCGGTGATGGCGCAAATCGGCTTTCTGAGATTGCTGCACGATGCAATGAGCCGGCAACCAATCTGTCGCGTCCATTGAAGAAACTTATCGATCTCGGATTCTTGGAGAAAGATGTTCCGTTCGGGATTGATGAAAAGAATGCGAAAAAGAGTCTATATAAGATAGCCGATCCGTTTATGGCATTCTACTATCAGTTTGTTGTGCCTAACCGTTCGTTCATTGAACTTGGTCGTCGTTTGCCCATAGAGCAGGCTTTGACTGCTCGTTTTTCTGAGTATGTGAGTATGCAATGGGAAAAACTGTGCCGGGATGCCGTTACAGGAAATATTGTCAATGGAGTAGTTTATGGCAAGGCGAAGCGCTGGTGGGGTTCTGTTCTCAATGTGGATAAGAAGCCGGAACAAGTGGAGTTTGATGTAATGGCCGAATCGCTTGACAAAAAGTATCTGCTGGTTGGCGAGTGCAAATGGACAAATCAAGAGAATGGTAAACAGTTAACAACAGAACTTCTTCGCAAGGCTAATTTATTGCCGTTTGCCAAGAACTATACCATCGTTCCGATGTTGTTCCTTAAGAATACTCCGAAAGATGATGTCGGGGATGTGATGCTTCCGGAAAATGTTGTTAAAATGCTGAGGTGAATTTGGCACTCTTATGCTCGCACTTGAAAAGGAACATCTGAATTGCCTTTCAAAAAACTTGTTCCGTTTAGCGACGATTCTTACCTTCGTGTTATGAAAATGTCGATTCCATTTGCGCAGGATTGTTTTGCGCGTTTTAATGATTTGTGTTTCAATGGGGTGTTACCGGTGGTGCCGATGGTTCTGACGAGTGCGACGAGTTTTCTCGGGAAGTTGCGCTATTCGAAAGTGGGGCGGAGGTTGACGGGGACGAGAAATGTCGATTTCCAGATTCGTTTGAGTTCGGAATTTGATCTGACGGCGGAGGAGTGGGAGGATGTCATCATTCACGAGATGATACACCTTTATATCGCAAGTGGGAATATGAAGGATTCGTCGTCGCACGGGAGGATTTTTCGGACGATGATGAACGAAATCAATTCAAAATATGGTCGGCATATAGTTGTAAGTCATCGCATTAAGCCTTCGGATGATTCTCCTCGTCTCACACGTTCGCGATTACATTCCATTTTTGTCTCGACATTTCCGGACGGAGAGAGGGGAGTGACGGTTTGTTCGGCGACGATGGCGCAGCGAATCCGTTTCGGTCTGCGGAACTCCTATGCTTTGAAGTCCATCCGGTGGTATGTGAGCGACGATGCCTTTTTCAACCGTTTCCCTCATTCGCGTTTGCCACGAATCTATATGATTTCCCCCGAAGAACTTGATGCCCATCTTGTCTCGGCCATTGAAATCTACGATACTCAGCCATAGGGAACCTAGATTATTTCCCACACCGGCGTTCCTTGAGAGTTCAGTCAAAAATAACTATCGGATCTCTTTGAATTCCATAATGTCAAGCATTGAGAAGAGGACGCCTTCTATCTCTGCCGTCCAGCTTCTGTGAAAGTGGCCGTAGTACCAATGTGAGACTGGATGCCCATCTGCCTTCAGGTGATTGAAGATCTTGTCTATTGTCTGGCGTTCATCATCAATGTCCGCGAGCAATTTGTTATCCCATTCAGCCCAATTCGCTATACCGTCCTTGGATATCAGTTCGCAGAATGATGGGGCAGTATGGGTGATGACCATATCAATCTTGAACTCCTTGCTGATTTCGTTGAGCAATGGCTCATTGTATACAGGAATTTCATTCGGCCAATATGAAGCGACTTTGGAGATGCGATTCCGATTGTCGTATTTCTGCCTGTCGTAACGGTCTATGCTGATGGCCCCACCTATGCAAAGTATGTTGTGCTCACATGCTTGAATTATGCTGTAATCAGGAATCGTGCGAAAACGTTCGTGAGAGATTCTTTCCTCATCGAAATATGCAGGATCATCGTGATTGCCACGGACCATCACAACCCAATTGTTTGCCTTGCTAAGACGCGAAGAGTTATGGCTGAAGATGATGTCATAGTACCCTGGCTTTTCAAAGCCAAATCCACAGTCGCCGGCAATGATAAGCAAGGTGTCAGTCATTTGATATTGGACACACATCCTGTATATCACTGCGTTGAATTCTCCATGAATGTCGCCGCAGACTACTATGTTCTTCGCTTTGGGAAATGAGTATGTTTTGAGAGTCTTTTTCTTTCCCATACTATAGTCCCATTTCAAGGTATTGTCTCATTGTTGAAAGTATTCTCATCTGTTTTGCGAAATCCATTAGGAGAGATATATTCCGCTCTTTGCGCTTGAGGTAGTTTTTGAGAATTTCTATCGCTACTTCTGTTCCGATTTTGTTACGGAATTTAATGGCGTCACAAACGGATTTTTCAATACAGAATATTTTAACTTTATGGTTTGCTATCTCGATCTCTTCAACTCCCATTGTGCAGTATTTCTCCTGCCAGTAGCAAAGAATGATTCCCATTATCTCAGGAACAACAACTTTTCTGTGCTTTTCTATTGCTATATAAAATCCATCAGGAATCTGGGTCGTCAGCCCATAATAGTCCCATGCGGAGTACAGGCAAACTACCCCACCGGGTACTATTCTTGCAACATCAATCATTGTGCTGGCGAGCTCTTCAGGCAGCATATATACTCCGTTTTTTATTCTTATAACATTCCCAGATTTAATCTCCTTGTTAATGTTATAATAAGCTCGAGGTTCTTGGAGTTCATAACTTCTTATTACGCCTCCGCTTTTTGTGAGGGCACGATGAATTTTATCCATAGTCAACTATTTGTTTACAAACCTTAGATTTGCAGAGTGGTTCTGCTGCGCCAAGGTATGCAGCGCAA
>ERZ1026860.988-NODE-988-length-15603-cov-4.917546_pt1 | contig 15603 bp, 17 predicted proteins | sample MGYA00380160_ERZ1026860 | MGnify/ENA primary metagenome ERZ1026860 (study PRJEB33269, sample SAMEA4719796) | human gut metagenome | biome: human-associated habitat; feature: organic feature; material: feces | place: Cameroon | collected 2013-10 ... | reverse complement strand
TCAGATGTGTATAAGAGACAGCCGCTACAACGACACGCTGGTCGGTCGGGTCAAAATGTTCCAGCGTCAGAACGGCTTTGAGGAAACGGGCATTGCAACGCCGGATATGCAGGTTCTGCTTTTTTCGGAAGATGCAAAGGTCAATGAAGAACCGCTGCCCAAACCGCCCACCCATTACAGGAGCGCAGGCGCGCAGACGCAGGGCGGTTCGGGATGGAAAAAGATTGTCTGTCCCTGCTGCGGCGGCGAGGGCTGCGATTGCTGCGACCAAGCCGGCTATATCTGGGTGCCTGCCGATGCGCCCACAGAATGAAGCAAAGACAGATTGACGATATAAGGAGAGATGACAGATGCAGTTGACGGTTCGGAATGTAACGCTGGGATATGAACAGAGCGTTGTTTCTGAAAAAATCAATTTTGAAATGGGTCAAGGCGATTATCTCTGCGTCGTGGGTGAAAACGGCGCGGGAAAAAGCACGTTAATGAAAGCCATCCTCGGCTTAAAACCGCCGACTTCCGGAACGATTGTGTTCGGAGACGGTCTGAAACCCAATGAAATCGGTTATTTACCCCAACAAACGACTTTGCAGCGCGATTTTCCCGCATCGGTGGATGAGGTCGTGCTTTCCGGCTGCTTAAATCGGTGCGGATTGCGACCGTTCTACACAAAAAAGGAACGCACGATAGCGGATCAGAATATGGAAAAGCTGGGCATTGTTTCGCTCCGCAGGCGGAGTTACAGGGCGCTTTCCGGTGGTCAGCAGCAGCGGGTTTTGCTGGCTCGCGCGCTTTGCGCAACCCGAAAGCTGCTGATTCTGGATGAGCCGGTTTCCGGGCTTGACCCCAGCGCAACGGCGGACATGTATGCGACCATTCGAAAGCTCAATCGGGAAGGCATTACGATTCTGATGATTTCACATGATATTGCCGCCGCCGTGCGGGAAGCCAAACATATTCTGCATCTTGCACGCCATCCGCTGTTTTTTGGCACTGTGGCGGATTATCAAAACAGCGATGTAGGCAGAGCGTTTCTCCGGGCGGAAGGGAGCGTGCGTGCATGAATATCTTGACAACCCTTCAAAGCTATATGGTCTATCCCTTTGTCCGTTACGCCCTGATTGCAGGCGTTTTGATTGCGCTGTGTTCCTCTCTGCTGGGCGTTACGCTGGTGCTGAAACGATTCTCATACATCGGGGACGGGCTATCCCACGTCGCTTTCGGCGCAATGGCTGTCGCAACGGTGGTCAGCGTCAGCAACAATATGGTCATCGTCATGCCCGTGACCATCATCAGCGCCATTTTGCTTTTATCTCAAAACGGTGCGACGAATATCCGCGGCGACGCGGCACTCGCCATGATTTCCGTCGGTGCGCTTGCGTTTGGCTATCTGGTGCTGAATGTTTTTTCAAAGTCCGCGAATCTTTCGGGCGACGTTTGTTCCACGCTTTTCGGTTCGACGTCTATCCTGACGCTCAAAGCCGTTGACGTGTGGATTTGCGTGTTGATGTCCATCGTTGTCGTCGGTCTTTTCACTTTCTTTTATCACAAACTTTTTGCGATTACGTTTGATGCGGATTTTGCCCGTGCGACGGGTGTGCCCGCCGGTGCTTATGATGTGTTGATTGCCGTTGTGACCGCCGTGGTGATTGTATTGGCGATGAATCTGGTCGGTTCGCTGCTGACATCGGCACTGATCGTCTTTCCCGCATTATCCGCGATGCAGGCGTTCAAAAGCTACCGGCAGGTCGTCATCTGCTCGGCGGTGATCTCCGTGCTCTGCGCCGTACTGGGTATTTTTATCTCCATTCTGGCCTCTACGCCGGTCGGCTCAACGATTGTCGCCGCGAACGTCTTGTTCTTTCTGGTGTTTTACACGCTCGGAAAAATCATGAGGGGAAACATATGAAAAGAATTGGGTTAACCGCTATCCTGCTTTGCTGTCTGCTGGGGATGACGTCCTGTCAAAAAGAAGAATCTGTGCCGATGGCTTCCGCGATTCCGAACACAGCTTTTACGTTTTTTTCGTCCACGCCAACCCCAACGCAGATTCCTACGCCTGAGCCGACGGCAGAACCCACTCCAATTACGCTGGAAAATGGTGAAATTGATCTGACGCAGATGAGTTCGACGATGGTGTATTCCTATGTTTTTAATTTGATGTATGATCCGATGCCGTTTATTGGAAAACGATTCCGTATTCAGGGCATTTACGATGAAAACTACTGGGCGGAAAGCGATATGACTTATCACTGTATCTTGATTCCAGACGCCGCCGCATGCTGTGCGCAGGGGATTGAATTTACGTTGACAGATGAAAACGCGTCGTATCCCCAGCCCGCAGACGATATTGAAATCAGCGGTATTTTAACGACTTACATGGAGGATGACACGCCTTATATCGAAATTCAGGTAGATCAAATCAAGATTTTGTGAGCGTTGCAAAGTAAAAATCTTTTCTTAACATATGAAATATGGTATCATGGATACACAAAATCCTCGATTAAGGAGATGTATCCATGAAAGCTGTCATCTATGCCCGCTATTCTTCCGATAACCAGCGCGAGGAATCCATCGAAGGACAAATCCGCGAGTGTACGGCTTTCGCGGAGAAGAACGACATCACCGTTTTGAAGCACTACATCGACCGCGCCTATTCCGCGCGGACAGACCATCGTCCCGCGTTTCAGGAGATGATTAAGGACAGCGACAAGCACCTGTTCGATATGGTCATCGTCTGGAAGCTCGACCGCTTTTCCCGCGACCGTTACGACAGCGCCCGCTATAAGGTGCTGCTCAAGAAGAACAACGTCCGCGTCGTTTCCGCAACCGAGGTGATTTCTTCCGGCGCAGACGGCATCCTGCTGGAATCCGTCTTGGAGGGCTTTGCAGAGTATTATTCCGCCGATTTGGCTGAAAAGGTCAATCGCGGTATGACCGAAAATGTACTCAATAAAAAATGCAACGGCGGCACACGCCCTGTTGGATATGGCGTAGATAAGGAGCATCATTTTCAAATCGACCCGTTGACTGCGCCTTTTGTGCTGGAAGCCTTTAATCGGTATGCTGAAGGGGCAACCATGAAAGAAATTTCAAACTATCTCAAAGAAAAAGGCGTAAAGAACACGCTGGGCGGCGATATTCAGCCCAGCAGCGTTCAACGGATGCTCAACAACCGCCGCTATATCGGGGAATACACCTTCCGCGATATCGTCATTCCAGACGGTATTCCTGCCATTGTGCCAAAAGAGCTGTTTGACCGTGTACAGGAAAAGATGGCGAAAAACAGAAAAGCCCCTGCCCGACACAAGGCAGAGGATGATTATCTGCTGACAACCAAACTGTTTTGCGGCTACTGCGGCGCATATCTTTGCGGCGAAAGCGGAACGAGTCGAACGGGAGTTGTTCATCACTATTACAAGTGCGTGTCTGTTAAGAAAAAACGCACCGACTGTCATAAAAAGCCCGTCCGCAAGGAGTGGCTGGAAGATATGGTTGTCAACGCAACGATGAAAATGCTGATGAATGACGCGACCATTGATGCGATTGTTTCCGCGCTGATGACCTTGCAGGATGCGGAAAACACTGCGTTGCCACTGTATGAAAAGCAGCTTCGAGAAGTAAAAAGCTCCATTGATAACCTGTTAAACGCCATCCAGCAGGGTATCTTCACACGATCTACAAAAGAGCGCTTGGACGAGCTGGAAGCATCGCGGGATGAACTCGAAAACAAAATCGCGGTTGAAAAGCTGGCAAAATCTCGAATTACCGAAGAACAGCTCCGCTTTTTCCTTGAACGGTTTCGAAAGATGGATGTTACCCGGAAATCGCAGCGCAAGATGCTGATTGATACGTTTGTTAACGCCATTTTCTTATATGATGACAAGATGGTGCTGACTTACAATTTCCACGAAAGCACCGAAACGATTACGTTTGGGGAACTGCAAGAAGTTCTCCCCAACAAGTTTCACGGTTCGGATATGAATTTGGCTACTGAGCCAACGAATCCTCATGTTTTGAAAAAGCATGAGGATTTCTTTTTTGCATTACAGACTGATAAAACGCCAGAATAGAGGCTATCACTACCAAATATGGGCTATAGACGCAAGAAACGGCCTGCTTGGTGTCATTTTGTCAGATAGAGTTTTCCATTCTCCAGCCCTTTTTAGCCTACTCATAACTGCCTTTCGAGGTCGAAATCAGCGATTTATCATGGAATGCACCCAACTTTGGACGATAGCAGAGTATCGTTTCACAATGCAAGGTTTCGTCCAAAGCATCGCAAAATAGAGCATGAAGCCCGTTCACTTCATAATTTTACCAGCCATCTGTGATCATTCGAAGGTGGAAAGTCGTTCAAATACGGCGTAGTGGAGAATAGACTACTCAGGCAGTGGAGTAGTCTATTTGGGGGGATTGCTCGTCTATTTGTCCTTTAGCCACATACCGAGTCTTCTTCCGTCGAATGCCATTCTCATCCGATTCGATATTGCTTCTCCGCTTCTTCTCCTCTGCGACTGCTATGAAGGTCTCCTCATTGATGGTACTGATCATCGGCCATGGCGATATCATCAATCATCCGGCGCTGCTCGTATCGGAACTGGAACGCTTTTTGGCGGACGGCACGGCAGCGAAAGACGCGCTGCAGGAACAGAAAAGTGACATACAATGAAAGGTACGCTGCTGGACGACGCGCTGGGAATGCGCTATGCCGCCTACAGGCACTGGACAAGGCGGGCATAAACGGGAGGAAAAGGATGTGAAAATGATCATCATTGCAACGCTCATGATCTTTCTGGCGTATTTTCTCGTTCTATACGGCGGGGTGGGCTTCGAACAGGACAAGCGCTTTTTCGCCTCCGCGCCGAAAGAAAACCTGGACGCGATTCCAGACAAAAAGGAGCGGGGTTTCGCGGCGCACATGTCATTGGCTGGGCCATAGAGGGCGTCGCCGTTTTGCTTTTTCTCGCTGCGGCGGCTCTCAGCGTATGGGACGGCGTTAAAAACAGCTTCAGCTTTCTGGATTTCTTTACGCGGTTTCTTGTGACGCTCTATGCCATGGAGATTTATGATGTGGTTTTCTTCGATTGGGTGCTGCTGTGCCATTCCGGCTTTTTCCCTCATTTTTATCCGGAGCTGAAGGGAATAGTCGGTCCACATATGTTCGGGTACAACAAAAAGGCGCATATCAGGCATTTTGTCGTCTATATTCCCGCCTGCGCCGCAGCGGTGTGGCTGTGTGCGCTTCTTTGAGCGAGCACGGCGGAAAGAAATGCGCATATTTTGAGACCGCTTGCCGCGGTCGCCGTCTGGGTCAAGCGAAAAGAAGAAGCCGCATTGCGAGACTGCAATGCGGCTTCTTTGGCATACTGGGGCGAAGGATGCCTTATGCTTTGGCAAGCTGCTGCCAGCGAACCCGCCGGTAAAAGATGAAAGAAAAAGTGGTGGCGATGGTCCAGCCGATGGGCCAGGCAAGCCAAATGCCTGTGGAACCAAGCGCGGTGCGGGACAGCACCTCGGCCAGCGCAACACGCAAAACCAGATCGGTAAAGGTGGCACTCATAAATTGCTTCATCAGCCCGGCGCCCCGCAGCACGCCGTCCGCGACCAGCTTGGCCGACACCACAAAATAAAAGGGAGCCAGAATGCGCAGAAAGATAACGCCCACATCCATCGCCTGGCCGGTGGGGCTGTCCAGGAAGATATAAACCAGATAACGTCCGGCAAAAAAGTAAACAATGGCGATGGGCAGGCACAGCAGCCATACCAGCTTTAGTCCCGCACGGAACCCCTCCTTGATGCGGCCGCACTTGCCAGCACCCAGGTTTTGGGCCGTAAAGTTGGATATGCCGTTCCCCAGGGTGGTCAGGGAGGTAATGACCATATTGTTCAGCTTTACCGACGCGGAGTAGCCCGCCATGACCGCCGGGCCGAAGCCGTTGATAACGCTCTGGATGATGATATTGCCAACGGAAACAAAGCTCTGCTGCAAAACGCTGGGAACCGCAATGACGATAAAGCGCTTGAACAGGTTGCCGGAGAAAGGACGGAAACGTTCACTGGTCGGCAGCTTTTTCAGCCTGCGGAACACCACCCATACCGCCAGCACGCAGCTGACGCCCTGGCACAGGAAGGTGGCCCAGGCCACGCCCTCCACCCGCATGCCTAAAACGGTTACAAACAGAATATCCATGCCGATGTTGCTCAGGGACGAACAGGCCAGAAAAAGAAAGGGTGTTTTAGAGTCGCCAAGCGCTGAAAAAATACCGGTGGACACATTGTATAAAAACACAAAGGGCAGGCTGAAAATGTAGATATCCAGATACAGCTTGGAATCCGCCATCAGCTCCGCCGGGGTGTTGATCAGCCCCAGCAGTCCCTCGCACAGGAAAATGCCCAGCCCCATCAAAACCAGGCAGGTAATGCAGCTGGTAATCAGCGCGGTGGAAATTAGGGTTTTTAACTCGCCGTACTTCTTCGCGCCAAACAATTGGGAGGCAACCACAGAGCAGCCAATGTTGCAGCCAAAGGCAAAGGCGATAAAAATCAGGGTGATTTCGTAACTGTTGCCCACGGCGGCCAGGGCGTTGTTGCTGATGAATTTACCGGCCACAAAGCTGTCGGCAATGTTGTACAGCTGCTGAAAAAGAATGCTGCCGAACAGAGGCAGGCAAAACTTCCACAGGACGGTGCTTGGCTTGCCAACGGTTAAATCTTTGTTCACTGGTTCTTTTCCTCCCAGGCTTTTTCAATGACGCGCACAGCGCCATCTATGCCGTAGCTGCTGCTGGAAAGCATCAAATCATAGCTGGACGGGTCGCCCCAGGGGGTATCGGAATAAAAATCGCAATAGCGGCGGCGCATGTGGTCCACCTTTTGCATCTTGCGGAGGGCGGCTTTCACGTCTATGCCGTTGCGACGAGCGATCCGCTGAGCTTTGTCGTCCGCGTCGCCGTACACAAAGACGGACAGCACGTCATAACCGGCGTTTTTCAGCGTGGACGCGGCGCAGCGTCCGATGAAAACGCAGCAGCCTTTTTGGGCCAAATTCAGAATGGTTTGCTGCTCCGCCTGAGCAACCTTTAGTTCTTCGGAATAAAAGGTCTGGGAAAGGAATGCGCTGTCGGCAAACGGGTTACCGGACACCAGACTGCTAAGCCCGACGGGCTGCTCGTCCTCCGATTTCACCGTTTCCAGAGCAAGCCCGGACGCCTTGGCGGTTTTTTGCAGCAGTAGTTTATCGTAACAAACCACGCCCAGCTGCTCAGCCAGCTTTTCGCCTATTTCACGTCCGCCGCTGCCATATTGGCGGCCAATGCAGATAATCGTGTTCTTCATTGCAATTCCTCCCTTAATAAAAAGGCCGTTGACTTTCAAGGCCGTTGGTATCATAATCCAAATGCGGGTATATGTAAAATTTTGATTTGATATGGAACCGATATCAATTTGATATGGAGGAAATACATGGACATCAGTTATGATTATTATCGCATTTTTTATTATGTGGCCCTGTATGGCAGCGTATCGCAGGCGGCGCGGGCGCTGCGCTATAACCAGCCCAACCTGACCCGGGCCGTTAAAAACCTGGAAGGGGAGCTGGGCTGCCAGCTGTTCAGCCGCAGCAGCCGGGGCATGCGTTTGACCCCGGAGGGCGAAAAGCTGTACGCCCATGTGCGGGCGGCTTTTGTCCATTTGGAGGCAGGGGAGGCCGAGGTGCTGCAAAGCCGCAATCTGGAAAAAGGAGCGGTATACATAGCGGCCAGCGAATTGGGCCTGCATTATGCCCTGCTGCCCGCGCTGAAGCAATACCGGGGCCGTTATCCGGGCATACGCATCAAAATCAGCAACCATTCCACGCTGCAGGCCATTCAGGAGGTGGCGGACGGCGCGGCGGATTTTGCGGTGGTTACCAGTCCCACCACCCTGTCGCCCTTTCTGGAGGAACGGCCTGTCAAGACCATTCATGAACAGGCCGTATGCAGCCAGGCGTATCCCGCCCTGGCCGGACGCAAAATAAGCCTTGCCCGGCTGGCCGCTTGTCCCATGGTGGCGCTGGGACCGGACAGCAAGTCCTATGAATGGTATTCTGATTTTTTTGCCGCTCAGGGCGTCCAGTATTGCCCCGATATGGAGGCGGCCACGGCGGACCAGATTTTGCCCATGGTTCGGGCGGATTTGGGCGTGGGTTTTGTGGCGGACTGCTTTTTGCAAAATACGGAGAATTTGATTCGGGTGGATTTGGCCCCGCCGCTGCCCGCCAGGGAAATTCGGCTGGTAAAGCGACGCGGCCAAAGCCTCAGCGCCGCCGCCAGAGAACTGGAAAGGCTGATACTGGCTTAGACCGGAATTGTTCCGGTATCCAGCATCGGCAGGTTTTCCTTATAAATATGGCTCATATCGGATAAAAACAGGCATTTGGGCGCGGTATAGCCGGCAGGGTCGTTTTCCCAGCGCAGCAGGGTTACGCCGGAATGGGTCAGCCCAAAGGCGGCCCAGAACAGGTGGGCGGGAATGCCCAGCAGATGGGGAAGCCACGTCATGGTAAGCCCCGCGTGGCAGAATACGGCCACCTTTTCTTCATTGGGACGGACAATCCGGTATAAGCCGCCCTCCCGCTCATAGCCCAGTTCCTTTAAAAAAGCGTCGGAATGCTCGGCGATTTGCCGGTAGGTGTCCCCGGCGTGAATGGCCGACAAAAAATCAATGCCGGGCCAGTTTTCTCCCAGATGGCGGTTTTCCTCCGTGTGGTAGAGCCGGCCGGGCATTTCGGTAACGAAGCGGCGGGTACCGTCCGGCTGCACAGCGGTCATTTCCGGCCATACCTCTCTTGTCCAGGGCAAAATCTGCACCGTCAATCCCAGCCGGTCGGCGGCAGGCTGCGCCGTTTCCCGGGCGCGCCCCTGGGGCGAGGAGTATACGCGGTCCAGCCCGTGAACGGCAAAGCGGTTTGCCAGCGCGTCCGCCTGCTGGCGGCCTAAATCCGTTAACGTGTCGGGGTCGTAGATGGGGTCGCCGTGGCGCACAATATACAATAGCATGGGAATAAGCCCTCCCTGTGAATCATTCGTATATTCAATCTATACCATACGACGGCGGCGTTTCCCTGCCCGAGAGATAAAAAACGTATCATACAGCCCTTAAAAAGCGGATTTTGGTTGGGTTTTCTTGACAGTTGGACCCCAAGAACGTATAATGACCCCACTTAACGCACAGGGCGATGCATTAAGAAAAGAATGTGTAAGGAGTGACGTGCATGCTGGAAACCCATCGCCTGCTGCTGCGCCCCTGGCAGGAGACGGACGCGGAGCGCCTGTACGAGCTGGCCAGCGACCCGGCGGTAGGCCCCGCGGCTGGATGGCTGCCCCATACCAGCGTGGGAAACAGCCGGCAGATTATCGCCAACATATTATCCGCCCCCGAAACCTACGCCGTTGTGCTGAAGCAGACCGGACAGGTCATTGGCAGCATGGGCATTTTTGCTACCCGTGCGTTAGGCGGCCGCGATAGCGACCGGGAGATCGGCTACTGGATCGGCCGCCCATACTGGGGCAACGGCTACGCGCCGGAAGGGGTTAAGCGGCTGATTCGCCGGTGCTTTGAGGATTTTGGCTGCGGCCAGGTATGGTGCGCCTACTTTGACGGCAACGACAAATCCCGTCGCTGCATGCTGAAATGCGGCTTTACCTACCACCACACGGAAACAGACGTATTATGGATTCCCACTAACCAGCGTAAAACCGAGCATTATACCCAGATTACCCGTCTGCAATGGGAACAAATCAACGGAAAGGAATGTTGACCGTGCTGAAGATTGAACATTTGACCAAAACCTATGGAGAAAAGAAGGCGGTGGACGACCTGTCCCTGCACATTGCGCCCGGCGAAATTTACGGCTTTATCGGCCACAACGGCGCCGGCAAAACCACCACCCTGAAGTCCGTGGCGGGCATTTTGCAGTTTGATTCCGGCGACATCATCATTGGCGGCGTTCACCAGAAGGACGACCCCATCGCCTGCAAAAGGCAGATTGCCTATATTCCCGACAACCCGGATTTGTATGACTTTATGAGCGGTATCAAGTATCTGAACTTTATTGCCGATATTTTTGGCGTGGACGCGGCCGTCCGGCAGGAGCGCATCCATAAATATGCGGATTTGTTTGAACTGACCGGCGATCTGGCCCAGCCCATCGCTTCCTATTCCCATGGCATGAAGCAAAAGCTGGCCATTATTGCCGCCTGGCTGCACGCGCCCCGCCTGATTATCATGGACGAACCCTTTGTGGGTCTGGACCCCAAGGCCGCCCATCTGCTTAAGCAGATGATGCGTGAGGTGTGCGACCAGGGCGGGGCCATCTTCTTTTCCACCCATGTGCTGGAGGTGGCGGAAAAACTGTGCGATAAGGTAGCCATCATCAAGAGCGGCAGGCTGATTCGCTTTGGCACCATGGAGGAGGTCAAGGGCGACGACAGCCTGGAGGAAGTGTTCCTGGAACTGGAGGGAGAGCAATGCTGAAAACCCTGCTGAAGAAGCAGCTGATGGAAATTTTCCGCAGATACTTCTATGATCCCAAAAAGAACAAGGCCCGCTCCAAGGGCAAAACCATTCTGTTTATTGTCCTGTTTGTTTTGCTGATGGTGGTGGTGTTGGGCGGCATCTTTACAGGGCTGTCCTTTGTGATGTGCGACGCGCTGGTCAGTGCGGACATGGGCTGGCTGTATTTTACCATCATGGGCATACTGGCCATTTTCCTTGGAGCTTTTGGCAGCGTGTTTAATACCTATTCCGGCCTGTACCTGGCCAGGGATAACGACCTGCTGCTGTCCATGCCCATTCCGGTGCGCTGCGTCATGGCCTCGCGCCTGCTGGGCGTGTACCTGATGGGGCTGATGTATTCCGCCGTGGTCATTGTGCCCGCCGTGATTGTGTACTGGTGCGTAGCGCCGCTTACCCTGGCCCGTGTGGTGGGCGGCATCGTACTGGTTGTGATGATATCGCTGATCGTGCTGGTTTTGTCCTGCGCGCTGGGCTGGGTGGTGGCCAAAATCAGCCTGAAGCTGAAAAACAAAAACTTTGTAACAGTGATGATTTCCCTGCTGTTCTTTGGCGTTTACTATTTCTTCTGTTTCCGCGCCCAGACCCTTATCCAGGAATTTATACAGAACGCAATGCTGTATGGCACGCGCCTGAAGGACTCCGTTTATGCGCTGTATGTCTTTGGCCGGGTGGGCGAGGGCAGCTGGACGGCGATGCTGGCGCTGGTTGGGGTAGTGCTGGCGGCGCTGGCGCTGACCTATTGGGTCATGTCCCGCAGCTTCTTAAAAATGGCTACGGCCAGCGGCGCGGTCAGCAAGGTTCGCTACCGTCAAACAACTGTAAAGGCACACAGTCAGGGGCGCGCGCTGCTTATGAAGGAGTTTGCCCGCTTTACCGGCAGCGCCGCCTATATGCTGAACTGCGGCCTGGGCACGCTGATGCTGGTGGCTGGCGGCGTTGCCATTTTGCTGAAGGGCGGCGAGTTTTTGCCCCTGCTGGATGGAATCCTGTCGGCCCGGCCCGGCTGCGTCCCGGTAACGCTGTGCGCCATTATGTTCATGCTGGTATCCATGAATGATATGTCCGCCCCTTCCATCTCGCTGGAGGGCAAAAACCTGTGGCTGCTTCAGTCGCTGCCGGTTACTCCCTGGCAGGTGCTGAAGGCCAAGCTGACGCTTCAGCTGCTTTTGGCAGGCATTCCCACCCTGCTGTGCGCGGTGTGCGCCGCTGCGGTTACGCCGGGATCGTGGCTGCAAAAGGGATTGATGGTTCTGGCCAGCCTGCTGTACATGGTGCTGATGGATCTGATGGGGCTGGTTGCCAACCTGAAAATGCCCAATTTGACCTGGACCAGTGAAATGGTGCCGATCAAGCAAGGCGGCAGCGTAGCCGTTGCCCTGCTGGGCGGCTGGGTGATTGCCATTGCCGCAGGGGGCTTGTACCTGTGGCAGGGCTGGAAGCTGGGCGCGACAGCCTATCTGGCCCTGACGGCGCTGGTGCTGGCGGCCGCGTCCGCCTGGCTGTACGCCTGGCTGAAAACCAGGGGCGCTAAGCGGTTTGCGGCTTTGTAAACCAGAGGCATATTTTCATCGCCCCATCCTGCCGGATAGAAGGCTGGCAGGATGGGGCTTTTGTATGAAATGGCGAAACCGGTTCCTTGCTGGACCGTGCCTTGCCCCTGACGCCTTCCTGCGGATTCTTTTCGCCTGACTCTTAAATGCTCTGTCGCCCTGGCAATTTGCCATTCGCCTATTGACTTTAGCGGCTATTTGTTGGATAATATTTTAGCTTGCTGAAATGGCGGAATGGCAGACGCGTGAGACTTAAAATCTCTTGTCCAATGGACGTGCGGGTTCGAGTCCCGCTTTCAGCACCACCAAAAGACCCGGATATTGATACAATGTCCGGGTTCTTTTTATTTGCATAAAAATGCGATATAAGCGGGCGCGTGTGCTTAGAAAAAGTGATTGTATCGTGAATATCTGGTAGCAATGGCGCGTAGAAATGCGCAGAACATGCGTTTCTATGCGCCATAGCGTTTACATGTCTCCGGCTTGTATGGTGCTTACGAGCGTAATTTAAGGCTTTTCCCCTTGTTGTTTTATCAAAAGTGAACCGCTGTGATTGCTTCAGAGATAATCGTCACGAAATATGTGACGCTCTGGCGGCGTAACGTTTGCGGGTTTGGATAGAGCGATGTTGCATCCATCCGAATCTGCCGTCCAAGAGTAACGAAATAATATAGCGTGAACTCCGATTCGCTTTAACGATCCGACATCCGCTATATAGCGATAATGGTTTTAGGGCGCAGCTGTCCACTGATACCTCAAAATGGGCAAAAAGAAAGCGACTGTCCCCAGACAACAAAAAAAGACCTCCTGTTGTAGCATAAGAACTGCGACAGGAGGTGAAACATATGGAGAAATAACCAAAAGTCTTGGTCTTGTGAAAAAACAGAGAAAGCAGGTCATGAAATGGCAGCGGAATAAAGGAAGTTTTTTTATGGAAAGCGAGAGCTACAGCATTTCACACACTTTTTCTGCCACAACGGAAGCCAGCTTGGCATGATCTCCTTTCGAGTAGTGCAGGCCGTCTAACGTATTAAGCTCAAAATGCAGCGGCGCACAGTCCACAAAGCCGCAGTCGTTTCGCTCCGCCATAGCGCGGTATTCTCGACTGAACTGCAGGCTTTTGGCATAAGCATCCGGCCCGAAGCTGAAGCCAAAAATCATCTGTTCTATCTCGGGGTGAGTAGGCGCAGGAGCGATCACCAGCACCTTTGGTGCGGGATAGTTGTAGTAAGAAGCCTTACACGCCTGCACCAACTGTTCCACACCAAAGGCGATCATGCCTGCGGTCAGATTGAACATATGCTTCAGCTCGTTGCAGCCCATCTGAAGCACCACCAGATCCAGAGGAGCATTCGCGTCCAGCGCCACCTGCAGGCTTTTCAGCCCCATTCGGTTGGGGAAATAGGGATCCTCATGTATATTGGTGCGGGCGTTCAGGGCGTTTTCAATGATGCGGTAATCCGGCCCCAAAAGTTGCTGCACCCGCCCTGGCCAGCGCTCGTGAAAAGCCATGCGTTGAGCGCTGCCTGAAGCTGGCAGATAGGTCGTATAGTCGTAGCCCCAGGTGTTGGAATCTCCAAAGACCAGTATGTTTTTCATTTTCATTTCCTTTCTATTCTTCATTTTTCTTGTTCTTTGCTTTTCCTTTCGGCTGCGGCGTAATCACCCGTACGTTAACAGCGGCCAGTTTCTCCCGATCTTCCGGCTCGATTTGGTCGGTAATCAGCGCATCCAGGGCGCTCAGCTCACAAACCCTGGCAAACACCTGCCTGTGAAATTTGGAGCAGTCCGCCACTGCAATGACCTCTTTGGCAGCGGCGATCATGGCGTGTTTTACATGACTTTCGTCAAAGGTACGATTCGTGATGCCCCAGTTAAAATCAATGGCGTCGCAGCCCAAAAACAGCTTATGAACTTTGATATTCTTTAGAAAATCAATTGTTTCGTTGCCCACCAGCGTATATACCGAAGCCATCAGTGTCCCCCCGGCCACAATCACGTTCGTATTTCCCTGCTCGGCCAGAGTAAGGGCGATTCTCAGATCATTGGTGATGACCGTCACGTTTGAGGCCTTCAGGCGGGTAGCAATTTCATGAGTGGTGGAGCCGGAATCCAGGATGATAACGTCTCCGTCCTCCACCATATCGGCCGCAACAGAAGCAATTGCCTGCTTGCTTTCAATGTTCTGCTGAAAGCGGATGATGGAAGGAATTTCCTTGTTGGAGCTGTGCTGCAGGCACACAGCGCCTCCATGGGTTTTGACCAGCAGCCCCCGCAGCGCCAGTTCGTTGATATCATTGCGGATCGTTGCCAGGCACGTATGAAAGTACCTCGCCATCTCCTGGTTTTTCGCAGTTTGGTGCTCGTTAACGTAATTCAGAATTTCTTGCTGTCTTTCAATGCGAAACATCGTTCTCTTCCTGTTTCCTCTCTTTTCTTTTATAAAAACACTGCAATTTCCGTTGCGACTGAAAATTGCAGTGTACGGGATTCTTATTCCTCTTTAACGGATGGAACGCACCTTGTCCATAAATTCAACCACGCGCTCTTTCACCACACAGTTTTCAAACTTGCCGTCCTTCTTGAAGGTGGTGCCTACCACAGCGCCATCGGCAATCTTAAAAATCTCTTCAATGGTATTCAGTTTGCAGCCAGTATTGGCGAATACAGGTGTACTGGGAATGGCACCCTTCACCCGGGCCAAAATACCCATATCCGTCCCTACGCCCGCCGTTATGCCGCTGACGCAGATAACATCGGAATGGTTATTGAACACGGTGGTTTTAGCGATATCCTCTACCTTGCGTTCTCCCAGATAGGAGGCCGCCTCCGGCACAATATTGAACAACAGCTTGCAGTCTTCCAGTCCAAGGTGGACGCGATGACGAGCGATTTCGCCAGTATTGGTATCCCAAAGACCGAAATCACTGGCGTATACACCGCTCATGATTTCGCGGATAAACCTGGCCCCCGTAGCGGCGGCCAGATCCAGGCTGGCAAAGGGATCCCAAAGCACATTTACGCCGAAGGGAATCTTGATCTCATGCTTTAACTCGCCGATGACCCGAGCCATAGAGGCGGTGGTTTCGGGGTTGACCTTCTTCAGGTAAGGCATGCTGAACTCGTTAGAGAACATAACGGCATCCACGCCGCCCTCCTGCAGTTTGATAAACTCATCGTACGCCGCGTCCACGACTTTTTGCATTCCGCCGTCTTTGTCATAATAAGGATCGCCCGGCATGGGTTGCAAATGGCACATGGCAATGACGGGTTTCTGGGTTTTAAATAATTCTTTGAGCCATTCCATGATGTTGATCTCCTTTCAAATTGTCGGTTACATAGGCTAATGATATCACTTTTTCTTGAAATGTCAATCAAAAAGTAAAGAAAAAAGAAAAAACGCAAAAAAGCGCTGAAAAATACTTAGACATCATCGATTTAGCGCTTATATCACTTGCTGAAGTTTGAGACATGTTATCGTATTATAACTTTTTAATTG
>ERZ1026860.987-NODE-987-length-15631-cov-8.507961_pt1 | contig 15631 bp, 13 predicted proteins | sample MGYA00380160_ERZ1026860 | MGnify/ENA primary metagenome ERZ1026860 (study PRJEB33269, sample SAMEA4719796) | human gut metagenome | biome: human-associated habitat; feature: organic feature; material: feces | place: Cameroon | collected 2013-10 ... | reverse complement strand
GTCTGCGAAGCAGACAGGAAGCACCGGAGGTGCGTGTTTGCGAGTAAATCCGGAGGAGAGAGAAGAGCAAACGATCTGCGAAGCAGACAGGAAGCACCGGAGGTGCGGGTTTGCGAGTAAATCCGGAGGAGAAAATTTACAATAGAAAATAATAAAAAGGAACTCAACATGAAACAAGGCATACTTTTTGATTTAGACGGAACATTATGGGACAGCGCGCAGGCTGTCGTAGACTCCTGGAATGAGATCATCGAAACCTTACCGGACTTTCATAAGCTGATCACGAATGAAGACATGTGTCAGCTCATGGGTAAGACAATGGATGATATTGCATATACTTACTTTAATACAGTCGGCAAAGAAAGGGCACTTGAGATCCTGCAGGTCTGCATGGATCATGAAAACGCATATATTGAGCAGCATGGCGGTGTTTTATTCCCGGGGCTGGAAGATGTGCTGAAAGAACTGTCGGAAAAATATGACCTCTTTATCGTCAGTAACTGCCAGCTTGGCTATATCGAAGCCTTCCTGTCCTATCATAAGCTCGGAAAATACTTTAAAGACACGGAATGCTATGGACGCACGAAGCGCTGCAAAGGGGATTCGATCGCAATCCTTCTGGGCAGACAGGATCTGGAGCAGGCAGTTTATGTGGGAGATATTGAAGGAGACTTCATTTCCGCCACACAGGCGGGCCTTCCATTTATTCACGCAGCGTACGGTTTTGGCAAAGTACCGCAGGCAGCTTACGCGATCCGGTCCATACAGGAGCTTCCTGCCATGGCACAAAAGGTATTTGCAAAGAAAGACATCCGTGCTTTTCTGCATACACAGAAGCTGATCACAGATGGTGCATTTGGTACGTATTTCAGCAGCATCTGCCAGAACGGCATTTTCCCGGAACGTGCCAATACACAGGCGCCTGCACTGGTAAAACAGGTGCACGAGGCTTACCTTTCAGCCGGCGCACAGCTGATCCGTACGAATACATTTGCAGCGAATACAAAAACGCTGGATATGGGACTGGATGAGGTGCTGGAAACGATAGAAGAGGGCTTTGCGATCGCCAAAGAGGCAGCAGAGCCTTACAGACAAAAGCATCCTGTTTTTCTGGCGGGTGATATCGGACCGATCCCCGGTGGCAGACAGGAGCAGGAAGAGGAGATCACAGAGGAATATTTACAGATCGCGCGGAAATTTGTGGCGCTTGGAGCAGATCTTCTGGTATTTGAGACATTCCCGAATCCGGACCAGATCCTGCCCGTGATCCGGCAGATCCGCAAGGAATCACCGATCTTTATTCTGGTGCAGTTTGCGGTCAACCAGCTTGGCTACAGTGTGGCGGGCATTAGTGCAAGAAGCCTGCTTGAGGAAGCCGGGCAGGTTACGGAGATCGATGCGGCGGGCTTAAATTGTGGTGTCGGTCCGGGGCATATGTATAATATCATCAAGCAGGTAAGCAGTCTGAGCGGTAAATATCTATCCGTGCTTCCGAATGCAAGTTATCCGAAGGTCGTACAGGACAGGCTCGTATTTCTGGAAAATATGGATTATTTTGCGGACAAGATGGTGGAGATCGCAGATCTCGGTGCTTCTATCATCGGTGGCTGCTGCGGTACCAATCCGGACTATATCAGAAGACTGGTAAAAGCACTCGGAGAAAAGCACCTGCGGGCAGAAAAGCCGTCTCCTGTGCATATCACCGTAAAGGAAAGGACAGAGCAGGCAGAGGATCACAGCTTTTATGCGGGAAAAAGAGGAAAGCTGATCGCAGTCGAGCTTTCACCGCCGCCTTCTGCGAACGATCAGAAGCTGTTAGAAGCAGCGCATCTGCTTTCTGCCATGCATGTAGATACAGTCACTTTCCCGGATTCCCCATCCGGGCGGACAAGAGCGGATTCCATTCTGATGGCGGCAAAGGTAGCGCGGGAAACAGATCTTTGTGTTATGCCGCATATCTGCTGCAGGGATAAAAACGCGATCGCGATCCGTTCGCAGCTTCTCGGGGCATATTTAAGCGATATCAGAAATGCACTGGTGATCACGGGAGATCCTGTGCCAAGTATGGCAAGAGAAGATGTCAGAAGTGTATTTAACTTTGATTCTGTCGGTCTTATGAAGCTGGTTCAGGAGATGAACAGGGAGGAATTTGCATCCGATCCGTTTTTTGTAGGTGGTGCGATCAACCAGAACAGGCTCAGGCTTGATGTAGAGATCAACCGTGTGAAACGGAAAATGGAACATGGAGCAACTTTCTTCATGACACAGCCTGTTTTTACAAAAGAGGAGATTGATAAGATCCGACGTATCAAGGAAGAGACAGGTGCGCGGATCCTCTGTGGTATTATGCCGCTTGTCAGCCGCAAAAATGCACTGTTTATCAAAAATGAGATGACAGGTATGTGTGTGACGGATGAGATCGTGGCACGTTTTGCGGATGGCATGAGCCGCAGTGAGGGAGAAGCGGCCGGCTGCGCAATTGCAAGGGAAATGATGGCACTTGCGGCAGATTTTGCAGACGGTTATTACTTCTCGATCCCATTTAACAGGGTATATTTATTACATGATATGACAGGAGTTATCAATGAGTCAGGAAAAGAAAAATGATGGATTTATCATGCAGGCCGGTATTCTGGCGATCACCGGTATTTTAGTCCGTGTCATTGGAATCTTATATCGTGCGCCGCTTACAGGCATCATAGGGGATGAAGGAAACGGCTATTATACAAGTGCATACAATATATATACGATCATTCTGCTGATCTCATCTTACAGCATTCCCTCTGCAATCTCCAAGGTGATCGCACAGCGGTTGGCACTTCGCGAATATCGGAATGCCCATAAGATCTTCCGCTGTTCGATCATGTATGTGCTTATTGTGGGCGGAGCTGCCAGTCTGGTTGCGTTTTTTGCCGCGCCCTGGCTTGTGGAGACGAATTCCACGATCGTACTTCGTGTATTTGCGCCGACTATCTTTTTATCCGGGTTTTTAGGTGTACTTCGCGGCTATTTCCAGGCGCATCGGACAATGCTGCAGACATCCTTTTCCCAGATTATTGAGCAGATCTTAAATGCAGTGGTCAGTCTTGGAGCTGCCTATCTGCTGATCAAAACTGTTTCCGGAAAGGATGAAACAACGCAGGCGATCTACGGAGCCATGGGAAGTGCCATGGGTACGGGCAGCGGTGTTTTGATCGCACTTCTTTTTATGTGGCTTGTGTACAAGCTGAACCAGAAGTTTATCCTGCGCAGGGCGGATCGTGACAGAAACCATACAGAACTGAGCTACTCCCAGATATTCAGCATTATTTTCAGCATGGTAACGCCGTTTATCCTGAGTACATTTATTTACAATTTTTCCACCTCATTAAACCAGACTGTTTATACAAAGATCATGAAATATGTGCTTGGCATTACGGAAAAAGAGATTGCGACCAATTACGGTGTGTTCGGAGGAAAAGCAGTTGTTATAGCCAATATTCCGATCGCGATCGCATCTGCGATGTCTTCTGCCATGATCCCAAGCATTTCCGGCTCTTATGCGCAGGGAGACCTGAAAAAGGCGCGTCATCAGGTGGCAGCGGCAATTAAAACAACCATGCTGATCTCCATTCCGTGCGCAGCAGGTTTATTTGCTCTGGCACAGCCTGTTACACAGCTATTATTCCCGCAGAGATCTTCCCTTGCACTGGCATCTTCCCTGCTTCGGGCGATCAGTGTCACAGTTGTTTTTTATGCGCTGTCTACATTGACAAATGCGGTATTACAGGGAATCGGAAAAGTCAATGTTCCGGTCATCAATGCGGCGCTTGCTCTTGTTGTGCAGACGGTTGTTTTAGTACCGCTTCTGCTGTTTACAAAGCTTTCCTTATATGCACTGGCGATCGCGATGATCACATATTCACTGCTGATGTGTGTGCTCAATAATATAGCGGTCAGAAAATCCCTGCATTACAAGCAGGAATGGCTGCGCACCTTTGTAGTTCCGGGGCTTGCTTCCCTGATCATGGGCGTTCTGGCATATCTGATCTATCAGGGCGTTTATATGCTGCTGAAGATCAACGTGGTGGCACTTTGCATTGCGATCTTAGTTGCAGTTTTTGTATACTTTGCCCTTGTGATCTGGGCAGGCGGGCTGACGAAGGATGAAATACTGAACATGCCAAAAGGAGCCACTCTGGTCCGCATTTTACAGAAAATAAAATTACTGTAATAAATGTCATGAACCATGTCACATATTTGAAAATGTGCGACCAAATAACCTGTGAAACAGATTATAGTATGTAATGAGATAAATTTTAAGAAGTCGTAGGAGGATAACCATGAAAAAAAGAACCTTGATCCTATGTGGACTGCTTCTTTCCATCAGCCTGCTGGCAGGCTGTCAGACGCAGGAAGCAGCGACAGCAGATCAGACGCAGGAGGCTTCCGATATTTCTGCGGAGGATACACAGGAGGAAGACGGACAGGCGTCTGATACAGATACGACAGATGATGAGACGGAAATCGCAGAACCGGAGGATGATGCGTCATCCGCTGCGCAGGAAAATGTATCCGGTAAAGCAGCATCCTTTGAGATTTCCTTTGAAAAAGAAACGGGCGAGATGAAATCAGACGATGGCTCGATTTTCTATCTGCAGTATGAATTCAATATGCCAAAGGTAACCAGTGCGGATAATCCGGAAGCAGCAGAGCAGATCAACAGCTATTTTGTACAGCGTCAGGAAGAGCTGATGGCAGATTGTAACGAATATTATGAGTGGGCAAAAGAGGATTATCAGATCAGAGTGGATGTTGCGAAGGAAAACGGAACGGAGGGACCGACGGAAGATACCTTTGGCTATTATAGTAGTTGTGATTACACGATAATGCGGCAGGACGATACAGTGATCAGTTTTCAGGAGCAGTCCTCAACCTATACAGGCGGTGCACATGGTAACAATATAGTGGCGGGTGTTACCTTTGATGCCAAAACAGGGCAGAGGATCCAGCTTGCCGATCTGATGGAAAATGAAGAAGACGGAAAAGCTGAGGTTGATCAGATCCTGCTTGAGAAAGCGCAGGAGATGCAGGAAAAATCCATGCAGGAAGACGGATATGGTATCTTCTTTGAAGAATATGAAACATATATTCCGGATGTGCTGACAGAGGATTCCTGGTATCTGACAGAAGATGGCATGACGATCGTATCGAATGAATATCTGCTTGCGCCCTATGCAGCAGGCGCAACCTATTTTGAGCTGTCTTATGAGACCTATGATTTTATAAAGGAAGTGTATCGGAAATGAGCGAAAATATCTATGCAGTCAGAACGAATCAGCTGAGAAGCAGGATGCAGCAGGAAGATCTGCGTGCATATCTGATCCCGATGAATGATTTTCACGGTTCGGAATATATTGGCGAATATTTTAAAACGATCGAGTGGTTTAGCGGATTTACAGGATCTGCTGCCACGCTTCTTGTGACTGAAACGGAAAGCCTTTTATGGACAGACGGCAGATACTTTCTGCAGGCAGAGGAGCAGCTTGCGGAAACGGGTATCCGTTTAATGAAAATGGGAGAAGCTGATGTTCCGACGGGAACTGCATATATTGCCGGCTGTTTACAAGAATGTAAGCAGGCAGGAAAAACGCTGCGGATCGGCTTTGATGGCAGGATCGTCAGTGCTGCTTATGTGAAAACGCTGCAGCAGGAAATTGAAAAATCGTGTGGCCAGAAGGCGCAGATAGAGGACGGAAAGGATCTGGCAGGTGAGATCTGGGGGACGGAAAGACCTGCACTTTCCAAAGAGCCGATCTGGGAGCTTCCGCTTTCCTATGCCGGGGCAGGCAGAGACATCAAACTGAAGGCTGCACAGATCAAGATGCAGGAGCAGGGCGTTGATTACCTGATCCTGACTTCGCTGGATGAGATCGCCTGGATCATGAACCTGCGCGGAAATGATATTGCCTATAATCCGGTCTTTCTTTCTTATCTGGTGCTTTCGGGGACAAGAGCAACTTTATATGTCCGTAACAGGGAATGCTTACCGGTATTTGAGGAGGCAGTCGATGTCAGGGCATATGAGGACTTTTATCAGGATCTTAAATCGTTTCCGGCGGGAAGCAGGATCTGGCTGGATGCAGATACGGTAAATTACAAAATTGTGAGTCTTCTGGACGGCAAATATAAGATTATGACCGCCAAGAGCCCGATCGCTTTGGAAAAGGCAGTGAAAAATCATACGGAAATAGAAAATGAAAGACTGGCGCACATCCGGGACGGCGTTGCGGTGACACGTTTTATCCGCTGGCTGAAGACAGAGGTCAGAACCGGGAAGGAAGAGGCTACAGAGCTTTCCGCGGCAGAAAAGCTGGAAGGCTACAGGAAGCAGATGCCCCATTATCTGGGACAGAGCTTTGCGCCGATCATAGCCTATGGCAGTCACGGTGCTATCGTGCATTATGAGCCGACAGAAGAAACGGATATCTCGCTTGGGAATGAAAGTTTTCTTCTGGCAGATACGGGTGGGCATTATCTGGAGGGAACGACAGATATTACAAGGACAATTGTCATGGGACCGATTACAAAATTGCAAAAGCAGCATTATACCGCGGTACTTATGGGTAACTTACGTCTGATGGATGCAAAATTCCGTTACGGACTGAGCGGAGCACATCTGGATTACCTGGCGAGAGAGCCCTTATACAGAATGGGGCTGGATTTCAAGCATGGAACGGGGCATGGTGTCGGTTATCTGCTGAATGTGCATGAAGGTCCGAATGCGATCCGAAGCCGCGTGGCGGAGGATGGCGTATTCAAGCAGGGAATGATCACCTCCGATGAACCGGGGCTTTATATAGAAGGTGCGTATGGGATCCGTCTGGAAAACCTGATCCTGTGCGTGCATGCGGAAAAGACGGAATACGGACAATTTATGAAGTTTGAGCCGCTTACGTTTGTACCTTTTGATCCGGAAGCGGTCGACCTGGAAATGCTGTCCGGACGTGATAAAGAGTTGTTTGAAGGTTACCAGAAACAGGTATATGAAACACTGGCACCTTATTTAACAGAAGAAGAAAAGCAGTGGCTTTTACGGGAAACAAGGAATTTGTGATGCAAAAGGAGGAAAATGCATGAAAACAGGCAATATCTTGGTCATAGACGATGATGCGGAGATCCGTGAGATCGTACAGGTGCTTCTTTCAAGTGAAGGATACACGGTAGAAACCGTGGCAGACGGAATGCAGGCATTGACAATGCTGACGGAAAAGACATTTTTACCGGATGTGATCATTTTGGATATCATGATGCCCGATATGGACGGATACAGTGTCTGCAAACAGATCCGTGAGATCTCGCAGGTTCCGGTCCTGTTTCTGACAGCGAAGAACAGAGAGACCGATCTGGTGGAGGGCTTTCTGGCAGGCGGCGACGATTATATGCAGAAGCCGTTTTCTTACACAGAGCTGATCGCCAGAGTGGGCGGTCTGATGCGCAGATACAGACAATATGGCGGGCAGTCCGATCCGCAGAAGGAAAAGCAGGTCTTTATCAGCGATCTCGTCATCGACAAGGATCAGGTTTCCGTGACGAAAAACGGTAAAAACGTGGAGCTCACAAATACAGAATATGGTATTTTACTGCTGCTTTCCGAAAACAAGGGTAAGGTATTCTCCCTGCAGGAGATTTATGAAGCAGTCTGGAAGGATACTTTTCTACCTTCTGCAAGCAACACCGTCATGGTGCATATCAGAAATCTGCGGGAAAAACTCAAGCAGGAAGAAGGACAGGGCGAGCTGATCAAGAATAAGTGGGGAAGAGGCTACTATATTGAGTAAGGAAAAGAAGCAAAAAGAAATCTATACCTCTGTATTTAAGACAAAGCTCTGGAAAAAGCTGTCTCTCTGCTGTATGGGGGCAGCAACGGGTTCTGTTTTGCTGCTTGCGCTGCTTTTCTTTGGCAGCAGGAGCATTATTTATCGTCATATGGAAAACAGGAATGTACAGCAGACGCAGAAGGATCAGGTTATGGCGGAGCTGCAGGCTTTTGTTTCCCAGCGGGGACTTTCCACGATCAACAAAAAGGAGATCCTGCAGTGGGAAAAGAAAAAGGGCGTGACAATTTCCTTTTTGGGCACAAAAGATACGATCCGTGAGCTTGAAACACTGCAGGCAAAATATAACAATTCCGTCATTTCGATTTACCAAAGACCGCAGGAGATACAGCCGTACGAGGTGCGTTTCAAGGATGCGGTTGTCCTGTGCGAACCGGTTCTCGACAGAATGACAGAACGGTATACGACGGCTGCACTTGTTATTTCTGTGCTGATCTCGACGTTATTTTTTATCTTTCTGCTGATGCTGTGTATGAAAAAAAGATTATCTTATGTGGTAGATCTGCGGGATGATCTGCGCCTGCTTGAAGCGGGAGATCTGGATCACGAGGTCACAGTAAGCGGAAATGATGAACTGTCGCAGATCGGAGAGGGCATCAATAATCTGCGGCGGAATGTATTGCATAAGATCCAGACAGAGAGAGATGCCATTACGGCAAACCATGAGCTGATCACGGCGATGTCGCATGATCTGCGGACACCTCTGACAAAGCAGATCGGTTATCTGGAGATTTTGTACCGGCGCAAATTTACACAGGAAGAGGAACTGTTTGATTATATCCAGAAGGCGAGAAGCAATGCATTTATCATGAAGGATACAACAGACAAGCTGTTCCGGTATTTCCTTGCATTTGGCGGGCAGCAGCAGGAAGCGCAGCAGTCCGAGGTAGATGGCAAAGCGTTGCTGAATTCCGTCTTGAAGGAACAGATCGCCTATATCAACAGCCAGGGCTTTGTTGTTTCTTTTTCACCGATTACAGAAGCTTTCCGCATGCTGATCAATCCGGAGGAATTTGCCAGAATTTTTGACAATATATTCCATAATCTGCGCAAATACGGAGATAATACGGTTCCTGTCAATATTAGCTATACACTGCAGCCGGGAGAACTGCTTTTAATGGTGCAGAACGGTATCAGACAGGATACCTCCAAGGTGGAAAGCACGAAGATCGGGCTGAAAATTGTGGAAAAGATCATGAAATCCATGGGTGGAAGTGTAGAAGTCATGAATGATGGACAGTATTTTATCATTCAGCTGGTTTTTAAAATTGATTATGCATAATGTCTATTAGTACAAGGAGAACGGTATGAAAGAATATATGATGGCACTCGATCAGGGTACGACAAGCTCCAGATGTATTCTGTTTGATAAAATGGGGAATATCCGTGCAAAAGCACAGAAGGAATTTGCACAGATCTATCCGCAGGAGGGCTGGGTAGAGCACAATCCGAAGGATATCTGGTCTTCCCAGTATTCTGTTATGACGGAAGCGCTGACAATGCTGGGTGAGGATGAGTGTATTGCCGGTATCGGGATCACGAACCAGCGTGAGACAACGATCGTCTGGAATAAGCAGACAGGTGAGCCCGTCTACAATGCCATTGTCTGGCAGTGCAGAAGAACGGCAAAGGAGATCGACCGCCTAAAGGAAGAAGAGCCTGCACTTTCTGCTTATATCACGGAAAAGACAGGGCTTCTGCCGGATCCGTATTTTTCCGCTTCCAAGATCGCATGGATCCTCGATCATGTCGAAAACGCAAGACAGGAAGCAGAAGACGGAAATCTACTGTTCGGAACGGTTGATACATGGCTGATCTGGAATCTGACCAGAGGAAAAGTACATGTGACAGATTATACAAATGCATCCAGGACGATGCTGTTTGATATCCATGCGCTGTGCTGGGATCAGAAAATACTGGATTATTTCCGGATCCCCGCTTCCATGCTTCCGCAGGTAAAGCCGAGCAGTCATGTTTACGGTTATGCAAACCTGGGCTCTCTGGGAGAAAGTATTCCTATCGCCGGTGCAGCGGGCGACCAGCAGGCGGCGTTGTTCGGGCAATGCTGTTTTACACCGGGTGAGGTAAAAAATACATACGGAACAGGCTGTTTTATGCTGATGCATACAGGTGACAGAGCTGTAAAGTCGCGCGCAGGGCTTTTGACAACGATCGCCGCATCCGCGGACGGAACAGCAGAATATGCACTCGAAGGCAGTGTTTTTGTGGCAGGTGCTGCGATCCAGTGGCTTAGGGACGGAATGCATCTGATCGAGCAGGCGCCGCAGACACAGAAGATCTGCGAATCGGTAGAAGATACCGCAGGCACGATGATCGTTCCTGCTTTCACGGGAATGGGAGCGCCTTATTGGAATCCATATGCCAGAGGTATGGTAACGGGGCTGACGAGAGGCTGTCAGAAAGAGCACTTTATACGCGCTATTATGGAGTCAATCGCATTCCAGACGATGGATGTGCTTACTGCCATGCGTGCGGATGCGGAGCTTTCCCTGCTGAAGCTGAAGGTGGACGGCGGTGCAAGTGCCAATGATTTTCTGATGCAGTTTCAGGCAGATCTGCTTGGTGTGGATGTGCAGCGTCCGCGTTGTATTGAGACGACCGCACTTGGTGCGGCTTATCTGGCAGGACTGGCAGTCGGTTACTGGAAGGATACGGAGGAGATCAAAGAGAACTGGCAGCTTGACCGGGTGTTTACCGCTTCCATGCCACAGGAAAAGAGACAGGAGCTTGTCAGAAGCTGGAAGCGTGCGGTAGATTGCGCGCTCTATTATGCGAAATGGGAGGAAGAACATGATTGATTCTTCAAAAATATCACTGAACTTTATCAAAAAACTGGAATATACGGGTGGTTATCAGGGAATGCGCTATATGCTGCGGAAAGAAAGCAGGGACGAAGACACGGTACTGACCGCGTATGCATGGCCGGAGCCGTTCTGCTTTTCCAAAACAGCGCCGGAGAAAAAAATACAAAAAGAATTCCCCCTTACCCCGGAGGGCAAGGAGGAAGCGGTAGTCTGGTTAAATGAAACATATCAGTCGCAGTTTGCATAATTGCCGACGTTTCTGCCCGCATCTGTCCCGATCAGGTTCAGTGCCTTCTGCGTCAGGTGAAGACCGTCTCCCTGCAGGTAGACGGCGGAAAGAGTTGCGGCTTTGGCAGAACCCATCGTAAAAGAGCTGCTGCTTTTGCAAAGCTTTGTTTGTGCGTTTCGTATTCTTGTATAACCCTTGGCTATTTTAGCATCATTATAATATTTCGGAAGTCCGATGATGAAGCACTGCTCCATGTCGGTCTTCTTTTTTATTTTCTGATACATGGATTTCAGATTGGAGGTATGTGCTTTTGCGGACATACCGGCAAATGCATCGTTCTCACCCTGCATCCATATCAGATACGTATGCCTGACAGTCAGCCCCTTTTTCTGTGCGAGCTTTTTTGCCGCATTGACTCTGGTGACCACGGACTTATATCGGAAATCCGCCCAGGAAACAGAGCCGGTTCCGACTGCGGAAGCGGGAACGGCGATCACGGGCGTCTTTGTCTTCTGATAATAGGCATTGACAAAGGCTGTCACCATAGAACCCCTGGTATAATCATAGTTTTGGAGATTTTCATCATCCTGTCCTCTGCCAAAAGGTTCTTTCAGATCAGAAAATTTGTTTTTTGCAGTTACATAATTGTATGCATAGCCTGCATGATCCTTGAGCTTTGGTGCCAGGGCTGTATTTCCGACACCTGTCATATTGCTCTGCCCTGCAAAGACGATAATGTCAACCTTATCCCTTACAGTTACAGTGCGGGTTATTCTTTTCTTACCTGATTTAGCAGTGATCACAGCTTTTCCGCCGCTTTTTGCCTTCATGCGCCCGGTTTTCTGATTGACACGGACGACAGACGGAGCGGAAGAGGTATAGGTATAACCGCTGCCTGCAGAAAAAGTGGCTGTTTCCCCTTTCAGCAAAGTCATGCTTTTCCCTGCAGCGCTGACAGATAAAGAAGGACAGATCAGCAGGACCAGTCCCAGAAAAAGAAAGAAAATACCATATTTACGTTTCATAAAGTCCCCCAATTATAACACGTTATTTATGCAGTTTTAATTTCCAAATACCCAACAAGATTCTTCTGATCGAAGCTGTCTAAAATACCCATGGTCGGATCGTAATAGGTACCGTCATAGCAGAGCAGATAATGGCTGTAGCGTCCCATCTTTTCCATTAAGATCGCACATTTCGGAAGTGTGACCTCTGCCCCCTGTGTATAGTAGATCACATTTTCATGCTGCAGCCCGAGATAATCGAGCGTGTCGACCATTTTGCCCATGCTTGCCTGCCAGTCTCTGCAGTGCATGATCTCACAGGCTTCATCAAGTGTAACCCCTGCCAGCATGGCGATACAGGTCTGTCCGCATAAACCGTCGTTTGGCTGTGTGATCAGCTTTACGGAATCGATCTTTCGGATCGGCTGTGCAGCGGAATAAGGAGAATCGCCGCGATAATGCGGGCTGCGGTTTAAGATTTCAAAGACGACCGGGAACGATTTCTCCATATGTCCCTCTGCCTGCTGCTCAGTCACCGGAATGGTGTAATAGCCCTTGCCGAGCGGTGTCAGATTACATTCCCAGGAAAGCCCCATGGCATTGACGGAGATCATAAGGACACCCTGGCTGTCGCAGACCTCCCATACATTAAACGGTATATTTATTTTCAGTTCTCCGTTTTCGGATAAAATTTGACCACTAAAGTGGAATTTCATGTTCTAAACCTCCTGTTTTTGTGAGTGTATATAGCAATATGATAGCATACGCCGCTTTGCCGGAAAAGAGATAAAGTGGGATTTTCTTGTACTTTTTGACAAGCAATCATAGAATGTATATAATTTGAAGAGCTGACTGATTGCAAATATGATGTGATATCGTGCAGAAGATAGAGGTATGACAAAAAAGAAAACAGAGGATACAAAATGAAAACAAAAGTACTGGTACTGGATATTGACGGAACACTGACAAATTCCAAGAAGGAGATCACGCCGGAAACAAAGCGCGGCATTATCCATATTATGGAGCGCGGACATAAAGTGATCCTTGCATCGGGCAGACCGACACCGGGCATGCGCCGCTATGCGGATGAGCTGGAGCTGGCTGCTTACGGCGGTTATCTGCTTTCCTTTAACGGAGGCAGGATCATCAACTGTAAGAGTGGTGAGATCGTATACCAGCGTACCCTTCCGCCGCATGTCATTTCCGGGCTTTACCAATATGCCTGCAAACATGATATGGGTATCATTACCTATATGGGGGATGATATTCTGGTCGGCAGAAGAATGGATGAATATATTGAGCTGGAATCGCGGATCAACGCGATGCCATGCAAGGCTGTCAAAAACTTTGCAGCTTACGGCGAATATAACCTGAATAAATGCCTGATGACTGCAGAACCGGAGGCGGCTGCACGCCATGTGGAAAAGCTGAATGAGCTGTATGGCGATATTTTGAGCATTTACCGTTCAGAGCCTTTCTTTATCGAAGTAATGCCTAAGAACGTAGATAAAGCCACCTCGCTTGACCGCATGCTCGAGACAGTGGGACTGACAAGAGAAGATGCGATCTGCTGCGGAGATGGCTTCAATGATATTTCGATGATAAAATACGCAGGTGTCGGTGTTGCCATGGCAAATGCACAGGAAGAAGTCAAGAAATCAGCCGATTTTATTACAGATTCCAATGATGAGGATGGCATTGTCAAGGTTATTGACACGTTTGTGCTGAATCAGGAGAATGCGTAATTTTTAAAAACCGATACATCGGAACAGATACCAGAATACCCGACAGGATCCAGAGGATCGGTTCACAGATGCAGACGGCGAGGTAGCCCATGTGTGGCACGAGTACAAATACGATGACGGCTTTGCCGGATAATTCGATGATGCTGGCGATCACGGGAATGATCTTCTGTCCGAGTCCCTGCAGGGTAGAGCGGAAAAAGCAGAGAATACAGAGGAATGCGTAAAACGGTACGTTGATCCGCAGGTATTTTACAGCAGTTCCGATGACGAAGGTATCGGAATCCGTGATCATGCGGACAAGCGCTGCACCACCAAAATATAATAAGAAAAATGCAACAAGCGACCAGACAAGTCCGAGGATGGTCGCTGATTTTATGCCTGCACGGACTCTTTCCGGTTTTCCGGCGCCTGTATTCTGGCTGGTAAAGGTAACCAGAGAAGCAGCCAGTGTGGAAATCGGCAGAATGGAGAAGGAGAAGATCTTACGGGCAGCAGTATGTGCGGCTATGATCTCCGTACCAAGGGAGTTGATACCACTCTGCAGGATAATGGATCCAATATCGACGATCGAATACATAAGAGCCATTCCCGCGCCTGAGGTCAGAAGATCCGTAACAGCCTTTCCGTTCCATTTAAAATGCTCCGGTCTGACATGCATATACGGAATTTTCCGGATGACATAGACAAGGCAGACGATCACGGAAATGAGCTGGGCGATGACGGTTGCAATGCTTGCACCGCGGATGCCAAGTCCAAGCCCCTTGATGCAGAACAGGTCAAGCCCCAGATTTAAGGTGGAGGAGATCGCAAGTGCGATCAGCGGAAAAACACTGTCTCCGAGGGCGCGCAGCATATTGCTGATCAGGTTATAAGCGGCAGTTACGATCAGGCCGAGAAAGATTACCTGGATATAAGCAATGGAATCTTCCATGATATCTGCCGGGGTATGTAAAACGGTCAGAAGCGGTCTGATAAAGATAAGCCCCAGAACGGTCATGGTAATTGTGATCAGAAACATCAAAACGATACTTTTTGCGATCGTTTCTTTGATCCTGTTTTCATCTTTGGCTCCAAATGCATTGGCAGTCAGAATAGAAAACCCGATGCAAAATCCATTGATCATGCTGAACAGCAGAGAGACGATGGCAGTCGTGGAACCGACCGCAGCCAGTTCGGAAATACCGAGTGTCCGTCCTACAATGATCGTATCGCCTAGATTATAAAATTGCTGCAGGATATTTCCCAGAAGAATGGGAAGAGAAAATAATAATAATAGTTTTGTCGGATTACCTTTTGTTAATTCCTTCATGACAGCTCCCAGGAACCTTACTTAATCGTTTAACAGAGGTTCTTTTTTTTTACGAGCTTTTTAATCCGAAGCCATTCTTGCACAAAAGATCAGAAATGTCAAACAGAAAATCACGGATTTTACACAGAAATTTCCAAATCTGCACACAAAAGGCCGATATGATCTGGATAGTTTATTTTGTGTTGAAATGACCATTTTATAAAAATTAAGAGGAGGTTCCCATGGAGGAGAAAAAGAAATTCAGGAAAAAGGTATTTTATTTGGAGCATTGCCAAGCAAATAAGAGTTTTTGAAGGTCGGTTGTCAGCTGAAAGAGGCTCTTCCTTATCAGGCAAACAAAAAAGGAGAACACAAAATGGAGAATACAAAATCACACACACCGGTAGCACTCAGGAAGCAGATAGGTTGCACAATGTATGTTGTGAGAGTGCATTTCAATGAGGATGCAAAGGAAATCATGAAGGACAAGATAAAGAGACTGATTGAGAATGATGTCAGGGGAACGCAACATACTGCATAGGTAAAAAAGCATGCAGAAAAATTGTATATTTCGTGATATAATCGGTGTGTTCGATGAGAGCGAAAATTTGAAGTTTACAGCGAGGTGAAAGAGGTTGAATTATGTAGAATATGGAAAAGAAA
>ERZ1026860.983-NODE-983-length-15676-cov-3.800589_pt1 | contig 15676 bp, 11 predicted proteins | sample MGYA00380160_ERZ1026860 | MGnify/ENA primary metagenome ERZ1026860 (study PRJEB33269, sample SAMEA4719796) | human gut metagenome | biome: human-associated habitat; feature: organic feature; material: feces | place: Cameroon | collected 2013-10 ... | reverse complement strand
TGTCTTGCGGTGCGTGTCAGAAAGCCCAAAACCATCAATGCGTGGCGATTTCGGGGTGCTGTACGGCTGACAGTCAGTGCGGCGATACGCAAATATGCTTTCAGAATAAATGTTCTCCCCTGGCTTGTATCGGAAAATGTTCCGAACCCAAAAACCACCAATGCGTTAAAAAAGAGGGCTGTTGCGAAAAGAACGACGATTGTTCAAGTACACAAGTATGCAATACAAGCTTGAACAAATGCCTATTTGTTCCTTGCCTGTGCGGCACTGTCGAAAACCACGTGTGCAAGAAAAAATCGGGTTGCTGCTCGGCGGATTCCGATTGTTCGGGTACTCAGGTCTGCAAAAACAACAAATGCCAGGCTGACTGTACAAAGTGTCAAAGCGGGTACACCGATATGCGTGGTCAGGATTGTCCGAGGGGATACAATAAACAGTATGGTCTGATGTGTGCCGATCGAATGGTAGACGGACAGGAATCCAAATATCCCCAATGCGCGAAATGCGTTCCCTCCGGAACCGGCGGCGGTGGCGGCGGCGGTGGTGGCGGCGGCGACAACTACCTTCGCTATAAATATAACACAGGGATGGATGATAGGTTCCTGTAAGAAAAAGCGGGGGGAAACCCCCGCTTTTTTCCCCGCCGTTTCGGCGGGGTTTTTGTTTGCGGTAAAAAACAAAGCGAAGATTTTTAAAACTTGCCTTTTAATTTGTTCAGCGCGCGGCGGTCGCGCTTGGTCGGTCTGCCCGCGCCCGCGTCGCGGTGTTCAAAAGCCATAGCTTTTGGCGGCTGTAAATTTTCGGGTTCGGACAAATGTTCGTACAAGGTGCGGGCAATCGGCGCGCCAACCCGTTTTTCGGAAAAACCCGTTACTTTGATATGAAAACGAATCGAACCGCGCAGAATGGTCAATTCGTCGCCGATCTGCACATCCCGCGCGGTTTTAAGTCCTTTTTCGCCGTTTAAAGCGACATGTCCCGCATGGCACAGCTGTTGCGCTTCGGTGCGGGTTTTCGCAAACCGCGCGCAATACAGCCATTTGTCGATGCGGACGCCCATTATTTGCGCAACGCCGCCAATGCCGCGAACGGCGACGACATATCGACGGGCTTTTCGTCCGCCTTTTGCGCCTTGGGTTTGCGGAATTTCGGCTGAATCATCAGCACTTCCGTTTCTTTGGTTTCTTCGCCGACGGTCGTCGTCTGCGTTTCCTTGGTGACTTTAAAGCCCAGATAGCCGAACACTTCTTCGGCTTCGTCGCGCTTCAGTCCCGCCAAAGACAGCAGTTCCAACGGCAAAATTTGCGGTTTGCCCTTGTCCTGACGCGTGACTTCGCGCAGTTTGGCGGTAAAGCGTTCCATCACGTCGACGCGAATCGCGCGCGCGCCCGTCGTCGCATAGCCCTGCACCAGATACAAAGCGCGGGGAACGCCGCGTTCGACGGCGAACGACATCTTGCCGTCCGTGGCAAAGCCCGTCGCGTATTGCGTTTTGTCGTTCCAAATCTTCCACAAAATCGCCAAAACACGCTGAGCCGCGGGTTTGAGCAACAACGGAAAGAACAAATAATCGTGTCCCAACCGCAATCCCGCTTTCGCCAGTACTTTTTTGTCGGCGTCGCCCAGACTTTTAATCAAATCGGCGACCGCGCCGCGGGGCATTGTGCCGAACGCTTCGGCGACCTGCCACAAAATACCGCGCGCCGCACCCGACGCGTGTTCTTCGTCCAGCGTGCGCAAAGCCGTAAACAACGGTGCGATTTTGTTGGCAAGGTATACCTCCAGCCAACCCGTCAGTTTGGATTTGACCTGTTCAATCAACGCGGAATCCAGCGTTTCGTGCGCCGAAACGGCAACAGAGGGATGCAGAGAATCGCGCCCTTTGACGGCTTTGGCGATGATTTGCCCTTTCCACAGGATTGCCGCGTTGTTTTCCAACGCAAATTCTTCGTCGGGGGCGGCGGATATTGCCGCGGCGCGCGATTGAAATTCCGCGCTCAGCGCTTTTTCCGCGGCGTTCATCAAAACGCGGTCGGCGTATTTTCCTTCGCCCGTAATCGGCTGAAAGCGCAATCCTTCCAGCTTTCCGATATCCTGTCCTTCAACAACGACGTTTCCGTTTTCGTCGATTTCCGTTACCAATTCAACCTGTGTTTTCATGCCTTTTACCAAAATAGAAGTCCGCTTGTCCACGAACCGTTGAGTCAGCTTTTGATGCAAAGCGTCGGAAAGCCTGTCCTCGACGGCGCGGGTTTTGTCCTGCCAGAACGCGGATTGCCCGACCCATCCTTTGCGCTGAGCAATATACGTCCAAATTCTGATTCCTGCAATACGTCCCGTAACGACATCAATGTCGCCGTTCGTATTGTCCAGCCGCGCCACTTGCTTGGCGAACCAGTCTTGCGGCAGGCAACCGTCCGTCAGTATAGCCCGATAAATCTGCGATAACAAGCGCGCATGCGCTTGCGGCGACACTTTTCCGAAATCGGGAATTTGGCAGACGTTCCACAACAGTTCCACCGCCGCGGGCGTGTCCGCCAGTTTTTTGACCGATTCGTCGCGCAACAGCTCCTCCAAAACCAACTGGTCGTCGGCTTTGCGCGCGCCAATCAGCCCCGAAAGCGTCGGGCGTTTGCCCAAACTGTACAGCAAAGCGTCCGTCGATGTCGTTTTGATGTCGTGATTGCGCCAATACAGCCCCGCCAAAGATTCAAAGCGGTGTTCCTCGATTCGGTCGATGACGTCTTGGGTCATGGCGGTCGCTTCGGCGGCGACCCCGAACGTGCCGTCGGTCATGTAGCGTCCCGCCCGTCCCGCGATTTGCGCCAGCTCGGCGGGGGTCAGCATCCGCATTCTTTGCCCGTCGAATTTGCGTAAAGCCGTAAAGCAGACGTGTTCGACCTCTAAATTCAATCCCATGCCGATTGCGTCCGTCGCGACCAGATAATCGACTTCGCCCGACTGGAACATCTCGACCTGCGCGTTGCGCGTGCGGGGGCTGAGCGCGCCCATTACGACCGCCGCGCCGCCCCTTTGACGGCGAATCAGCTCCGCCAGAGCGTACACGTCTTGCAAAGAAAAGCCGATAATCGCCGAACGCGGCGGCAGACGGGTGATTTTCTTGACCCCCGTATAGGTCAGCTTGGAAAACCGCGGGCGCGTTTCAATCGCGCAGTCGGGCAGCAGCTTGTTCAGCAAAGGACGGATTGTTTCCGCGCCCAAAAACATGGTTTCGTTAATGCCGCGCGCATGCAGCAGTCGGTCGGTAAAGATATGTCCGCGTTCGGGATCCGCCGCCATTTGAATCTCGTCCACCGCCAGAAACGACACGGGGCGTTCCAGCGGCATCGCTTCGACCGTGCAGACGAAATAAGACGGATTTTTCGGTAAAATCTTTTCTTCACCCGTAATCAGCGCAACCGCTTCGACGCCTTTCCGGCGCACGATTTTGTCGTAGTTTTCGCGGGCGAGCAGGCGCAGCGGAAATCCTATCATACCGCTTTTGTGCGACAGCATTTTATCGACCGCCAGATAGGTTTTGCCCGTGTTCGTGGGTCCCAAAAGCGCGCTTAAAACCGAAGCCATTGTTTTTTTCCTTTGCGGGGCTTGAAAAAACCGTCCTTAAAACATAAGTAAAAGGGCGGTCAGATACAAGGAGGTTTATGTCTATGGCTGAAGAAAAAATGCAATTCCAAGCGGAAGTCGGCAAAGTTCTGGATATTGTCGTCAACGCTTTGTATTCCAATACGGATATTTTTCTGCGCGAACTGGTGTCCAACGCGTCCGACGCGTGCGATAAACTGCGCTATGCGGCGATTACCCGCCCTGACATCGCCAAAGAGGGCGGCGAATTCAAAATCGACATTACCCCCGACAAAGACGCGCATACTTTGACCATCGCCGACAACGGAATCGGCATGAACCGCGACGACTTGATTAAAGACTTGGGCAGTATCGGACGTTCGGGTTCCGCCGAATTTCTGAACAACCTGACGGGCGACCGCCAAAAGGACGCGACCATTATCGGACAGTTCGGCGTGGGCTTTTATTCCGCTTTCATGGTTGCGGAAAAAGTCGAAGTCCGTTCCCGCAAGGCGGGCGAAGAACAAGGCTGGCTGTGGACGTCGACGGGACACGGCGATTTCACCGTTGCCGAAGAAGCGGACGTTCCCCGCGGAACGCAGGTCAAGCTGTTTTTGAAGCCCGACCATTATAACTATTCCGAAGCGGGCGACGTCCGCACGATTGTGCGCCAGTTTTCCGATCACATTTCTTTCCCCGTCGTCATGCACTATTTGGGCGAAACGGAAAACATCAATCAGGCAAGCGCGCTGTGGACGCGCAACAAAGCCGAAATCACGCAAAAACAGTACAACGACTTTTACCGCCACATTTCTAAAGCGTTTGACGATCCGTGGGATACTTTGCACTACCGCGCCGAAGGGACGATTGAATACACGGCTTTGATGTTCATTCCGACGAAAACGCCGTTCGACATCTTTCAGCCCAACCGCAACGCGCAAATCCAGCTGTACATCAACCGCGTTTTCATTACCGACCAGACCCCCGACATTTTGCCGAACTATTTGCGCTTTGTGCAGGGCATCATCGACACCAAGGAGCTGCCTTTGAACGTCAGCCGTGAAATGCTGCAAAAAACGCCCGTTCTGGCGAAAATCAAAACGGGTGTCACGCGCCGCATTTTGGGCGAACTGAAAAAACGTTCCGAAAACGAACAGGATTACTTGAAATTCTGGGACGCTTTCGGCGCGGTGCTGAAGGAAGGATTGTTCGAAGACCAATCCAACCGCGAAGAAATTGCCGATTTGTGCCGCTTTTACTCGACGAACGGCGATGAACCGACAACCCTTGACGCCTATATTTCCCGCATGAAGCCCGATCAGAAAAGCATTTACTTCATCACGGGCGACAACTTGAGCGTTTTGCGCCACAATCCGCAGCTGGAGGGCTTTGCCGCGCGCGGGCTGGAAGTATTGCTTTTAACCGATCCGATTGACGAATTCTGGCCGCAGGGATTGACGCAGTACAAGGAAAAAACCGTCAAGTCCGTCCAAATGGGCGCGGTCGATTTGGAAAGCTTTCCGATTGTCGACGGCAACGCGGACGAAAAAGCCGCGGACGCCGATATGGACGCGCTGAAAGCGTTCGCCAAGGAAGTCGTCGGCGACGAAGTCAAGGAAGTCCGTTCGACCGAACGGTTGACCAAAAGCCCCGTGGCTTTGTCGGCGGGCGACGGCGAAGTGTCCATTCACTTGGAACGCCTGATGAAACAGCATAATCAGCCGACTTTGTACGCGTCGACGCGGTATTTCGACTTGAACCCGCGCCACCCGCTGATAAAACTGCTGGCGCAAAAGGTCGCGGCGGGCGACAAATCGGACGCGAACCGCGCCATGGTGCAGGTCTTGTTCGACCAAGCCAAAATCATCGAAGGCGAGCCTATCGGCGATCCCGCGGCGTTTTCTCAGCGCGTTACGGACTTTATGCTGCAAGCCGTGAAATGATTTTTTTAACAGAGGGCTGAAATTTCAGCCCTCTTGCTTTATCTGAACGGGAAACGCCGCCGCGCCGTCGAAAACGATTTAAAAGATTTGTTAATGAAATCGACGTATGCTATAAGATAAAAAATTTATCTGTTCTGTTGGGATGGCAAAGTGAATTCGTTTCTGCAAACGTTGAAAAATCTGGGCGTGGCGCGGCTGGCGGCTATGGGCGGCGTTACGCTGTTTTTGCTGGGATTTTTGGTTTATTTGGCAAGCAGCGTGGGCAAAACGGAAATGGCGGTTTTGTTCAACGAACTGGATCCCGCGGATACAAAAAAAATCATCGCTCAGCTGGATGAACAAAACGTTCAATACAAACTGCTGAAAAACGGAACGGAAATCCAAGTGCCCGTCGCGGATGCTTTGAAACTGCGCGTTCAGCTGGCGGAAACGGTCGGCGCGGGCAGTGTCGTCGGCTATGAAATCTTTGACAAAACGCAATCCCCCGGCGTCGGTCAGGATGTCATCAATCTGCAAATGCTCCGCGCTTTGGAAGGCGAGCTGGCGCGCACGATTAAAGCAATCGAACACGTCAAAGGGGCGCGCGTTCACTTGGTATTGCCGCGCCGCGAAATGTTTTCCCGCGAAGAACAAAAACCGTCGGCTTCCGTCATCGTGAAAATGGACGAAAAGCAGAAACTGTCCGCAAAACAAGTCGAAGCCGTGCAAAAACTGGTCGCCGCCGCCGTTCCCAAAATGGAAACGAAAAATGTGTCGATTTTGGATACGCGCGGCACTTTGCTGACCAAAAACTTTGCCGACGACGAACAAATGGAAATATCCAACAACGAAGAAATGCGCCGCGACTACGAAGCGCGCCTGACCCGCGCCGTCCAAGCGCTGTTGGAACAGTCCGTCGGACATGACAAGGTGCGCGTCAGCGTTTCGCTGGAAATGGATTTCGATCAACTGGTCGTGAACAAAGAAACTTACGACCCCGACCAGCAGGTTTTGCGGTCGTCCACCACTATCGAAGAAAACGCCAAAACCGACGAAAAAGAACCGATTGTCAGCGTACAGCAGAACTTGCCCGACGCGGAAAACAAAGCCAATCAAGTTACATCGCAGTCCAACAGAACCGAAGAAACCGTCAACTATGAAATTTCCAAGCAGACGGTCAGTCAGGTCCGCAAGCAAGGCGTGATTAAACGCATATCGGTCGCGGTGATTGTCGACGGGAACTATAAAATATTGCCGAACGGCACGCGCGAATTCATCCCCCGCGACGAAAAGGAAATGGATTTGCTGGCGGCTTTGACGCGTTCGGCGGTCGGATTCGACGCCAATCGCGGCGACACGGTCGAAGTGGTCAACCTGCCGTTCTTTAATCCCGAAGATGTGCTGAGGCAGGAAGATCCGATTTTGTTTATGGGCTTTACAAAAGCGGAAATAATGAAAATGATTGAAGGTCTTGGCGTTGCGCTGGTTTCGGTTTTGGTGATTTTGCTGGTGGTGCGCCCGCTGGTTGTCAAGGCGTTCGAACAGGCTGGCGAAACAACGGAACAAGAAGAGGAGAATCTGCTGATGGCGGGACAAAGCGCGGATATGCCGCAAATAACGGGGCCCGCATCGACGGCTCTGACGGAAAACGAACAGCTCGAGGAGCTGATTGACATCGCCAAAGTCGAAGGGCGCGTCAAAGCGTCTTCCATCCGTAAAATCGGCGAAATCATTGATCAGCATCCGCAGGAAGCGGTCAATATCATCCGCTCGTGGCTTTATACGGAAAAATAGGAGCATGACCCGTGGCAAACGCGATTGACAACTTCAATGTTCTGACAGGTCCGCAAAAAGCGGCGATTTTGCTGATGTCTTTGCAGGACGAATACGTTTCCAAAATCTTTTCCCTGCTGGACGACGAGGAAGTCCGTGAAATATCCGTCGTAATGGCGGGATTGGGGACGGTGTCGTCCAACACGGTCGAAAAACTGTTTTTGGAATTCGCCAACGAAATTTCAAACCCCGGCAAAATGATCGGCAACTATGAAAACACCGAACGACTGCTGATGAAAGCTCTGCCCAAAGACCGCGTTGCTTCGATTATGGAGGAAATCCGCGGTCCCGCCGGCAAAACCATGTGGGACAAGCTGGGCAACATCAACGAACAGGTGCTGGCGAACTATCTGAAAAACGAATATCCGCAGACCGTCGCGGTCATTTTGTCGAAAATCAAGGCGGATCATGCTTCCCGCGTTTTGTCTTTGCTGCCCGAATCGTTCGCAATGGACGTCATTATGCGTCTGTTGCGCATGGAAGCCATTCAAAAGGATGTCTTGGACGGTTTGGAACAGACTTTGCGCACCGAATTCATGAACAACCTTGCCCGTTCGACGCGTCAGGATTCGCACGAACTCATCGCGGAAATGTTCAACAATATGGATCGCAACGTCGAAGCGCGCTTTATGTCGGCTTTGGAGGAACGCAACCGCGAATCCGCCGACCGCATCAAGTCTTTGATGTTCACGTTCGAAGATTTGACCCGTTTGGACGCGCAGGGGATTCAGGTGCTGTTGCGCAATGTGGACAAGGACAAGCTGGCTTTGGCGTTGAAGGGCGCTTCCGAGATTATCAAGGATTTGTTCTTCCACAATATGTCCGAACGCGCGGGCAAGATGATGAAGGAAGATATGGAGGCTTTGGGACCCGTCCGTTTGAAAAGCGTCGACGAAGCCCAAGCGCTTATCGTTCAGGCGGCGAAAGATTTGGCGAACAACGGCGAAATCACGATTTCCGAAGCCGCCGGTCAGGACGATATGGTTTATTAAGGTCGCTGTTGAATGGCAAAGGAATACAAGTTTATGTTTGACCGCCGTTTCGACGATTCCGAGGATGATTTGTTTTCGGAACCCGTCGATATGACGACCAAATCCGTGGACGGTATTCCTTCGATTTCCGAATTGCTGGACACGCTGAACAACCGTATGGAAGCCGCCGAAGAACAAGCGAAAGAAAACGCCGAACAGCCCGAACCGCAGAAACAAGACGGCGCAGAAACCGTCGCCGATTCCGCGTCCGAATCCGAAAACGAACCCGCAGCCGAACCTGAAAACGAAATCGAACCGCCCGCAGAACGGCTGTCCGTCGTTCCGCCTTTCGTTCCCGAACCGCAGGTGATTTTCAAAGGCTTTTCCCAAGAAGAACTGGATGCCGCCAAACAAGAGGCTTTTGCACAGGGAAAACTGGAAGGGCAAGCCGAAGGACACAAAACCGCTTGGGACGAAGCGATGGCTTCCGTTGAAAAACAAACCGCCGACGGGCTGGAGCTGATTTTGGAACAACTGCGGGCTTTGGCGCCGATTGCCGCCGAAACCGCCGAAAAATCGTATGCCGCCGCCGTCGAACTGGCGATGGCTGTTTGCCGCAAAGTCATTCCGACGCTGTGCGAAAAACACGCTGCGGACGAAATTCGCCTGCTGTTTGAAAAGAACTTTCACTTTTTGAAAGAAGAGCCTAAAATTACAGTCAGGCTGAACCCGTCTTTGGCGGATTCCGTCAAGCCGTATATCGCGGATTTGGTCAAGCGGGAATCTTTCGCGGGCAAAGTCGCCATCGTGCGCGACGCCGACGTTTGCGCGGGAAACTGCAAAATCGAATGGAAGCACGGCTGGCTGGAACGCACGGCGCAGGACGTTTTGAAACAAACCGAAGAATTGTTGAAGCTTTATCACGAAGGGGATAAATCCAATGGCTGAAGAAACGCATGAAACATCTTTTTCCGATGACGAAAAGGAAGATTTGGAACTGCATGACTTGAATGCCGGCGCGGACATTTCCGCGACACCGTCGGCGGCTTCTTCGCGTTTTGACGAAGAAATCCCCGATAAACCGAAATCGTCCGCCGAACTGGAAGCCGTGTACGACGTTCCCGTTCAGGTGTCCGCCGTTTTGGGCAAATCCAGCATGCAGGTTCACAAATTGCTGAAGCTGGGGCGCGGCGCGGTCGTTCAGCTGGACCGCAAGGTCGGCGAGGCGATTGACATTTACGTCAACAACCGTTTGGTCGCCCGCGGCGAAGTCGTCGTCATTGACGATCGTTTGGGCATTACGATGACGGAAATCATCAAATCGGAACGGAATTAAAAATATGCGTCTGCTTTTAATCGGATCCATGGACGGACAAATCGGCGCGGCAAGCAAAATCGCTTTGCAAAAAGGCGGTTCCGTCACGCATGCCGAAACCATTGACCAAGCGCTGGAAACATTGCGCAACGGTCAGGGCGCGGATTTGATTATGGCGGATGTCAAACTGGACATTTATTCGCTGGTCGAACGGCTGGACGGCGAACGGATTTGCGTTCCCGTCGTGGCTTGCGGCGTGGCGGAAGACGCGCGCGCCGCCGTCAAAGCGATTAAAGCGGGGGCGAAAGAGTACATCCCTCTGCCCCCCGACGCAGAGCTGATTGGCGCGGTTTTGTCGGCTTTTTCCATGCAGACCAGCCCCGTTGTTTACAAAGACCCCGCCATGGAACGGGCGCTGCAGCTGGCAAAGCAAATCGCTCCGTCGACGGCAAGTGTTCTGATTACGGGCGAATCGGGAACGGGCAAGGAAGTCGTTGCAAAGTTCATTCATGCGAATTCCAAGCGCGCAAACGCTCCTTTTGTGGCGGTCAACTGCGCGGCGATTCCCGAAAATCTGCTGGAATCCGAACTGTTCGGCTATGAAAAAGGGGCTTTTACGGGCGCGGTTTCGCGGCGTATCGGCAAATTCGAAGAAGCCGACGGCGGCACTTTGCTGCTGGATGAAATCAGCGAAATGGACATTCGTTTGCAAGCAAAGCTCTTGCGTGTTTTGCAGGAACGTCAAATCGACCGCATCGGCGGGAAAAAGCCGATTGACGTCGACGTGCGTATTCTGGCGACGTCCAACCGCGACATGCGGCAGGAAGTTTTGAACAAAACTTTTCGCGAAGACTTGTATTTCCGCCTGAACGTCGTGAATTTGGCTTTACCCGCCCTGCGCGACCGCAAAGGCGATATTTTGCCTTTGGCGGAATACTTTGTCAAAAAGTATTCCGAGCTGAATGATTTGCCCGTCAAGCCTTTGGCGAAAAAAACGCGGGAAAGACTGCTGGCTTACGATTGGCGGGGCAACGTGCGCGAACTGGAAAACACCATGCACCGCGCGGTTTTGATGTCGGCGGGAACCGAAATCGACGAAGACGCCGTTTTGCTGATGCCGCCCATGGAGCAGGCTTCGGAAACGGCGGCGGGAACGGACACGCTGGTCGGCAGAACCGTCGCCGATGTCGAAAAAGACTTGATTATCAGCACGTTAAAGCACACTTTGGGCAACCGCACGCACGCGGCGAACATTTTGGGCATTTCCATCCGCACTCTGCGCAACAAGCTGAAACAATATATGGAAGAAGGCATCGACGTTCCGCCCGCCCCCAACGATTTCGGGTAAAGGGTGAGCCATGGCTAAAAATCCCCTGACCGTCGGCGGCGCGCCGTCAGCGCAAGACATCAAGCAAAGTTTGTTCAGTCTGGGCAAACGGTCGGATATCGCGCTGGCGCTGGGCATCGTTTGCATGCTGGTGATTTTGATTTTGCCGCTTGCTCCGACGCTGTTGGATATAGCTTTGGCGTTGTCTTTGACGTTTTCGGTTTTGGTGCTGATGACGTCGATTTTCATCGAAAAGCCGATTCAGTTTACGTCTTTTCCGCTGATTTTGCTGATTTCGACGCTGTTTAGATTGGCGCTGAACCTGTCGTCGACGCGCTTGATTCTGGCAAACGGCAATCGCGGTCCCGACGCGGCGGGGCATGTCATCGCGGCGTTCGGCGGCTTTATTATGAGCGGCAACTTCATCATCGGCGTGATTGTGTTTGCGATTTTGGTGCTGGTCAACTTTATGGTCATTACCAAAGGTTCTGGGCGTATCGCGGAAGTCGCCGCGCGCTTTGCCTTGGACGCCATGCCCGGCAAGCAAATGGCAATCGACGCGGATTTGTCGTCGGGATTGATTGACGAAGCCGAAGCCCGTAAACGCCGCGATGAATTATCGCAGGAATCCAGCTTTTACGGCGCGATGGACGGTGCGTCGAAATTCGTGCGCGGGGACGCCATTGCGGGCTTGGTCATTACGGCAATCAACATCATCGCGGGTATTCTTATCGGTGTTTTGCAGCAGAATATGCCGTTTATGAAAGCGGCTGACACTTATATGCGGCTGACGGTCGGCGACGGGCTGGTTTCGCAAATCCCCGCTTTGATTATTTCCGTTGCCGCGGGTATCATGGTGTCCAAAGCGGGCATTTCCGGCGGTACGGAAAAAGTGCTGTTCGGTCAGCTGTCGCATTATCCGAAATCGCTGGGTATGACGGCTTTCCTGGCGTTTATGCTGGCGACTTTGCCGGGCACGCCCGCCGCGCCGTTTTTGTTTCTAAGCGTTATTTCGGGAACGACCGCTTGGCTGCTTATCCGCCAGCAGGAAAAAATCAAGGAGGAGGAAGCCCGCATCGAAAGCGAAAAACAGCCCGAAGCGCCGCCTCCGATTGTCGAAGAACCGATTTCCAGCGTGCTGAAAATGGATTTGGTGCGCTTGGAGCTGGGATACAGTTTGCTGTCGCTGATTAACGAAAATTCAAACCGCCGTTTGACCGACCAGATTAAAGCTCTGCGTCGGGCGTTGGCGCTGGAAATGGGCTTTGTGATGCCCAGCGTCCGCATTCAGGACAATATGCGCCTGTCGCCCAACACTTACGTCATTTACATCAAGGAAACCGAAGCGGGACGCGGCGAACTGCGCCCGAACAAGCTGTTGGTCATGGATCCGCGCGGCGAAGAAATCGCTCTGCAGGGCGAAAAAACCAAAGAACCGACGTTCGGACTGCCCGCCATGTGGGTCGATATGACCATGCGCGAAGACGCGATGTTTCACGGCTACACGGTGGTCGATTCGCCGACCATCATCACGACGCATATTACAGAGCTGGTCAAAAGCAATATGTCCGAACTGCTCAGCTACACGGAAACGCAAAAACTGCTGCACGAATTGGACAAGGATCAGCAAAAACTGGTCGAGGAGCTTATCCCCAAGCGTATTACAGTCGGCGGCGTTCAGCGCGTTTTGCAAAACCTGTTGAACGAACGCGTATCGATTCGCGACTTGCCCACGATTTTGGAAGGCGTTTCCGAAGCCTGCTCCGTCACGCAAAGTCTGATGCTGATTACCGAACATTGCCGTTCGCGTCTGGCGCGCCAGATTTCCAATATGACGGCGGGGGCTGACGGCGTGATTCCCATTGTTACTTTGTCGGGCGAATGGGAACAGGCTTTTGCCGAGTCTTTGTCGGGACAGGGCGAAGAAAAGCAGCTTTCCATGCCGCCGACGCAAATTCAGAAATTTATCGTGCGCGTGCGCCAAGTCTTTGAAGAGCAGGCTTCCCGCGGAGAAATGCCCGTTTTGCTGACCAGCCCCGGAATTCGTCCGTACGTTCGTTCAATTATTGAGCGCTTTCGTCCCTCAACTGTGGTAATATCTCAAAATGAGATTCACCCGCGCGCGAAAATCCGCACGCTGGGGCAAATTTAACCGAAGGACTGACGCCCGATGAAAATGAAAACCTACATCGCCCCGACAATGTCCGAAGCCATGGACCAACTGCGCCATGAGCTGGGGGAAAACGCGATTTTGGTTTCGACTCAGCGCTTGGGGGCGGGCGCGGGCGTGCGGCTGACCGCCGCGATAGAGGAGGAAGAGGAGGATTTCGGCTTTGAAATCTCTGACGAACCGAAACAATCCGCTTTCCATGAAAAAGTCCGCCGTATTCTGAAGTCGCACAACACACCCGACACCGTGATTGAAAAAGTGCTGATTCATCTGAAAGAACCCGTCCAAAAAACGGAACTGGTGTCCTTTGCCGCCGCTTTGGACACGACATTCACGTTTCATCCGCTGCCCGAACACATCAAAGGGCAAGTTTTTATGCTGACGGGCGGCGCGGGTGTCGGCAAAACGGTCATCACGGGCAAACTGGCGACCCGCGCGTGCCTGTCGGGACGCAAAGTCGGGCTGATTTGCGCGGATACCGTGCGGGCAGGGGCGGCGGAACAGCTGGTTGCGTTCACCAATATTCTGGACATCAGCCTGCTCAAAGCCCGTTCGCCCGAAAATCTGCAAAACCATATTCAAGCTTTGCGCAAAACATGTGACATCGTTTTTGTCGATATGCCCGCGTTCAACCCGTTCAAACCCGCCGACATGGATTATTTGACGGCGTATACGCAAGCGGCGGACGCTTTGCCCGTTTTGGTCATGCCCGCGGGAATTGACGCGGACGAAGCGGCGGAAACCGCCGAATCGTTTGCGCAGGCGGGCGCGCTTTATCTGCTGGCGACACGATTGGATGCCGCGCGGCGCTTCGGCGGCATTTTGGCGGCAGCCGACGCGGGCGGCTTGCGCGTGTGCGAAGCCTGTATGAGCCAAAGCCTGTCAAAAGGCTTGTCCCCCATCAACGCCGTTTCTTTGGCGCGGCTGCTTTTAACGTCGTCGGCGGAATCCGACCCTGAAAGGACTGAATCATGAATACAAAAAACATCACAGAACAGGCGGCTTTGGCGATGGCCGAACGCAAGCTTCCCCGTCCGCAGGTGCGCAACATGATTGCGGTCGCTTCGGGCAAAGGCGGTGTCGGAAAAACATGGTTTTCCATCACTTTGGCGCACGCGTTTTCCAAAGCGGGGCTGAAAACCCTGCTGTTTGACGGCGATTTGGGATTGGCGAACATCGATATTCAGCTGGGACTGATGCCCGTCCACGACTTGGGCAGCGTCATTGCGGGCAAAGCGACGCTGAATCAAGCGGTGACGCATTACGACGCGGGCAATTTCGATATTATCGCGGGGCGTTCGGGGTCGGGCAGTCTGGCGAACATTCCGCTCAGCCGATTGCAGCTGATTAACGACGATTTGCGCGTTTTGGCGGGGGGCTATGACCGCGTTATCGTCGATTTGGGCGCGGGCGTCGAAAAACCCGTCCGATTGTTCGCGGGTTCCGCGGCGACTTTGCTGATTGTCTGCACGGACGAACCGACGGCGCTGACGGACGCGTACGCTTTTATCAAAATGATGTGCATGGAACAGCAAAAGCCCAATATCCGCATTGTCGTCAATTCGGCGAATTCGTCGCGCGAAGGCGAACGGACATACACGACTTTGCTCAAAGCGTGCCAAGGCTTTTTGCGTATTTCTCCGCCGCTGGCGGGGGTGATTCGCCGCGACACGCGGGTGCGCGATTCCATTCGCAACCAAACGTCGATTTTGAACCGCCACCCGAACACCGAAGCCGCCGAGGACGTGTTGTCCATCGCTTTGCGGCTGAACAAAGAACAGGGATAAAGTGAGCGAATCCGTCACTTTTCCGACTCTTGTCCTGCCGGCTCAAACGGTGCAGGCGAATGTCGTCATTATTCCGCAAGCCCCCGACATCCTGCTGGAGCTGCCGTTTGCGACCGTACTGCCCGCCGTTGTTACGCCTGCCGAAAATCCGACCGAACCGCCTGTTCTGACGCTGACTTTGCCGACCGAAGAAACGGTTGAAGTTCCCGTCAAACTGCCGCTGATTACCGAAAAAACGCCCTTGACCGTCAAAGTCGTGCCGCCTGAAACAAAAGGAACGGCGGCGCTGAAGCTGATGTTCAAAACGGAACCGAAGCCCGCCGTTTCAACCGCTCCTTTGGCAGAGGAAGCCGTTATTCGCGAACCGTTCACGCCGCTGAAAACCGAAGCGGTCGTCATGCGGTCGATTCCCGAACAAATCACGGCGCTGTTCCCCGATCTTGCCCCCGTCCAATCGCCGAACGTGCCGGCAGGAACGCGGCTGGAAATCGAAATCGCGCCGGAACAGAACGCCGTTTCTGTTTTTACCAAACCGAAAGCCTCCTCAATTCCGTCTGCCGAACCGACGCCGGCAACGCCTTTGCCCGAAAAAGCGGAAAACGAAATCGTCAAAATCATCGAATTGCCCAAAGATTCGCCCAATCCGCAAAGTGCCGTAAAACAATCGGCGGTACTGACGCCGACCGTGCCTTTGCCGGTTGAAAGTTCGGAAACCGCCGAATCTTTGCCGCTTGCGCCGCAAACGGTTGAAACGTATCAAGCTGTAGAG
>ERZ1026860.976-NODE-976-length-15745-cov-3.603187_pt1 | contig 15745 bp, 7 predicted proteins | sample MGYA00380160_ERZ1026860 | MGnify/ENA primary metagenome ERZ1026860 (study PRJEB33269, sample SAMEA4719796) | human gut metagenome | biome: human-associated habitat; feature: organic feature; material: feces | place: Cameroon | collected 2013-10 ... | reverse complement strand
CCCACTTCGCGAGCCGGCCGTTCGCCTTGAGCTCGGCAATCGTCTCGTTGATCGCCTTCAGCAGCTCGGGCTGCCCCTTCCGGATCGCGACGGCGTACTCCTCGGTCGTGATGAAGTCCGAAAGCGCAAGGTCGGCCTCGCCCTTCACGCAGTTCTTCGCAGGGTCGATGTCGGCGATGACGACATCGACGCGGCCCGCCTTGAGGGCCGCCACGGCCGCCGCCGGCGAATCGAAGCGCTCGGGCTGCTGCTTGAGCTCCTCCGTCACGAACGTCTCGCTCGTCGTGCCGCTCTGCACGCCAACCTTCTTGCCCTTCGCATCCGGCCCCTTCGCGTACGGCGTCGCCTTCTTGTAGACGAACACGACGCCCGTCTTCACGTAGGGCACCGAGAAGTCGACGTTCTTCTTGCGGTCCTCCGTGATCGTGATGCCCGCCGCCGCGAGGTCGGCCTTCCCCGAAATGACCGTCGGGATGACGGAGTCGAAGTTGACCGACTCGACCGAGAACGACCGGCCGAGCTTCGCCGCGACCGCCTTGCAGATCTCCACGTCGATGCCGACGATTTCCTGTCCGCGCAGGAACTCATACGGCGGGAACGTCGCCTCCGTGATCATCTTGAGGGTCTTGTTCTTCTCCGCGCATCCCGCAAGCAGAACCACCGCCGCCAGCGCAACCATCAGTTTCTTCATGTTCACCTCTCCTCTAAAACCTAAAACCTAACACCTAAAACCTGAAACCTAAACCCTACTTCTTCAGCGCGTCGGCTTCCTTCGTGTACTGCGCGCGGATCGCCTCCATTTTGCCGTTCGCCTTGAGCTCGGCGATCGTCTCGTTGATCGCCTTCAGCAGCTCGGGGCGGCCCTTCTTGATCGCGACAGCATACTCTTCGAGGTTGACCGGCTTGGGGGCGATTGCGAGCTCGGCCTCGCCGAGGACGCAGTTCTTCGCCGGCTCCACGTCCACGAGCACGGCGTCGCAGCGGCCCGCCTTCAGCGCGGCGCACGCCTCGGCGGCGGAGCGGAAGCGCTCCGGCTCCTGCTTGAACTGCTCGATCACGATCGTCTCGGCGGTGTTGCCGCCCTGCACGCCGATGCGCTTGCCCTTGCAGTCCGCCGCCGTCAGGACCGGCGCGGACTTCTTGTAGATGAGGACGATCTCCGTCTTCGCGTAGACGTCGGAGAAGTCGACGTTCTTCTTGCGGTCCTCCGTGACCGTGATGCCGGCGGCCGCGATGTCGGCCTTCCCCGACATGACCGAGGGGATGACGGAGTCGAAGTCGACGTTCTCGACGGCGAACGTCTTTCCGAGCTTCGCCGCGACGGCCTTACAGATCTCCACGTCGATGCCGACGATCTCGCTTCCGCGCAGGAACTCGTAGGGCGGGAACGTCGCCTCCGTGATCATCTTGAGCGAGTTGTCCTTCTCGCCGCAGCCACACACCACCGCCATCGCCGCGCCAAGCGCGAGCACCATCATCTTTTTCATGTTCGTTCCTTCGTTTTTTCGACCCCAAGCAGGGCAAGTTGAATGTATAGTATACCGTTTCCGCGAATCTGCGGCAATTGCGAATGCACCCTTATCCCGATTTTTTGCGCCTCCTTCCGGACGGGACGGATTTTGCGGCTTCTCTTCGACCCCCGTCGAGAAGCAGGGCGTGAACCTTGATCGAGCGTACATCGTTATCTCTTGCACAAGAACGGAGCGGACATACGATATGAAAAGAAAGCTGGCTGTCGGTTGGTTTGACAACGAATCCTTTGTCGGTTCGTGTGCGGATCATGTTTCACGGATCAAGGAGGTCTTCTTTGCGTGGCCGGGCGTGACCGCCAGTCGTCCGATGGACGACTGGACGCCTGCGCGGCGTTCTCAGATTGTCTCGGATCTCCGCTGGGCGCGGGAGAACGGCATTGAACTTGACGCGATCTTCAACGCAAACTGCTATGGGGACATCGCGATTTCCGAGACGCTCGCCGACCACGTGACGACGATGCTGAAGGAAATGGATGCCGACGGACTCTTCCCCGAACATCTGACCACGACCTCGCCGTTCATCGCCACCGTCGTCCGGCAGCGTTTCCCGTCCGTCAAGATCCGCTTCAGCATCAACATGGACATCGCCAGCGAAATCGCCCTCAAGTACGTGGACGACCTGTATGATGAATTCTATGCGGGGCGAAACGACCATCGGCGGCTCGACTATGTAAGACGCATGGGGGCCTGGGCCCGTGAACACGGAAAGATGATGGGCATCCAGGCGAACCCGGGGTGTCTGCGAAACTGTCCGTTCCACCAGTTCCACAACAACCTCCACGGCCACAACCGGATGGGGCAGTCGTCCGCCGGCGAGAAGTTCGGCTTCTCGGTCTTCCGCTGCCGGACGAATTTCGAGCGAGGCCACTACGAGGATTTCCTCCGTGCGATCTGGATACGCCCGGAGGATTTGCCGCTCTACGAACCGCATGTCGGCGTCGTCAAGCTGGCGACGCGGCGGCATCCGAATCCGGCGAGGATCGTCTCGGCATACGCGACGGGCTCATACGATGGCGACCTGGCGGAGATCATGGATCCCTGTTACACATTCCCGATGATCATCGACAATCAACGGCTGGGCGCTTCGCCGCTTTGGCCCGAGGTCCGCGACTGCCGAGAAGCCGACAACTGCACGAACTGCGGGAAATGCTCCGCCCTGCTGAAGTCCTGCGCCCGCGAGAGGAGCGACACCGCAGCGGGCATGACGACGGAATTCGTGCGATTCTTCAAGGGATGACGCCTGACGGCAAAGGGACGGCTTCTGTGGCGGCGGCACACAGGAAACCTCTCTTTATCCTAAATGTCGCAGTTGGATTCTAGTTTTTAGCCGCAAAGAACGCAAAGATCGCAAAGCTTATCGCGATGGTGGATTATTGCTAGATTTCCAGGCTCATCCTCTATTTTGAGCTTTCACCAATCGGGTGAATTGTGTACAGAACGAACGGCGTGTATAATCAATAAAAACATCACTTCTTTGTGTTCTTTGCGTTCTTTGCGGCAAAAGAAACAAGAAGGGCATTACTCAACTGCGATTTTTAGGTTTATAGACGCCTCCACCCCGAGAGGGCCCGCTTTTGGTATAATTTGTCTTTAACAACATCTCAGTGGAGACCCAACGATGAAACGCCTCGCCCTCGCGGCTCTGACGCTTGTCGCCGTCGCCGCACCCGCCGCGCCCGTCGGCGAAACGGCCGCCCGCACGGCGGCACGGCGCTTCCTCTCCTCCGACGACGTCGGCGCGCGCCTCCTCTTCGGGCACACGCTCGACGCCCTGGAACGTCGCGGCGCGCTCTGGGTCGCGCGCCTGAAGCCCGCCGGCTACATCGTCCTCTCCGGCGACGATGCGGCCGAGCCGGTCGTCGCCTTCTCGCGCACCGCCTACGCCGAACCTCCGAGCGACTCGCCCTTCGCCGCCCTTCTCGCGACTGCGGACACCAACGTCCTCGCCGCCGTCGCGGCCGACGCCGTGCGCCCCCTCGCGGGCCTGCGGACGCCCGCCCTCGCCGCCGTCCCGGCCGAGGGCCGCCGCGCGGCGAAGTGGGCGGCGCTTCTCGGCCGGGCAGGCGCCGCGCGCCCCCGCACCGCGCGCGCCTGGGTCGATCCCTCGACGCTGACCGTCGAGGTCGCGCCGTTCCTGACAACGACGTGGAGCCAGGTGCAGCCCTACAACGACTTCGTGCCGATCAACCGGGAGGCGTCGCCGGCCACCTCCTACCGCCAGCGCTACCCCTGCGGCTGCGTCGCGACGGCCTACGCGCAGATGCTCGCCTACTGGCAGTGGCCCGCGCGCATGGACGCCGCCTTCACCTGCGACCACGACGTCTACGACACCGCCGGCGCGGCAAGGACCTTCCGCGTCCGCTTCGACGCCCACGCGCCGTTCGACTGGGCGCAGCTGCGCGACGCCTATGCGGAAGGGTCGCCCTACCTCGGCTGGGACCTGCGCGGGCGGGTGAACGAGTCGCTCCGCTTCACGCCCGCGCGGCTCGTCATGCTCTCGGCCGTCCTCTCGAAGATGTTCTACGCGGGCGGCGGCTCGGGCGCGAACATGCAGAACACGGTCAACGCGAACCCGTGGTACGTGCAGACGAACGCGGTCGTGCGCACGGCGCTCGGCGACGCGGCGTTCTTCGGCCTCGTCCGCGACGACCTCCGGCGCGGCATCCCCGTCGGCGTGACCGTGCCGGGGCATCAGGTCGTCGCGCACGGCTGGGCCGAAGGCGCGGACGCGACGCGCTACGTCTACCTGAACTACGGCTGGGGCGCCTCCAACGACGGCTACTTCAACGTCTCCGAAACGGACGCGGAGACGACGGCAAAGGGCTACATCGACTCCGCGCTGCTCGGTCACACGCCGATCCGGACGGCGCAGCTCGACGCGCTGCCCGCCGTCTGCGACGGCCCCGTCGCGCTCGCGTGGCACGTGCCGCCGCGCCTCGCCGATGCGTTCACGGGCTACGACGTCCTCGTCCGTCGGCGCCTCGACACGCCCGCCGACGCCGAGGACTTCTCGTCGCACGCGACGGCCACCGACGCGCCGTCCGGCATCTTCGTCGCGCAGACGTGGTGCCCGGGTGCGACGGCGCCCTTCCTGCGCGTGAAGCCGCTTGCGTCGGGCACGTTCGACCTCATGGAGGAGAGGACGCTCACCGCGCGCTCCATCCTCTCCTACCACGTGCGCGCGGATCGCGCCCACGGCCTCTCCGTGCGCGTGCAGGCGCGCTTCGACGGCGGCGAGTGGGAGGACCTTGACGCGCCGTCGATCGGGGACGGCTTCTCAGACCTCGGCTGGACGACGCGGACAGCCTATCTCGGCGACCGAGGCGGCCGCACGGTCCGCCTGCGCCTCGCCGTCTCCAACAACGGATTCTACGTCCCCGCCTCGGACACGAAAATTGGCGTGCAGATCGACGACGTCACCCTCACGGACGTCCTCGGCTTCGAGGAGACCGTCGTCGCCTGCGGGGCGGAGGCGCGCAGCGTGACGCTTGACGACCTCGTTCCGGGAGCGGTCTATGCCCTCGCCGTGCGTCCGCGCGGCGAGGGGACGGCCACGAGCGCGTCCGTCCAGACGCGCCTTGCGGGCGTTGGACGCGACCCCGCGCCGGGCGCGCTCGCCTACGAGAGTGTGGACCGCGCCTTCACGGCGGGGGATGCGGACTGGCAGGTGGCAACGCAATCGTACAACGAGGGAATGACCGTCGGCACGACCGCCGTCCTCGGCGCGTTCGACGGTACGCTCGCCTACACGCCCGAATTCGTCCCGACGGCGGAGAGCCGCTTCACCTTCGGCTGGACGGCCAAGGGGGCCTACTCGTCCGCCTCGGACGTCCTCTCCGTCATCTTCACGACGGTTGCGGGCGAGACGGACACGCTCTGGGCCGTCACGAACCGCGCGGAGCAGACGACGCTCCAGAACGTGTCCATCCCGCTCGCCGCCGTCGCCGGAACGCGCGGCACGCTGCGGCTCGTCTTCAGCCACACCGGATCAAGCTACGCCTACGCGGGCTACGGCGCAACCATCCGTGACGCAGCGCTGGCGGCGATCTCCTTCCCCGTCCTGCCCGAATCGGTCGCCTGGACGGAAACCGCGCAGACGGCGCGGCCCCTGCCCGAGATCCGCGCCGTGACGTCCCTCGCGGAGACGTCGCCCGCCGTGCAGGAGGGCTTCTACCGCGAATGCGCGCGCGGCGACAACGTCTTCTTCGTGACCTGCTCGGAGGACGTGACGCGCCTTGAGGCGCGCCCGAGCCACCTCTCGCTCGTCCCGGACGAGGCCGTGGCGGTCTTCGCGCTCGGCGGCGGGCGCTTCGCGGTGACGGTGGACGGCGGCGGCATCGCCGATGGCGACGACCGCTCGCGCATGATCCTCACGCTCGTCGCCGCAAACGGCGCGGGACCTGCGGCCTACAAGGACCTTTCGCTGCGCTTCGCGTCCGAGACGGCCCCGGAGACCTACCCGGCGGAGAAGGTCACCGCGACGCCCGTGCCCGTACCGCACCGCTGGCTCGTCGCGAAGGGCCTCGTCGCCGAAGGGGCGTCGGACGCGGACATGGACGCGGCGGCGCGGGCCGACCCGGACGGCGACGGCCAGCCGACCTACGCCGAATACCTCTGCGGCACGGACCCGCTGGACGGAAACGATTTCCTGAAGGTCTTCATCCACCTGGAGGGGGGCGAGCCGGTCATCTCGTGGAGCAAGACGAACGCCCTCGCGCGCTACACCGTCCTCGGCGTCACGAACCTGAACGAGCGGACGTGGACGGAGACGAACGCGGCCAACCGCGCGGGGATGCGCTTCTTCCGCGTGCGCGCGACGCCGCGCGATTAGGGGCCTTTCAGGTCGGCGGGAACGGCGGACGAGGGGCGCGAGACGCGCAGGCGGTAGAAGCGCGCCGGCTCGGCCGCGTCGCGCGCGTGGCGGAAGCGGACCCGGCCGTCCGCCGTCGTCTCCGGCGCGGCGTCGAGAACCTGCCAGCCCGCGTCCGGCGCGCCGAGGTCCGTCGTCGAGAGCAGCTCGTAGGTGAAGCCGCTTTCCCGCCTGGCGCGGCCTACCAGCTCCACGGCCACCCCCGACACGTCCACCGAGCCGATCGCAGCATGCTCCGGCGCCGGATCGGGGTCTGTCCCCGGCGTCAGGCGCGGGAAGGACGGGTTCCCGTCCCTGTCGACGAGATATTTGTCGTCAACGCTCAGGAACGTGACATACTCGGGATAAATCGGAGAATTGTTCCAAGAGCCATTTTCCGGGTCGTAGATGCCGACTTCAAAGTAGCAGATATTGTTATAGTACTTGATGTCAACCTTCTTCAGTGACGGCCTTGGATTCGCATAACTGTCCGGCACGGGGTCTGTCACCCAAATATGCGTCAGTCTCTTCGTCTCCGTATTGTAGCCGATGCCGTAGAGCGTCCATGCGTGGCTTTCACTTGCAATCGTGGCGATACAATTGCCATTCGTGAAGCCTCCCAGAATGGCGGCCTCGACGTTCTCGGAAATTGAATTGTAGCAGGGGACGACGTAGAGGATCGGGCGGTTTGTCTCGGTCAGCGGAATCATGTATCCATATCCTGGGCGCTCGAAATGCACGGTCGGGCACGTGTTCGTCAGTGCCCATTCAAGCGCCCTCCACGGGTAGTCGCCGCCGTTGCCGAAATAGGGATTCGTATCGTATTCCTGAATGAGCTCTTCGTTCGTCCAGATTTTCGTCATGGCCGAGGTATCGTACTTTTCCCTGATGCGGTCCTGCCACCAGACGAACATGTCCGTGGAACACCCGGCCCAGCAGCCGTTTCGGAACTGGAAGGTGTTGTACCAACCGCTCGTCTCGCTCACGCCGGGCGCCCAGTACTCGACGATCTCGGCGCGCAGCGTTCCGCCCGCCAGGGCCGCCGCCGCCAGCAGCAGAAGCCGCCCGCCGCGCACCGCTCTGGTTTCTCTGATCTGCATTGCCGTCCTCCTGCATGAGCGGGGCATGAAACAAACTGCCCTCTCCCGGAATCAGAACGGGGCGGAAGACGTGTCGCGCAGCCACTCGGGATGCTCGCGCACGCCCTCGGCCTCCTGCGGCAGCTCGGGGCGGAAGCGCGTGCGCCGGAGGCCCATCTCCCCGTAGGGCAGCTCGGCGAAGCCGAGCTTGAAGGCGGGCGACTCCGGGCGGAGGCGCCAGTCGCCCTTCGCCGCGTCGCGGAAGAGCGGGTCGGCGACGACGGAGCGGGCGTCCTGGCCCGTCGCGCGCCACGCGGCCCAGCCGTCGCCGCCCTTCTGCCCCGCGCCCATCCGCACGCTCGCGGACGCCCCCGGCCAGTAGACGTTTCGGTCGAAGAAGTTCGTCTTCGTGTTCAGCCCCCACGCGCGCAGCATCAGGCCCTCCCCCTGGCCGGGGTAGGCGATGACGTTGTTCTTCACCTCCACGCCCATCATCGTCGTGCCGTCGGCCGAGAAGGCCGTGTCGTTGTCCGGCGCCTGGGCGAACGCGGGGTAGCGCAGCCAGCGCGGATCGGCGTCCACGACGGCATGGTACTCCCGCGCGATGTCCGTGCGGCGGTCGTGGACGAAGTAGCCGTTCGTGTTCGCGTTCCACGTCTGGAGCGAGAGCTGCGCCGTGTTCTTCCCCGCGGGCAGCGCGCCGTTCGAGACGAAGACGTTGTTCGAGATCGTGATCCAGCGGCCGTTGTGGAGGTGCATCGCCACGTGGTGGCAGTTCTCCACGAGGTTGCCGTAGACGGCGAGCCCGCCGCAACCCTCGTCCGGGTAGATGCCGCACGCGCCCTTGTGGAGGCGGTAGGTGCCGTCGCGCTGGCGCTGGAAGCCGATGGAGTCCGAGAACCAGTTGTAGCACACCTTCGTGCCCGTGCCGCTCACCCAGCCGCCGCCGTAGAGCGCGCCCGTGTCGTCGTTGATCGTGTTGACGTGGCGCACGCGGTTGTAGGAGATCTCGCAGAAGCGCCCGTAGCCGAAGAGACCGCAGCGCGGCATGTCGTGGACGAGGTTATGGCTCACGCGCACGCCCTGCCCCGTGATCCAGATGCCGATGCCGTGCGAGTTGATCTCGCCGCAGTGGTGGACGTAGTTGTTCTCCACGACGACGTCGAGGCGGTCGTCCACGCGCCGCTCCTTCGGGAAGCCCTGCACGAAGACACCGTGCCCGCCGATGCTGTGGACGTCGCAGTCCGCCATCCGCACCCGGTGCCCCATGATCCACACGGCCGTGCCGTCGTGGAAGCCGATGTCGTGGAGCGCGCACCCGAGCAGGTCCACCTGGTCGGCGTGGTCGATGCGCACGCCCGCGCTCCCGCCCGCCAGCTCAAGGCCCGCGACCGTGCAGTTGCCGCCCCGGATGGCGAGGATCGGCCCCTCCTTCGCGACGGTGACGACGGCGCGGTTCGGATCCGACCCGTCCGGCGTGAGGAGGTAGACCTTCCGCGCGCGCGCGTCGTAGTACCATTCGCCGGGCCGGTCGAGCTCCTCGCCCATGTTCTCCACGCACCAGCGGTCCCACGGGAAGAGGCGGTCCTTGATCTCCGCGTGCCGCGCCTTCACCTGCACGACGCCGTTCGCGACGTTCGTCACGTCGAGCACGCGGTTCCACCAGTTGTGACGCGGGTAGGCGATCACCCAGGCGTCCTCGGGATGCGCCCAGCGCCGCGCGTCGGCGGGACGGATCTGGATCTCGTCCTCGTAGAGGCCCGTCGGCGAGAAGCGCGCGCCCTTCTCGGGGAAGCCCCGCGCGTCCGCGAAGGCGTAGCCCGTCGTGTAGGGCCGCTTCGGGTCGAGGTTCGGCCAGCGCGCGGGCTGCATGCGCCGCCCGTTGAAGAAGAGGAGGCGCGGGCGCGGCGCGAGGTTGAGCGCCGACACGTCGGCGCACCAGACGTCCGCACGGCCGTTGAAGGCCGTCTGCGCCCAGTTCGTGACGGGCGTGCCGCCGAGGAGGCGCGGCTTGCGCGCGAAGTCGACGGCCGAGACGGTGAGCGACGCCCAGTTCGTCTGGGCGTGGCGGTGCGTGATCGCCAGAGGCCTCGCGGGCGCGTAGTCGCCGGGCGCGACGAGGACGGCGAGCGGGGTCGTGGTGTCCGTCTTCCGGATCTCGGCCACGCGGTCGAGCGCCGTCTCCAGCGTGGCGCAGTCCGCCCCCGCGCCCACCGTGAGCGTCCGAGTCGCGGCGGGGAGCGTCGTCTTCACGGGGCCGACCCAGTTGACGCCGGGGACGAGCGCGACCGTCTCGCCGCCGAACGCGAACGTCCCGGCGACGGGCGTCGTCACCGTGCCGCGCGCGCGGCCGCCCGCGAAGGCGAGGTCAACGGCAATCGGCTTCCCGGACGGGTGCGGATAGGAGGCGCGCAGGGACGTGAGCGGCCCCGGCTGCGGCGCCACCTTCACGCGCGCGAAGAACGGCGCGTCGCTGCGGATGCCCGCCACGCCCGTGCGGAGGAACCAGAGCGGATGCGCGCCCCAGGCGTGGCAGTCGCTGCGGGAGTCGCGGCCGGGGTACTCGGGCTCCTCCAGGCACGTCGAGGCGCCGAGCTTCACGTAGCCCTTCCAGAGGTCGAGGCGTTTGAGGAAGAGGTCCGGGCGGCGGAACTTGAAGTACGCCTCGAAGAGGTAGTAGGAGAAGTAGACGCTCGTCGGGCAGAGGTCCGGCGTCGCGACGAGCCGGTCGAAGAGCGCCTGCGCGCGTTCGCCCTCGAAGACGTCCGTGAGGAGCGCGAGGCACTGCGCGTGCTCGGAGAAGACGGTGTGCGCCGCGTCGGAGGCGAAGAGCCCGCGCGCCGCGTCGAAGAACGCCGCCGCGATCGCGGGCTTCAGCCGCGCGGCCTTCTCGCGCCAGTGCGCGGCGAGGTGCGCGTTCCCCATCGCGTCCTCCACCCGCGCCGCGCCCTGCAGGGCGGCGAGGTAGAAGAGGTTCAGCTCGGCGTTCGCGCCGCCGCCGCGCGAGCCGGGCGCCCAGCCGCCCTCCCAGCCGGGGCGCGGCACCCAGTCCACGAACGACCAGCCGGGCAGGTTCTCGACGAGGCCGTCCGCGCGCTCGTAGAGCGCGAGGCCGCTGAGCGTGCCGCGCATCCCCGGGAGGCGCGCGCGCAGCCAGGCGCGGTCCGTGTGGTACATCACGTAGTCGGGGTACATGCCGAGGTAGCAGAGCGTGTAGGCCGCCCCCTCCTGCGTATCCCGCGTGGGGAAGTTGAAGGGCACGCTGCCGTCGTCGCGGCGGTTGAGGTCGTAGATCTCGATCGCGCGGCGGATGAGCGCGTCGTCGGACGTCATCGACGAGAGGACGTTCAGCTGCACGCGCGTGTCGCCGGGGTACATCTGCTGCTCGTAGAAGGGGCAGTCGAAGAGCATTTCGTGGCTGCACATCTGCATCGTCCGCACGGCGATGCGCTGCACGTCGGCGAGCGCGGGGTCGTCGGGGCTCGTGAACGCCGTCTCGCAGGCGAGCGGGTAGCGGCTCTCGACGAGCGAGAGGTCCTCGACCGTGACGGGCTCCGCGCCCGCCTCGATGACGAGCTCGCACCACCGCCCGCAGCGGAACCACGGCGGCTGGAAGACCGCGCGGGCGCGGCCATCGAAGACGAAGGTGTCGCCGAAGCCGCCGAAGCCCTTGCCCTTCCACGCGCTCCGGTTGCCCTTGTACCATTTCTTGTCGCGCGGGTCCTTCGAGGGCGCGCAGAGCGACTCGGCCCAGAGCCAGGACATCTTCCCGCCCTTGCCGCCCGACACGACGGCCTCGGGGTAGGCGCAGATGTAGCGGTCGAGGTCCCAGCGGATATGCCGTTTCCCGCCCGCCGGCACCGTGAAGGGGAACGTCATCTCGCCGCCCATCACGAAGCGCCCGGGCCGCACGCGGTCTTCGGTCTGGTCCGGCAGCTGCGAGGGGTAGAGCATCCAGCCCCGCCGGCGATGGCCGTAGACGCTCCCCTTGAGGAACGCGCCGCGCACGACGGCGGGCGTGCGCCACGTCGCGGGCTGCGCGTCGAGGACGCCCGTCCCCGTCAGCTCGAAGGTGTCGCCCGTCGCGAACCAGCCGGCCGCCGCGCCCTTGCCGAGCGGGCGCAGCACGCCCTCCAGCGCGCCGCACGTCCACGCGCCCCGCCCCGTCGTGAGCGCGGCGTCGTAGGCGCCCTCGGCCTTGAGGCAGAAGCCGAGGCGGTGGGAGAGCTGCGCGAACGGCGCGGCCTTGCCGAGCTTCCAGACGACGGCCTCCATCACGTGCCGCCCCGCCGCGAGCGGCACGCGGTAGCTCTGGTACATCCAGTTGTCCACCGAGCCGCGATGCGGCCCGCGCGCGACGAACTGCCCGTCGAGGGTCAGGTAGAAGCGCTCGTCGGCCGTCACGTCGAAGACGAGCGGCGCGCCGTCGGACGTGAAGGCGCAGCGGAAGCGCACAAGGCGCGGCGCGGCGACCTCCGCGCCCTCGTGCGCGAAGTCGGGATGCGTGAGCCACGCCGCCGCGTCGATCGGCTGCACGGGGAAGATGTTCGTGTTCCCCCGCGTCAGGCGCGGCGCGCGGAAGATCCGCTCCGCGCCCCCCGCCCCGCACGTGAGCGCGCAGACGCACGCCGCCTGCAGCATCCATTTCCTCAGCATCCATTTCCTCATGGGACCTCCTCAGCGTTCATGTGTCTTTTCCGAAACGCGCCGCCATGAAGCGGAAGGGCGGCGCACGCACGAAACCTCACGCCCGCAATGCGGCAAGCGGCACCTCTTCGAGCCGCACGAGGTCGCGGCCCCGGAACTCGTAGCAGATGAAGTGGACGGGCGTCCCGCCCGCGAGCGCGGGGAGGTTCGGGTCCGCCGCGTACGCCTTCAGCTGCGCAAGGGCCTCCGCGTGCTTCGCCGCGACCTCCGCGTCCGAGGCGCCCGCCTTCGAGTGCTTCATCTCGATCAGGTAGCTCTGCTCGGGGACGCACCCCTCGGGGAGCGTCCGGTCCGGGAAGAGCGCGTAGTCCGAGTAGCCGCACGGGTGCGACAGCTCCGGCTTCACCGTGAACGCGCTCTTCATCGTCAGGTACGCGCGCAGGTAGCCGTTGATCCGCGCCTCCCCGTGGAGACCGTCGCGCGGCGAGCCGTTGTCGCGGTACTTCTCCGCGAGGTAGGTGAGGAAGTCGCGCCACTCGCCGTCCCACGCGAAGGCGTCGAACTTCGCCGTGAACTCCGACGTGTCCACCGCGTTCGGGCGCTTCGCGTACTCTTCGCGCATGTAGTCGAAGATCTGCCGCCGCACGCACTCGTTCGGGATGCGGAACTGCAGGTTGCCGCGCCAGACCCGCGACATCGTGACGATGCCGTAGTAGTAGTAGAGCGACTTGAAGTTCTCCTCCTTGAGGATCCCCTCGACGGGGAAGCTCTCGACGAGCGGGAACGAGACCTCGCCCCGGTCCGCCAGCTCCTCCGTGAGCGGCAGCACGCCCTCGTACGTCTCGGCGTGGCGCTGCGCGGCGAGGATCGCGCGCAGCTTGTTCCAGTCGCTGCGGATGTTCGCGTCGACCAGGTTCTCCGGCGGGCGGCCCGAGGCCACGAGCTTGCCGAGGTAGTAGAGCGCCATGTCGCAGTTGTAGAGCGTCTCGCGCCCCACGCACGGCTTCGAGAAGCAGTAGCTGTCGTACCACGCCTTGACGGTCCTGAGATGGTCTTCCGCCGCGTCCGAGAATTTCCCCGTCCCCTGGAAGTCCTCGAAGAGGCGCCGCGTCTCGGCCGCCGTGAAGCCGACCATCGCGTTGAACCCCTCCTCCTGCGTGATGTTCGTCGCGATGTTGAAGCCACTCGTGAGGTCGTCCATCGTCACGGGCGAGACGCCCGTCATGAAGATGCGGTCGCACGTGCCCTTGAAGAGCTTGAACCAGCCCCGGTAGAAGCCCGTGCCGTGCGTGATCTCCTTGTAGGGGACCTTCCCCGCCGTCGAGACGATCTCGTTCGTGAAGTTGTCGTACTCGTCGACGATCACGTAGACGCCGAGGCCCAGGCGTCTCGCCGCCGAGACAATCGCGTCGTACTTCGCGTCCGCGCCGACCTTCTCCAGCATGCCCCTTCCGTCGGGGTCTTTCGCCAGCACGTCCGCATGCGCGCGGATGAAGGATTCGAGCGAAAGGTCGAGATAACGGGCGAACTTCTCGCTCCAGTTCTTTCCCTCGCACCGGCCGACAAAGGAGAAGTCGAAGGAGAGGACGAAGTACCGGCTCGCGTTTGCCGTCGGATCCCTCCCGATGTCGAGCCCGCCGAAGAGCCGGTCGAAGTTCCCCTTCTCCGCGACGTCGTAGTAGCAGCGCAGCGTCTCGCAGAGGAGCGACTTCCCGAACCGGCGCGGCCGCACGAAGAAGAGGAAGTTCGCGCGCGCCTCCAGCCTGCGGATGAACGCCGTCTTGTCGACGTAGTAGAAGTCCTCCAGGCGGATGCGCTTGAAGTCCTTCACGCCGTAGGGTATCTGCTCGGGCCTCATGTGGAGATTATAGCATATTCGGCGCATCGGCCTGCGCGAGGGCGAGAAGTTCGCGGGCATGCTGTTCGACGACCGACGTGAGCGACGTGCCGCCGAGCATCCGCGCGATCTCCGCCACGCGGGCCTCGCCCTCGAGCGGCTGGATCGTCGAGCGGGTGCGCCCGCCGGAGACGGCCTTCGCGACCGCGAGGTGGCGCGCGCCGTAGACGGCGCTCTGAGGCAGGTGCGTAATCGCGATCACCTGGTGGTGGCGGGCGACGGCGCGCAGCTTCTCGCCGACGGCGCGGCCCACCTCGCCGCCGATGTTGGAGTCGATCTCGTCGAACACGAGGACGGGAATCGCGTCGTGTTCCGCGACGACGGTCTTCACCGCGAGCATCACGCGGGCGATCTCGCCCGTGGAGGCGATCTCGCGGAGCGGACGCGCCGCCTCGCCCGGATTGGGCGCGAACAGGAAGTCCACCGCGTCGCATCCCGTCGCGTCCGGCGCATGCGGCGCGAGCGACACGTCGAACCCCGCCCGCAGGAAGCCGAGCCCATGAAGTTCCTTCGTGACCGCGCGCGCGAGCCGCGCGGCGGCCTTCGTGCGCGCGGCGGTCAGCTTCGCGCCGGCGGCGCGCACGGCGGCCTCGGCGGCGGCGATTTCGTCCGCCAGCGCCGCAAGGCGCGCCCCGCGTCCCTCCAGGTCCGCCAGGCGGCGCGCGCGTTCGTCGCGCAGGGCGAGGAGCGCGGCGACGTCGGGACAGGCGTACTTGCGCTTGAGGCGCTGCACGAGCGAGAGGCGGTCGTCGAGCGCCTGCAGCGCCTCGGGGTCCGCATCGAGGCGCGAGGCGGAATCCGCGATCTCCTGCGCGAGCTCCTGTACCTCCACCGTGAGGCGCTCGATCGTCTCGCCCCACGCGCCCGCGGCCTCGTGGAAGCGCGCCATCTCGCGGACGCGCGCGCCGGCGCCGACGAGGGCCGCCGCCGCCGAGTCGTCCGCCTCCGAGAGCGCCGCCGTCGCGGCGTTCGCGCAGTCGAGGATCTCCGCCGCGTGGGCGGCGGCGGCGTGGCGCGCAGGCAATTCGTCATCGTCCTCGGGCGTCAGCTGCGCGGCGTCGAGTTCGTCCACCGCGTAGCGCAGCCGTTCGCACGTCTCGGCGACGTCGGCGTCGTCGCCCTGCAGATCCGCCCGCTGCACGCGCAGGTCGGCGAGCCGCGCCCAGACCGCCGCGTAGGCGGACGTGTCGAGGCGGCCGTGGGCGTCGAGGACGCCGCGCTGGAAGCCCTCCTCCAGGAGCGACTGGTGGTCGTTCGGGCCGTGGACGTCGACAAGCAGCTTGCCGAGGGCGCGCAGCGTCTGGACCGTCGTGGCGGCGTCGTTCACGTGGACGCGGCCGCCGCCCGTTGCCGAAATCGCACGCCGCACGAGCAGCACGCCGTCCTCGCACGGCGGCAGACCCGCCGCGTCGAGAAAGGCGTCCACCACGCCCGGAACGGCAAACTCCGCCTCGATGCGGGCCTCCTTCGCGCCGTCCCGCACGGTCGAGGCGTCGGCGCGCGCGCCCAGCACGAGTTCAAGCGCGCCCATGAGCACGCTCTTGCCCGCGCCGGTCTCGCCGGTGATGACAGTGAGGCCACCGCCAAATTCGACGTCCGCCGATTCGACGATGGCCAGGTTCCGCACTGAGAGGCGCGTGAGCACCTGAACGGCTCCTTACTTCTTCGCCGCAGGTGGCGGCGCTGCGTCCTTCTTCGCCTCGGGCTTCTGCTCGCCCTTCTTCGCCTCGGGCTTCGGCTC
>ERZ1026860.975-NODE-975-length-15768-cov-4.039649_pt1 | contig 15768 bp, 12 predicted proteins | sample MGYA00380160_ERZ1026860 | MGnify/ENA primary metagenome ERZ1026860 (study PRJEB33269, sample SAMEA4719796) | human gut metagenome | biome: human-associated habitat; feature: organic feature; material: feces | place: Cameroon | collected 2013-10 ... | reverse complement strand
GATGAATACCTCTTGGCCGAGGGAATCGTTGACGGAAAAGTCGTGGCTGCCGACTCCGAAAGTCAAAGTCGCCGACACCGTCGGGGCGGGGGATTCGTTTTCGGGGGCGTTCGTATACAATATTTTGACGGGCAAGTCTTTGGCGGAAGCGCACAAAGCGGCGGTGGACATCGCGGCTTTCGTGTCGACGAAATCGGGGGCTTGGCCCGCTTATGAAAAAGGAGCGGAATAATGAAATCCGAAAATATGGTTGTAAAACTTTTCCCCGTGCTGCTCGCTTTTTTCGCCATGGGGTTTGTGGATTTGGTCGGCATCGCGTCCAATTACGCAAAACGCGACTTTGCGCTGACCGACACGTGGGCGAATATGTTTCCGTCCATGGTGTTTTTCTGGTTTCTGGTCGGCGCCGTGCCGACGGGCATGATGATGAACAAAATCGGACGGCGCAAAACCGTTTTGGCGGGGCTGTTCGTTACTTTTATGGCTTTGCTGCTGCCGTCGTTCGCTTATACTTTGCCTGTGATGGTTGTGTCGTTCTGCCTGCTGGGCATCGGCAACACGATTATGCAGGTGTCGCTGAATCCGTTGGTGTCCAACTTGATTAAAGACGAAAAATTGTCGGGCGCGCTGACCTTCGGGCAGTTCGTCAAGGCGATTGCGTCCTTTGTCGCGCCGATTTTGGCGGCGTGGGGCGCGGTGCGTTTCGGAAAATGGCAGGTGCTGTTCCCCGTGTTCGCCGTCGTTTCCGTGCTTGCCGTCGTTTTGCTGGCGCGCGACAAAGTGCAAGAGGAGGATATTACGGGTAAGCCCTCGAGCTTTGCCGATTGCTTCGGATTGCTGAAAAATCCGCTGATTGCGCTGTGCTTTTTGGGGATTATGTGCCATGTCGGCATCGATGTCGGAACAAACGTCGTTGCGCCCAAAATTTTAATGGAAAAGCTCGGCGCGGCGCTGGAAACCGCGGGCTATGCGGCAAGCGTGTACTTTTTGTTCAGAACAATCGGCTGTTTGACGGGCAGTTTCGCTTTGACCAAAGTCAGCAACCGCCTGTTCTTTCTGCTGAGCGTTTTGATGATGGCGGCGGCTGCTTTCATGCTTTGGTTCGGGACGGGAAAAGCCGTCTTGACGGCGGCGGTGGCGATGATAGGTTTCGGAAACTCCAACGTGTTTTCGATTATTTTCGCCCGCGCTTTGCTGCATGACGAAACCAAGAAAAACGAAGTGTCGGGCTTGATGATTATGGGATTGTTCGGCGGAACGGTGTTCCCGCTGGTTATGGGGCGCGCGGTCGACATTGTCGGCACACAGTCCGCCGCCATTCCCGTTATCGGCGCGGGTGTGCTGTATTTACTGGCTCTGACCCCGAAAATCAAAGCGTAATTTTCCAAGAACTTTCAAAAACGACAGACTTTTTGTAAATTTTTACAAAAAGTCTGTTTTTGGTTAAGCAATTTGGAAAAATTGCCTGTTTTTCCAAACGGTGGCTTCGGCATCAATAATGCTTTGCGGGTTTCTGTGAAATAAATTTAAAATACATTTTAAAATGTTGCTCAAACGGGGAAGTTTTTAAAACGTATTTTAAAAACTTTTGAGCTGTGCCAAAAAAAACGGCGGGGAATGTTCCTCGCCGTTTGGATTTATCGGTTTGTTCCGATTAGCGCGTGCGCTTGTTGTTCAAAATCGCCGTCAATTTCGGGGCGCGTTTGGCGGAAGCGGCTTCCCGTCTTTTTTGCACCTCCATTTTTTTGGCGACCAGCTCGCTTTCCACGGCGCGGGTTTCCAAGCGTTTTTTCAAAATCGGATTTTGCGCCTTTTCAGCCTGTTCCGCCATTTCTTTGCGGTCTTCGGCGGTCATGCGCTTATAGACGTTTTCTTTGAGCTGTTTGCGCGTTTTCACGTCCGCAAACGAACAATCCAAAGCGCACAGCGTGATATCGTACATTTCCGCTTTGGTAAAGCCGAATTCCTTGGCGCTGATGCGGTGTTCCTTGCCCGTCTGCGTGCCGAAAATGCCGCCGTCGTCGGGGTTCAGCGAGATTTTGATGCCCGCGTCGTACAGTTTGCGCGCGGGGTGGTTCGCCAAGTCGCCTTTGAGTTCGCCGACCAAAATGCGGTTCGACGTCGGGCAGACTTCAACCATTATGTTCTTTTCCGCCAGTTCTTTCATCAACGCGGGATCCTGCACCGCGGAAACGCCGTGTCCGACACGGGACGCGCCCAAACGAACCGCGTCGCGGATGCTTTCGGGACCGCAGATTTCACCCGCGTGCAAAGCCAGCTTCAAGCCCGCGCCTTTGGCAATCGACAACGCTTCGGCAAAGTCGTCAAACTTGCCCGCGCGTTCGTTGCCCGCAATGCCGAAGCCCGTTACCAGCGGGTGGGGATTGTCGCGCACGAATTTTGCGACTTCCGTCACGTTTTCCGCGCCCAAGTTGCGAACGCCCGTCGCAATAAAGCGGGTTTCCAAGCCTGTGGATTCTTTGACTTCCTCGGCGGCGTTGGTCATCGCTTCCAGCATCGCGGCGTAGCGCGGAGCGGACAGTTCCGCTTTGCCCGTTTCGGGGTTGACTTCGGTTGCCATGTGCATCGGCGAAACAATCAGTTCCGCGTAAATTCCGCCGTCGGCGGCGTTTTTGGACAGGTAGTCCTTGGTCACGTCGTAATAATCCTGCGGCGTGCGCATCATGTCGGCGACGGTGTCGTACGTGTTGATGAACGCCCAGAAATCGCTTTCGTCATAAGCGTAGCGGCCGTTGGGGAAATCGGCTTTGTCGTATTCGCCGTCTTTCATCACAAAGTTGTCGGGCAAAGACACGTTATGGCGCTGCGCCAGTTTCGCCGCCATTTCGGGGGTAACCGTGCCTTCGATATGTTCATGCAATGTGGCTTTGGGCATTTCAGCCGTATTGTATTTTTGTGTCATAACAACCTTCCTTTGGGTTTTCAGCCCTTATCGTTTTTATACAGTAATTCTTCTTAACAAAGTAGAATACACAATCGAAAAACGCTTGTCAACAATTTGTCCAGTTTGTCCACAAGGTTTTTCGTATCACTCTGATTCTAAACAAAAGTTTATCATCGGCAAGAGCTTGTTTTTCCTAAAACGACGGCATATCAAACTTTTCTTGCGATTTTAACGGCGTACGGGTAATATCGATTCGATTGGATTCCGATAGTTTATAAGAGGCGCAAATGGCTGTAAAGCGGAAAGCTTTTGTCGGGTTGGCGATGTTGCTGGCGGCGTGTTCGGCACAGAACGACAAGCTCGACTGGTACGGATATAACGACGATTTCGTGTTGCCCGAACCCGATATGGTTCCCGAAACCCCCGACGACAAGCCGGGAAAGACCGTCGGCGAAATGCTGGGCGGCGAACCGTTGCCCGTGTACGCCGTCAGCGGCAAAGTCACGGTGAACAAAGCGGCGGAAAAAACGCTTGAACAGCCTGCTTACGAACATGCGGGGCGGTTTGCCGAACGCGAAAAAATTTCGTTGCGCAAAGGGCTGAACGCCCCCGATGCCGCTTTGATTTACAGCGCGAAAAAACGCGCGCCCGAAACGGAAGTGCGCCCGCTGGAGGTCAAAAACACCATTGAAAAGGACGAGCTGGTCGTCAAATCCGAACAGGAAATGCTGGCGTCGATTATTTCGCCGAAATCCCGCGCGCTGACAGTCGTCGAAGTGGTTAAAAACGACGAAAAACTGCCCGAGCCCGCGCCGAAAACGGACAATGCGGAAATCGATTTTCAGCTCAAGCCCGATACGCAGGCTTTGATTGAACCGCGCAAGCAGGATGTCGTTTTGGACGCTCCCGCTCCGGAACCCGAACCTGTCAAGGAGCAGGTGGCTTTGGTCGAACCCGTCAAGCCCGAATTGCTGCAGCCTTTGGTGGCGGCGCCCGTCGCGGCGCAAAAGCCCGTCTTGAAACTGGTTGTTCCGCCGAAAAAGCGGGAAAAGCCCGCTTTTACGCTGAAAGCGCCCGAACCCGCAAAGCCCGCTTTGGTTTTGAAAATGCCCGAAACGCAAAAGTCCGCCTTTACGCTGAAAGCACCCGTCGCGGAGGAGGCGTTCAAGCAGGAAATCGGCACGGTGCTGTTTAACGGAAGCTCGGCGGCTTTGCCCGCGTCGGCAAAGGCTGTCGTCAATGAAGCCGTTCAGGCGTGGAACGACAATTCGATTGCCGTTCTGCAGGTGCGGCATGCGGGCGGTTCTTTGGCGGAACGGCGCGCGCGGGCGGTCGCGGACGCTTTGAAGCGCGCGGGCGCGGAACAGGTTGAAACGGTTGCGGCGGAAATGTCTTTGCCCTCCGCCGTCGAGGTTTGTTTGGTTTACTAAGGAGTAGTCCTGATGACGGAAACTTTTAAAGTCGCTTTGGCGGGATTGGGAACGGTCGGCGGCGGTGTGGTCAAGCTGTTGCGCGAACAAAGCGATTTGTTGGAAAAACGCACGGGCAGAAAAATCAAACTGACGGCGGTTTCCGACTTGAATCAGCAAAAATTGCTGGAATTGGGATTGCTGGGTGAAGCGGACTATTACAAAGACGCTTTGGAAATGGTGCGCAAAGCCGATGCCGATTTGGTGGTCGAGCTCATCGGCGGCGCGAACGGCATTGCTTACCAAGTGTGCTTGGAGGCGTTGAAGCAGGGCAAGGCTTTCGTTACGGCGAACAAAGCGATGATTGCCCACCACGGCAACGAACTGGCGAAACTGACCGAAGAAAAAGGGTTGTTTTTCGGCTATGAAGCGGCGGTTGCGGGCGGAATTCCGATTATCAAATCCTTGCGCGAAGGCTTTGTCGGCAATCAAGTGTCCGAAGTGTACGGAATTCTGAACGGCACGTGCAACTACATCCTGACGGTCATGCGCGAAACGGGCAAGCCGTTCGACGAAGTTCTGTCCGACGCGCAAAAACTGGGCTATGCCGAAGCCGATCCGAGCTTTGACATCGACGGCATCGACACCGCGCACAAAACGTGCATTCTGGGCGCGCTGGCGTTCGGCATGCCGATAAACCTTGACGCTTTGAACATCGAAGGCATCCGCCATATTTCCGCTTTGGACATCGCCTTTGCCGAAGAATTGGGATTCCGCATCAAGCTGCTGGGCGTCGGCAGACGGTCGGAGCAGGGCGTATCCTTGAACGTTTATCCGTGCATGATTCCGCAAACGTCGGAAATCGCGCACGTTGACGGCGTGTTCAACGCCGTGATTACCGAAGGCGACTTTGTCGGACATTCGATGCTGGTCGGGCGCGGCGCGGGCGAAAGACCGACGGCGTCCGCCGTGGTGTCGGACATCGCCGACGCGGCGACGGGGCGCAAGCTGCCTTTGCTGACCGTCAAAAACGACGAAATCAAAGCTTTGCCGATTGTCCCGCTGTCCGAACGCGAAGGCGAGTATTACTTGCGGCTGGAAGTCCGCGACGAACCGGGGGTCATTGCCCAAATCGCCAAAATCTTGGGCGACGAACAGGTGTCCATCGCGTCGATGATTCAGCGCGGGCAAACACAATGGTCGGTGCCGCTGATGATGACTTTGCACCGCGCGAAAGAAGCGCGCGTCACCGCCGCTTTGGCGAAAATCGAAGATTTGTCCGCCGTTTTGAAAAAGCCTTGTTTAATCAGAATCGAAAGACTGTAAATGGAAACGGCTGTTTTAGGCGTAGAATGCTCTTTGACCGACAAACGCTGGGTGGCAAACGATGCCGATCCCGACGCGGTGGCGGCGATTGTCCGCACGGGCGCGGTGAACGAAGTGGTCGCGCGGCTGTTGGCGGGGCGGGGCGTACTGCCCGAAAACGTGGCTTTTTATTTAACGCCGAGCTTTAAAAACAACTTGCCCGATCCGCTGATTTTAAAAGGCGCGGACAAAGCGTCCGAACGTATCGCCAAAGCCGTGACAAACGGCGAAAAAATAGGCGTTTTCGGCGATTACGACGTGGACGGAGCGACTTCGACGTCTTTGATGGTTCGCTTTTTGAACGCCGTCGGGTGCGCCGATGTCGCTCCCCGTATTCCCGAACGCGAAGAAGGCTACGGTCCCACGCCCGAAGCGATGCGCGACTTTATCGCCGACGGGGTGAAGCTGATTGTGACGGTTGACTGCGGCACGTCGGCTTTCGAAGCTTTGGACGCGGCAAAAGGAACGGACGTCGTCGTCATCGACCACCACGAACCCGATGTCGTTCTGCCCGACGTGTGCGCCGTCGTGAACCCCAAGCGGCTGGACGAGCCTTTGGACAATCCGTGCCGTCACATGGCGGCTGTGGGCGTTGTGTTCATGGTGCTGATAGCCGTCAACCGTCTGTTGCGGGAACAGGGCTGGTATACGCCCGATCGTCCCGAACCCGATTTGCGGCAATGGCTGGACTTGGTGGCTTTGGGGACGGTGTGCGACGTGGTGCGTCTGCGCGGGCTGAACCGCTTGTTTGTCAAGGCGGGATTGTCGTGCATGGCGCGCGGCGGCAACAAAGGGCTGTCCGTTTTGCGCGAAGTGTCGAAAGTCAAAGACGCGCCGACGGCGTTTCATTTGGGGTATTTGATGGGACCGCGTTTGAACGCGTGCGGCCGTATCGGCAGAGCGGGACTGGGCATGAAGCTGTTGTGCGCCAAAGACGAGGCGGAAGCGCGCGAAATCGCCGCAAAGCTGGACGAACTGAACACGCTGCGCCGCCAGATGTGCGAAGAAATCTACAAACAAGCCATCGGACAGGTCGAATCCGCCGCCGAACCGCAGGAAGTCATTTTCGCATACGGCAAAGACTGGCACGCGGGCGTTATCGGCATTATCGCGGGGCGGCTGAAAGAACGCTACAACGTTCCCGCTTTGGTGATGAGCGGCGCGGATGTGCAAATCCACGGGTCGGGGCGTTCGGTCGCGGGCTACGATTTGGGCGCGGCGATTTTGGCGGCAAAGGAAAAAGGCATCTTGACGGCGGGCGGCGGTCACACTCTGGCGGCGGGATTTTCGCTGATGCCCGAAAAGCTGGACGAGTTCAAAGCGTTCATTCCGGATTATTTCGCGATGCACAAAACGGTGGACAAACCCGCCAACGATTACATCATCGATTCCGTTGTGGACATCGGCGCGGTGTCGTGGGATTTGGTGCAAACCGTTTCAAGCATGGAGCCGTTCGGCGAAGGCAATCCCGAACCGCGCTTTGCGGTGGCGGATGTGGCGGTCGCGTCGGCTTTTCCCGTCGGAAGCGGACATGTGTCCTGCACGTTCGTCGGACGCAACGGGCGCACCAGACTGCGCGCGATTGCTTTCAACGCGGCGGATTCCGATTTGGGCGTGTCTTTGCTGAACCACAAAGGCGCGCTGTTCCACGTCGCGGGATACTTGCGTCCCGACACTTACCGCGGCGAAGGCAACGTTCAGTTGATTATCGAAGACTTGGCGCGGGCAAGTTAGTTAATCGGAATGATTCTTTCATAGATTTTGTGGTTGTCCAAGCCCTGCAAAACAACGCCGTCGAATCCCAAATCCATAATGCTGCGGAAATAGATTCCGATAATGCGTTTCCAAGCGGGATTCCAGTAATCGACGATAATTCCCGCGGGGTTCGTTTCGGAAACAAAGCGCAGCCATTTCGGCGAACGCAGTTTCCACGTCGTTTCCCAATAAGCGCGGGTGTCCTGCGCTTCGGCGACGTTCAAAACGGCGTAGACCAAGCGGCGCGTGCCGATTTGCTTGAATTGCAGGGAACGCACGTCTTCACGCGACAGCGCGCGGTTGAAATTGAAAAACGGATCGACAATCAGCAAATCGAAATTCGTTTTGGCAAGCGCGTTCAGCATTAAATCCTTGTCGGCGAATTTGCGCGTGTCGGTCAAAATCAAAACGTTTTTGACTTTTGCCAAAGATTCGACGCTTTTGTTGTTTTCGTCAAACACCGTCGAATCGAGCGTGTCGAATTTGCCCGAAAATTTCACGTCGGCGAATGTGGGGATTCCTTTGGCGGACAGCGTTTGCAAGGCGTTGTTTTTCTGCCCTTTCGTCGCGCAGTGTTCGATGCCGACGACTTTCAGTCCGAATTCGTCAATCAGCTTTTGAATTGCTTTCGACGGCTTGCCTTTGGCTTTGCCGCAAATTTGATCGGTTAAAACGATGCCCGCGGCGGATTGAATGAAGCGGCGGTTCGGCGTGCCCGACTTTATCGGATGTTCGGGCGAAAACAGCTTGAGTAAAAAACGTTCGTCGTCGTTCGTCGCGCCCGCCAATTCCGCGCGGTGCAAATCAACCAGATCGTTTTCCCAAACGCCGCGCGTCAGCAAATCCGACCCGCCGTCCAGCAGAATTTGAAAATCGGCGTTGCGCGCTTTGACAAAGTCGCCGAACGCCAAAACAATGTCGCGCATCAGTTCGCGGTAATTCGGAATGTACGCGCCCGCGATTTTGGCGCGTTCCGCTTCGGGGTCGAAGTTTTCGGGCATGGCGGTTTCCTGCGCTGTTGCGGGCGCGCAAACGGCGGTGCAAAAAAACAGAGCGGAAAACAGAAATTTTTTAACCATAGCTGATGACTTTCATCGTAATTTTGGGTATTCTATCCGAAATTCATTTTGATTTCATTAACGAGAGGTAAGAATGTCCGATAAAACGATTTGGGTGCTGGCGGACGACCGTGCAGGCAACAACAGCCAGTCCTTGGGCGTGGCGGAGGCTTTGGGGTTTGAAACGGAAGTCAAGAAAATCCGTTATACGCCGTGGGTCAAGCTGCCGAACTGTTTGCGCGGGGCGTCGACAATCGGCATTGACAAAGCGTCCGTCGAACAGCTGAAGCCGCCGTTTCCCGATTTCGCCATTGCGGCGGGCAGACGCGCCGCGCCCGTTTTGCGGTGGCTGAAAAAACAGTCGGGCGGCAAAACGAAAATCATTCAAATCATGTTCGCGGGGAATTTCGGGCTGAAGGATTTCGATTTGGTTGTTCTGCCCGAACACGACGGGTGCAAGCTGGTTCGTCCGAACATTTTGCGTGTTGTCGGCGCGCCGCACAGAATTACGTCCGAACGGCTGAAAAACGAACGGGAAAAGTGGGCGGATGCGTTCAAGGATTTGCCCGCGCCGAGAATCGCGCTGATTGTCGGCGGCGCGACAAAAGACAAGCCGTTCACGCCTGCCATGGCGCAAGATCTGGCGGACAAGGCGATTGCTTTTTCAAAAACGGTCAACGGCGGGTCGTTTTTGGTGACGACTTCGCGGCGCACGGGGGCGGAGCAGGAAAAAATCCTGCGCGACACGCTGCCCGATCCGAAATACTTTTACGGTTGGGGCGATACGCAAGCCGAAAATCCGTACTTCGGATTTCTGGCGTGCGCGGACTACATTCTGGTTACGGGCGATTCCGTTTCCATGTGTTCCGAAGCCTGCGCCGCCAAAGCGCCCGTCTTTATTTACGCGCCGCAGGGCAGTGTCGGGAAAAAACACGCGCTTTTGCATCAACAGCTTTATGACGGGGGATACGCCCGACCTTTGGACGGGAAGACTTCGGCTGCCGAACACAACGCTTTGAACGCCGCGCAAGTTGTGGCGGACGCAATCAAACGGATGTTTTAAATGGTTGCTTTTTCTGCCGATTTGGATTGTTTGTTTACCGAACGTCCGTTTTTGGAACGCTTTAAAGCCGCGTATGACGCGGGCTTTGCGGCGGCGGAGTTTACGCTTGCCCCGAAAATCCCGCTGGGCGAACTGGGCGACGCGTGTGCGTACAACGGGCTGAAGACAACCGTTTTGACCATGCCCGCCGAACAGTCGGAATTGGCGTTCAATCCCAAAACAAAAAAGGATTTTCTGGCGCATTTCGACCGATTGCTGGACGTGGCGGACTTTATCGAATGTAAAAAAGTGTACGTCAAAGGCATGACTTTGACCGAAGAAAACTTCGATACCGCCCGCGACGCGTTTGTGTCCGCTCTGCACGCCGCGGGGGCGAAAGCCAAAGCTCAAAAAGTGCGGATTTTAATCGGCTTTGAAAACGCGACGGAAAACGAGGGCTTTTATCCCGCTTCGACCTTGGAAGTTCTGCAGATTTTGGACGAGCTGGACGACGACAAGGCGTTCGCGTATCTGTTTGATGTTTATCACGCTCAAACGACCGAAGGCGGGATTTCCAACACGCTGGAATCGCTGATGCCGCTGATCGGGCATATCCGCGTTGCGGGCGCGCCTTTGCATGACGAACCCGACAACGGCGAACTGAATTACGACTATCTGTTTTCGGTGATTGAAACGCACGCCTATGCGGGCAAAATCGGGTGCAGCTACACGCCGCGCCTGACGACCGAAACAGGGCTGAAATGGATGAAAAAATATGTATGACGCGTATTTGGGCTTTGCCGAAGAACTGGCGGACGCGTCGGGCGCGGAGGTGCTGAAGTACTTTCGCCGCCCGCTGACGGTAGAGGAAAAAGGCGACACGTCGCCCGTTACAATCGCCGATCGCCAAAGCGAAAAAGTAATGCGGGATTTAATCGCAAAACGGTTTCCTTCTCACGGCATTGTGGGCGAAGAATTCGGCATTATCAACGAAAACGCGGAATTCGTTTGGGTGCTTGACCCGATTGACGGGACGAAATCCTTTATCACGGGCAGCCCGCTGTTCGGGACTTTGATTGCTTTGCTGCACAACGGCGAACCCGTTGTCGGCGTTATCAATCAGCCTTATATCCGCGAACGCTGGACGGGGGCGAAAGGCGAAGCCAGCCGCTTTAACGGGCGCGAGATTCATACGCGAAAATGCGGCGGTTTGGAAAAAAGCGCGGTGTTTTCGACGGGCGGGCGGCTGATGTTCAAAAATCCCGACGATTACAGACGCTTTGAAAATTTGGCCAAGCCCGCCGCCGTAACGCGGTTCAGCGCGGATTGCTACGCTTACGGGCTGTTGGCGATGGGGTGCATCGACGCGGTGTGCGAAGCGGGCATGAAGCTGTACGATTATGCGGCTTTGATTCCCGTCGTGACGGGCTCGGGCGGCGTGATGACCGATTGGAACGGCAAAGCTTTGGATGTCCGTTCGGACGGGCATGTGCTGGCTTTGGGCGACGCGGGATTGCTGGACGCCGCGTTGAAAGCGCTGAATTCATGAAAGCCGTTCTGCTGTGCCTGCTGCTGCTTTTTTCGTCGTCGGCGAACGCCGCGCCCGCGAACGGGATAGCCATGCACGGTCAGCCGAAATACGGCAAGAACTTTAAAAATTTCGCTTACGTCAATCCCGACGCGCCCAAAGGCGGCGTTTTGAAAATGGCGGCATCGGGGACGTTCGACACGTTCAATCCTTTTGTGATAAAAGGAACGCCCGCCGCCGGAATTTCGCTGATTTACGACACGCTGACGGTCGAAAGTGCGGACGAACCGTTTTCGGAATACGGGTTGGTTGCCCGAACAATCGAAATGCCCAAAGACAGGACTTGGGTTGCTTTTACCCTGAATCCGAAAGCAAAATTTTCGGACGGAACTCCCGTAACGGCGGAGGATGTCGTGTTTTCGTTCAACGTTCTGCGCGAACAGGGATTGCCGATGTTCCGCTATTACTACGGCAATGTCGCCACGGCCGAAGCGCAGGACGGCGGACGCGTTTTGTTTACGTTCAAAGAAGGCGACAACCGCGAATTGCCGCTGATTTTGGGTCAAATGCCAGTTTTGCCCGCGCATTTTTGGAAAGGGAAAGACTTTTCGGCGACGACGCTGGAAATTCCCGTCGGCAGCGGACCTTACCGCGTCAAATCGTTTGAGCAGGGACGGTTCGTCGTTTACGAACGCAATCCCGACTGGTGGGGGGCGGATTTGGCGGTGTCCAAAGGATTCTACAACTTTGACGAAATCCGTTACGATTATTACCGCGACGCGACGGTGGCGGTCGAAGCGCTGAAAGCGGGCGCGTACGATTTGCGCATTGAAAACGAAGCCAAAAAATGGTTGACCGCGTACACGGATTTGGGCGAAAAGCAGGGCTTTGCGAAAAAAGAGTTCTTTCACGGGCTTCCGTCTGGAATGCAGGGCTTTGTGTTCAACACGCGCCGCCCGCTGTTTGCCGACGTGCGTGTGCGCGAAGCGATAGCTTTGATGTTCGATTTCGAATGGTCGAACAAAAATCTGTTTTCGGGACAGTATTTGCGCACGAAAAGCTATTTCGACAATTCCGAGCTGGCGGCAAAAGGCAAACCGTCCAAGGACGAGCTGGCTTTGCTTAATCCGTTTAAGGATTCTTTGCCGCCCGAAGTGTTCACGACGCCGTTTGATTTGCCGAAAACGAATGCGTCGGGATTTTTGCGTCCGCAGATGCGCCGCGCGTTTTCTTTGCTGGAACAGGCGGGCTGGACGGTGCAAAACGGCGTGTTGAAAAACGCGGAAGGACAGCCGTTCGCTTTCGAGATTTTGCTGGATACCGCGTCGGCGGGCGCGTGGGAGAGAATTACCCTGCCTTATGTCAAAAACCTGCAAAAACTGGGCGTCAAAGCGACCGTGCGCGCCGTCGATGTGACGCAGTACAACAATCGATTGGCGCACTTTGATTACGATATGATTGTTTCGGTGTGGGGGCAATCGACTTCGCCCGGAAACGAACAGCGGTATTTTTGGGGAACGGCGGCGGCGGATTCCGCGGGGTCGCGCAACTATGCGGGCATAAAAGACGCGGCTGTCGATGCTTTAATCGAAAAAATCATCGAAGCCCCCGACCGTCAAAAGTTGATTGCGGCGACGCGGGCTTTGGACAGGGTGCTGTTGTGGAATTGGTACGTCGTGCCGCATTGGCATGTTCCCGCAAACAGGCTGGTTTTTTGGGACAAGTTCGGTTATCCGACCGACCGTTTGACCAAAGGCGTTCAGCTGACGACATGGTGGGCTGACGGCGCAAAGGAAGCGTCCCTTGCCGCCAAGCGTGCGAAAAAGCGGGAAAAACGCAAGACCGTTTTTGAACAAGTAAGGGAGCTGTTGTGACAAAATACATTTTGCGCCGTTTGGCTTTGATTCCCTTGACGCTGTTCGGAATTATGGCGGTCAATTTCATGTTTGCCCAGCTTGCCCCCGGCGGACCCGTCGAACATATCGCGGCAAAGCTGCAAAACGACCCGCAATCCGCCAAAATTTCCGCTTCGGGCGCGGTGTCGTCGAAATACCGCGGAGCGCAGGGGCTTGACCCCGCTTTAATCAAAGAGCTGGAACGTCAATTCGGTTTTGACAAGCCCGTGTTGACGCGCTTTGCGCTGATGATGAAGAATTACGCGCTGTTCGATTTCGGGAAAAGCTTTTACCGCGACGCGGACGTTATCGGGCTGATAAAGGAAAAAATGCCCGTGTCCGTTTCGTTGGGGCTGTGGACGACGCTGATTATTTATCTGGTATCCATTCCTTTGGGGATTGCCAAAGCCGTGCATGACGGATCGAAATTCGACGCGGCGACGGGCTGGGCGGTGATTGTCGGGTATGCGATTCCCGCTTTTGTGTTTGCCATGGCGCTGATTGTGCTGTTTTGCGGCGGGCGTTACTTGCATTGGTTTCCGTTAAGGGGGCTGACGTCCGATAATTGGGACGAGCTGTCAACTGTCGGCAAAATCAAAGATTACTTTTGGCATTTGGCGATGCCTGTCGCGTCCATGGTGGCGGGCGGATTCGCGGGGCTGACCATGCTGACCAAAAATTCGTTTTTGGAAGAAATTTCCAAGCAGTACGTCCTGACCGCCCGCGCCAAAGGATTGGACGAATACAAAATCCTGTACGGGCATGTTTTCCGCAACGCAATGCTGATTGTCATTGCGGGCTTTCCCGCCGTTTTGGTCGGCATGCTGTTTACGGGGTCGGTGCTGATTGAAGTGATTTTTTCGCTGGACGGTATCGGGCTTTTGGGCTTTGAAGCCGTTTTGACGCGCGATTATCCCGTGGTGTTCGGCACGCTGTATTTGTTCGGACTGATTGGCTTGGTTTTGAATCTGGTGTGCGATTTGACGTACCATTGGGTCGATCCGCGCATTGATTTCGGAGGACGCAACAATGCTTGAAAAATGGCGGAAATTCAAAGCTTCCAAGCGCGGTTTTTATGCTTTTTGGATGTTTTTGACGGTGTTTTTCGTTTCGCTGGGCGCGGAATTCGTCGCAAACGACAAGCCTTTGGTCGTTTACTGCGACGGGCAATGGTATTTCCCGATCGTCGACAATCCGCCCGAAACGGTTTTCGGGGGCGAATTTTTGACTCCAGCGGACTATAAAGACCCGTTTGTCCGCCGCAAAATCAATGAAAACGGATTTTTTGTCATGCCGCCGATTCCGTATCGTTACGATACGATTGTATACGACTTGCCGCTTCCTGCGCCAAGCGCGCCAAGCTTGAAAAACTGGTTGGGGACGGACGATTTGGGGCGCGATGTCGCCGCGCGGCTGATTTACGGCGTTCGGTTTTCGCTGCTGTTCGGTTTGTTGTTGACCGTTTGTTCGTCCGTCATCGGCATAGCGGCGGGGGCGGTGCAGGGCTATTTCGGCGGCAAAGTCGATTTGTTCGGACAGCGGTTTTTGGAAATTTGGGGCAGTTTGCCGCAGCTGTTCATCCTGATTATCGTGTCGGGCATGGTGACGGCGGGCTTTTGGTCGCTGTTGTTCGTGCTGTTGCTGTTTTCTTGGACGGCTCTGGTTCCCGTCGTTCGGGCGGAGTTTCTGCGCGTCCGCAACTTCGATTATGTCAAAGCCGCGCACGCTTTGGGCGCGTCCGACATCCGCATTATGGCGCGGCATGTGTTTCCGAACGCGATGGTGGCGACGCTGACGTATCTGCCGTTCATTTTGTCGGGGGCGGTCGTGTCGCTGACGGCGTTGGATTTTCTGGGTTTCGGATTGCCGCCGGGGGAACCGTCTTTGGGCGAGCTGGTGCGGCAGGGCAAAGAAAACCTGCAGGCTCCGTGGTTGGCGGCGACCGCGTTTGTCGCTTTGGCTTTTCTGCTGACGGTGCTGGTCTTTATCGGCGAAGCCGTCCGCAACGCTTTTGATCCGAGGAAAAACTGACATGCTGAGCATCAATCATCTGTCCGTTGCGTTCGGAAGCGGAAAAAACGTCGTCGACGATGTGTCGTTGACCGTTCAAAAGGGCGAATGTGTCGCTTTGGTCGGCGAAAGCGGGTCGGGCAAGTCGGTTACCGCTTTGTCGGTTTTGCAGCTGCTGGATTATCCTTATGCCAAGCAATCGGGCGAAATCGTGTTCGACGGCGACGATTTGACAACCGCCGATTCCTATCTGCTGCGCAGTGTGCGCGGCGGCAAAATCGGCATGGTGTTCCAAGAACCGATGACGTCGCTGAACCCGCTTCACCCGATTGGCAAACAAATCGCCGAAAGCATGATGGAACATCAGGGATTGTCCAAGCAGGACGCTTGGGACAAAGCCGCCGAATTGTTGGAATCCGTCGGATTGCGTCAAGCGCGGAAACGGATGGACGATTTGCCGCACTTGTTTTCGGGCGGCGAACGCCAAAGGGTGATGATTGCCATGGCTTTGGCGAATACGCCCGAACTGCTGATTGCCGACGAACCGACGACGGCTTTGGATGTTACCGTGCAGGCGCAGATTTTGGAGCTGCTGTCCCGTCTGCAAAAACATCTGCACTTGTCCGTTTTGTTCATTTCCCATGATTTGGAGCTGGTTCGCCGTATTGCCGACCGCGTGTACGTGATGAAAGACGCCAAAATCGTCGAACAGGGAACGGTTGCCGAAATCTTTGAAACGCCGCGGCATCCCTATACGAAACAACTGCTGGCGGCAAGGGATTGCGGCGCGCCCGTCCCCAT
>ERZ1026860.974-NODE-974-length-15775-cov-4.998473_pt1 | contig 15775 bp, 12 predicted proteins | sample MGYA00380160_ERZ1026860 | MGnify/ENA primary metagenome ERZ1026860 (study PRJEB33269, sample SAMEA4719796) | human gut metagenome | biome: human-associated habitat; feature: organic feature; material: feces | place: Cameroon | collected 2013-10 ... | reverse complement strand
CCCTAAGCTTGTGCCGCAGTACTTTTGCACAGCGGATGGCATTTGCCGACTGCGGGTCAGCCGATTCACAACTTCTCAAAGGGAGTTTTTCAACAAGCGAAAGCCCGGCAGCCAAACGGTTGCCGGGCTTCGTTATGTTTCGCTTACCGGGCGCTGATGCGCTTTTTCAACATCAATGCGGCGGCTGCAACGCTGATTAGCAGCAGCGCCGCATAGAGAGGTGCGTTGAAGGAATCGCCTGTACGGGGAGCGGTTTTGGCTGGCGCAACGGGGGCCGGGGTGGGCGGTACCGATGTGCCCTTGGCGACAGCGGCCTTGAGGTAGTCGTTCAGCGGCTGGGTGGTGCCGTCCTTGTTTAGGCCCTTGGTGGTATCCACGGTGGCGGTAATGGTGTTTCCCGCCAGGTTCAGGGTCAGGTTATCCGCATTCAAGAAATTTCCTTTTGCTGCCGCATCGTCCTGCAGCAGGTAGCCGGAGCCGGTAATGGTGTTGCTTTTGATGGCAATGGTGGAATGGGTTTCGCGCAGAGAATCATACAGCTTAAAGGCGTTGCCGCCGTCCAGATCTATGGTATTGCCGGAAATATCAATGGTTTTGACCCGGGCAATCTGCACGCCAAACTTTGCGTTCTTGGCGGAATCAATGGTGTTATTGGTTACGGCGGCCGTGGCGGTGTTCTGGTCAATGTTGATGGCGCCGTTGACATAGCCGGTAAAGCTGTTGCCGCTGATGTTGATGGTCAACGGGTCGGTTGGGCTGCCCTGAATATGCACGCCCGTCGCCCTGGTCTGGTTGCCGATAAAGGTGTTGTTTACCACCGTTACGGTGCCGGGCACATTGTTGTAATGGTACAGACCAATTTCCTGGAAGGTACAATTTTGAATGGTGGACTGGATGGCTTCAAGGCAGCCGTTTTGTGCCGAATACACCCACAGCTTGGTATCCTTGGTGCTGTTCAGCGTCAGATTATCAAAGCTGATGGAAGAAACCGGTTTTTCGCCCCACCATTCATAGGGCAGCGTGACGGTGGAATTGACCGTCAGGGTAGAAGCACGGTTCGGCTTGCCGCCCACCAGCTTAAACTTGATCAAATGGCGGCTGGTGCTGTAATGGGAGGCTGCCCGGCCCATGCTTAACAGTTGGGGACAAGTGGATTCGTCATAGGTCAGGTTGCCGTAAATGGTATAGGTAAGGGTCGCGTGGCCGTCAGCGTCCACATCCGTAAACAGCGCGTCAAAAGCCTCATTGCTGGCAGGCTCCTGACCCAAACCGCCCAGTGTGGCCAATACGGGTTTCAGGGTGTTGTAGGCTTCCTCGAAGGAGGAAAATTGGGTATTCTCATACCCGGCAATTCCCTTTACAGTCAGGTAGTTATCTTCCGCTAAAGCAGACGCGGACAGCAGGGTCAGCAGTACGCAGAAGAACGGAAGAACGGAAGAACGGAAGAACGGAAGAACGGAAGAACGGAAGAACGGAAGAACGGACGGCGCTTCATGACACAAGCCTCACTTTCAAGTTGCAGGATATGGATACAAGATAGAAATGAACCTATCTATACACATAAATGATACCATACAAGGAGAAGATTGACAAGCGCAATAAAAAATTTCTTAGCGGAAACTTAACACATGAAAAGCAACCCCCTGCTGGAAAAACAGCAGGGGGAACAGGGTCACAGCAGGTCCAGCTTTTGCCGCTTGGCGTAGTTGTTATTGGCCGCGAAGCAGCTGGCGTGGTCCACGCCGATGCGTGCGCCGCGCATGACGCTTAACGCCTCGTAATAGCGCAGGTACTTGAAGCTGGTGGAATGCTCCGCCAGCCACAGCTCCTTGATGGCCTCCTTCCAGACGGGGAAGGCCTCGCTGACGTCAAACCAGTAATAGGGGGCAAAGTCCAGCTCGTCCTCCCAGTTTTCCGCACACATAAAGCGGGAGATAGGCGCGGCGGGCAGCTGGTGAGGAAAGGTATCCAGCGTGGCGTAAAAAATGGCGTTGTCGGTAATTTTGCTGGCCGCCTCGTGGTCCTTGTGCAGGCTGTTTTTCCAGTGATACAGCACCGCGTTGACCTGGTATTTGCGCATCAGGTCCGCCAGCTGCAATTCCTGCTCTTTGGTGTCGTACAGTTCGCCGTCGGGTGTGTCCAACACGATGGACGTGCCGCCGATTTTACCGGCAAATCTGGCGGCGCACTCCACATTGTATTTGCGGAAGTCGCTTACGGTCCAGCCCTGGGGCGTGCCCCGTTCTCCCGCGGTCAGGTCCACAATGATGACCCGGTCGCCCGCCATGGCGTGCTTGGCCAGCAGCATGCCGCTGGTCAGCTGCGCGTCGCCGGTGTGGGCCCCTACGGCCATAATGGTTTTCGCCATATCAGTCATTCCCTTCCAGTGATTTGCTCATCAGCATAAAATGCCGTACAGGCCGCATTCCGGCGGCCAGATAGATTTTTTGGGCATGGTTTTCCGTGCCGGTAAACAGGGTGGAAAACGCCGCGCCCTCGTTGGCGAAGGCCTGCATCAGCAGGGTGAACAGTACCGTCGCAATGCCCTTGCCGCCGTAATTGGGGTCGGTGCAGATGCCGGTAAACCAGCCCCTGCCGCTTTTTTGCCGGTCCACCGGGCCGGTAAAGCCCACAATCTGCCCATTGGCCGTGGCGGTCAGCAGGGTGCGGGGGGCTTTGGGAGGTGTTGCGTCATCCGCGAAGAAGCGCGGATCGGCGTTGGGCTTTCCCTGCTCCCAGGCGGCAATTTCCGTGCGCAGCACATCCCGCCAGTAGTCGCTGCCCACCCGGTCGCACATGCCGTCAAAATCGCAGTGGGTGCGCCAGTCATAGGGGCCGGTTTCAATGCCCTGGGCCCGCAGAGCCGCCCGGCGTGCCTCCAAATCCGCGGGGGGCTGATAATCCGCCATGCTGCGGTACATGGCTACCTCCTCATGCAGCTTTTCAAAGCCCATGTGTGGGAAGAAGCCAACGCCCGCGCAGCCCATGTCTACCCCGGGCATGTTGTTGTGGTCGTGGCCCGGCGTGCCGGGAACGCGCCAGCTCAGGTTCACCGGGTTCAGGCTGGACACCATCAGCTTTTTCGCGCCTTTGGCTTTCAGACGCTGGCTTAGTGCCTGAAGCAGCGCCCGGCCCACGCCCTGGCCCCGCCAGGCGGGATCCGCCAGCACTACCGTCAGGTAGCCGATTTCCGGCCGGGAGCCGGGAAAAGTGCCCGGCGCTACGCCGTGTATCAAGCCAGCCAGCTGGCCGTCAATCTCAGCGCCCAGCAGCAAATCAGGGTCGCAGCCCGCGTTATGGACAAATTTCTGGGCAAACAGGTTATCGTCCATGGGGGCGTACAGCACTTCCCCGGCCTGCACGCACCGGTTCCACAGGGCGATGGCCGGGGCAAAGTCCTTTAAGGGGGCGATGTTCATAGCGCTTGCTCCTTTAATCATACAGCAGATAGGGCTTTCGGGCCTGACGGAAGGCTTCCACCTTGCCTTCATGGGCCTTCAGCAGGCCGGGGCCGTCGTATACGCCGCGCCGGTATTCGTCCGTACCCAGCAGCAAATCCATGGTGGGCTTGCCTTCCAGAGTGTGGTTAAATTCCAGTTTGTCAGGGTACAGCAGGCGGATTTCATCCAGCAGGCACAACGCGCCCAGAATAGGCCGCGCCGTCTGATGGTCCACAATATGCATCTGTACACCCTGACACATTTGGCCCTGATATTTGGAAAAGGTGGGGGTAAAGTAAGTGGCCCGGAAGTGCAGGCCCGGCAGATTCCGCTTGCCCATCTGCTTTTCCAGCTCCACCGCGTCAATCCACGGCGCGCCATAGTATTCAAAGGGCATGCAGGTGCCCCGGCCCTCGGACACGTTTACTCCCTCAAAGATGCAGCCGCCGGCATAGGCATAGGCCGCCGCGAAGCCGGTGCAGTTGGGGGACGGGGCCACCCAGGGCAGGTCCAGCTTGCTCAGGTCGTCCATGCGGTTCCAGCCGGACAGGGGCACAACCGTCAGCTTCAGGCCGTCCAGGTGCAGGTAATCCTTGCACCAGCGGGCGTATTCGCCAACCGTCATGCCATACTGGGTGGGCATGGCGTACATGCCTACATAGGAGGCGAAGGCTTCGTCAAGCAGGGTGCCGTCCACCCGGTCGCCCCCCAGCGGATTGACCCGGTCAAACACCACCACCTGCTTTCCGGCGGCATGGCAGGCCTCCATGGCGTAGCTGAGGGCGTAAATAAAGGTATAAAACCGCAGGCCCACATCCTGAATATCAAAGCAGAATACGTCAAAAGCGTCCAGCATTTCCTGGGTCATGCGGCGGGTATCGCCGTACACGCTATACACAGGTACGCCGGTTTGCGGGTCTATTTCATTTTGCAGGTGCAGGCCGCCCTGCACATTGCCGCGTATGCCGTGCTCCACGGCAAACAGCGCGGTCAGGTGATATTGTTCGTGCAGCAGGTTAATGGTGGAGCGAAACTGACGGTCAATGCCGGTTTGGTTGGTCATCAGGCCCAGTCGCTGGCCTTTTAGAGCAGAATCCACACTGGAAAGGTGGTCAATGCCGCTGAGAATGACAGCCATGGATGATTTCCTCCTGAAAACGGGTTTAAGAAAGGGGCTGCCGCATGCGCAGCAGCCCCGGCAGGGAAAAGAATTACTTGCCCAGGAAAGCGTTCAGCTGAGACTGAGCTTCGTCGATAACCTTCTGCAGACCGACGGCTTCCAGCTTGGCGCGCAGTTCGGGGAACACCACGTCGGGATCAGAGGTACCGGTCTGCAGTTCGTAGATGTACTGCTCCCAGATGCTGGCCATGGCCAGGCACTCGTCCTGAACGGGGGTGATGTCAAAGGTGAAGCCCATGGCGGGGGAAGTCACAGCCTCCTTCTCATAGCGCTCAACCAGCTCGGTCCACTGATGGGGATTGGCGGGCACGCTCTCGAAGGGAGAGGCTTCCACGGGGCCCAGAGCGTAGGTGCCCTGGCCGTAAGCGTTGGGATTCATGCGGTCCATACCCTCCTGGGTGCGAACCACGATGCCCTCAGACTCGGTGGTGAAATGCTTGCCTTCGATGCCATAACGGGCCACGGTGCGGTATTCTTCGTTGCTGTTCATCAGGTTGATCAGCTTCATGGCTTCCACGGGGTGTTTGCTGGTGCTGCTGATGGCGGTCATGGCGCCGCGCACGGAGTAGGTGGTCAGGAAGGGGCCGTCGTAACGGGAGATGTAGCTGGCCTGCTTACGGGCGTTGGACCATACGGTCTCGGCGCCGAACCAGCCCTGACCGGACTGCACAACGCTGGCCTGAGAACGGGGCAGAGATTCGGTAACAGCGGCGTCGGGGTTGATGTAGCCCTTCTCGTACCAGCTGTGGATGGTGCGCAGACGATTGCCGAAAGCGGGGATGTCCAGAGCGCTCTTGACGGTGAACTGATCATCGGTGCCTTCAGCGGCGATATCCAGACCGATGTAGTAAGCCTGGTTGATCCAGTCTGCCAGCGCGTTCAGCCAGGAGGTAACGCCAACCTTGTAAATCTTCAGAGGATAATCGTCCGGATAATCCTTCTTGTACATTTCCAGATAGGGCTCGATGCCGTCAAAGGAGATGTAGTGGTCTTCTTCCAGACCCTTCTGGTTGATGAAGTAATCGGTGTCCAGAATCCAGAAAACTTCAATGCCGTAGTCCTTTACGTGGGGGATGGCGTACAGCTTGTCGCCTACCTGGCCGCCGATCCAGATGTTCTCGGGCATCAGGGCGGACATTTCCTGGCCGTATTCCTTTACCAGGTCGGTCAGGTCGGCAAACATGTCGTTGGACACGTTGGTGGCAAAGTCGTTCCACCAGTCGCAGGTGAAGCAGATGTCAAAGTATTCGCCGGAGTTCATGGCCAGGTTGATCTGGTCCTCGGTCATGTACTTAAATTCGCAGGTAACGCCGATTTCACGGGTGCTGATCTCGTTCAGCTTGGCCTCAACCTCGGGCCAGTCCGCGGGAGCGTCGCCGACGGCGAACAGCCACCACACCAGTTTCACGGGTTCCTCGGCGGCAGCGAAGGACACCATGGACAGGGCCAACACCAGAGCCAGGAAGAGAGCAACGATTTTCTTCATTGGGTTTGCCTCCTATTTTGAGATTTTTACTTAACGGCACAGTCGCCGCTATGCACAATGGAATTATCCCTTCACCGCGCCGATGGTCAGACCGGAGATGAAGTACTTCTGGAAGAAGGGATAGGAGAACATGATGGGCAGCACGGCGATAACCACAATGGCCATACGGATGGTTTCGCTGGGCAGGTCCTGAGAGTCGGCCGACATAAAGTTGGCGCTGTTCATCATGAACTGAATTTTCTGCTCAATGCTTACCAGCACATATTGCAGGGGGAACAGGTCGCTGCGGCTGCTGGACAGGTAAATGCTGGCCAGATACCACTCGTTCCAGTAGGCGAAGGTCAGGAACAGGCCGATGGTGGCCAGGGCCGGCAGAGAGATGGGCAGCACCAGCTGGACAAAGATTCGCAGCTGGCTGGCGCCGTCAATCTTGCCGGACTCGATGATTTCGTCCGGAATGGTGGTGGTAAAGAAGGTGCGCATGATGATGACATAAAAGCTGGAACAGCAGGTAGGCAAAATCAGAGCCCAGTAGGTATCCTTCAGCCCCAGAATCTGGGTGTTGACCACATAGCTGGCCAGCAGGCCGCCGTGGAACAGCATGGGGATGAAGATAAAGTAGGTAAAGAACTTGCGGAATTTGTAGGTTCTGCGGGACAGGCAGTAGCCCATGGTGGAGGTAAGCACCAGACCAATGGACGTACCTACCAGGGTAATGCCGATGGAGTTCAGCAGGGAGCGGCCCACCAGGCTTCTCATGCTCCACACATATTCATAGGCCCGCAGCGACCACTCCTTGGGGAAGAAGCTGTAGCCGTACTTGCCGATGGCGTTTTCCGACGTAAAGGAGATAATGATAACGAATACCACAGGCAGGATGCACAGCAGCGCCAGAATGATGAACAGGGCGGAGTAGGCTGCGTTGGCTCCGGGCTTGACGCAGTTGAAGCGGTTCATGCCATCGCTGATATTCTCGTCTTTTTTCTTCTTTTTGTCGTCGTAAATGCTGGTTTCCAAAACGTTGTTTTCCATCTTTCAGCTCCTCCTTCCTTTAGAAAAATGCGTTTTCGCTGTCCACCCTGCGCACAATGGCGTTGGCCCCAACCAGAGTCAGGCAGCCCAGCACAGACTGCATAAAGCCGGCGGCGGAGGCGAAGCTGTAGGTGGGAATGGGGGAATTAAACAGCGAGTTGTATACGAACACGTCCAGCGTTACATACACATTGTACAGCGATGTGGAGTTGCGGGTGGTCTTATAGAACAGGCCAAAGTCGGAATTGAAAATTCTGCCGACGGCCATGATAAACATGATGATGATAATGGGCTTAAGCAGCGGCAGGGTAATGTACTTGGTCTGCTGGTGCTTGGTCGCGCCGTCGATAACCGCCGCCTCGTACAGGGAACCGTCGATGCCGCTGATGGAGGCCATGTACACGATCATGCTGTAGCCCATGGTTTTCCACATCTGGAGGAAAACCAGGAAAAAGGGCCAATACGGGGCCGCGTCCTTCTGATACCAGCGAATGGGATCCTTCCCCAGGTTGATCAGCAGGTTGTTGACCAGACCTTCCTTGGTGGCCAGGAAAGCATACACAAAGTAGCCGACAACCACCCAGCTGAGGAAGTGGGGCAGGAAGATGGCGGTCTGGCAAACCTTGGCCAGACGCTTGGAATACAGGTGAGAGATGCAGACGGCCAGCGTTACGGGAACCACGATACCCAGAATGATAAAGATGGCGTTATATCCCAGCGTGTTGCGGAACATGGCGATGGTGGTTTCTTTGTTTCCCGCGAACAGGAACTTGAAGTTATCCAGGCCGCACCACTTGCTCTTGTAGATCAGGCTCCACAGGAATCCCTTGCCCGCCGCAACCTTGTAGTTTTTAAAGGCGATCAGGATACCAAACATGGGAATATAGCAGAACAATAGATACCAAAGGGTGGTGGGAAGGGATAAAAGGAACAGCTGAAGATCGTCCAGTATGCTTTTGCCCCTTTTCTTTTTGGTCTTTGGCAATGTTTGTTCCATAGCCACGGCCTTTTTCAATTGCAACGCCTCCTGACTTTGATAAATGAAACAATCAAACAAACGGACGTTCAAAAAGAAAATGAGCGTTCATTCTGCGTCTGATTCACCGTTGTTTAGTGTGTAAGACATTATAACAATTCAGAGGCCATTTGTCAACAACTTATTAGAATTTTACCAAAAGACATACGTTTATAAGCAAAACCTAGAATTCATCAGGCTCGGACATGAACAGGGGCAGCGGAAACCACCCGCCGGGGGCAAGGCTTTGTCTGGAAAAATAGAAAGGATCTGTCAGCAGACGCTGCATATCACGATGAGAGAAACGCTGGGGATGGTTCGCCCCGTCCGCTGCCTGCACCCGGTTGTCCTTTACCGTGACGGTAAAGGCCTGGCCGTCCGCCTCCAGCTCCAGCACGCCGTCCGCCAGCGGCGCATAGCGGCTTTTCAGGTCCAGCAGCGCCCGCACCACCGGCGCATAGCGCAAAATGCACACCTGTATGCAGGAGGAGGCCTGCATGGACTCGGCATAGTCCCACACATGCTCGATCATGGGTATATTCCATCCGGGAATGGGAAAGGAAAAATAGGTCAGCTGGTGCAGGGCGATCCAGCCCTTGATGATACTGTCCAAATGCTCCGGCGTGTCCGCCAGCACTTCCGCCGCCTGGGCCGGGTCTTTGCCCGCGATAACATAGCCCAGCAGCCGCCCGTTCTGCAGGGCGGCATAGGGCTTGTGATTGTAGGAGCGGGCGGCGGTGACAAAGCCAAATTCCGCCCGGCTGGCGTACATGGCCTGGCTTTGATGCAAAGCGGCGGCTTGCCGCTCCATATCGGCGCCGGGCTGCATTTCCTGAAAGGTCACATCGTCCGTTTCACAATGGGAAAGGGCGTGACGCACGGCCCATTTGCTGACGACAGCCGTCATGCGGACGCCGCCGGATTCGTAGCCGAAATAGGAATAGCGCTGCCGCTGGCCCCCCAGCATGGCAATGTCCGTACCGTTTTGCAGCATACGGTCCATATTCAGCTGCATCAGCTTTTTCATATGGCCCTCGCCCCGGGCCTCCGGGTGTACGCATACGGTGCCGATGTAGCCGGTTTTTAACGGCGCGCCGTTTACCCACAGCGTGCCGGGCAGGGTGGCCACCAGTCCGCGTATGCCCTGTTCATCGTCCACAGCCAGAAAATGCAGCTGGGCGCTGTCTACATCAGGGCCGTATACCTTGGGCAGCAGGGCGGCAAAGTCGTGAGGATAGGAAACCCGGCTGAACACCTGGTTGGCCAGGGACAGACAGGCCTCCCGCTCGGATGGCAAAGCGGTACGGTAGGTAATCAAGGTCAGCCGTCCTTTCTTTCCCGGCAGAACAGCTGCCAGGCTTCGTTGTGCAGCCTGCGGCGGAAGGGCATCAGCTTAACGTTGTTGCGGGTGGGGCATACCCGGTTGCTCAGCAGCATGACCCAGAAGCCGCTGGCGGGCTCCACCACCATGGACGTGCCGGTAAACCCGGTGTGACCGAAGGTTTGGGCGGGCATCTGGTCGCCAAAGAAGCACTCCGGCGTGCCTGCCAGGTGGAAGCCCAGGCCCCGGTGCTGGTCCTGACCGGGCGTCTGGTTCTGGATGGCCATTTCCATGGTTTCCCGCTTTAAAAAGCCGTCGCCCATCAGGGACAGCATGGAGGTAAAGCGGACGCCGTCGCACAGGGGCATGAATACTCCCGCGTTGCCGGAATTGCCCTGCAAAAAGCGGGCGTTTTCATCATGAACCACGCCAATGATGGGACGGCCGGTTTCCGGGTCGTCCTCGGTGGCGGCAAACACGCCCGCGTCCGGAGTGGGGCAGTAGCCGGTATGGGTCATGCCCAGAGGCATGAAAACCCGCTCCCGGGCCAGATCCTTCAGAGGCTCGCCATAGCGCTTTTCCAGCAGCTTGCCCAGCAGAATATAGCCCATGCAGGAATACATGGGCTTTTCGCCGGGAATCCCCGCCAGCGGGTGGTCCAGAATGCAGCGGGCCGCGTCCTCCGGGCTGGCGATGTACTGGCTCAGCCAGAAGGCGGGCTCAAACCCGGCGGTGTGGGTCATCAGCATATAAACGGTGACGGCCTTTTTGTCCTCCGGCACGTTGTCAAAATAATCGGACAGATGATCCTGCAAATGGATTTCGCCGTTTTCCACAGCCTTCAGGGCCAGCATGGTGGGGCCCAGAATTTTGGACATGGAGGCCATATCGTACAGGGTATGCTCGTCGGCGGGCTGGCCGTCCGGCAGGGGCACGCGGCCCACGCAGGTCTGGGCCAGCACCTGGCGGCCCCGGCCGATAGCGCCGCAGCCGGAGGGAAAGCAGCCTTCCTCCAGCCCCTGCTGCAAAATGGTATCCAAAAACGACTGATACGGATTCATAACAATCTCTCCTTTGGGCGGCTGGGCCGCCTTAGATTGTGGAAAAACTTTCTCCCAACTTCTCATAGACCGGTCGGGCGGCTAAGCCGCCTCAGCCTGTCGAAAAACCCATGATTGGCCGCCAGCGCCCGCGAACATCGCTTCGCTGGTTCGCGGAAAAAGTGCTGCGGCACAAGGCTTAGGGGCTCTGCCCCTAAAACCCCGGCAGGAGGCAGTGCCTCCTGCACCTCCACTTTTTTGACGGACTGCGGGCGGCCGGGCCGCCTTATTCAGCCTTGAAGGACAGGCCCAAAAAACGGGCCAGGGTTTGCACCAGCCCACGGGCGTCGGCCAGAGTGGCGCTTTCCGCAAAAACGCGGATGCGGGGCTCCGTGCCGGAAAAACGGCCGATGATCCAGCCGCCGTCCTGGAAATAGACCTTGCAGCCGTCCATGTAGCTGACCTTTTCAATGGGCCGGTCAAAGGCGGGCAGCTTCTTTTCTTCCATCAGCAGCCTGGCGATGTCGCCCCGGCTGGCGGGGGTCAGGGCCCAGTCGTATTCCGCCATGTGCAGTTCGCCATAGGTGGTGTACAGCTCCTGTACCAGCTCGGACAGGGGCTTATGGGTAACGGACAGCATTTCCACCAGAAGGGAGGCGGCGTACAGGCCGTCCTTGCCGCTGATGTGGCCCCGCACCGTCAGACCGCCGGAGGATTCGCCGCCGATCAGGGCGTTGTGCGCGTCCATTCCCGCGGAAATGTGCTTGAAGCCTACGGGCACCTCGATGCATTCCTGACCGAAGGCCTTGGCCACCCGGTCCAGCAGGTGGGTGGTGGCGATGTTGCGCACAGCCGCGCCCCGCCAGCCCTTGTATTTCAGCAGATAGTAGTACAACAGCACCAGCACCTCGTTGCTGGATACATAGTTGCCCTTTTCATCCACCACGCCCAGCCGGTCCGCGTCGCCGTCGGTGGCGATGCCCAGCAGCGCGTTGTGATCCACCACGGAGGCCTGCAAATCCACCAGGGTTTCCGGGTTGGGGGCGGGCAGGTGGCCGCCGAAGAACGCGTCGTGACGGTCGTTGATGACGTTAACGTCGCAACGGGCGGTATATAGAATGGTCAGCAGGCCGGACAGGCTGACGCCATACATGGGGTCCAGCACAATGCGGGGACGGCGGGCTCGGATGGCCTGCATGTCAATCTGGCTCATGATGGAATCCAGATAAGCGTCCCGGGGATCGATAAACTGAATTTTGCCCTGAGCGCGGGCCGCGTCAAAGTCCATGACCTGAATATCCTGATCGGTCAGGGAATTGGCTTCCGCGCCAATTTCGTTGGTCACGTCCTCAACGGCGTCCCGCCCGCCCGCGGTAAACAGCTTGATGCCGTTGTATACCGCCGGGTTGTGGCTGGCGGTTACCGCCGCGCCGTAGGGCAGATCCATATAGCGCACGGTAAACATGATCTGGGGGGTAGGGGCCGCCAGGTTGACAAAATACAGCGGCACGTTTTCAGCGGCCATGACCTCGCTGAACCAGATGGCGCTTTCACGGCTTAAGAAGCGGCGGTCATAGCCGATGCACAGTCCCTTTTTGTCCGCGCCCTCCCGCTTCATACGCCGGGCCAGCGCCGCCGCTACCCGCTGAATGTTCGCCCGGGTAAAGTCGTCGCCAATAATCGCGCGCCATCCGCCGGTGCCAAATTGAATCATAAAGAAGCCTTCTTTCTGCTCGTTATATACTGGGGCTAAAAAATCAGCCCATTACCACACGCACGGTATGCGCGCCATGGTCAAACAGGGGAATGCGGCCGGCGGGAGCGCCGTCCACATACAGGGCGGCAACACCGTGCTGCACATGTTCGGGGTTTTCCACCCGAATCTGATACGTTGCGCCGCGCCAGAGGCGGGTAGCCTCAAAGCCGTCCCAGGCGGCGGGAATGCAGGGGTACACCTCCAGCCCGTCAAAGCCGGGACGGATGCCAAGCATGTAGTGGGTAGCGGCATAATAGGCCCAGCCGGCGGAGCCGGTCATAAAGGGGTGACGGGCTCGGCCAAAGGCGCTGTGATCCCGCCCCATGATGAACTGGCAGTAGGTATAGGGCTCCGCCTGACGAACCTCCATCTGGTCGTTCTGGTTTTCGGGCAAAAGCGCGTCATAGAACTTCATGGCCCGGTCGCCGCGGCCCAGACGGCATTCCGCTACCCAGGCCCAGGGGTTGGGATGGCTGAACACCGCGCCGTTTTCCTTTATGCCGGGGTACACCCGGGTCACAAAGCCGATGGAGTCATCCGGCGTGCGGAAGGAAGGGGCGTTCAGCATCAGGCCGTAGGGGGTAAACAGCCACTGGTCCACCGCGTCCATGCAGCTAAGGCCCTGCTGACGGGTGGCCGCGCCGGAGGCTACGGCCCAGGCGTTGCTTTCCAGATGAACCTTGCCTTCCTCGGCGGTATGGGAACCGATGGGCCGTCCGTCGCCGGTAAAGCCCCGCAGGAACCACTGGCCGTCCCACAGCACATCCTGACAGGCTTTGCGCATCTGATCCGCCAGCGCCTGATAATGGTCCGCGTCCTGCTGGCGGCCCAAATGCCGGGCTGCGTCCAGAAAATGCTCCGTCGCCCAGATCAGCAGGAAAGCCACCATGGCGCTTTCGCCGCCGCCCAGGTTCAGGCAGTCGTTCCAGTCGGCACGCAGCCCCTTGGTGATGCCGTGGCTGCCGATTTGGGAATAGCTGAAGTCCAGCGCCTGCTTCATGTGCTGCCACACGGTGGCCTGCCCCTGATCGGCATAGGGAATCACCTGATCGAAGAACGCGTCGTCGCCGGTTTCCCGCACATATTCCACAATGGCGGGCAGCAGCCACAGGGCGTCGTCGGCGCAGGTGTCCTTCAGCCCGTGAATCATGGAGGACTTATCCGGCATGGGCACAACCGTGGGAGACTTGAAGGCCGGGGCCTTGCAGGGCTCAAACCAGGCGGGATCGAACAGGTGCAGGCCGTAGCCCATGCTGACCTGGCCGTGCAGCAGCTGCTGGATGCGCTTGCGGCAGCCGTCCGGTTCAGCGCCGGGAATGCACATGGCGTCCTGGGCCGTGTCCCGGTAGCCAAGGCCTGTGCGGCCGCCTACCTCGATAAAGGAGGAAAAACGGGAAAACAGCACGTTGATTTCGCTCTGGTACAGGTTCCAGATATTCAGGCTGCGGTTCATGTTCTGGTGAGGGGTTTGCACGGTCAGCACCGTCAGCTTCTGGTTCCACCAGGCCTTCAGCGCCGCAAAGGCCGAGTCCGTACCGGAAACATCGTACTTTTGGCGGGCTTTGGCCGCGGCGGTTTCATCGCCTGTGCCCAGGTAGAACAATACGCGGGCTTCCTCGCCGGGGGCCAGCACCAGCTGCTTTTGCAGCGCGCCGCAGGGATTGCCGCCCTTTTCGGCGGAGCCGGACAAAAGCCCCCGTTCCACGCCGATGGGGTTGCTTTCGGTATGGTACGCGCCGATAAACGCGTCCCGCTGGCTGTCAAAGCTGTCCGGGGTAAAGTTACCGGCGAAGAATTGGTAGCTGTCCCCCTCGTAATGATACTCGGCCAGCACAGCGCCGTTACGCATGCAGGAGCCGGTGGCGTACAGGCTCATCTGAAAGTTTTGGTTGTCGATGTCAACGTGGTGGAAGGAAAACTCCACATAGCCGGTCACGCTGATGCGGCGCACTGTGTCCGAATGGTTGCGGATGCGCACGTCAAAGATTTCCACCGGGTCGCCGCCGTTTTCCTCCCGGGGAATAAACAGGGTCTGGGAGGCGGCAAGCCCCTGATAATCGCAGGCATAGGTGGAATAGCTCATGCCGTGGCGGCAGGTATAGCGGGCTTTGTCCAGAGGGCGGCCGGTGGGCTGCCAGCTCAGGGACCAGTAGTCGCCGCTGTCCTGATCCCGCAGGTAGACATAGTGGCCCGGATAGTCAAGCGGCACGCCGTTGGGGCGGAAACGGGTGATCCGGTGGTACTGGGGCGAATCCAGCCAGCAGTAGCCCCCGGCGTTGTGGGACAGCACAGCGCCCATGCGCTGGGTGCCCAGATAGTTGGTCAGCGAAACAGGGCAATCCACCCGGTCTACCACATATTCCCGATTCAAATCGTCAAAAAAACCGTACCGCATGGCATGAACCTCCGTACAGGTATATTTTGCTTCTGATAAACAGGATAACAGATTCTGATAAAAAGAAAATGGCTTTTCCTGGAAGGTATCTTGCCAGGTAGGCCAATTTTGTGCGTGCCGAAAAAAGCAGACAATATATGGCTCATCTATGAAAATACACAGGTTTGCTGAGAAACTGTATTTTTTGGAGGGAAGAATGATCGTTGTTAAAGAAAGCTTCGCGTGGAAGTGAGAAACAAAAGATAAAGATGCGCCCCTTCGCGAACTGGGTCCAGGGCGAAGCCCTGGTTGACAGGGGGAGGGGAAAAGAATATGATGAAAAGAAGTTGGGGAAAGAGGGGGAAAAGAATGAAAACGGCTTTGATTACCGGGGGCAGCCGGGGCATCGGCGCACAGATGGCTGGCGATTTCGCGCGGGCAGGCTATCGCACCCTGTTCCTGTACCGCCGGGACCGGGACGCCGCCCAGCGCGTGCAGGCGCAAACGGGGGCACGGGCCGTTTTGTGCGATGTGCGGGATAGCGCTCAGGTGAATGAAGCCGTTCGCCAGATCGGGCATATCGACGTGCTGGTGAATAACGCCGCCATCGCCCAGCAAAAGCTGTTTACCGATATAACCGATCAGGACTGGCGCAGCATGGTGGATACGGCTCTGACCGGGGCGTTTTACGTTTCCCGGGCGGCGCTGCCGGGAATGATCAGCCGGAAATGGGGACGAATCATCAATATTTCCAGCATATGGGGACAGGTGGGCGGCAGCTGCGAAACGCATTACTCCGCCGCCAAGGCCGGATTGATCGGCCTGACCAAAGCGCTGGCCAAGGAAACCGCCCCCAGCGGAATCACCGTCAACTGCCTGTGCCCAGGCGTGATTCAGACGGATATGCTGTCCAGCTTTACCCCGCAGGATTTGGAAAATTTGCGGGAGGAAACCCCCGTGGGCCGTCTGGGTACCCCGGGGGATGTGTCCTCCGCCGCGCTGTGGCTGGCGGCGGAGGGCAGCGGGTTTATCACCGGACAGATTATCGGCGTAAACGGCGGCTTTGGGGAATAGCGTGTAGGTTTGTCAAACATATTGGACAATGAACTCAATGGGGGAAAGCCAATGGAG